>Ga0213829_1000103_pt1 | contig 115087 bp, 110 predicted proteins | sample MC6MC0896MG_FD_180665 | JGI IMG/M metagenome (GOLD analysis project Ga0213829, IMG submission 180665) | Enriched soil aggregate microbial communities from Iowa State University, Ames, United States - MC6-MC0896-MG | ecosystem: Environmental > Terrestrial > Soil > Unclassified | place: USA... | reverse complement strand
GCACCGGGATCAATATGGCCAATGGAGCGTTCGCCGAGCTTTGCCGAGCGCCCGCGACGCGATTCCATTGCAGCCGTCGCCTTCATGCCAGCTTCCGCACCATCGCGTGCTGCAATCAACACGGCCAACGTCGATTTACCGGCCTGCGCTGCCGCCGTTGCAGCCTCAACCGCCGGAACCCAGGCATCGATCATCGTCTTGTCGCCCGGTGCCGCACGGCCCCGATCCTGGATGCCTTGCGACGCTGCTGCAAGCCATTCGGCAATGCCGGTTCCATCAAGGTTCAGACGATTGCTGACAGCGGTGCCTGCACGCAAAAATGCTGTTGCATAAAGCGGCCCCGATGAAGCACCAACCGCATCCAGAAACGCCTTCGCCATGCGCTTGCAGATCGCTTCAATCGTTTCATCGTCCTGCTCATCTTCAAGCGCGTGCTGAACGGCTTTCCAGCCAATTTCCATCGTGATGCCGTGATCGCCGTCACCAATCACACCATCAAGTTCAGAAAGCCAGTTCTTCTCGGAAATGATCTGATTGCCGACATTCATCATCATCGCCTTGAACAGCGCAGGCGTCACATCGCCATCAGTGATGAGTGCGCGCGGCGCGTCTGATGTTGCTTCCTTGTGTTCAACGGCGCGTGCTGCCTTGCGATGTGAAGCAGGTTCACGGCCACCTGTCGGCACAACGCCCACACTCAATGCCGGTGTATGGCAGGGATGATCGAGAAGTGTCTGCAGCGTTGCATCGAGCTTCATCAGCGTAACCGACGCACCAGCCATTTCAAGCGAGGTCGCATATTCGCCAACCCATGAGGCGTGGATCTGAATATCCTTGCCATCCAGAATTTGCTTTACGCGACGGAAAATCAGATAAAGCTCAATATGCGTGGTCGCACCCAGTCCGTTGACCAGCACAGCGACGCGATCACCAGCTTTAAGCGCCAGCTCTTCAACAACCGATGCCATCAATTCATCGGTGACTTCGTCCGCAGGTGCAAGCTTCTGACGGCGAATGCCCGGCTCGCCATGCAGGCCCATGCCGATTTCCATTTCATCGTCGCCGATGGAGAAATTCGGCTTGCCTGTCTGTGGCAGCGAGCATGGGCTCAATGCCACGCCCATCGAACGGGTGGCATCATTGGCAGCCTGTGCAAGCGCTTCAACGCGCGGCAGGGATTCACCCAGATCAGCGGCAGCACCCGCAACCTTGAAGACGAAGAAGTCACCGGCAATGCCACGGCGTTCCGACTTGCGATCACGTGGAGCTGACGCCACATCATCGGCAACCGCAACATGGCGCACGTCCATGCCATCCTGCGCGAGTTCTTCCGCAGCCATGGTGAAGTTGAGCACGTCGCCAGTGTAATTGCCATAAAGCATCAACACGCCCGCGCCACCATCAGCAGCACGCGCAGCTTCCGCAATATGGGCTGGTGAGGGCGATGCAAACACATTGCCAACGGCTGCTGCATCGGCAAGGCCACGCCCGACATAACCCGCAAAGGCAGGCTCATGACCTGAGCCACCGCCGACCACGATGCCGACCTTGCCTTCACGTGGACCATCGACCGCCACAACCGCACGACCCGTTTCACCTTCAACGCGTAGAATATCAGGATGCGCGCCAACCATGCCTTCAATCATTTCTGCAATGATGTTTTCAGGCGCGTTGATCAGCTTCTTGGTTTTGACTTGTTCATTCATAGTTTTGGCTTTCTTCAACGTGTCGCTTGATCAGTGTGCATCCCGGCGCAGATAACGACGCGATATGGCATCAAACGAGATGGCCAGCACGACGATTGCACCCGAAACAATGCCCTGCCAATAAGGGGAGACACCGAACAGAACGATAATGTTTTCAATAATAGCGATAATGCCTGCACCAAGGATCGCACCAACCGGGCTACCGATACCGCCCGTTGTGGCAACGCCGCCGATGACGGAAGCTGCAATTGGAGCAAGCACCCAGCTATCGCCAATAGATGGCTGTGCCGTTCCAAGACGTGCAACCATCAAGACGCCTGCAAGACCGGCAATCGCGCCAGCAACGCCAAACACCATAAGACGCACACGATCCACACGAATGCCCAGCATGCGCGCGCCGTCACGATTGTTGCCGATAGCATACATGTAACGACCGAATGGCGTTTTCAGCATCACAAAAGTGGCAATCAGCAGAACGACAAACATGATCATAAACGGCACGGGAATGCCGAAGAAATCCCCGCGGCCAAGGAAGTGCACTTCACGCGGAATTCCGGTGATTGCGACGCCGCGCGTCAACACCAGATTGGCACCGCCGAAGATTCCGGCCGTGCCGATTGTCAGCACCAGCGAATGCAGGCGCAGAAACGTAACCAGGAAGCCGTTGAAAAGCCCAAGGCAAAGGCCGAGCAGGATGGCCAGCAACATGGCACTATAGGGTTCGAACCCCATGCGCATCATCAATATGCCGGAAACGACGCCGCTTAAACCGCCAATAACACCAAGCGAAAGATCGAGCTCGCCGAGCACCATAAGCATCGACTGCGCAATGGTGATGAGGCCAACAAAGGCCAGACCACGTGCGACAACCGAAAGGTTATACGGCGTCAGAAAATAAGGCGACATGATTGCTGAAAGTGCAAAGATTACCAGCAGGGCCACAAAAACACCGGCAAGCGGCGTGCGAATGAGGTTGGACAAGGGTTTAGTTTGCATTGGCTTTTACCTCTGTTCCAAAGATCGCGCCGACGAGAGTTTCATTGTTGGTATCGGTGGTTGAAAACTCACCGGTGATATGGCCGTTATGCATGGTGATGATACGGCTTGCGCATTTCTGCAATTCATTGAGTTCGGACGATACCAGGATGACGCCGACACCTTCCTCTGCGAGATTTTTCATAATCCGATAAATCTCGGACTTGGTGCGGATGTCGATGCCCTTGGTCGGCTCGTCAAAGATCAGCACACGCGGGCGCGTTGCCATAGCGCGTCCGATAATCGCCTTCTGCTGGTTGCCGCCGGAAAGCTGGGAGATGCGCTTGCTCATGCCAGATGTACGGATACCGTAATCGTCGATGATCTTCTGCACGATAGTGCGTTCGCGACGATCAGAGATGCCAAGCTTGCCGCTGGTCAATGACAGCACTGAAATGCCGATATTCTCGCGCAGCGACAAAAGCGGCAGAATGCCATGATGCTTGCGTTCTTCGGACAGATAGAGCATGCCGCCTTCGACTGAACGAGACGTATCATTGAGCGTCCAGTTTTCGCCTTCCACCTTCACTTGGCCCGATTTGGCTTTCAGGAAACCGAAAATCGTCTGCATGACCTCGGAGCGCCCTGCCCCGACCAGACCGGCAAAGCCCAGTATTTCGCCTTTGCGCAGATCAAAACTGATATCTTCAAAACGCGACCCGGAAAGCCCGCGCACTTCCATAATGGTTTCAGTTGTAGGGCTGGATGGACGGAAATGCTCATCGAAAGACAGATCGCGACCGGACATGGCGCGGATCAGATCAGCTTCCGACACATTGGCAATCTCGCCGCTTTCAACCTTGGTGCCATTACGCAGCACCGTGTAGTCATCGCCAATCTGGAAGACTTCTTCCATCTTGTGGCTGATGAAAACAATCGCATGATCGCGATCAAGCAAACCACGGATAACCTTGAAAACGCGCTCGACTTCAACGCGCGTCAGCGATGAGGTCGGCTCATCAAGAATGAGCACTTTCATCTGTTCATTGGTGCAGGCACGCGCAATCTGCAAAAGCTGCTGATCAGACACGGAAATATTGGCAACCAGATCATCAGGACCCGCTTCAATACCGAAGCGTGCGAGATAGGTTTTGGCCTCTTCCATCAAAGCTTTGCGATTGACAAGAAACCCGCCATGTCCGGTCCGGTTGAACGGCATGAACAGGTTTTCCGCGACACTCATCTGCGGAAACAATGTGAGTTCCTGCGGAACATAGGCGACGTTTTTATAAAGGGTGGGATCAGTGGTGGGATCACGACCATCAATGAGCACCTGACCGCGTGAAGCGCTGTCGGTTCCCGTGAGAATTTTGACCAGCGTGGATTTACCGGCACCGTTTTCGCCAGCAAGAATATGCGTGCGACCCAATTCAATTTTCAGGTCAACGCCGTCCAGCGCGGTCACGCCTGGAAAGTCCCGGCCTAATCCGCTTGTTTCAAGATAAGCCATGATGGACACCTTGGACACTTATCAGTGCACGTCCGGCAAAGCGCCGGTTGCATTATGATAAAAAAGAAAGGATGGAGCACGGGCAAACCCGTGCTCCTGCAACGCGATCGGAACGGATCAGTTGCCTACATTTTCCTTGGTGAGGAATGCATTGCCGGTATCAATATAACCCGGAACCGGAGCACCGGTTGCCTGTGCCCACAGCACCATGACCGACCAATAACCCTGAAGTTCAGGCTGCGAAGCGGACGAGCTGTCAGCCACGCCATTGCGGATCATTTCAAGCATTTCGGGCAGATTGTCGAGACCAACCAGCGTGACCTTGCCCTGCTTGCCAGCTTCAACGATTGCCTGACCGATGCCGATTGGACCAGCGGCATCCGATGCAACCCAGCCCTTGAGATTCGGGTTGGCCTGCATGATGGCTGCTGCCTGCTGCTGTGCAATCTCGATGCTGTCATTGTCGATGCCTTCGGCAACAACCTTGATGCCGGGATGTTCTTTGAACACCGCACGATGGCAATCAGCGCGGATCGAATGGTTTGGTGCGGTTGGCACGCCCATCATGATCGCAACTTCACCTTCACCACCGAGAACTTCGACCAGACGACGGGCAGCAATCTTGGCCTGCTCGCAGAAATCTGAACCGATATAGGTAATTGCCATGCCTTCAGGCGGCACGGAATCGAACAGCACCAGCGGAACTTTCTGGCCCTGCGCTTCTTCGAGCGATGCGCGGTTGCCTGACGGATCGAGAAGATCGATAGCAAGACCATCCGGACGTGTTGCAAGCGCGCTGTCGATAATCTGGTTCTGCTGAACAACGTCTGCGCTCTGTGGTGCTGAGTAGACGATTTCAACATTGGCGCCAGTCTGCGCCTTCAAAGCCGCAGCGGCCTGCTGCGCGCCTTCGTTCACCTTGTCGAACCATGGGTGAACGACCTTTGGAACGATGACGAAGCGATAGCTGTCTTTTTTGACAGTGCCGGGCGCGTCCTGCGCCATGGCTGAAACAGGCAGCGAAAAGGCAGCAAGAGCCGCCAGCATAGCAAGCTTTTTCATAAAGTCCTCCCTTGGAAATCAGACGAAACATCCTCCCGCCTGACTATTTGAAAGATCACCCGGGAAGGCTCCTCTGCCTTCAACCCCATAGCGAACTCGACTACTGAATACATATGTATAATTAAAATTACAAGAGTAAATTAGCGCAAGCCACAAACCACGGCACGCAAAAGCCACGTGTAGCGACGCTACCCGGAAAAAGTCGGCGCTGCGCAAAATGCGATGTGACAGCATAAGATGAGTATAATGCTCATATATTATTGCATTTGACTGAGCACACAATTATGGTGCCGCCACACAAATCCGGTGCCCGCCTTGAACCAGTCTGAAAAATCCAATCTGCCCCCAGCTTTTGCGCTGCACGATATTGCAGACATTGATGCCGCCATTACAGATTACTATGACGAATTGTGTCGCGCAGTCCGTCGACGCGGGCACGTATCCTCAAATGCCAACGAAATCGTCCATGATCTTTATGTGCGGCTGAAAGACCGCCGCACCGACCTCGAAGGCAAATCTTCACTGCGTGCTTTTTTAATGCGCGCGGCAATAAATCTGGGACTTGATCGTTTTCGCCGTGAACGCCTTGAAGCAAAAATCTTTTCCGGCACAGAGGAAGAAGCTGCGAACATAACCAGCGAAGAGGTCAATCCCGATATTGCTCTCGATATACCACGACGGCTTAATTGCTTGCGCGATGCGATTATAGAACTTCCTTTTCGCCAGCGCCGTATTTTCATCGCCAATCGCATTGGCAATTTGCCCCCCGACGACATTGCGATCCGTTTTGGAATAACGCGCAACATGGTGGATCGGCATCTTCGCAAGGCGCTTATCCACTGTCTGTATCGGCTTGATGAACTGGATCAGGCATAATGCGCGCTCCCACACCAAAACCAGACAAGGCTCAGCGTCTTATTCAGGAGCAGGCTGTCGATTGGCTGATGCAGCTTCAGGCCTCGCCAAAGGATATGGCGCTGGTCGAGGCATGCGAATTCTGGCGCGCAAGCGATAGCCGGCATGAACTGGCATTCACAAAAGCCTCACGGGTTTTCAGCGATACACGTTTTCTGCTGCTTCAGGATACGGACTTTGCAAGAACCGCCGCGAGAAAGCCGCGTTTTCCGATGCGTGCGACATTGACGTCAATGCTTGTATTTGTGGCCCTTGCGGCAGGCTTCATCGCTTTTGATGGCCCGATGCGCCTACGCGCCGACGCAATGTCAGCAAGCAGCGAAATGCCTGTGATCACGCTCGCTGATGGATCGACGGTTCAGCTCAATTCAAGTTCAGCCATCGCTTTCGACATCACAGAAACCGCGCGTCGGGTTCATCTCCTGCGCGGCGAGGCCTATTTCATTGTGGCACCAGACCCGCAGCGCCCCTTTACGGTGATTGCTGCCAATGGTGACGTGACAGCGCTTGGCACCCAGTTCGATGTAAAACTGAAAGATCGTGGTGCTGATGTGGTCGTCACAGAACACGCCGTTGAGGTTAAGACCAGCGCCCCGACCCAAGCTTTCAGTTCGCGCGATAGGCTGCGTCTCGAACAGGGCCATGGTGTTTTCTACGACGGTGCAACCGGTATCGGGCAGGTTACGGCGATTGATCCCGAGCTCGCCGCCTCTTGGCGCAATGGTCGGCTTATTTTTGAAGATCAGCCGCTTGCGCATGTGGTCGAAGATATTGCGCGGCATCTTCCCGGACGGGTGATGATTGCAAGCAATAAACTTGCACAACGCCGCATCACCGGTACGTTCGATCTGTCTTCACCATCGACAGCACTTGATGATTTTATCAGGGCATTTGATCTGAAAGCCACACATGTTGGGTCGCTGCTGACAGTTTTGCATGATTAATTTTTCAATCAAATGTCCCAAACACTGATTTTCATTCGTCCAGTTCATGAAAGGCAATTCGCGCACCACGCGCAGATGCTTCAACACCGAAATCTTCAACGCCTTGAACGTTGAGACTGGATACGACATGAAAAGCCCCTCCTCGCGCATGCTGATTGCCTGCGCACGTCCTCTTTTTGCTTCGCTGCTTATGAGTGGCACTGTTCTTAGCCCATTTCTGACCGCGCCTGCTATGGCACAAGCAACAACGCAAGCCATCGCCGTAAATGTGCCAGCAGGTACGCTTGCAACAGGTCTCAATCGCCTTGCCGTTCAGACAGGCCTGCAAATCGCATTTGATGCATCTGTCACGCAAGGGCTCAATACGTCCGGCGTGCGTGGAACCATGACACCCGCAGAAGCCCTTTCCACCTTGCTGCGCAACACCGACATCCAATATCGCTTCACCGGTACAAAAACGGTTCGTCTGGAACGCGAAACTGCAGCAAAAAATGCGGTAGCGCCTGCTGCCGACGGCTCGCTGCAACTTGATACAATCAGCATTTCGCACATTACCGGCGTGAATTTTGCAGAGCTTGATCCGCGTGTGTCCCAGATCACCTCTGAACAGCTGGAACAGGCGCAGGCCTCTACCATTCCAGAACTCGTCAAAAGAACACCCGGCGTGTCAATGCTGGGCGGCGTGCGTACCGAAGGCCAGTCAATTGCAATCCGTGGTTTTTCGCGTCAGTCCGACGTTCGCATTTTGCTCGACGGCGCCCCGAAGAACTTCGAAAAATATGATCAGGGCACGATTTTTGTCGAACCTGAACTTCTCAAGCGCATCGAGATCGAAAAAGGTGCAACAACCGTTCGTTACGGCAATGGCGGTTTCGGTGGAACCGTAAAGCTTGATAGCAAGGACGCAGCCGACATGCTGCGCGATGGCGAAAACTGGGGGGCTTGGGGCAAGACGGCCTATCAGACCGCAAACAAGCAGTTTCTGGAAACCGGGGCCGTCTATGGCCGCTCCAATCTTGGCACAGCAATCGATTTCGGCGGCATAGCCAGCCTGACCTGGCGTAAGGGCGACAACATGCGCGTCGGAGGCGGCGACGTTTATAATTACTCGAACTCTGAACTGACCTCTTTTTCCGGCAAGCTGAGCGGCGAATATGGTGGTCACGCGCTAAAAGCTTCGGTTCTTTATGGCGAAAGCGCCAATTGGGGACCGCTGGCAGCTATTCGCGGACAGTTTGAACCAAGCAGCAATGCTTTGGTGCCCGGCACGCCTGCATATAAAGCTGCAATGCAAAGGCTTCTTGCCTGGCGTGAACTCAAAGATTTCACATCCGTTGTCGAACACACCTATAACGGTGACAGCGATCTGGTGAACACGCGCATTATGGCAAGCTATTCCTCAACCGATATGCACGCCGAACGCTTTCCGGGTGTCAACGGCACAGCATCGCTGGGCGGCACGGAAAACGATGCGAAATATTCGGATTTTCACCTCGAAGCGGAAAACACCTCAAATTTTGAACTGGGCGGTATTGAACACAGTCTGAATTACGGTGTGCAGTATAATCATCACGTCCGCGATGTGACGATGTTCGATAAGGCAAATGAGAAACAGGCCCAGTATAATTACGGCTATTATGCACCGTGGATCATGCCCGCTGGCAAACAGGATATAACATCGTTCTTCATCCGCGACCGCATGGCAATCACCGACAAGCTGATGATTACGCCGGGCATTCGTTACGATTATGTGCGCTCCGAAGGCGTTCCCAATGCGGCCCCTCGTTATAACAACCCCGCCGCCGGTCACGATTACTCTTCAACATCACACCAAGGCTTCACACCAGCCTTAAGCGCTTCCTATCAGATCACGCCTGCAACGCGTCTTTTTGCTGACTGGGCCTATGCGATGCGCGCACCGAATATCGATGAGATCTACTCGACCCAAAGCATCCAGACCAAGGCTTCAGGGACCAGCCGTGACCTCAACGTCGAGCGCAACAACACAATCAATATTGGTGCCGATACCGCATTCAACAGCCTGTTTACCGATGGCGATATGCTGATGGTACGCGGCTCGTTCTTCAACAATCATGTTTCGAACCCCATTGGACGACGTGTCGGCAGCGCGAACAATGCCAATCTTGGCTATGGTGAAGCTCCATTTTACTGGAACATGCCGTCCTATTATACGCGTGGCATCGAGCTTGAAGCCCATTACGAAAATAACTTCATGTTCGCAGACGCCAGCCTCACTTACATGATCGGCAGGCGTGAAGGTACACTCAACAATGTGCGCGGCCCGGACAGCTACATCAATGACATTATGCCAACGACCGCAGTAACAACGCTGGGCTACAAGCTTCCCGATTACGACATTAACTTTGGCTGGACAGGAACCTTTGTCGACAAGCAGGACAGAACTTCGCATGTCGTAGGTGATTTGAGCTATAATCGCCCTAAAGCTCCGGGCTATTCCGTGCATGACCTTTTCTTCAACTGGACACCGACTCAGGGCCTGATGAAGGATTCCGAATTGCGTCTTGCATTGGAAAACGTGTTCGACAAGAACTACGAGCCTTATCTGAGCGATGGCATTTCAGCCATGCCGGGACGTAACCTGAAAGTCTCGTTCAGCCGCAAGTTCTAAACACGGCCGAGCATGCCAGGGATTAAAGCCCCAGCATGTCTGGAGCAGTTCCCGTAAAACTGCGTGAGCCTTTTGCTAGAGATAATCCTCAAAAAGGAATAGAGCGGTTCCTATGATTCTGTTTGAACAGGAATCGCTCTAAAGGATGCATTCATTTAATTCTCTTCGTATTTGAACATATTGCTGATCACATGTTCATACTGGCAAACTATGGCGCTTTCAAACTGCGTTGTTGTGGCGTGAACTCCCTGAACATTATGGGTTCACACCGATCGGTCATAATCGGTATGCGCTGGCATTTGAGATCAGCTTCCTGACGAGCAAGTCTCGCAGAAGGCCACGATAGAAAGCGTATTCTCTGAAATAGAAACAAGAAAAGAGGCGCAGGCCACACTTGGAGCGCAGATCCAACAAAACTGAAAACTCACTCTACGAATTTTATTATAGCGCCTAGATAAAAGCTGTCTTTGGCTTCGAGATTTATTGGCCCTAGCCTCCATGTGTGAGTTCTGCCGCATTCAGAGCGCCGACTTTCAACAAGGACGCTCTGCCTTTCTTGGGAGGAGGGGTCATGACTAAATTATTCACGCCTTACATCAATCGTCGCCATCTGTTAGTTGCCATGGGGGCCAGTGCCTTTACTACAACTTTCGACGCACTTGCACCCTCGTCAGCTTTTGCGAAAGCTGAGAAACTGGGTACGACTATCCCGGGCTGGTATCGCTTCAATATCGGCGATATCGAAGCCTCAATCATTTCGGATGGTTTGCTTGATCTCGGGTCAGCAACAGACCAATTTCCGGCTGCACCCGCAGATGAAATAACTGAGATTATGAAAAGTGAATTTCTGCCGGTAAAGCCGATGATGCTGGAGCAGAACTGTCTGGTCATCAATACCGGCGACAGACTCGTCCTGTTTGACAGCGGCATGGGGCCGGACCAGCTCTTCGGCCCTGAATCAGGTCGCATGCTCAAGAATCTTGCTGCCGCTGGTATAAATCCCGCGGATATTGATGACATTGTTTTAACCCATGCGCATTGCGACCATTGCTGGGGTATGGTGGCAGAGGATGGCAGTCTGAATTTTCCAAATGCACAGGTACATATTTCTGAGGCTGATTTCGATTTCTGGACCGACGAAGAAAAGCTGAAAGCGGATGGCTTTGTGCCGAAGTTTGTAGCAGGTGCGCGCAAAAACCTATTGCCATATCGCGACCGCATGCATTTCGTAAAGAACGACAAGGAAGTCTTGCCCGGAGTGACGGCATTGACCACGCCGGGTCACACTGTCGGGCATACATCTTACGTCATTTCGTCAGGTGATAAAACATTCCTGAACGTTGGTGATGTTGTGCATCACTACGCTTTGCTGTTTCAGAACCCACAATGGGAATTTGCGTTCGACAGCGATCCCAAAGTTGCAGCACAGACCCGGATGAAGCTTTTCGACATGGCGTCAACGGATGAAATGCCGATGATCGGCTATCACTTTCCGTTCCCCGGGCTTGGCCACATACGCCGCGAGGGTGATGCCTTTGACTACGTGCCAATTCCGATAAAACATGCCTGATATAAAAGCGGCCGGAATATCCGGCCGCTTTCTACACGTTTTAATCGTCCTGCGTTTGAGCCTGCATGGTCATTATACCTTCAGCGTTCAAAACCCAGAAACTATTGCCACCATCATCGCGCTTTGCATTAATCGTAAATGGCGAGCCGTCGAACAAAGGAGATAAGCCCCGGAAACTGAAGCGCGCCGGTAGTCGATGATCACTCATCTCATATGCCATGCGCAGCATGTAATTTGCCTGAAGGGGGCCGTGCACAATCAAGCCTGGGTAAAACTCTTCATGGAGGCAATAATCACGATCATAATGAATTCTGTGACCATTAAAGGTGACAGCTGAATAGCGCATGAGCAATGTTGGCGTTCCGTTGATTTCAAGCATCATATCCGGCTCGACAAAGTCCGCTTTAGGCGGCTTCGCGCCACTCGGTGCTTCCAAAGCGCGATAGACAATATCATGGCGCTCATTGAGTATTATATGGCCACCGACGGAATATTCATGACGAACGGTTACAAAGCACAGCGTTCCGCTGCGCCCTTCTTTAACGGCAATATCATCAACCCGTGAGAAACGGCGGACAATATCGCCGACGCGAAAAACACCGGAGAAACAGAGTTCTCCGCCCGCCCACATTCGGCGTGGTAGCGGCACCGGCGGCAGGAAAGCGCCACGGGCAGGATGACCATCCGCACCAAGACCAGACATTGGAACAATATCTGGCGACAGGCACCAGTGGATACCAACCGGTGCCAGATCACCTTCCATCAGATCGCATGGTTCATCAAGAACAGCGGCCAATCCGTTTGCAAGGCGTGGCGTGATGATGTCGAAAGTTTCACGCTCCGAGCCCAGCCATTTATTCAGATGTTCAACATCGATTTTCTCAGACATGATAAATCTCAATAAGAGCGGGGAAGGCCGAGAACGTGTTCGGCGACATAGCTGAGGATGAGGTTGGTCGATATTGGCGCAACCTGATACAAGCGGGTTTCGCGAAACTTGCGCTCGACATCATATTCACTGGCAAAACCGAAACCACCGTGAAATTGGATACAAGCGTTAGCGGCCTCCCATGAAGCCTGAGCTGCCAGATATTTCGCCATATTTGCTTCCGTACCGCAGGGTTTTCCTGCATCATAAAGCCGGCAGGCCTGATAACGCATCAGATTGGCGGCTTCAATCTCGATATGCGCCTGTGCAATGGGAAATTGCACGCCTTGATTTTGACCTATGGGACGACCGAAAACGATGCGCTCCTTGGTATATTCAACCACTTTGTCGGTAAACCAATAACCGTCACCAATACATTCTGCTGCAATCAATGCGCGTTCGGCATTGAGGCCGGTCAGAATATATTTAAACCCCTGGCCTTCCTCCCCGATCAGATTTTCAGCAGGGATTTCAAGATCATCGAAAAATAGCTCATTGGTCTCATGATTGACCATATTGCGTATGGGGCGAACTTCCATGCCCTGCTTAATGGCATCTTTAATATCGACGAGGAAAATGGACAGTCCTTCAGACTTCTTTTTCACCTGATCGAGCGGTGTCGTGCGCGCCAGAAGAACCATGAGATCAGAATGCTGGATACGCGAAATCCAGACTTTTTGACCATTTATGACGTAGCGGTCGCCCTTTTTGATAGCGGTCGTTTTAATACGTGTCGTATCCGTGCCGGTGGTTGGCTCCGTCACGCCCATGGATTGAAGACGCAATTCGCCGGAAGCAATTTTTGGCAAATAATGCCGCCGCTGCTCTTCAGAACCATGCCGGACCAGCGTGTTCATATTGTACATCTGTCCGTGACATGCGCCCGAATTGCCGCCCGCACGATTGATTTCTTCCATGATGACAGAGGCCTCGGTCAGACCAAGACCTGCTCCACCATATTCTTCCGGGATGAGTGCTGCCATCCAGCCTTCGCGCGTCAAAGCCGCCACAAATTCATCGGGATAGGCACGCTCTTCATCAATACGGCGATGATACTCAGCCGGAAAACTCTGACAAAGAGTCCTGATACCATCGCGAATATCGGCAAAGGCTTCATTTGGATTCAAGAAATCGTTCACTGGTGATACTCCGCAAGAGCGAGCGGCACAGGGCTGGTTTCAACGGCCTTGTGCTTCGATAAAATTACTCAGGACAAAAGCGTCCGAATATCCAACGTTGAAGGCAGGTTTTGTAGCTTGCTGAAAAGCAAATCGGCGTCGGCATTTAATACCGGCCCAGCAAGCGTGCTGAACTTTGCAGCCAGTCCCTCAGGCGATGGAAAAGTTTCCGGTTCGCCGGAAGGGTCCACAATATGCAGGCGATGCGTTGTGCCAGCTGCGACGACTTCAAGCGTTGCGCCAAATGGATGCTTAAGCCCTTCAAGCCGCTCATCACGAACGACATCAACCCGATCGCTCAGCGCATCGACTTGCGGATCGCCCAACAGATCGTAATCGTCCCAGCCAAATTCCCCGCGCAACAACGCAACCGCTGCCGCAAACGGCATGGAAAACTGACCTTCAACGATCGTACGGGATCGGCGTTTCTTATCAAGTGGTGAACCGACCAGCGTGATACCATTTGTATGCAGTCCGACCGTAATACTTTCGATTTCGTCTGCCCTGAATTGATGCTCACGCTTGAGTGCAAGAAGACCATCGACAGCAGCGTGGGTGTAACGACAAGCCGGATAAGGCTTGACGCCGATATTCATCGTTTCCCAGACGGAGCCGACCCCAACAATTGCACGGGCAGGATCGGCATTGTCGCTGTAGCCTTTCAGGAAGCCATGCTTGCCATCAACAGCATCAATCGCGCCGACAAAGCCTTCGGATGCGAGTGTTCCCGCCATCAGCCCTTTCATGGCTGCTTCGCCAACCTGATAGCGCTTGTTCCATGCTCCATTAATCAGGAACTGCAGAGACCCCGATGCCTGACTGGCGGCTATGCCAAAGGCACTGGCCATAGCCTTTGCATCAAGGCCGAGCAGACGTCCAGCTGCGGCGGCGGCGCCAAATGTACCGGCGGTGGCAGTGGGATGAAAGCCGCGCGCGTAGTGCGCACCGGGATCAAGTGCCATTCCAAGACGGCAACAAACTTCAAACCCAATAACAATTGCTGCCAGAAGATCGGCACCCGACGCTCCCATCATTTCCGCTGCGGCAAAGGCTGCGGGAACAACTGGCGCGCTGGGATGCAGTGAACTGTCCGCATGTGTATCGTCAAAATCGAGAGAATGCCCAAATGCTCCATTCAGAAGGGCAGCGGCAGCGGGTGGATAACGACGATTAAGACCGAATACAGTGCATTCTCCATTGCCATCCATTCCCATTCGACCAAGCATTGCGAGAATTGAGGCCGTGGAATCTGCTTCATGTGCGGCGCGTATGCCCGACCCAATCAAATCCGTTGCAAGCGCAAGCGCACGCTCTTTAACCTGTTGTGGAATGTCAGCAGATGCGGTGTCGGCTGCAAAATCAGCCAAAGTGCTTGTAACGGACATCTTCGTCAGCCTTCGGTCTTGAATTCTGTACCAGCGCGCAGACAAATCTGGCGGGCACGCAATATGACGGGCGCATCCACCATGGCACCGTCGACGCTAAGTGCGGCATCGCCGCTTTGAGCAGCTTCTAAAACGCGGCAAGCCCAATCGAGTTCTTTTTGAGAAGGCTTAAACCCCGTGCGCGCTGGAGCAATTTGGGCAGGATGGATGAGTAGCTTGCCACCGAAGCCAAGCTCCACAGCATGCGCACAATCATTAAGAACTATATCTTCTGCACTGATCGCCGTTGTCACGCCATCAAGTGGTGCGGGAATATTTGCAAGCCGCGAGGCCAATACGATTTCGTTGCGCGCACTTAGAAGCGACAGATATGTGTGTCCCATTGCAAGATCAGCGGCATAATCAATGGAGCCAAATGCAAGGCGCGCGGCTGTTCTTGCAATTTTCCGAACGCTTTCAAGGCCTTTTGCGCTCTCGATCAGGGCAACTACGGGATGTTGGCTTGTCGCCGTAACACGCTTTATATCGTCATCGCTTTCAGACTTCGGCAGCATGACCGCAGCAAGCCGCAATTGTTTGACAAGGCACAGATCATCTTCATGCCATGTCGTGCCGATGGCGTTGATCCGCACGATAAGAGGCAGAGCAGACGATAATTCTGAAAGCGCTCGGGCAAGTCCGTCACGGGCTGCGACTTTATTATCTGGCGCTACCGCATCTTCAAGGTCGATAATCACGGCATCCGGGGCCGCAACAATTGCTTTTGAAAAGCGCTCTGGCCGGTCTGCCGGAACAAAAAGCGGGAGCGATATTTTTTCTATCATCGTGTGCAACATACTGATCCGATCAATTCTCGAAAAAAGCATGAGCGACGAGGTGGTATATTGGAAATATATTTTTAATCGGGTCTGTATAGCAAAACGTGATAGTTCATCAGAATGGCTTCAGTCGGATTTATAAAATACATGAGAAGGCATTATAACATTCCGATATATCCGATGGAGGAAGCTGTTATTTGAAGTGATAGCGTATTTGGCCAATTCTAGAACGACCTGAAGCTCTCTCTGAGCTTCGCTTGAAAGAGTTTAAGAAGCCAAGGTTTGCTCAATGAAATCCAACGATCTGGAAGGCCTCCTCGTCGTATCCGTAGAACAGGCAGTTGCCGCTCCTTATGTATCCTCCCGCCTCGCTGAAGCCGGTGCACGCGTGATCAAAATTGAGCGTCCGGAGGGCGACTTTGCCCGTGGATATGATAGCCTCGTGCATGGTGAGAGCGCTTATTTTGTGTGGCTTAATCGTGGCAAAGAGTCGGTTTGTCTGGATCTGCGCGAAGAGCAGTCACGCAAAACACTTTCAAATATGATCGCCAAGGCCGATGTGTTCATTCAGAATCTCGCGCCCGGTGCTATTGATCGACTCGGCTTTGCGCCTGAACAACTCAGAAGAGAAAATCCCCGTCTGATTACGGTGTCCATATCGGGTTACGGAGAAGAAGGGCCTTTTCAGTATCTGAAAGCTTATGATCTTCTGGTTCAGGCGGAAAGCGGGCTTTCATCGATAACCGGCACACCAGATGGAATGACCCGTGTCGGTGTTTCTGTCTGTGATATTGCTGCTGGAATGACGGCATATCAGGCTGTTCTGCAAGCTTTGATCGCACGTGAAAAAACCGGGCAAGGGCGGCATCTTTCGATTTCGCTGTTTCATGCACTCGCCGACTGGATGAATGTGCCTTATCTGCAATATGTTTATGGCGGAAAAACTCTGGGACGTAATGGCCTTACACATCCGACGATCGCGCCTTATGGTTCTTATGCAGGCAGTGACGACAAGGAAGTTTTATTCTCCATTCAGAATGAGCGGGAATGGCATCAGTTTTGCGCTGAGGTTCTCAATCAGGCTGATCTGGCAAAAGACCCGCGCTTTGACAACAATTCAGATAGGGTTGCCAACCGCACGGCTCTGAACGAAATCATAAATACGGTTTTCAGAGCGCTCACGCGAGACCAGCTTGTTCAGCGTTTAAAAGACGCCAAAATCGCGTTTGGGCGTGTATCAACGATGGAGGATCTGTCCGAACATCCGCAGAACCGCTATATCGAAGTGGAAACACCAACTGGTCCCGTGCGCATGCTTGCAACAGGTATTCTGACAGACGGTGAAGATATTCAACCCGGACCTGTGCCTGCGCTCGGTCAACATACCGGATCAATAATGGCGGAGTTTAACAAAACGCTCCCTGCCTGAACGATGGAACAACCCATGTCCCTTGATCGTCCGCATAAGAACTCATCCATTGCACGTGCACGTGCGGTCAAGGCCGACACATTCAGCATTATTGCCAGTGCTTTGAACAAAGTTAAGGCCAAACATATTGTTGATTTCGGATGCGGTTACGGCGAGATGGCCGCAAGGCTTTCGGCGGTTGGGTTTAATGTGACAGGCGTTGATCCGTCCGCAGACTCAATTGAGCAGGCTCGAACCTCACACCCACATCTGAAATTTATTGAAGGGACAGCGGAAGAGCCTCCGCTCGCAGCCGGCCGTTTCGACGCTGCATATTTCCTCAATTCTCTGCATCATGTCCCCGCCGCGCATATGCAGCAGGCGGTTCTGGCAGCAAGTAATATTGTGCACCCCGGCGGACTGGTTGTGGTGATCGAACCCTTAGCTGCGGGAAGCTTCTTTCGTGCAATGCGCCCCGTTGAAGATGAAAGCGAGATCAGAGCGCTCGCCGTTCATGCTGTCGATATGCTGATTGGCGAAGGAACGCTGAAGCTTGTGGATTTACAACGCTGGGATCGCGAGACCAAATTCCAATCGCTGGAAGATTTCACAGATTATCTTCTGCGCGTTGATCCACAACGATCCGAATCCATTAATAAAAACGCTGCGCAATTGGCAAAGGCATGGCGCGAGAATGTAACTATTCGAGAAAACAGCGCTTTCTTATCTCAACCTCTGATTTGCTGGGTTCTTACTCGTCGATAAACATTATGTTGCCTTCAATAAATTCGATGGCTATGCTTTTGACTTATACTCAATAGGACCTGCATAAGGAAAAGCGATGGACATACGACAACTTCGGTATTTCGTTGCTATTGCCGAGCAAGGTTCCTTTTCGCGGGCTGCCAATCTGTTGCATATCGCTCAGCCTGCCTTATCCTTGCATGTTCGGAATATGGAATTTGATCTCGGCACACCGCTGCTTTCCAGAAGTCCGAAGGGGGTCGTTCCCACAGAAGCCGGTGAAATCCTTCTTAAAAACGCGCGCATCATTCTCGACCAGCTCACAATCGCCGAGGAAGAAATACGCGGGCATGATAATGACCCCAGCGGAGAAGTAAGACTTGGGCTTCCGGGCACGATTAGCCAAATTCTGGCCGTACCGCTTATTTTAGCTGCCCGAATGCGTTACCCAAAGATCAAACTGCGTATAGCAGAAGCTATGAGTGGCTTTGTTCTGGAATGGATGCGTGATGCGCGGATTGATCTTGCCGTGCTTTACCGCAACGTCGATGATCGCGGCATAGCGATGGTGCGCATGCTGGAAGAGGAACTCGTTTTCTTTGGTCCCGCCGAACCTGTGACAGATGTGGCTGTTCCTGCACCGGGAGAGATTCTGGACTATAAGCTTATCGCTCAGTTGCCATTGATACTGCCAAGTGAAGCGCATGGCCTGCGCGAACTTCTGGAGCGGCAGGCTATGTCGTTTAATCTGCAGCTCAACACGATCATTGATGTCGATTCCTATTCCAACATCAAAGAACTGGTTAGGTCAGGTATTGGTTATTCAATCCTACCGTTCAACGCCATTGCGCGTGAGGTCGAAGCCGGCATTCTCACCTGCTGGAAAATCGCCAACCCTCAGCTTCAACGTTCCATCTATCTGACCCACTCAATTGAACGGCCGATGACAAATGCCGTTGCGGCCATTGAGGCGCTTAGTCGGGAGGTCTTGCGCGATCTCGCTCGGACGGGTCAGTGGGCAGGTGCAACGATCCTTCCTGACAATTCCGATAGCGATTAAAAACTCTCTATTATGCAAGGCTTTGGCGAGGCGCTGGTTACTGGCTTTGTCACATAAACTTTATCGCTTTGGCTTTAGCTAGAACGTTTTTATATGGCGGGAAGCGAATTAATCAATTTGATACGCGACCATCTCCTCATCACTATACGGCTAACCTTCGAGGGATTTGGGATCGAAGGAACTGGGAGGAATTATGGGAACGATAAAACATTTTCTCGGGGTGACGGGTAATTTTACGTCAGCAGCCCTGATATTCGCCACCGCAACTGCACTTTCGACGACCACATTTGCAGCTGAAAAGCCAAAAGAATTGCAGATCGGAATTACCACCTATTCGTCAGGTGCACCATCCGTATTCGGGGTGCCAGGACGCGAAGCGGCCGTTATGCTAGCAGAACAAATTAATGCAAAAGGCGGCATTGACGGCGTACCAATCAAATTGCACTTCGTCGATGAAGGTGCAGGTTTGGAAACATTGATGACCGAGTATCGCCGTCTGGCTGAGGATGTCGGCGTTGATGTGATGTTCGCCTCCATTTCCTCGGGCGTTTGCAATAAAATAGCGCCCCTTGCGGAAGATCTCGAAGTCGTTAACTTCATGTGGGATTGCGGCACACAACGCATCCTCGAAGACGACAAATATAATTATGTGTTCCGAACACAAGCCAATGCAACACCGGAAGTCCTTGCGCCGCTGGCATATCTACTCAAGCACAATCCTGATTTCAAAACCATTGCAGTGGTTAATCAGGACTATGCATGGGGACGTGATAGCTGGGAAATTTTCTCAACAGCTTTGAAAACCCAGCGCCCTGACGTTGAGGTGGTCGCCGAACTGTTCCCAGCTTTTGGTGCAGCAGACTTCTCGACAGAAGTTTCGCGCCTGCAAGCTCTCAAGCCAGATGTCATTCTCTCCACCTCATGGGGTGGCGATCTTGATACTTTTGTGCGTCAGGCCAAGCAGCGCGGTCTTTTTGATCAATCGAAATTTGTTCTGGCGCTGGCAGAATCCTCACTTGAACGTCTTGGCGACGATCTTCCGGAAGGCGTTATCGTAGCAGCCCGCGGGGACCATTATTTCCTGCATCCGGAAATGCTCGAAGATGAAAAATTTCAGAAATTCAATGCAGACTTCAAAGCCAAAACCGGCGCATATCCCATTTACTCCGTCTACCATATGGCTCAGGCCTTCGCGGCTCTAGAAGCAGTGTATGCCAAGGCCATTGCAGCCAATGGTGGCGAGTGGCCGGATAAAGACCAGATTGCAAAGGCCATGATCGGTCTTGAATATCAGGGCTTTGGGCGCCCGCTGGTTATCCGTGAAGACGGTCAGGCTGTTGAAGCACAGCTTGTTGGAACAACAGCCAAATCAGAAGCCTATCCATTCAAGATCATAGATAAAATGGAAATCTATGATGGTGCCGGAATTACGGCACCTGTCGGAGAAAACTCGATCGAATGGATTAAGAGCTTCCCTGCCGATCAGCTCAAGATCGACGGCACAAGCTACAGCCACAAATAATCAGGGCACCGGCCCCATCGCAGAATATAGAGCAGTTCCTGTAAACAGAATCGTAGGAACTACTCTATCCCTCTGTTTTTAAGCATTATCCTACGCAAAACCGCTACACACTTTTGCTGGAAATGCTCGAGATGAGGCCGTTCACCTGATTTCATTGCGGATTCTGCCGGATAAAAAGCAAGCAGGAACAAATCTATGACTTCTAATTTCGTCGTTCTGGCATTGCTCGACGGCATTGCCTACGCGTCATTGCTTTTCCTTGTCGCTGTTGGCCTCACACTCATTTTCGGTGTTTTGGGTATTCTCAACATAGCGCATGGAAGCCTCTATGCGATTGGCGCTTATGTTGCAGCAACGATGGGTCAATGGCTGGTGAGTAACGGCTATAATCCCTGGCTCACTTACCCCGCTCTTCTTGCTGCGGCAATTCTTGTCGGCGTTTTGCTCGGCGGTGTGATCGAAAGATTTCTGCTTCAGCGCATTTACAACAAAGAACCCGTTCTCCAGCTTCTGGTGACGTTTGCGGTATTCATGATCCTTGAAAATCTGCAGCGCATGATCTGGGGCGTGCAACCCTATTATATGTCTACGCCGCTGACATTGCTCGGCAATGTGTCTTTCCTTGGCATCAATTACACCGTCTATCAGGTGCTCTTCCTACCATTTGCTGCCGTGATAGTGCTCATTTTCCTGCGTTATTTTCTGCGTCACACCAATACTGGTTCACAAATCCTTGCAGTCACCGAAGATCGTGAAGCCGCAACTGCAATCGGCATCAATGCAACCCGCGTTTATCTGCTGACATTCGTGCTCGGCGCCTGTTTTGCAGCGCTTGGCGGCGCACTGGCAACGCCTACGACATCTTTGGTCACTGGCATGGGTGCTAATATGATCGTGCTGTCTTTTGCTGTTGCCGCGACCGCAGGTCTTGGCCAGATCGAGGGTGCCGCAATCTCCGCTTTGATGATTGGTATTGCGCGCGCTTTTGCCGTGCATCTTAGCCCGGAACTTGAAGTCATCACGCCTTATCTCATCATGGTCCTCGTCCTTCTGGTGAAGCCCAACGGCCTGTTTGGCAAAGAAACCGTGAGGAAAATCTGATGGATAAGCGATTTCTGGCCTTTATTGCCGTCATCCTCGCACTTGGAATTCTTCCGTTTGCTATGGACAGTTCGACGACGTTTGTCGCCATGGTTATGGCTAAAAGCCTGGCAGTGCTTGGAATTCTGATCCTGCTACGAGCAGATCAGGTTTCATTCGGGCATGCGATGTTTTTCGCCATCGGCGCCTATGCTGCCGCATTTCTTTCAACGAGTTTCCGCGGAATTGACCTCTCTCTTCTGATTTTGGCGGCTCTTGTCGCCTCGCTGCTTGCGGGCTTGATCGTCGGCGTCTTTGTTACACGCTATCGCGGCATTTTCTTTGGCATGATCAATCTTGCCTTCTCGATGGTTTTTTATTCCATTCTGGAAAAAGCCTTCCACATTACCGGCGGTTCCGATGGCATGCGTATTCGGCGTCCGACATTCCTTGGAATGGAGTTCAAACGCGCTGAATTCGATCTGGTGATCTATTTTGTAATCCTCGCTTTGGCGGCGCTCTGTTTCTTTCTGGTCTGGCGCTATCTTCGTTCGCCTCTCGGACAGGCGCTGCGCGCAATCAAAACCAATGAAACCCGCCTTGAATATCTTGGTCTGTCGGCAAAGGCAGTGTTGTTAACCGGCTATGTCATCTCTGCCGTATTGTGCGGGCTTGGCGGTGTTTTGATGGGTATCGTGCAAGGACTTGCCACACCCGAACACGCATTCTGGACCCGTTCATCCGAGTTTGTCTTTATCGCAGTCCTCGGAGGCCCCGGTCACGTTGCAGGTGCATTGAGCGGGACGTTCATCTTTGAACTCATCCGCACTTACGCAGCTTCACTGCTCACCGATAGCTGGCAGCTCATTTTAGGCGTAACGCTGATCATCATCATCCTTTGGGCTCCGGGCGGCATCGTTGAACTTTGGAACCGCGCTTTCAACCGAAAGCGGGCAAAATCCGAAGGCAGTGTCACAGCAACCACATCTTCAGAGGCAAACCAATGACAGCTCAGACGAATACGCCGCTTTTGCTAAGAGCTGAAGGTCTCAAGCTCCGTTTTGGCGGCATCATTGCCGCCGATGGGATCAACCTTTCGCTTTACGAAGGTGAGCATCTGGCAATTATCGGTCCCAATGGGGCGGGGAAAACCACGTTCCTCAATATCTGCACCGGTTATCTGCGCCCGCAGTCGGGGTCGGTGGTATTTGAAGGCAAGGAAATTACAGCGCAAAAGCCGCGTTCGATCACGCGTCTGGGCATCGCCCGTGCGTTTCAGATCCCGCAACTCTTTGCCGAACAGACGGTTCTGGAAAACATGCTGCTTGCGGCCTCGGTTCGCGAACGGCATTGGAACCTTCTCAGATCGCTTTATGCAATCCCTGAGCGTGGCGAAATGGAAGCGCTTCTGGAACTGGTTGGCTGCGCTGATATTTGTGACCGTCTCGCCAGTGAGTTGCCTGAAGGCAAGCGCAAGCTCGTGGATATAGCAATTGCTCTCGCGCTCAAACCACGCGTGCTCCTCATGGATGAGCCGACTTCCGGTGTCGCCTCTGCCGACAAATTTGCGGTGATGGAAACACTCATGAACGCATTGCACAAAGCCAAAGTCAGTTCGGTCTTTGTGGAGCACGACATGGAAATGGTCTCGCGATACGCAACCCGTGTTGCCGTCTGGGCACAAGGCGTCATCCAGACGACTGGTGATCCTGAAACCGTACTCAATGATCCAGATGTCATTCGCAATGTGATCGGAGGCTGACGATGCTTGTTTTCAAAAACGTAGACGCCTCGATTGGTAACATTCCCATTCTGCGCAACATCAATTTTAGTCTTGATGCTGCGGAGTCTGTAGCGCTGGTTGGGCGCAATGGCGCCGGCAAAACCACGCTGTTACGCACTCTTATGGCCTTTACCCGTTCAACGGGTGAGATCAGCTTCGAAGGTAATGATCTTTCGAAAGTTGCACCCTATAAGCGGCCATCTTTGGGGATCGGTTATGCGCCGGAAGACCGGCGCTTGTTCTCCCGATTCACGATCACGGAAAATATCCTGCTTCCCGCGCAAGTGGCACATTTAAGCGCAGCGGAGACCCGTCAGCGGCTTGAGCGTATCTATCTCATCATGCCCGAACTTGAAACGCTCGGGCCACGGCCTGCAGGTTCGGTGTCTGGCGGTCAGGGTAAAATGGTGGCTCTCGGACGCGCGCTGATGCTGTCTACAAAATTGCTGCTACTGGACGAACCGTTTCAAGGGTTGGCACCTGTTCTTGCAAATCGCTACGCCGAGGCACTGGGCAAGCTGCGTGAAATCGATCCAACCCTTGCCATCATCATCACTGAATCCAATCCCCATTTGCTGCGTAATTTTGCGTCTCGCACCATCACCGTGGAGCGCGGACAAATCGACAGCGACATTGCATTCGAAAGGAACGTCGCGTGAGCTTTCATTATCCTCGTGCTAGCAAAATTCTCCCCGCCAAAGGCTGCTTCATCAATAATCGCTGGGAAAAGGTTTCCAGCGGCAAAACAGTTGATGTTGTCGCGCCTGCTGAAGGCATAGTGTTCGCCGAAATTTCTGCATCCGGGGCGGAAGATGTTGATCGTGCGGTTAAAGCCGCGCGTGCAGCATTTGAAGGCGGTGCATGGTCAAAACTGACTGCAACTGAACGTGGTCGGTTATTGTCAAAGCTTGGTGAGGCCATTCTCGCAAATGCCGATGAACTTGCGGAACTTGAAGCCCGCGATTGCGGCAAACCGATCAAGCAGGCCCGTGCGGACATTGATGCATCGGCACGATATTTTGAATTTTATGGCGGTGCCGCCGACAAGGTTCATGGCGAACAAATTCCATTCCTGAAAGGCTATTTTGTAACGGGAGAGCGCGAGCCTCTTGGTGTCACTGGCCATATTATTCCATGGAATTATCCGGCGCAGATGATTGGCCGAACACTCGGGCCTGCACTTGCAATGGGCAACGCCACCGTTCTGAAACCTGCGGAAGATGCATGTCTGACACCATTGCGCATCGCAGAACTCGCCGCAGAAGTAGGCTTCCCAGAAGGTGCTATCAATGTCGTTCCCGGTCTGGGGCATGAGGCGGGATCAGCACTGTCCGAACATCCGGGGATTGATTTCATCGCTTTCACAGGTTCGCCACAGGTTGGCGTGCTGATCCAGACGGCTGCTGCCAAAAATCATATTGGCTGCGTACTGGAACTGGGCGGTAAAAGCCCACAGATCGTTTTCGAAGACGCAGACCTTGAAGCATGTGTTCCTGTTCTGGTGGCGGCTATCATACAGAATGCCGGTCAGACATGTTCCGCAGGTGCGCGTTTGTTGGTGCAAAAGAGCGTGTGGGATAAGGTTATCCCGCTTGTCGCTGAACGCTTCAAAGCGCTTCGTGCAGGCGCACCGCATGACAATCCTGATTTAGGACCGGTCATCAACGCGAAACAGCAAGGCCGTGTCGAAGCCTTTTTTACGCGTGCAGAGACCGAAGGTGTGCCGATGCTTGCTCAGGGCAAACGTCATGAGAATGCGCCGCAAGACGGTTTCTATGTATTGCCAACGCTCTATGGCCCTGTCGCACGAGACAACCAGCTGGCTTGCGACGAGGTGTTTGGACCAGTGCTTGCGGCCATGCCATTTGATGATGAAGCCGACGCAATCGCGCTCGCCAATGCCACTGAATACGGTCTGGTCGCGGGTGTATGGACACGGGATACCTCTCGCGCCGTGCGCGTTGCCCGAAAGGTTCGCGCCGGTCAGGTCTATATCAATGCTTATGGCGCAGGCGGAGGCATTGAGTTGCCTTTCGGTGGCGTCAAGAAATCTGGCCACGGGCGGGAAAAGGGCTTTGAAGCGCTCTATGAATTCTCTGCCCTGAAGACACTTGTGATCAAACACGACTGAGGAATAAGCAATGACGAACGTTAAAGGTCGCCTTGACGGCAAAATAGCGATTGTTACCGGTGCAGGCGGTGGTTTTGGCGAAGGAATTGCCAAGCTGTTCGCGGATGAAGGCGCAAAAGTTGGTGTGCTCGATCTGCGTGCCGATGCTGCCGAACGCGTAGCGTCAGAAATTGGAGCGAGCGCCATTGCACTCACGGCAGATGTGACATCACGCGAGCAAATTGAACAAGCGGTCAATAAAATGGTCGATGCTTTCGGCACGCCTGATGTCTTTGTCAATAATGCAGGCTGGACGCATCGTAACAAGCCGATGCTGGAAGTCACGGAAGAAGAGTTTGATCGGGTTTACGCTATTAACGTCAAATCGATCTATCATATCTCCAATGTCATCGTACCGTTGATGCGCGAAAATGGTGGCGGTTCGATTGTAAACATCGGCTCCGTTGCGGGTATCAGACCCCGTCCGGGTCTAACCTGGTATAACTCGACCAAGGGCGCGGTCAACATCTTGTCGCAATCAATGGCGGTTGAACTTGCGCCGGATAAAATCCGCGTCAATGCAATCTGCCCGGTTATGGGTGAAACGGGTCTGCTGGAATCTTTCATGGGTCAGCCGGACACACCAGAAAACAGAGCAAAATTTGTCTCCACAATACCACTGGGACGCATGTCGCGACCAGATGATATTGCGCGCGCAACACTGTACCTTTCTTCCGACGACGCCGCGTTCATCACCGGAGTTTTGCTTCCAGTTGATGGTGGACGCACAGTCTGACCCTGATAAGATCGTCCCTCACCACGACCTGAAATATGGAACAAGCTTGATGAAAACCCGCGCCGCCGTTCTCAGACATTCTCCCGTTTCGGCCCCTTATGCCCAGACCCGCCCTCTCATCATTGAAGATGTCGAACTGGATGAACCCGGACCAGAAGAACTGCTGATCAAGATCGGTGCCGCGGGTCTTTGTCACTCTGACCTGTCGGTTATCAATGGCAACCGCCCACGACAGACCCCGATGGTGCTGGGGCACGAAGCTGCTGGAACGGTGATCAAGGCCGGTTCTGCAATCAGGGATCTTGCGCAAGGTGACCGGGTTGTCATGACTTTCCAGCCGACATGCGGCCATTGTCTTCCCTGCGCGGAAGGCCGTGCAGCACTTTGTATTCCGGGAGCCGTTGCCAACGGCAATGGCGTGCTGATGTCAGGCGCAATCCGTATCCACGACTTTGCTGATGGAGAAGATATTTATCATCACTGCGGTGTCTCAGCCTATTCTGAATATGCAGTAATCTCGCGCAATTCTGTCGTGAAGGTTGACGCTGATCTACCATTTGCCGAGCTTGCACTTTTTGGCTGTGCTGTCCAAACCGGCGTCGGGGCGATCATCAATACCTGCAAAGTGCAGCCGGGACAAAGCGTTGCAATTGTTGGCTTGGGCGGCGTTGGCCTTGCAGCTTTATTGGGCGCGGTTGCAGCAGGTGCCACTGAAATCATCGCCGTTGATTTATCGAGTCAAAAGCTGGCAATCGCCGCCGAGCTTGGAGCAACAAAAACCTATCTTGCGAGCGAAGAGGGTATCGTTGAAAAAATCCGCTCCGATACGCGTGGCGGCGTTGATCATGCGGTGGAACTTGCGGGTGCCGTGCCAGCTTTCGAACTCGCTTACAAAATCACCAAACGCGGCGGCCAGACTGTGACCGCAGGTCTTGCAGCGTCAAATTCGGAATTCAAAATACCAGCTGTCAATCTGGTTGGAGACGAGCGGACTGTTAAGGGAAGCTATATGGGTTCTTGCGTGCCTCAGCGCGATATCCCCCGTTATATCGCGCTTTATAAGGCCGGAAAACTGCCCGTAAACAAGCTGTTGACCGGCATTCTGACACTTGATGAGATCAATGAAGGTTTTGACCTTCTCGAACAGGGAAAAGCCATCAGACAGGTCATTGTTTTCGACTGACCAGCGTTGAACTGACCAACTCTCTCATAAGAGCCGCTATGGCCCGGCGCAGATTTCCGCCTGGCTTGTCGGAACTTGTCCAGCTTCAAAACTATAGGCGCGCAAGCCATGCTCATCCAGTTTGATCACGCGGTAGCATGGCAGTCCACCCGTCCACCAGGGATTTGGAACATCCAGTTCCGTGATGAACCGATGGGAGCAGGCCTGCCCTGAACTATAGGCAATCCCCTGCGCGCTCGTGCCCGCCAGAGGCACATGAATATGGCCGAAGACGATGTGCCGGACACCGGCCTCATGTGCATGAAGCCGCTGCATTATAGCGCCATCGTCATGCATTCCGATATTATCGAAATGTGCAATACCGGCATCAAATGGTGGGTGATGAATGAAAACCGTAACCGGCAGATCACCCGCGTCAGCAAGCGCTGCGTCGAGCCATGCGAGCCTATCTTCCTTGTAGATACCACCGATGACATCGGCCTCATGGCTGTCCAGAAACAACAAGCGTCCGAAATCCGTGTCCATATAGGACTGGATATAGCCATTTTCATCGCGCGGATGATCAGGAAAAGCGTCAATGAATTCTGGTCTGCGGTCGTGATTGCCAAGCAACAGACGTACGTCGAACGGTACAGGTGCCAGAATTTCACGCAGCAATTCATAGGCCTCTGGATCACCATAATTGCAAAGGTCACCGGTGATAACCAGCAGATCGGCATCACTGTGCTTTTCGATAATATCTGCCACCGCGATGCGCAGCTGCTTTTCAGGGTCTACGCCGTTCACCACAATGCCAGATGGCATGAGATGTGTATCGGTGATCTGGATGATTTTCATAATCATTCTTTCAAATATTAAGAGCGCTGCAAAAACCGCCGATTGCCGGTTTCGCAGCGCTTATGATCGTATAACGATCTTATTTCATCAGTGCATTTGTCTGTTCAACGAGCTGCTTGAGACCGTCTTCAGGCGAAACTTCACCGCGCATTACAGAGCCGATAACGTCACGCTGCGTACGCCAAATACGCACGGAATCGCCACCCGGATAACCGGCCCATGGCAACGAGCGATCAGCCTGCAGGGAAGCCGTTTTCACATTCGGGTTCTCGGCATAATATGGGGCCAGATATTCTTCGCCGGTCGCAAGCTTGTTCGTCGGCAAATAACCGGTGATGCGCACGATAATGTTCTGTGCTTCAGGACCAGTAACCCACTTCAGATATTTCCAGGCCGCGTCCTGCTTTTGCTTATCCTGCGTCAGGATAACAGCCGAATTGCCGCCGGTTGGAACGCCGCCATTTTCCGCGTTATCAAGCGGGAAAGTCGCTGTCGTGAGCTTGAAACGGTCGCCGACGAGGCCCTGAATGGTCTGAACATGCGCAGGTGTGGAGAAGATGAAACCGGTAAGGCCTGCACCAAATTGCTGGCGGGACTGATCCCAATCGAGCAGGTTCTGGCCACCTTCGGTCACAAACTGACGTGTCAGCTTCAATGCATTCAGGCCGACTTCATTGTCGAAAGCAACGGTCTTAGTTTCTGCATCAACCAGCTTGCCGCCCTGCTGGAACACCAGCGACTGCCAGAGCCAGTCATCCGGCCAGCCATTGATGTCATAGCCCATACCGGAGATTTTTGGATCAAGCGATTTGATCTTCTTTGCCAGTTCAATCAAACCAGCAAAGGTTTTTGGCATATTTGCAGGATCGCCACCGGCTTTTTCCACCAGTTCAGAATTGATATATATGATTGGCGAAGATGCATTGACCGGCAGGCCATATTGCTTGCCGTCAACCTGACCAAGTGCGGCCATCTTGGGGCTGTAATTCTTGTCGAGGAATGCCTGACCGCCTTCTGCTTCAATGAAGGGTGCCAAATCGGTGATCTGATTGCGTGGTGCCAGTGTGTGCACCAATTCGCCGGTCAGGTTGTAACCGGAGAAGTAAACATCTGGCAGGTTGCCCGTGACGGCTGCACGCAGAACCTGCTGCTGGCCTTCATTATAACCGACTGCGGGTGCAAGAAAGTTGATCTTGATATCTGGATTGTTCTTCATGAATTCATCGGCCAGCGGCTGATGAAATTTCGTAAAGCCCGGCAGATTGTAAAGCACGTCAAGCGTTACATTATCGGCTGCGGCAATACCGGGCTTGGCAAAGCCAGCGACGGCTAAGCTCAGAAGCATGCCGTTCATGACAGTACGTCGGTTGATGGTCATGATAGTCTCCAGAAGATGTTGGGAGGAAGTGGAGGAGTGATCGGGATTATTTGACGCCGGTCATTGTTATGCCTGCGATGAAGTGCCTGCGCGCAAGGAGGAAGCAGACCACCATGGGAGCGGTGATAATCGTGGCACCTGCCATAAGCGCACCGTAATTCGCACCGGATTCGATATCGGCGAAAAACAGCATGCCAAGCGGCGGCGGCGCAAGATTGGTGTCGGATACAACGACCATCGGCCAGTAGAGATCGTTCCAGTGTGCGACGAGCGAAAAGACGGAGAATGCCGCAAGCGATGGCAGCGAGCCGCGCAGCACAATGCCCCAGCAGATTTCCATCTCGGAAAAACCGTCCATACGAGCGGCTTCGATGATTTCATCGGGATAGCTGCGAAAAGACTGATGAAAGAGGAAGATCGCAAAGACCGACAGAAAGAACGGTGCCATCATCGCAAAATAGGTGTTGAGCAATTGTGCTTTTGCGAGACCGACAAAAAGCGGCAAAGCGAGTGCCTGAATAGGCACACAAAGCGCTGCAATCACCAGAGCAAGCATCAGCTTGCGGCCCGGAAAGCGTAGTTTGGCCAGTGCATAGGCAGCAGGAACTGCGGTTAGAATCTGCACGATCAGAATGCCAAAGCACACAATGACGCCATTGAGCATGAAGCGAGCCATTGGCACTTGACCTGCGGCACGCGTGTAATTCTCGATGGCGTCAAATTTTTCAGGGATAGGCCAAAGCGATACGTTGAAGACTTCTGCCGGCGAACGGATCGAGGTCAGAAACATCCAGTAGAATGGCAGCAGCATGACGAAAGCGCCAAGAGCCAGAACGATATGCGGTATATATTTGCGAAGTGCGGCCATCAGTAGTGCACTTTCTTGTCGAGATGGAGGGTTTGTCCAATAGAAAGAACAAGCACAATCGCCAGGAAAATCAGCGTCAATGCTGCGGCATAGCCGGTGTTCGAATATTCGAAACCTTCGAGGTAAAGGTTGAAAAGCAAGGTTTCCGAGCCAAAGCGACCTTTCGTCAGTACGGCAACCGTCTCAAACACTTTGAATGCCGAAATCGAGGTTGTGACCACAACGAACATCGTTGTTGGCCCAAGCATTGGCCATGTCACCGTCAGGAAGCGATCAATCGGATTTTTCGCACCATCAAGACGTGCAGCTTCATGCAAATCTTTCGAGATTGCCGTGAGCCCTGCCAGAAACAGCACCATGTTGAAGCCAAGCACCTGCCAGATTCCAATCAGCGCCATGGTCGGAATAAGCAGTGCAGGATTGGATAAGAACGATATCGGCTCGAACCCGAACCATTTAATCACAGCATTTACCGGGCCTATGGATGGATGCAGCAAGAACTGCCAGACGGTTGCCATGGCGACCAGCGTTGCAGTGACGGGCAAAAAATAAGCGACTTCCCAGAACGCGCGGCTTCGTTTGCGATTGTAAACAAGCAAAGCGATGCCAAGCGCAAGAAACACGCCGAACGGTATGACAATGAGTGCATAGATAAGCGTGTTTCTCAGCGAGCGCATGAAAACAGGATCGCTAAAAGCATTAATGAAATTATCGAAGCCCACAAAGCGGGTCGAGAGTGCGCCAAGCTTATAATCGGTCACCGAAAATCCAGCCAGGACCACCATCGGGATGATATAGGTTGCAAACAAGAGGAGAACCGCTGGTGCTGCAAACATCAACCCACGAATAATGAGGCGTTTTGTTGCACGCGACTGACGTGGCGGACTGCTTAAGGCGCTGGTTGTTGCGAAGTCGGTCGTCGTCATGCCAGCACCTGCTCGCGCATGGCTTCCATACGCAAACCATTGTCACCAAACAGGTGAACGCGATCTCGTGCAAAACCTAAATGCAGCACACCATTGGCATCTTCGTTGAGTGTTTCGCCTGCGCGCTGACGCAATGTGACTTCGATATTGTTGTCATCAAGCAGACGACATGTGATGAAGCGATCAGCACCGTGGGTTTCGCTGCGCTCGATGCGCGCTGCCAATCCACTTTGAGCAACATGCAAATCCTCTGCGCGCAGACCCAGCATGGCAGGTCCGCTTTGTCCCGGTGCCACAGCTACACCAAGCGATTTTCCGATGAAAGTCACATGTCCCTGTTCGTCGATTTCGACAGGCAGAAGATTGATCGACGGTGTGCCGATAAAGCGTGCAACGGTCAGCGTTGCCGGACGGCTGTAGAGTTCATCAGGCGTTCCCAATTGTTCGATACGACCTTCCGACATCAGCGCGATACGGTCTGACATGGTCATCGCTTCAATCTGATCGTGGGTTACATAGATGAAAGTTGCACCGAGACGACGATGGAGCTGCGCAAGTTCGTTACGCATATGGGCGCGCAATTTGGCATCAAGATTGGAAAGCGGCTCATCCATCAGGAATGCTGCGGGAGAGCGTACCAAGGCGCGTGCAAGGGCGACGCGTTGCCTTTGTCCGCCTGAAAGCTGCGCTGGCTTACGATCAAGCAGATGTTCGATATGCAGGGTTTCAGCGGCTTGTACGACAGCTTCGTCAATTTCATTCAGAGCGCTGGTCGATGAAAACAGGCGACCTACAAACGGCAGGCGTGCTGAGAGCTTCAGCTTGCGCATTCTGAGCGGTGTCGCAATATTCTGGCGCACATTCATATGCGGATAAAGCGCATAAGACTGGAAGACCATTGCGAGATTGCGGTCGCTGGGGTCGATGTCGGTTACGTCCTGACGACTGATGGCGACAGAGCCGCTATCAGGAGATTCAAGTCCTGCGATGATCCGCAACAGGGTTGATTTACCGCATCCGGACATACCAACGAGAGAAATGAACTCGCCGGGACGAATGGAAAGATCAATGCCTTTGAGGACGTCATTTCCGCCAAAAGCTTTTCCGATGTTCGTGAGTTCAATTGATTGAGGCATTGCTTCGCGCTCCTTTACTGAGGCGCGAATGCCTATGCTTCTTCAACTTGACACTCGGACGACGAATTTACGAAACTTCAGTGACAATGGCTGTGGAACGCTCTTCGCATGGCTTATTCGTGATGATCACAACCGCTTTGTCGGGTCACCATTCCAACACCAATGCGATTTCAATCCACAAAACGATCAAAGCATAGAAATGAATTCTCGTAATTCCTAACGAGGCAATATATCTGTGCGCGACACACCAGCCGATTCCGTTTATCTCAATCGGCACAATGCAGAACTCCTCACTTTTGCAGCAATGAAAAGGAACTGACGGTGTTCAGCCGGTTTCGTCTGTTCATACCTATATTGGCTGGCGCTAATTTACGTGATCGCCTGATCGCGTGTTTCGGTGCCTTGCTTGGGATCGGCCTCACTGGCTTCGTCACGGCGCTTATATTGGGACAGTCGATGGCATTCCCGATCATCGTCGCCCCAATTGGCGCGTCAGCAGTCCTTATTTTTGCAGTTCCTGCAAGCCCGCTGGCGCAGCCATGGTCGATCATCGGTGGCAACGTGATTTCCGCTCTGGTCGGGATCACCGTCGCTCAATTTATCGATAATCCGATCCTGGCCATTGGTCTTGGTGCGGGCCTTGCAATCGCGGCCATGTCCTTTGCACGCTGCCTGCATCCACCGGGAGGGGCTGCGGCTCTAACCGCAATCATCGGCGGACCAGCCGTTACTGAACTTGGCTATCAATTCGCATTTATCCCAGTGGGTCTCAACTCGGTCATGCTGGTCGTGCTGGGAATTGCTTTTCATAAGCTGACGCGCAGGAAATACCCGCATATCCCTGTAGTCGCACCGGTCAACACCCATCATACCAGCGATTTACCTGCACCCTTGCGGGTTGGCTTTAATTCCGACGATGTGAGCAAAGCGCTGGCAACGATTGACGAAACATTCGATATTGATCCATCGGATCTTGATCGTCTGCTCAGACAAGTCGAGTTGCAGGCTCTCGTAAGAACACATGGAAAATCGCAGGCAAAAGACATTATGTCCCGCGATGTGATCTACATCACCGAAAGCGATACGCCCGAAAAAGCACGGGAGCTTCTGCTTACACACAATATTAGAACCCTCCCCGTTGTGGATGCCACCGGAAAACTCAAGGGGACGATTGGATTGCGCGAGTTACAGAAGCACGGTCCTGATGCCAGTTCACTGATGGTTGAGGCAATTAAGGCCTCGCCGGATGATCAGGTGGTCAGCCTCGTTTCGCTGCTTACAGACGGACGCGCGCATGCAATCATCATCACGGACCGCGACAATGTCGTGCAGGGTCTGATCTCGCAGACCGATCTGCTCAGTGCACTTTCCCGTTCATTGCGCTTTCAGGAGCCGAAACAGCCCAAAAAGCGAAGATCACCGCTTCATCTCCTGCGCGGTGCGGGTATCTAACCAATTGAGAGAAGCGCTCTCGAAAGCCTGTTCATGCTCTCAGCACCGTTTTGCGTAATCAAAAATTGCTCTTCGATCATCAAAGCACCCAACCCATTGGCGTAGAATGGTGTTTCAAGAGCCAGAACCATATTCGGTTCAATCAACATTGTGTTGGCGGCGGAGATGAAAGGCCATTCTTCGATCCCTAAAGCAGCCCCAACCGAATGGCCGAAATGGCCGCGATAATAGTCACTGAAACCGCGCTGCCGCATGATACCAAGCATTGCCGCATGAACATCGCAAAAGCGTGTCCCGGGCTTTAAAAGGGCTGCACCAACTTCAAAAGTTTCCTGCAGCGCCTTGTAAATTTCAGCCGCCAACGGATCGGGTTTCCCGCAAACATATGTACGCGCACCATCCGAAGAATAGCCGCTGACCAGCGTACCGACATCGGCTTTCACGAGATCACCTTCTTTGAGCTCAGCCTTCATATCCTGAAGATCAGGGCCGATCGAAAGATAAGCCCAATGCCCGGAAACGGCCTGACCATTGCGGCTGGCTTCTTGCGTCGCGCCATCAAGCCATGCTACCGAAAGCGTATTCAGGCTGGAACCGCGCCGGGCCGTTTTCAGCATATTTTCCAGCCCGCTTTCTGCATAACGGGCCGCATTGCGCAGATATTCGATTTCGCGGGCATTCTTGATAAGGCGCAGTCGCTTGACGAGCATGGACGCATCCTGCCAATCAACCGATGGAAGCGCTTTTTTGAGAGCCGCAAAATCAGCCGCTGGCACGAACTCGAGATCAACACCGATCTTTGCTTTGGAAAGCTCTCGCTCTGCGAGTTGATCACCGAGAAGCCTGAAAGCTGCATCCTGATCAAATGTCTCGGCACGTGGGCCGGTATTGTTTGCCTGCCTGTAGGACGCATTGATGTCTTCAATTGTTCTGGCATTTTCGACCGTCACCATATCGATCCAGATGCGGTGGGTGCGAAAATCGATCCTGTCGCCAAGATGCGCTGCGGCAGCATAGGCATGATCGCTGATGACTGCGCCGAGCTTTGCCTTTTCATCGGCGGGCACCAGCGCAATTGCCGAACCCGCCCGACCCCACATCGTCGCCACCCCGGCTGCTACACCGGTCGCATAGCGAAAGTTTTCAGGCTGAAACAGCGCAAGCGCATCAAGGCCTTCTGCTCTAAGAAGCGACTGGCTTCTGGCGCGATCAATCTGGCTCATCATGTTCTCTCAATGCAATTTAAGGTGCAATTTGGGCAATTGGAGCAACTGGCCGCAATCACGTATCACCAGCCTTTTGTTTGTGGTCGTTTATATAAGACTTGGCCGCTTGATAACTCAATTTTTGAAGTCCGGTAGATATCCGCCCATGATGAAGGATAAATCATCTACCAATTTTACTTATTATAGAATAGTATTCTAAAGAATCCCCGTATAGCACAGATGCGCCGCTTATCGCTGCTCAGACGGTCGCTGTATAACCTGTATCAAATGAGGGCCTTATGGCGGCCTTGAAGCAGGAGACTAAAAATGAGCGGTTTGACCATTCGCAATCGCAAAACGAATTTGAGCAACTGGGGGCTGACGACAGCACTGACCGTTGCGCTCGCATTCGGCTCGTTCGCTCAAGCCTATGCGCAGGAAAGCAACCCGGACGCCACCATCAACATCGGGTCGCTCTACGAGCCGCAGAACCTCGACAACACCGCAGGTGCTGGTCAGGGTATTAACGAAGCCTTCAACGGCAATGTGTACGAAGCGCTGTTTCGGCTCGACGATAATGGAACGGTCGAACCTGTTCTCTCCAAGGATTACAATATCAGCGATGATGGCCTGACCTATACGTTCAAGCTTCAGCCGGGCGTGAAATTCCATTCTGGTGCACCACTGACCTCGAAAGACGTTAAGTTCTCTATCGAACGTGTCGCAGCGCCTGAATCCAAAAGTTCGCGTAAGAGCAGCCTCAAAAACATTAGCGCTATTGAAACGCCGGATGATGAAACCGTCATCGTAAAGCTATCCTCACGCTCGATTTCACTGCCCTATAATCTCAGCTATGTCTGGGTTGTGAATGATGAAGCGACCGATCTTCAGTCGAAAGAAGACGGCACAGGCCCTTATGCTTTGGAAGATTGGCGTCGTGGATCGTCGCTCGCCGTCAAGCGCTTTGATGATTATTGGGGTGCAAAGCCCAAGAATGAAGAAGTTGTTTTCCAATATTTCACAGACGCAAGTGCGCTCAACAATGCTCTTCTGACTGGCTCGGTAGATATTATCACATCCGTTCAAAGCCCGGATTCGCTGGCGCAGTTCAAGGATAATCCCGACTTCACCGTCAGCGAAGGCAAATCTACAACCAAGCTGCTTCTCGCTTACAATGATCGCGTTGCACCTTTCGATAATGTGAAAGTTCGCAAGGCACTGGCCCGTGCAATTGATGACAAGAAGCTTCTCAACGCTGTTTGGGGCGATTATGGCACACTGATTGGTTCTTTCGTACCGCCAACAGACCCTTGGTATGTCGATCTGACCGGAGTGGATGCCTATAATCCTGAAAGCGCCAAGGAACTTTTGAAGGAAGCCGGCTATCCTGACGGTTTCACATTCACCATCGATACGCCAAATTACGACCCGCATCCGATTGCAGCACAGTTCATCCAGAGCGAACTGGCAAAGATCGGCGTTAAGGTCAATATCAACGTGATCACTGCCAATGAGTGGTACACGAAGGTTTATAAAGCGCATGATTTCCAGGCGACCTTGCAGGAACATGTGAACCATCGCGACATCGTGTTCTATGGCAATCCCGATTTCTACTGGGGCTATAACAACCCAAAGGTGGTTGAGCTGATCAAAGAAGCAGAAGCAAGTGCCACGACCGATGAACAAACCGCCAAGCTGACCGAAGCCAACAAGATCATTGCCGAAGATGCAGCCAGCAACTGGTTCTATCTCTATCCACAAATCGTGGTCTCAAAAAAGTCGGTCAGCGGCTATCCGCTCAACGGCCTGAATTCACAGTTCTTTGCGTATGATATTACCAAGGCTGCGGATTAATCTGCTGTCCATAATTGATAACTGATGCTCGACACGGAGCGCCGCCTGAATTATTTTCGGGCGGCGTTAGAGCGCGTTTTGATCTGATTGAATCAGATCGGCGCTCTAACTCGTTGTTTTGAACCGCATCTTATACCGAAAGCCGCTTCACACTTTTCGGGATGCGCTCTAACGCATTTTTGAGTGGCTTAAGTGCCTCTCATGCCTAAGAGGTAATCGCCATTACTGCCTATATTCTGCGCCGTTCGGCAATTCTGATACTGTCGGTATTTATCGCAGCCATCGTGCTGTTTTTATTGCTGCGCCTTTTACCGGGTGATCCGGCCAATGCGCTTGTCTCGGTTGGTGCCGATGCGGCACAGATCGAAGCAGCCCGCAAACAGGTCGGTTCCGATTTGCCGCTTTATCAGCAATTCACACAGTTCATCGGCTCACTTATGCGCTTTGATCTCGGCAATTCCTTTGTCAGCGGTGCGCCTGTTCTGTCCGAAATTGGCAAACGCCTGATCGTAACGCTGCCACTGACACTGATGGCATTTGTACTGGCAATCATCATTGCTGTGCCGCTCGGTATCCTGTCGGTCGTACGTCAGAAAAGCTGGTATGGCTCCATCATTTCGGTAATCTCACAGCTTGGTATTGCCGTGCCTGTTTTCTGGATCGGCATTTTGCTGGTCTGGATTTTCGCCGTCAAATTGCGCATGTTTCCGTCGGGCGGCTTTCCGTCGCGCGGCTGGCAATCCACACCAGCCGCATTTCAATCGCTGGCTCTTCCAATCATAACAATTGCCATTGTCATGTCGGCATCGCTCATTCGCTATGTTCGCTCGGCAACGCAGGACGTTTTAGGTAGCGATTATCTGCGTACCGCACGTGCAATGGGTTCCACATTCTCGGAAGCGCTGATCCGACACGGCATTCGCAATGGCGCAGTTCCGGTGATCTCCATTCTCGGTATAGAACTCGCTTCCACGTTTTTGGGCGCGGTTGTTGTGGAGCGTGTCTTCTCGCTTCCTGGTCTTGGCTCCATGCTGCTTCTGGGAATAGAGCAGCGCGATTATCCCAACGTGCAGGGCGTGCTGTTCGTCTCAACGCTTCTTGTCCTGCTTGTCGGTTTTGCGGCTGATCTTGTGCAGCGGCTTATCGATCCGCGATTACGCAACCGCGTGGGCGGAGGCAATTCATGAGCAATCATAACACGATCACGCCTGCAAAGCAGGCTTCGCCGCAGTTTCGATTGCCATGGCCGCTGGTAATCGGCGGTATTCTGGTTGGCATCCATATTGTCGTTGCAGTGGTCACACTTTTCTGGACACCCTATGGCGTCGGCGACATGGTCGGTGGACGGCTGGAAGCACCGTCAATGCTCCATTGGGCCGGAACCGACCGTCTTGGTCGGGATCTCTTGACGCAAATCATGATCGGATCGCGGATCGCGCTGACCGTGGGGCTGGGAGCCGTAGCCATCAGTGCAGCTATCGGCGTTACACTTGGCATATTGGCTGCATTTGCAACCCAGACACTGGACGATGCGCTGGCGGCAACCCTTGATATTCTGATTGCATTTCCAACATTGCTGCTTGCTATGCTGATCGTCGCTTCAAGCGATGGTGCCAGTCTTTCAACCGCCATTCTGGCCATCGGCGTTGCAGGCTCGGCGATTGTGGCACGACTGACGCGCATTCTTGCAAAACGTGTTCTTTCGATGGACTACATCACAGCATCGCGCATATCCGGTACATCATGGTTAGGCGTGGTGCGTATTCACGTGCTGCCAAATATCTGGCCCACACTGATCGTCAATTTTGCCCTTCAGTTCGGGCTTGCAGTGATCGCCGAAGCATCGCTTTCCTATCTCGGCATTGGTGCTCCTCCACCAAATGCCTCATGGGGAAGGCTTTTACAGGAAGCGCAGGCTTCCGTTTATACGGCTCCTTTTGGTGCAATTGCACCGGGCTTGGCGCTGGTTTCACTCGTGATAGGGCTGAACATTTTTGCCGATGGTCTGCGCGATGTGGCCGACCCAACGCGGAGGAGACAACGATGAGCAATTTGCTCAGTGTCGAAAACCTGAAAATCGAAACAGCCGACCGCATTCTTGTTTCAGGGGTGTCCTTCTCAGTCGCACAAGGTGAAAGAGTGGGGCTGATCGGTGAATCCGGTTCAGGTAAATCACTGACCGCTCTCGGCATCATGGGATTGCTTGCAGACGGCATGCGCGCCACAGGCTCGATCATGCTCGACGGGCATCAGGTGATCGGCACCCGCGACCGTGAGCTTGTGCCGCTTCGTGGGCAAAGCGTCGCCGCTGTCTTTCAGGAACCGATGACCGCACTTGATCCTTTGATGCGCATAGGCGCGCAGGTCGCAGAAGTTGTGCAGCGCCGTGCAGTGAGAGATGGTCGCAGGCCAAACAGTTCAGAGCTTAAAACGCAGGTCGTGGCCCTTCTTGAGCGCGTGTCCTTGCCAGAACCTCAGCGTATGGCACGCTCTTGGCCACATGAAATTTCTGGCGGTCAGCGTCAGCGTGCAGCCATTGCCATGGCGCTCGCATGCCGTCCGAAGTTGCTGATTGCAGATGAGCCAACAACAGCGCTCGATGTGACAACTCAGGCGGAAATCCTGAAACTCCTGGAAAGTCTGGTCCGCGATGAAGGCATGGGGCTTTTGTTCATCAGCCATGATCTGCCGGTTGTCGCAAGCGTGGCAGAGCGCGCCCTTGTGCTGCGCAATGGTGAACTGATCGAGCAGGGCCCGGTTGCAAAGCTTTTTAGCAATCCCGTGCAGCCCTACACACAAGGGCTGGTGGCTGCAGCGCGAACGTTTGATAGAGCATTGGAGGTCAAACGATGAGCCTCATCGATCTTACGAACGTCTCTTTTGCCTATAGCGACGGCAAGACCGTGCTGCATGGCATCGACCTGAAACTTGAAAGCGGCAGCAATCTTGGCATCGTCGGCGAATCTGGTTCGGGCAAAACGACAATGCTGAAACTTCTTCTTGGCTTACAGGCGGCTGGTTCCGGGACTGTCCTGTTCCGAGGACAGAAGCTCGACATAAAAAATAGCATTTTCATGCGCGGTTTTCGGCGCTCCGTACAGGCCGTTTTTCAGGATCCCTATTCGTCACTTGACCCACGCCAGCGCGTCTTTAACATCATTGCCGAACCGCTGCGCTCGCTCAAAATCCAGACCGACATTGCGCAAGCCGTTAATCAGGCCCTTGCTGCTGTCGATCTGCCTGAGGATGCTGCCACCCGCTATCCGCATGAATTCTCCGGCGGTCAGCGTCAGCGCATCGCGATTGCGCGTGCAATCGTTGCCAATCCTGATCTGATTATTGCCGATGAAGTCGTCAGCGCACTTGATCTCACGACACGCGCCCGCATCATCGATCTCATGCGCAGCCTTTCTCAACAAACAACTTTTGTCGTCGTATCACATGATATTGCGCTTGTAGCCTTGCTATGCGAGCGGCTTATCGTGCTCGAAAAAGGCAAGATCGTCGAACAAGGTGAAACGCAGGAGATATTGTCCAATCCCCAACACGCCTACACGCGCAAACTGCTGACCAGCCTGCCGCGCATGCCAAAGACGGATGCACTTTGAAGAAAACACCGCCAACTTAATACGAATTTCTTATTTCTATTCGGTCGCCTCTGGAAAGAGCGCATGATAATTCCTATGATAGAAATTCAATTCTTAAATTCCGGGGACAGTTTTGTTATTTGAAATCGTGACGGTGGTATTGCTGACAGTCCTCAATGGCGTCCTTGCAATGTCGGAACTCGCAGTTGTTTCCTCACGTCCCGCGAGATTGCGCGTCCTCGCCGATAAAGGCAGCCTTGGCGCCCGAATGGCAATCGAACTGTCTGAAAATCCGGGGCGATTTCTATCCACTGTTCAGATCGGCATCACGCTGGTGGGCATTCTTTCAGGCGCATTTTCCGGCGCAACGCTCGGCGCACGCTTAAGTGGATGGTTGCTTAGTCAAGGTATCTCGCCTGCACTTGCAGATGCGCTGGGGGTTGGCTCAGTGGTCGTGCTGATCACCTATCTGTCACTCATTGTCGGCGAACTGGTGCCAAAGCAGATCGCACTGCGTGAACCGGAAGTCATTGCAAGCCGTGTCGCCCCGACGATGAAAATGCTTTCAAAAATGGCAGCCCCGCTAGTGTGGCTGCTGGATAATTCTGGTCGTCTCGTTTTGAGACTGCTTGGCCAGTCGGGAAAATCCGGCGAGAGCGTGACGGATGAAGAAATCAAATCCGTGTTGGCGGAAGCGCATAGCGCCGGTGTCATTGAAACCGAAGAATCGCGCATGATTGCAGGCGTGATGCGTCTGGCTGATCGTACCGCTCGCGGTATGATGACCCCGCGCCTTGATGTCGAGATGATTGATATTGGCGACAGTTTTGAGGAAATTCGCGATCAATTGCAAACGAGCAGCCGCTCGCGTCTTCCTGTACGCGGCGAAAACTCCGACGAAGTGATCGGCGTTTTACAAGTACGGGATTTCTTCAACCAGCTTTCATTGAAAAGCAGCGTCAATATCCGCGACATCGTGAAAGATGTGCCGGTCGTATCCGATTTTTCCGACGCACTGGATGTGGTTGAAGCCATTCGCGGCACGCCAACTCACATGGTTCTGGTTTATGATGAATATGGTCATTTCGAAGGCCTCATCACCGCAGGCGATGTGATGGAAGCCATCATAGGCGCCATGCAGGAAGACCATTTCGAGGAAAAAGCCATCGTTCGCCGCAATGACGGCTCCTATCTCGTATCAGGCTGGATGCCTATCGACGAGTTTTCAGCGTTTTTGCATTTCGAGATTGATGAAGACCCCGAATACAGCACGGTTGCAGGCCTTGCTCTTGAAGAGTTCAAACACCTACCAGAAGTGGGCGAAACCTTCATTAAAAACGGCTGGATTTTCGAAGTCGTCGACCTTGATGGACGCCGTATCGACAAACTGCTTGTCTCTGCCGAGCACCCAATCAGCGAATGATTTCAGCCTGTTTCAAATGATACAGAGATTGCCGAAAATAATGATCAGAGCAAATGCACCAGCATATGCGACCCAGAACAAGTCACTTTCAACGAAGCGTCGGAAGGCTATTCTCTGATAATCTTTATTTGACATCGCTTTACCCGCCATGCGGGAAATTCTCCCGCCGCGCACCCAATATTTAATATGATATTAATAGTCAAGTTTATTTAGCTATATATTGCCTGTGTTTTCATGAGTTCGCTAAAATGTGAACAGAAAGCAATATCCACCGCACTCATTGATTTTTTGAAATGTCATTCGGCTTTGAAAATTAAATGCACCCTTGATCAAAAGGCATTGCGGCATAGCCCCAATTCATGAAAAGAGTTGAGACATAACATTCTTCCTGCAAAAATTCGCACACGCCGAAATCACCTGCTAAGGACCAGTGAATGAACGAGAATTTGGTGTCTGTGGATGAGGATCAGGAACGCGCACGCGTGGCCTGGCTCTATTTCATTGGCGGTCAGACCCAGCAGGAAATTGCGCAGCGCCTCAATATTACCCGTCTCAAGGTCAACAAGATTATCGGTCAGGTGCGCGAGTCGGGGCAAATACAAGTCAGTGTCAGCCTGCCACTCGTAGATTGTATTGAGCTCGCGGAAAAAGTCGCTTCACGCTATGGCCTTGCAGAAGCCGTCGTCGTTCCTGATCTTAATGACTATCTGGAGCAGAAACGCGTTATTGGCGAAGCCGCAGGTGCGATGACCAGCGAGTTGATTGCGGGTCGCGATATGGGGGTGGGTATAGCCTCCGGCCGCACACTCAGCTTTGCCGTGAGAAGCTTGCGCGCAAGGCCGAAGCCCGAAAGCTGGGTCGTTGGTTTAACGGGCGGCGTAACAAGCGGTTCTTCTACCAATACATTTGAAGTCGCAACTGCGTTTGCACGCGCACTTGGTGTTGAATGTCACTATCTCACCGCGCCAATCTATTGTGCGAACAGAGAAAGCCGCGATGCAATTTTGCTGAGCGATGAACTAACCGATGTGCTGGCCCGAACGGAAATTGCCGATATTGGTCTCGTTTCCTGCGGGTCGCTTACATCCGAGACATCACTAACGCATATTAGGGTGGTAAAGGATAACCTCGACGCCGTGCTGAAACTCGGTGCTGTTGGCGAGTTCCTCGGATATTTTCTCGATGCTCAGGGCAAACCAATTGATCATTTTCTCAATGACTCAATCATTGCCCTCCCACCCGACAAGCTCAAGCTCAAGCCCGCATCCATTCTTGTCTCCGGCGGATTAAACAAGATACCCATTATCCGGGCCATTCTGCGCGGCGGCTATGTCAATCGCCTCGTGACAAATGAAGGTGTGGCCCGCGCATTGCTGCAAGGTCCGCGCTGAGACTTGAGCGGGAAATACTCTAGCCTCGTCCGACAAATGGCCTTTTTGTTGCCATCACGGTCATGCTCAGCACATTGGCGTCAAGCGGTAGACTTGCCATATACACAACCGCATTGGCCACATGAGCCGGGTCTATGGTTGCTTCTGCCGCAAGGGTTCCGTTGGCCTGAATAACCCCGCTTGCAATCTTATGCGTCATATCGCTTGCCGCATTGCCAATATCAATCTGACCACAGGCAATATCAAACGCACGACCATCCAGTGCCGCAGACTTGGTGAGGCCAGTGATGGCATGCTTGGTCGCAGTATAGGGTGCGGAATTGGGGCGCGGCGTAGTGGCCGAAACAGAACCATTGTTGATGATGCGGCCCCCACGCGGGTTCTGCGCTTTCATAATACGAAACGCCTGTTGCGTGCACAAAAACGCGCCCGTCAGATTAGCACCAACAATGGTATTCCAGTCTTCAAAGCCTATATCTTCGAGCGCAACACCGGGGGCGAAAACACCGGCATTATTGACCAGCAAATCGACCCGTCCAAATTTTTCGACAATCGCATCGAAAAGATTGCGTACGGCAATAGGGTCGCTGACATCGCAAGCGATGGCATAAAAGCTTCCGCCACCAGTAGCCGCAAGCTCGCTCGCTGCGCGCTCCAGAACGTCGATACGACGACCCGAAATCACAACCTGATAGCCTTGTGCTCCAAGTGCCTTGGCAATGGCTCGACCCACGCCCGTACCGCCGCCTGTCACTAAGGCTATAGCACCGCTATACAAACTCGATGCCTCATCCATTCCTGCTCTCCTCCCCTACCAATCAAGCATCTTTACAATAATTAGCCATATTCAGAAAGAAACCCGTGTGCTTTGGGCGAAAGTAACCCTTGGATAAATCAATACTGGTATAAATCCAGTTTGAAGGGAACAAGAGGCAGGTTGTCATGGTACGCAAAAAGCCGCCGAGTGAAAGGCGCAGCGAAGAACGACAGCGCACACGATTGCGATCGGGCAAGATTGTTGGGCTCGATGGGCGTTTTATCATCGAATGTCAGTTCAGCGATATTGCGCCGCATGGTGCACGATTGAGAATCTCTGACGCTCCCAATTTGCCAGAGCGCTTCTGGCTGTTCGACGATTTCTATGGCCGCGCACTGCTGGCGCAGATCGTCTGGCGTGAAAATCGTGAAATCGGCTTACAATTCATATCGGATAGCGAAGTAATACCCCTTGATGAAGAACGTTTAAGCCAGCTAGCTGGCAAATATTATTCGCTTTGAGCGGTCGCTTGCTGTCCCGAAGGCGCAGCACCGCCACGCATGTTCATCGCGCGGATTTCAGCTGCGGAAATATAATTAAACTGCTCAACCAGAATATCCTTAATCACCGGCTCCGGAAATCGCGAATTAATGTCTGCAATAATTGACGCGCGAACATCCTCAAAACTGACTTTCTCAACTTCCTTCGTATCTGAATAACTACCGTAGAATTTGCGGAATATCTCATCGGTAATGAAATATTCAAGCGGCACGGTCAGCTTCTTACGGATATTGGAATCGACCGTGTAAACCAGTTGGGTCACCACATAGCCGGCAACCGATCCACTGGAAATGATCGGCACACTCATGACATCAGTCTTCACATAATCAAGCCCGCCAAAGCCCCCCGGCGATCCTGCAACCTCATCAGAGGGTGCAGAACCCTTCTGCACGGCAAAATACAGCGAGCCGAGAGCAACGGCACAGATCCACAGACCAATGGCAATAATGCGGATCATCGAACGTGACCAAGCCTTGCACTCTGTCGGCTGTAGGTGCCGTCTGCGTCCTGCGTTTCCAGCGCACCGCGAATGAGATCGGCAAGCTCACCAACCGCACGCAGGTGCAGTTGCAGCGCTTCGCAATTCTTTTCGAGCTTCTGCTTGAGATTGTCGAGCAGCGGCTGCAACCCCTTCATCACGCTAGGACCGGCAAGATTTGCGGCCTTGGTCATCGCCTTGTTGAAATCATAAAGGCCACGACTTTTGCGCGCGTTGATTTCAGCAAGATCGGGATTACCCCCTTCGAGCAGAAGACGCGTTTCCGTATCGATCACATCCTCAAGGTGTCGAATTGCCCGTACAACCGGCTTCAACGCAGCTTCCTGTTCAGGGCTTTGAGCATGGGCAGCAACAATCAGGCGCTGTTCTGACAGGCTGATTTCTGAGCTATCGATCATTATCGGGTTCCTCGGTCATTTTCTAAAACAGAGTGATATTCGCGCGCTAGAGCGTTTCCCGTTGAGTTTGAATAATGGGAACCGCTCTATATGTTAGTTTTTACACGTATCTCATTCCAAAAACCGCACCGCACTTTTTGGGATACGCGCAGATTTAGCTGCTCGCGCTATCCTTGCTGTCGTTGTTATCAAGTTGTTGCTGAATCAGCTGGCGTTCAAATCCATGAACGATATCTTTCGATACAAAGTTCCCGCTCATTCCATTTTCCAGATCGGACATGACGCCGCCCATTGCCAGCGTAGCCGAATTATCGATCTGCGATTTTCGTGCAGCCTGTTCTTCCAGCAAACGTGCGATGCCGACACCGCCCGTATCAGCCATCTTGTTCGCCATGGCTTCCGACATCATAGACTTCCAATATTCACCAGCAATCCCTTTGCCGAAGGTAGCCGAAGTATCGCTTGTAAACATCGACTGCACAAAAGATTGCAGCATGAAGGCTTCGAACTTCCGATAGGCGGAATTGGCCGAATTCTGTGGCTGCGAAACTGTGTTGACCCCGGCGTTAAAGCTGTCGGCATAGTTTGAGAACGCGACGTCCGTGCCCGTCGTCATCGATTTCAGGCGCTCTGACGCCACACGATAGGCTTGCGGATCAGCGGCGCGCGCTACATCCATCACCAAATCTGACGGCGGATTGATCGCCATGCAATTCTTCCCTCTTCATCTCTGGATTGCACAATATCTTTTCAATCTTGACTGAAGCTTGCGCCACGAAATGGAATGCAAGGAACCGATTACTTGCTTTTCAAGGTGGTTTTCCGGCTTATAAACTCTTCAATCAGCGTGGAAAAATCCTTACGCTCACTATCAGAACGAACAGTTTGGAGCCGCGACTCCAAATGTTCTACCCGGCGTTGTTCTTTCAAAAGAGCGCTGCGCTGCATTTCCAGTTCCTGCTCAACGCAGTCCTGCGCCAGCGCATTCGTCCCCATGCGCCGGATCAAAAGCGATGGATCAACGGCAAAGGCACCGCTTTCATAACGCCGATCCTGCATGGCGATGAGCGCATCTCGTTCCTCATCAAGCAGCACGCGTCGCGCATTGGTGGCTACAAGTGAAGCTTCAAGCCGTGCAGCACCGAGCTTTTGCAGTGCCACCAGCTTGCTCAGACTTTTTGCTTTTGTTTGTGCCATGTAAGCCTCAGAACAAATCGCGCAGATGCGTTGCGTTCTCTTGGGTAAAAAAGCGCAGCAATTCAGGAAGGATGAAATAGACAACCAGCAATCCGCCACCCAAAACAAAGGGCATCGATACAAAATAGATCGGAATGGTTGGTGTAAGCTTATTGATGAGGCCAATTGCAAAGTTGACCAGAACAGCAAACACGATAAAGGGGGCGGCAATCCGCAATGTTACAAGAAATGCATCGGATAATGCATCCGTAAAGTCAATCATCGCAGCATCAGGACGGAAACGCCCGTCAACCGGAATTGCAGTGTAGGAATTGAGAAGCGCACGCAAAATTTCGAGATGCATATCAGTGACAAAAAACAAAAACAGAGCACTGAAAGTGACGATTGTTGCAAGGGCTGCCTGCGGTTCTGGCTCCGTTATCGCATCGCCGGGTGAGCCGGAATAGCCGACCGCCATGGCCATCATATTGGCCATGAACTGCAACGCCCAGAAATAGATATGCGCAAGAATGCCGATAATCCCGCCGATGAACATTTCGCTCAACATCAGGCGAAACATGGTCCATGGCTGGCCTCCGTCAAGGCTCGTGGAAATGTTACCGATCACGATTGGCAGCACCGCGAAGGAACAGGCCAACGCAATGAACAAACGCACCTGCAACGGGATACGGCCACTCGAAATACCCGGCATGAGCATGATGCAAGCACCAACGCGGCAAAAAGCCAGCATGGCTGCCAAAATAATTTCGTTGAGTGGCAATTGCGCGATTGGCAACGGGTTCTCTCCCGTCAGGAAATTGCGCCGAGCGATTTCACTTCCACACCGCGCGCAATTTCGACATGCGACAGCACTGGCAGGGTTGCAAAAAGCCGCTCGATGATCATGCGGATATAGGGGCGAGCTTCAGGCGACGAAACAAGCACAAACCGCTCGCCGCTGTCGAAATGCTTGCGGATGACCGCAGATGCTTCGGTACCAAACTGCTCAAGCTGGCGCGGATCAATGTCGAATTCTACGATTTCGCCCTTATTGTCACGCTTGAGGCTCTGATGGAAAACCAGATCCCAGCGATTGCCCAGACGCAGGACATTCAGCACACCGTTTTCCGAAAGATCGCCACATATCTGCTGCGCCATTCGCATACGCACATGTTCGACAATCATTTCAGGACGGCGAACCAGCGGCGCAATCTCGGCAATTGATTCAAGGATCAGATGCAGATTGCGGATGGAAACACGTTCCGCCAAAAGCAGCTTGAGTACCGCCTGAAGACCCGAATAAGAAATATTTGCCGGGCAAATATCTTCGAGCAGCTTGCGGTATTCTGATCCAAGACGATCAAGAAGAATGCGCATATCCTTATAGGACAGAAGCTGAGACAGATTGTTGCGAATGATTTCGCTTAAATGCGTAAGCAGAACCGACAGATTATCAACCGTCATATAACCATCGCGGCGCAAGTCAGCCGCAAATGTTTCAGGCACCGAATAAGCACGCATCCCGAATGCCGGTTCACGCACTTCTTCACCCGGAATAGACGGGATCGGACGTTCGCCCAGCACCACAAGAATTTCGCCCACGCGCAATTCGTGGCTCGCAACAGATGTGCCGTGTATCTTGATACGATAGCTCTTGGGTGGCAGCGAGAGATCGTCCGTCACTTTGATTTCAGGAATAACAAAGCCGTATTCCTGCGCGAATTTCTTGCGCATTTTGGCAACCCGATGCGCCAGCTCCTGCTGCGATGCAATCAGACGCGCCGAGAGTTGCTTGCCAAGACACAGTTCGATCTGGCTGGTTTCGAGCGACGCCTTAACAGAGTTGCGCTCCTGATCTTCTGCGTCACGCTGCTTAAGCTGTGCTTCCGCAGCTTGTGCGTCGCGCAACTTTGCCTGCTTGCGGGGAACAGCAATGCCCACAAAAGCCATCGCACTGCCGAGCAGGAAGAATGGAAATGCTGGAAGCCCCGGCAGAATACCCAGAACGAACATCAGGAAGGATGCAATCAGAAGTGCCTTCGGATAAGCACCAAGCTGTCCGAAAATTGCCTGATCGGCGGAACCGCGCGTGCCACCTTTTGAAACCAGCAGGCCCGCCGCCAGCGACACGATCAGCGCCGGTATCTGCGTCACAAGACCATCACCGACCGACAGTTTGGTAAACACGTCGGCTGCTTCAGAAATATCCATGCCATGGCGGGTAACACCGATGATGATACCGCCAAAAATATTGACTGCCGTAATAATCAAACCGGCAATCGCGTCACCGCGCACGAATTTCGACGCACCATCCATCGAACCGAAGAATGAGCTTTCCTCTTCCAGTTCACGGCGACGATGCTGCGCTTCCTTCTCGTCAATCAGGCCCGATGAAAGATCGGCGTCGATCGCCATCTGCTTGCCGGGAATCGCATCGAGCGTGAAGCGTGCGCCAACTTCCGCAATACGCGTCGCGCCCTTGGTGATAACGAGGAAGTTGACGATAATCAGGATCGTGAAAACGACCAGACCAATGACGAAATCGCCGCCCATCACGAATTGCGAGAAACCATGAATGACGTGGCCTGCCGCAAGATAACCTTCGTTACCATGGGTGAGAATAACGCGCGTCGTCGCAATATTGAGCGACAGGCGCATCATAGTTGCAATAAGCAGGACGGTCGGGAATGCGGAGAAATCAAGTGGGCGCTGAATCCACAGTGAAACCATGAGGATAAGGACAGAGAACGCAATAGAGAATGCCAGCCCAATATCGAGAAAAACTGCCGGAACAGGCAGAAAAAGTACCGTCAGAATAATGATAATACCGGCAGCCAGACCCATGTCGCTGCCGGTCAAAATTCCGCGTTTTGTGAAGGGCTTAGCTACTGCCTGCTGCACGTCCGTCTCCTGTTGTCAGACGGAACATAGAGTGCGAAGCTTGCGCGAGGGCTTCGTCGCGGTTTTAGAGCGCGTTTCGATCTGATTGAATCAGATCGGCGCTCTAACCATTCGTTTTACGCGCATCTTGTCCGAAAACCGTTTCACACTTTTCGGGATGCGCTCTAAACTGGATTAGAAGCCTTTTTCGATCCGCGAATACACAAGCAGTGTGAACGCGTTGATCTGCGCACCCACAAAAGGTGCAGTAAATGCCAGCACAACAAAAATGACAATAATCTTCGGCACGAACGTCAATGTCATTTCCTGAATCTGGGTCAATGCCTGAAACAACGCAATGCCAATGCCAATGAGCATAGCCGCGAGCACAGCCGGCCCGCTTGCCATCAGCACGGTCCAGACCGCCGAATTGACGATGTCGAGCGCATCAGCTTCGTTCAAGGTTTCGGTCCTTAGCTGATCTTGACGCCCTGCCCGATCAGCATGGTCTTGCCGTCTTCAAGCTCTGCAAGCATTCCGGTTGACTGGATTGTCACCGATTTTACGACGCCCGAAACCGTGCCGTCAGAATTTGTCAGCGTGCGGCCAATCCAGCCTTCAGCCTGTGACAGCGATGAGTTTGCGATCAGCGTTTCAAGCTTGGCATTCATCTGGACAGACTGCTCGACACTGGAAAATGTTGCAAGCTGCGAGACATATTGCGTCGCATCCATTGGTGCCGTGGGGTCCTGATTTTGCATCTGGGTAACAAGCAGCTTGAGGAACGAGTTGTAATCAACACTTGCCTTGGCCGCGGCAGAACTGCTGCTGGAGGTATTGCTGGTATTGGTATTCGACGTGTTGTTGCCGACAGCAGGTGTCGTGGTCATAGGCTCGCCTCCACAGAATTATCCGACTTGCCGACAGGCGACGTAACAGTCTCCGTGCCCATCAATTCCGCCTCACGCGGATAATGCGCACGAATGGTTTTAAGCGCCTCAAAGACACGGCCATTATGGACCAGCTCATCAACCTGTTTCAGTGCATTGAGTATTGATGCATCGTTGAAAGTCGAAAACATGCCGCGGAGCATACGCGCAAAAGCGTTTTGCGCTTGCTCGCGCATGGTCGGCTCGATCAGTATCATCTGTGCTGCAAAATAAAGCTGCCTAAGCGGTGTGGTCGTGTCTTCGGGCTGCAACACATGATTTTCGAGCAGAAACGTTGCATCGTTGAGAAGCTCGAGCGACACCTTCCGGTCCGTCTTCAAAACCGCGCCATTGATGTAAATCTTCTCGCCAGCTCGAAGCGACAAACGCATAGCAGATTTTTCATTTGCAGATTGAGAAGTTTCCGCCATATCAGAGGCCATCCCGAATTGAGCGCGTGATCTCAATCAGTGTATCGTAATCGTCGCTTTCGCCCTGGCGAATGCGCTCCATTTCTTTGAGAATAAAAATTCCCACCGAGATCAGGGCAGCTTTTAATTCCTTGGGCAGCGCGTTTTCCGCAGAACCCAGGTCTTCGATAACTGTCGTCCAAAGCCGGTTGATGAAATAAGCAGCGTCGATACCCTCACGCGAACCAGATCCATTCATCTTGGCAGCAGCGAGCATGTCGATCGAGCGGTCGAAAAGCATCTGCTCGCGTTCTTTGGCGCTCGCCATATCGTCATTCATGACATCTTCGTAGCGCAACTGATACATGGTTTCTCCGCTTATCAGCACCCTTCTTGCGGGTCGCCTCATGCAGCCGCAAGATGGTGTTTCGTTCTTAGAGAGTTTCCGATTTGGATTGAATCAGAAGCAACGCTCTAAGTATTTGTTTGTCGCACTTTCCCAAGCAAAACTGCTTCGCAGTTTTTCTGGAAATGCTCTATCTATCTGTTTTCACGCGCATCCCGAAAACCGTTTCACACTTTTCGGGGTGCGCTCTGGCGCTCTCGCGCTACCAGCTCATTACTTGAGATAATTGAGCAGGCTCATATTCTGGAGCTGAACGGTCAGCGCATAAGATGTCTCCATCTGGGTCATCAGGGCATTGACGCGTACAGATGCCTCATATGGATCGACTTCTTCGAGATTATTGACTGAATCGTTCAGAATCTTCTGCTGCGCCGCAATCCGCGTCGTGGCCGCTTCCGTGCGCGACTGCGCAAGACCAAGCGTTGTCTGCTCCGAAGTTGTTTCGGTGATTGCCTGCGTCGTCGTCGTCAAAGCCTGTACTGTTAAAGCGCCAAAAGCAGAGCTGTTAAGTCCGATTGTCGCAAATTCTGCGACCATGACCGCTGACATGATTGCCTTGCGAAATCCGTCTGCATTTGCAGAAATCGATGTTTCAGCCGTTTCGGTCGGAGAAATTCGGCTCTTGATGACAGTATCGGAAGCGTCCGACCAGTTCATATCCCAATTGGCATCATTGAACTGATCGGCAAAATCGCCCTCCAGAAAAGCTTTCATTTCGTCGCCGGTGATATTAGCGACCCGCGCATCATCCATTGCAAAGCCAAAATGATCTTCAAAAGACTGTCTGACCGCGCTCTGAGCAGCACCGCCTTCGACGTAATTGGAAACCGGCTTAACATCGGTATTAACGCCAGAGAAAATATACTCGCCGTTATAGCTCGTATTCAGAAGGCCGGTGACTGAATCAAGCATGGCGCGAGCGGATTTCGCAGCTGTCGCGACACTTTCAGCCGAGTTACTTGCGCCGGTCAAATCGCCCAGAAAATTTTGGGATTTTTCAATAATCGCCGTGGTCGCAGTCTGCGTGCTCTTCATCCGTTGCTGGACAAGCTTGTTCATGTCGGTGAGCACGTCCAGGCGATCATATTCCTTACGCAGGGAAATCGTCTGGCCGGATTTCGCCCCCAAAGAAAGACCCACGTCGAAGACTGTTCCCGTCGTCGCTTCCTGCCGGGCTTTGACAAGTTCTGCTTTGTTCTGGTTAACCAGAGCCTTGAGAGCGGCAGAAGCACCATAAGTCGAGATTGATTGCGCTTTCATGAGCTTCACACCGCGTTGAGGAGATCGTCGAGCATGGCGTTGATTGTCGTCAACACCCGGCTTGATGCCTGATAGGAATGTTCCAGATCGAGAAGCAGTGCCATTTCGGTATCAATATTAACACCATTGGCATTTGATAGTGCCTGATCGGCCTGTACTGCTACAGTCTGGTTATACGAGAAGCTTGTATTAGCAGTCTTGCGCTTACCTTCAAGCCAACTAATCGACGATGCACTGAAATCGATCAGACTGGAATTCGAATTCAGTCCGGTAGAACCGCTAAAAGTCGTTGCTTCACTAAAGGCTTCGTTTAATGCGCGAAGCCTGTCGCTGTAACCGGCTGCGTCCGTGCTGTTGTATTTGTAAGCAGAGCCATTCGCACCGCCATCGCGCAGCAACAGCGAACTGCCGCCCTGAGATGCGATAAACGCCGAGGACACCTTTATTGTACCTGCAAGGCCGGACGATACGCCAGCACCCGGCACTGCCGGAGAGCCTGACCAGCTAAACAGACCCGACATATTGGCGCCACCGGCTCCGCTCTGATCGCTTTCAGCAAACATGCTCACGAGACCGCGCGCTATTTCATCGAGCTGCATCTGATATTGCGGTGCAATCTGATCGCGCAACTGGAGAAGACCGCTTAAGCGTCCCGTACCGAAAGGCTGGTCGAATGTCTCATGTGTCAGTGGCACGCCATCAACCAGAACCGCATTGCCAGCAGCGCCCGCAGAAAGACCATTAGACGATTCAAAGCTGATTTTTCGCGCTGTGGTCTCAAATAGAGTCACGCCATTTTCAGCGAAGATGACCATATCATTATCGCTACGCATCATTGTCGTGATGCCAATTTCACCCGAGAGCTGTTTGAGCAATGAATCGCGCTGGTCAAGGAAATCGGAAATGTCGTTGCCAGCACGCGTGCCGCTTAAAATCTGCTGATTGACCTTTTCAAACTTAGCCAGCACATCATTAATGTTTGCAACAGAGTCCGCAATTTCGCTGTCCGCATCATTGCGCAACGTCTGGATTTGCTTTGTGCCGTCATTGAGTGCATTGGCCAGTGCCTCGGCTGTTGAAACGACACTGTTGCCAAGCGCGGCATTCGAAGGCGAAGCTGCAAATGTCTGAAGTGCATCGCGCAGATCACCAATCAGGGCGGACGGCGACGCGGAATAATTATCCGCTGAATAAAGCGATGAAAGGCGGTCGAGACCGCCAGCAAGAATGGATGAAGATGAAGCCGCACTGTTGGATTGTATGAAGCGGTTGAAGAGCGCTGCATCCGCAGAACGGTTTATATTGACATAAAGCGAGCCATAAGGCCCGGATACGAGGGATGCGGTACGCCGCGAATAATCGGGGTCGTTTACCCCCGCAACATTGCGGGAAATTACCGAAGTCTGCTTGGACGTTGCCGCAAGCGAGCTTTTGGCTGTCAGAAGAGCAGAACTGAGTGACATCTTATCCCCGTTACCCCGGCAGCATCTTGCGTCCTTGAGGGGTGACAAGAGCTGCTGCAAATTATTGACTTTTTACAACCGACCTGCGGTTGAACGGCTGATTTCCCGGAATTTTACCTCCGGGAAATCACTTCATTTATCGTTTCAGATTGACCAGAACGTCCATTAGTTCGGAGCCGGTCTGGAAGACTTTCGAATTGGCAGTATAGCTGCGCTGGGCTTCGATCATGTCGGTAAGTTCCTGCGCAATATCTGCGTTGGATTCTTCAAGAGTGCCAGACATAACCTTGCCGATACCGCTGCTCTGCGGAAAGCCAAGCGTAATTTCGCCAGAGTCAGCACTGGCGAGAAACACATTGCCGCTTACAACTGTCATACGATCGGGGCTTGGAACTTTAGCAAGTGGAATGCGTCCAAGAACAACCTGCGAACCATTCTCATAGATTCCGACAACGGAACCGTCATTGGCGACGTCCACGCTCTTCATCGAAGATTTTGCCTGCCCGTTGATGACAGCCTGAGAAATCGTGTAATCGCCCGTAGCTTCTTTGGAAGCGCCCAGATTGAGACTGATTGTTGAACCGTTGTAGCCGGTCAGGTCAACGCCAACTGTACCGCCGGTCAGAAGATTTCCATTGGCAGGATCAAACTCCAGCGTCGTTGTTCCAACTTCCACACCATCGGCAGCGTTTTTGATCGAAACATCCCACGTGTTGTCAGCGGACTTCGTGAAATAAACATCCAGAGTAATTTTCTTACCCTGTGAGTCATAAGAAACGAGCGACGTTTTATGATTGAACTCACCCGCCGCAGGAACCTGCCCATTCGAAGGCAGGCTTACGGTAAAGGTTCCCGATGTGCTCGCTTCCGGTTGTAAATCTGCGGCGTTGGCATTGATCCTTTCAAGGCCAGCAATGGTCAATCCGCCAGCGCTTTCGTCTGGACCCGCGCCAAGCAGATAATAACCAGCCGTATTGACCAGAAAGCCGTCTTTGTCAGGCACAAAAGAGCCTGCACGCGTGAGATAGCTTGTGCCATCAGCTCCCTGCACGACAAAGAAACCATTTCCATCAATTGCGAGATCGGTGGTTGAAGCTGTTGATCGAATACCGCCCTGATCGGAAATACCGTAACGAACATCTGTCAGAACACTTCCGGAATTATACTGGCCGGCTGTGCTTGGCAGCACAAGCGAGGAAAACTGTGTTTCAGCGCGCTTGTAACCCACTGTGCTGGCATTTGCGATATTATCCGCGACAGCCGAGAGACGGTTAGCCTGTGCATTCATGCCCGAAACGCCGGTGCGCATCATACCGTAGAGGCTCATTGGCAGCTCCTGAGAAATTATAAATCCGCAACAAAGCTAACGGGCCACGCTTGCGTGAAACTGTAGTCTTGGCATTTTGCGTGTTTAACGGGGGAAACGATGCTTATTCAATATTGATGCAATAGCCTAAGAAACGCTTGGAATCGATTGGATCAAAACCGAGCTTTTCACGCAGTTTCTTACGTAACTTGCTGATATGGCTTTCAACGACGTTTTCTTCGACTTCACTGTCGAAAATGCCATAAATCGCGTTGAAAATCTGCGTTTTGTTCAGACGTCGACCGCGATTGGCGATCAGATATTCCAGAATGCGACGCTCGCGACGTGGCAACAAAAAGTCGACACCATTGATCTGAGGATCACGGCCATCGGAGAAAACCTTGACGGGTCCAAGCTCTGTGCCGTCATCATGGCTTGAGCCTGCAATGCCGACCCGGCGGCGGATGGCATTGATGCGGGCGAGGATTTCGCGCACGTGAACCGGCTTGCGAACGACGTCATCAACCCCGGATTGAAAAAGCTCAAGCGTATGTTCAAGTGAGGGACGATCATTGACTGCAATGACAGGGGCTTTGCAGCGTTCACGAATACGGGATGGAAGACCATTTTGACCGGCACATTCGCCGATCAAAAATGCTTCGACAGCCATAATATCATGCTGCGGGACGGTTTCGACCCATTCATTGAAATCGGATGGACGGAAGCCAGTTGTCGTGATGCCTTCTCGGCCGAACCAAGAGGAGTACCCCTCGGTCACAATTTCCCGCTCATCTACGACTACGATCATCGGCCCGCCTTCCGAATCAATATGTTAACCCGTCTTCGACAGACCTAACTGGCAGGAGGAGTCAGCGACAATTACAAATAATTGCTACCAATAAATAGGGATATACATTAAATAAATCAGATATATTGGGAATCGCTGTAATTGCATTCTGAAATATAAAACTGCTCGATAATTATTAATAAATTGTTAATGCCTCACAATATTTAACGATTCATTACAAGGGCTTAAAAACATGAGCCCTAAATTAAGCCCTTTGGGTTGATACAACCCAAGCGCGTACGCCTTAAGTTGAGGTGTATCCACCATTCGGTTACAACCGCTTAATTTTCAGCACCTGCTTATCAAGCTGAGCAAAAGTTTTTTGCCTGCTGGGTCCATTTTCCGAAGCCTGTTGCGATCATATTTGTCATCACACGACAAACATAACGCTTCTGAGCAGGGTCATTATTGGGGCCTGCATGATAGCGTGCGACCGCCATCGTCCAGTTGCCCTCACGATCCCGAAGGCGTTTTAAAAAACGTGCAGCGTAATCTACGTTCATGGATGGTTTCAGCATGGCAGCAACTGAAGGGAATTCGCTGCTATGGTAATAGTGATTGATCTGCATGCAACCGAGATCAATGAGCTTGGCCCCTCCCGCATGAACCTCTTCAAAACGCCGTAAGGCCGCCGCTTGCGATGAGAAGAATTCGGCCCGTCCTTCGATGTTCATGGCATAGGGTTGAAGCGAGTTTTTTCGCCCTGTTTCTGTCAGACCAACCGCGTAAAGTATCCCAAGCGGCACGTCATAACGAGAGGATGCGCGATGCATTTCCCGTTCGCAGATATTTTCGGCATAAGCGAAAGCCGCATTAGACAACCAGACCGCGATTGCGACCAGAAGCGAGAGTGGAAGTGTCCTGTATCGCTGCTTCACCATTCGGACCGCGCGTGTCGGAAGAACCGCCTCGTGTATCTGCGGATTGACCATTCTGCCTGCCTTCTCCACCCATAAAGTGCGCCTGCGACTGACCCTGTGAGCCATTGCGGCCATCGCTGCCATTTTGCATGCCAAAACCCTGCTGCTGCCCCTGCTGCTGGTTACCTGCCTGCTGATGCCCGGCACTCTGGCTGGAAGTGGATTGTTGCGCATTGACGACACCACGCTCAGCGACCGTCACCGTAATTCTGGAATCTTCGGTAACGCCCGCAACTTTCAGCGCTTTTTCAATCATTGACCGATCAGCGGCGAGTGCTTCCGCGCCATGTGCCTTATCGGCGATCAGATGCACTTCGATATTGTCTGCAACGACGCGAATGCGGGCTGTCACGGAACCCAGTTCAACGGGATCTAGCCTGATCTGCAAAGTTTTAACTGCACCAAAACTACGTTCAGAAATGAGCTGAATATCGTTGATGCGCACAGATGCCTGTGAAGTTAATGCTCCAATCTTTGCCTCAACAGGCGCGTTGCCGCGCGATGCCTGCTGCTGTGGCTGCACCGCCATGCGATCTCCACCCTCGGCTGGCTGTTTCGGAACGATCGCCTCTTCCGACAGATTTGCGGGTTCCGCAGGTGCACCATCCGACTTCGGAGCATTTGAGGCCAAGGCCGCTTCCGGCCTGCTGCCAGTTTTTGCATCTGCAACAACGGCTTTATTTTTATCAGCTGATGCGACTTCGACAGGCTTGTTTTCTGTATCTGGCAGGAGAGCCGAAAGTTCAGCATCGACTGTCTTTGCATTCAGACCATTTTCATGGCTATCCGTTACGGCAGCAAGCTGGCTATCGCCTTCAGCCGGCAATGGAGGCTGTCCTTCATTGGTCTTTGAAAGGTTTGCAGCAAGGCTGAAAAGGTTCTGTGGCACGATATAGACAGGGGATTGACGCGACGCATCAACCGTTACGATTTCGGTCTCTTGCGTGTCGCTCTCGTCTTTTTGCTCAGACGTATCGATCTCTTTGCTCTGCGGCTTTTCCAGCAATGCACCGAACAGCTTGGCCGGATCGGACATATCCTGGTCCCGGCCCGCCTGCCCGCCGCTTTTGCCTTGCAGCGCAGCGGCGTTCTTTGCCAAAGATGCAAGCCGCCCACCGGCTCCTGCCAGAATATCCATACTCATTGAATGCTCTTTCCTAGCAAGGCATCGATTTCTGCAATCTTGCGCCGCGCCTCTTCCAAGGTCTTTTGCAAATCATCTTCCGGCTGTTTGGGTGCTGGTGCCCAGCGAGTATCAGGCGATAGCTGCGGCTCAGCATTCACCACCGCTTCAGGTGCCACAGCACCTTCAGCAATCGGCATTGCGGGAATATCGGTTTCCGCCGCAGGCTTGCGTGTAACAAGTGTGCCGATAGCCTCAGCGGCTTTCAAGAGCTTGACGTCACGCTCCTGCAACCGATCCGGCGAAATCTGCGAGAGCTCGCGCAAAGCATCACGCGCGCCGTCCGAAGCAACCCCACTTGCAGCAGCATAAAGCCTGGCGCGGCTTGGGTCGGTTTTGAGCTTCTCTGCAAGTTTGCGCGCCTCTTCCGACATAAAACGCGCGCGTTCCGTCTGACCATTAACCAGCGATCCCCGCGCAATTTGCAGGTAAAACGAATATTGCATGACCGGATCAGCCGTGCCGATCAGCTTGACCAGTTCAGCATTGTCGATACGGCCGTTGAGTTTGAGTGCCGCATCGACAAATTGCTGCATAAAATCGCGCATATAAGGCGAGCGCGGAAAGCGTTGCAGATAATTCCGTGACAACAGCCTGATCTTGTCGGCATCACCCAGCTTGGCAGCAATCGGCATCGATCGACGAATAGCTGCCTCTTCAAACAAGGTGCCTGGTCCGCCAAGCCGCACCTGATCAAGACGCTGCAAGGCAGTCGCTGCATCAAATGCCGCCATCTGATTGGCTGTTACTAAAACAATCGACGATTTCAGCTCAACCGGAACATCTTCTGCCAGCGGCACCGAAAACAGTTTCACCACGTCGATATTCTGACCAGACGCGTACGCAAGTGCACCTTTGACCAGCTCTGCCGGAACCACATCGTCCTTTATGCCCGTGAGTACCATGCGCACGGCACCCGGATTACCACCGTTAAACAGATAGATGATCGCGGCATAGACATTCTCCGGTCTCTCCCAGAAATCATCCGGTGTGCGCTGCATATCAGCACTGACAAAGCTCAAAAGCCGGTTAAGCATCACCACCGCTTCCGGTTTTCCCGTCACCAACTGATCCTGAAGCATGCGCAGCGAACGGACGAGCTTGTAAGGCTCCAGCACGGGCAAACTCTGCTCTTCGCCACCCGGTTTCTCGCTGTCGGGGGCGCTCCATGCGTGCATCTGCATTGCCCCCAACATCAACGGGAGGCTTGCAAAGGATGCCACCAAGGAGCGAACGAACAGCTTCTTCATGGATTGGATTTCAGGAAAATATCGATACGGCGGTTTTCAGCGGCGTTCGGATCACTGGCATTTTTCGGCTGACGGTCGGCATAACCTTCGACACGCAGAACACGCTTCTCATCAAGCCCACCGCGCACCAGCATGTAATACGCCATCTGTGCGCGTGCAGAAGACAGACGCCAATTGTCATAATTCGCACTCTTGAATGGGCGCGCATCGGTATGGCCACTGATAATGACATCGCCCGGCTGACGGGAAATCACCTGTGCGATACGCTCCAGCATTGCAACAACACGTGCATCCGGCTTGGCCGAGCCAATGGTGAACATGCCAAAATCGATCTTGTCGGTGAGCTGTATCATCACCCCACCCTCGACAGGAACGACCGTAACTTCTGGCATAGCTTCAGCTTTTTGCGCGTTGTTTTCTGCCTTGGCGGTATCGCCTTCGGCTGCTTTCTTCAGTTCAGAGATGAGCTCTTGCTGGCTTTCGACCAGCTTTTCTTCTGGCTCTTCTTCCGGCTTTGCATCTGCGGTCTGTGCTGCCGGCGTTGAAGGAGCGGCTTCCGGCTGTGTCAGTGCTTCCGCAGCCTTGCTCGACCAGTAATCAGGGCTGAACGGATCGCGATAGGCATCGCCGCCATCCGATCCGGTCTGCGGACCCGATTGGGAAACACCACCATCGCCCTTTGCGGATTGGTTCTGCAAAACGCCTGTTTCGTTGGCCAGCTCCGAAAGCATCGCATAGGGCTCGCGGAACATCCGGCTTTCTTCCTGATCGCTCGCGGCATCAGCACTGCTGTCATTGATGACCTTGGTGCTATTATAAACCTTCTGGTCACTGTCAAACCGAACACGGCCATCCTTCTCGTCAACATCTTCCACGCCCTTGGAGCTGGAACTGCGATCCATCAGCTTAACCGGATTGAAATAGCTTGCGACTGCGGCTTTGCTTTCCTCATTGGCCGCATTGATAAGCCACATAACAAGAAAGAAGGCCATCATAGCGGTCATAAAGTCGGCATAAGCGATCTTCCAGACGCCACCATGATGCCCATCGTGATCGTCGCGATTGCCGCGGCGCACAATGATGATTTCGCGTTTGGTTTCCGGATCGATGCTCATCTGACAGCTGCCTTTAATTCTTCCAGAAGTGGCGCAACGCGTGTTTCAAGCACCCGTTCTCCAAAGGAAAATGATACTTCTCTGGATTCATTCTCGATGAACTGGCATCCGAGTGGTAAAAGATCGGCATGTTGGCGCAATGGCTCCAGAAGATGCGCAGGCCCATGAATTTCAGGCGCTTCACCTTCCAAAGCAAGCTTGCTGATCCGCTCGGCAAAGTCCTGTACGGCGTCATGCTCCAGTTTTTCCGCATAAAGCGGTGCCAGAATTTCTGCCATTTGCTGCGAGAGGTTTTGCTCTAAAAACCCAAGTGCTTGTGTCAGCGAAACAGCCAAAAGATTTGCCTGCTCGCGGGAGAAAGCAGCGCGCAACGTCTCGATTTCTGTTTCATGCTCGCGCATCAGCCGGGCTTTTTCTGCCGCATATAGCGCTTCGGCTTCTTTGTGGCCATCTTCGCGCCCGGCCTCAAATGCCAGTCGTTTTTCTTCCTCAAAAGCCAGAATCTGGGCGACCTCCGCCTGCTCAACTTTGAACGACTTCTCGACTTCGAGCTTTTCAGCAAGAAGAGGCGCTGCCGACACAGGAGCCGCTATAATTTCTATCGCATCCTCAGCAATACGATGCGTTGAAAAATCTGGCAGATAGCGACTAAGGGCAAGCGTGGTCATCGTCAGGCTGCCTCAAGCTCCGGCATGAGGGATCTTGGTGTTTTGCCGGCTTCCTGTTGCGCGGCTGTTTCGTGAATCCACTGCTTGAGAACGGCTGCAACACGCTCTTCATCCATCTCGATCATCTGTTCGAGGCGGAGTTTCGCAGGCATACGCATGCGCTGGCGAAGATCGCTCAGACTGTTTTTCATCTGATCGGCATAGGCTTCCGGTCCGCCAATTACAGCCTGCGTGCTGTCTGAACCCGCCAGCTTGTTGGCGTCCGCAACAAAATTCGGGACAGTCACTTCACCCGGCTCACGCACCGCAACTTCCGTCCCGGTCGGCTTACCACCCGTTTCACGCATAAGCGGACGAACACCAAACCAGATCAGAAGAGCCACAGCCCCAAGAATTGCGAGCGCATTCACATAGGAACCGCTTTGACGCAGCAGAGTATCAGCCCACGGTGTGGAAACCGGTTCCATATCTGCGCCCGAAGCATTCATGAAATTGACAGCCGTGACATTGATAACATCACCACGATCAGAATTAAGACCTGCAGCGGTTGCAACAAGATCCCGGATCTTGGTGATCTGCTGATCTACGAAATCGGCTGGCGCAGGCGTGGTTCCCGCCGTTTCAAGCAAACGCGCCTGATCAATCACCACAGCAATCGAAAGCCGTTTAATGGAATAGCCATCGCTGACGGTGGACACCGTCTTGGTATTCATCTCATAATTGGTAAGCTCTTCACGACGATCTGTCTTTTCAGATGTGCTTTCGCCGTTCTGACTGCCGATTTCTTCCTGCGGAATATTCTGTTCGACGCCGGTTGCATTATCACTGCGCGAATTACGGCTGTCGCCGCTTTCACGCACGACACGAACCGAGCGCTCGACGCGGGATTCAGGATCGAAGCTCGTTTCGTTGGTCTGGCGGCGGTCCGTATCAAGCGATGCCTGAACGCTGGTCTGGAAATGACCTATACCGAGATAAGGGGCGAGCGCCTTACGAATGCTCTCATCCACACTACCTGCAACCTGCTGCTCAAGCGATGCGGTCATCAACGCCGATCCATTGGCGGCTTCACCGGCAGACGCAAGAAGGCGGCCATTGGTGTCAAGGACGGTTACATCCGATGCATCCAGTGCAGGAACCGCAGCAGCGACAAGCTGGCGGATCGACTGCGCGGATTCCGCCGCAAAGCCACCTTCCGCACGAATAACAACGGATGCGGATGGCTTCTGGTCGCCACGGCGGAATGAACCTTTTTCAGCGAGTACAATGTGAACGCGCGCAGCCTTTACACCGCGAATGGCCTGAATAGTGCGTGCAATCTCGCCTTCAAGCGCGCGCACATGCGTGATTTCCTGCATGAAGGATGTAAGGCCGAGCGAGCCCATATTGTCGAAAAGCTCATAACCGGCATTGTTGGAAGTCGGCAGGCCCTTTTCAGCCAGATACATGCGTGCCTGCTCGGCTTTGCCGATCGGTACCAGAATAGACGAGCCGTCCGACTTCACGTCAAAGGAAATACCGGCTTCACCCAATGCCAGCCCCATACGGTTCACATCATCGCGAGAAAGACCGACATAGAGCGTCTCATAAGATGGGCGGCTGAGATAAATGCTTGTGTAGAGAATCGCGCCCATGAGTGCGGCACCGACAAGACCGAGCGCCAAAAGTTTTCGCAGGCCAAGCTTGCCAAGCGTTCCCTTAAGCTGTTCGATAAATTGTTGGAAATTCTGCTGCATCAATACCACCGCCATCCTGATGCAGGCAAAATAGATCGCGAAGCTTGCGCGAAAGTGGCGGCTATAAGATCAGCGCAAAAAAGAAAGGCGCGGGATAGACCCACGCCTCTCTTTCAATGCTGAAAATCCTTGCGGACCGTATAGATTAACGGAACAGCGACAGGATGTTCTGGTTCGACGAGTTGGCAATCGAAAGTGCCTGAACGCCGAGCTGCTGCTGAACCTGAAGAGCCGACAAACGAGCCGATTCCTTGTTCATGTCAGCGTCAACCAGTGTGCCGACGCCTTTTTCGATTGAGTCCGAAAGGCCCGACAAGAAGCTCTTCTGGCTGTCGATCTGCGACTTGGATGCACCAAGAGCTGCTGCTCCAGTTGTCAGTTTGCTCAGTGCAGTTTCAACTTTGACCATGGCTGCATTGATGTCGGCATCGCTAATAGTCCCTTCATCAGCAGGAACCGCGAAAAAGTCGTCAGCGACGACGCCCGCTGCAAAACCTTCCTCAAAATCCACTGCTCCATCAGCCCCCTTACCGAATACCTGTGTATCGGTTGCTTTAACGTCAATTGTATCGACAGTTACAGTTGTACCTGTGCGATTATAGGACGCAACGACTTTAAGATCGTTAGCAGCAGTTCCATCATTTACCAGCAGATTGGAACCCGCGTAGTTTGCATTAGATGCAGCCGACTTGATATTGCTCTGGATCGCGGTGATCTGTGTCGAGATCTTTTCCTGATCTTCACGGCTTGCGCCTTGCGCGCTAACCAGAAGCTGCTTCATTTCGTCGACCTGATCCTTGATCTTGTTGATCGAAGAATAAGCAGTATCAACCTTACCAGCACCGAGACCGAGAGCGTCCTGAACAGCCGAGTTAGCCTTGTTGTCAGACTTCATCGAAGTCGCGATCGACCAGTAAGACGCATTGTCCGAAGCTTCGCCAATGCGAAGACCGGTCGAAATACGGTTCTGAGTGGTTTCCAGAGCCTTGTTGGTCGAAGAAAGAGTCTGGAGAGCGGTCAGAGCCGACGAATTTGTAAGAATGCTAGCCATTGTAATTGCCCCTTGGGAAAACAAACTGAGGGACAGGCCGGATTTGAGAAAGACCGGCATGGTGGAGCGGCATCATGCCTATCACCGCGAAACGCGCGGGACCCATCATGCCATCATTCCTATGCGGCAATTGTTAACAGAATATTAATATGAGCGACTGGTTTTTAACGGACTGCATATTTTTTAAAAATAGTTGCTAAGAGAACGAGCGTATCAGACTTCCGACCAGAATATTCCAGCCATCGATCAGCACGAAAAACAGAATCTTGAACGGCAGCGATATGACGGTTGGCGGCAACATCATCATACCCATCGACATGGTAAGTGTCGCGACCACCAGATCGATGACCAGAAACGGCAAGACAATCAGAAAGCCGATTTCAAAACCGCGACGCAATTCGGAAATCATGAAAGCGGGAACAAGCACGCGAAAATCAACGATGCCATCTTCGCCGGTGCGGAATGAAGGATCGGCAAGGTCTTCGAAAAGCCGTAGATCCTTGTCGCGAACCTGGCTCATCATGAAATCACGAAATGGCGAAGAGATTTCATTGAATGCCACTTCCTGCGTGATTTCATTGCGCATCAAGGGCTCAACGCCATTGTTCCACGCACGATCAAAAACCGGGGCCATGACATAGAATGTCATGAACAGTGCCAGCGAGATCATCACCATGCTGGCAGGTGCCGTCTGCAGGCCCAGTCCCGAACGCAAAAGTGAAAAGGCAATGGCAAAACGGGTGAAGCTCGTCACCATGATGAGCAGGCCCGGTGCAATGGAAAGCACCGTCAAAAGGCCAAATAACTGTACGATCTGGCCGCTTGCGGCACCACCACCCGCTGGCAGCAGATTATCGAGCGACAGACCCTGCTGCGCATGCGCTGTGACAGTGAAGACAAGCGTCAGGAGAACACCAAGGCTAAAAGCTTTTTTCATTCTACGACCAGTGTCGAAATAAAGACGCGTTCGACCGCACCCTCCGAGCGCAAACGGGCGCGTTCTTCAAGATCGGTACGCAGATAGGCAAGCCCCGCCGCACCCTGTAATTGCATCAGATTGACACTGCGCAGAAAGCTCACGAAATCGTCACCGACACTGGCCGCCATAGCAGGTGGAATTTCGTGACCGGGCTTTGCAACGAGTGAAGCTTCCAGCCGCACCCATGTCGTCTGCGGAATACCGAGATTGGTCACAATCGGCTGTAGCGGCACCACGGTTCCAATGGAACGGGATTCAAATTCACCCTGCTTGGGCTTATCTTCCTTGCCACTTGCCGGCACATTGGCCTGCTGCGTTGCGGAAATCGTTTCGCCAAGAAACCAGCCGCCGCCGCCAGCAACCGCCGTCAGAGCGACAACGGCAACCAGCAGACCCATCACGGAGCCTTTTTTCTTGCCCGTTTTATCGGAAGACGTATCGCTCATTTTCAATACTCTAGAACGGCGAAATCTGATCGAGAATCTGCTGGCCATAAGGTGGCTGCTGAATCTCGCTGAGACGTCCGCGTCCGCCATAAGAGATGCGTGCTTCGGCAATCTTGTCGTAAGAAATCGTGTTATAGCCGGAAATATCACGCGGACGCACAACACCGACAACGTTTAACACACGCAATTCGTAATTCACGCGCACTTCCTGAGAACCACGGATCACGAGATTGCCGTTTGGCAGCGTATCGGTGACGATTGCTGCGATCTGAAGCCTAATATCTTCGCTACGCTCAATCTTCCCTTTACCCTTCGAAGAGCTGTTGGAGCGGGTATTGACCGACGCATCAAATTCACCGCCGCCAAACGAACCGGACAGACTGCTCGTGTCAAAAGCCGCGCCAGCGCCATAAAGACCTTTGGAAATGCGTTCGCGATCTGACTTGTTATCGATATTGGCACGATCATTGATCGAGATGATCACGGTCAGCACATCACCCGGTTCCTGCGCACGAGGATCCTTGAAAAAGTTCGTTGAACGCTGATCCCAAAGCGAATAGGCGGCCTTGCTGGGCCGAACCGGATAGCCGCTATATTGCGGATTGTTCTGCACACCGAGATTGGCAGCAACTGGCGAAAGATCAGGCGCGCGGCCAATCTCTTCGGGTTTGGTAGCGCACCCCGTCACGAGAGCCATTAGCAAAACGACGAGCTGTGCTTTTTTCATGTTTCTTGTCATTGCACGCTATTCCCGGTTTCCACTTGTGTCCGCTGTTCTCTGCTGTGTTGCGGCGCTGCTGCCGTGCGCTGCGCTCCAACAATCACGCGCGCAAGCTTTGCGGCTTTTTCCGCTGGCATCTCATTGAGAATGATGCTTGAAACACGCGGGTTTAGTTTCAGGATAAGTGCTGCCGCCGGTTCATCGCCGATAAGCGCCATTTGTGCAGCGGCGGCATCGGGCTTCATCTTTGATATAATATCGACGAGTGAATCCTGCGCCTTGTTGACGAAATCATCGCGGCGTTTCAGCCAGATTTCATATTCCTTGCGCTTTTCCTCAAGCGCTTGCATGCGCTTATCAACATCGGCCTTAAGATCAGCAAGCTGCTTGGCCTGAAGCGAATAGCGGGCATCCGACGCCTGATTATCGAGATTACCGCAGAACTTGCGGATTTCATCAAGATTACCAAGGGGTGCCTGAGCCAACTGCTGCGTGAGCGGAACTGGAGCCTCCGCCTGCTGCGCAAATGACGTCTGCGCTGCACCCAGCAGCAGCGCCAAACCGAAACCTAAGCGGATCATCGTGCCTGTCATGGTCATTGCACCACCAGTTCTGCATGAAGGGCACCCGACGTCTTGATCGCCTGAAGGATCGCAATGATCCCATTTGGCTTCACACCCATCTGGTTGAGACCCTTCACGAGATTTTCAAGATTGGCGCCGGTCAGAATGCCGATCTTGGCATCGGGCTGATTGACCGCGATTTCCGTATTCGGCTCCATCGCTGTTTCGCCATAGCTGAATGGCTCAGGCTGTACGACCATAGGTGTTTCAGTCACACGAACCGTCAGACTGCCATGGCTGATCGCGACTTTGGAAATGCGCACCTTGTCGCCAATGACCACTGTGCCGGTGCGTTCATCCACCACCACACGCGCGACCTCGTCGGTTGTGATTGGCAAGCCTTCAAGCTCTGCAAGAAAGCGTGCCGGTGGCACATTTTTGGGGCGTGTAATGCGAATGGTCTTGGCATCACGCGCAAGGGCAACACCCCGGCCGTAACGACGCTTGGCAAACACGTTGATTGTATCGGCAGCGCGAACGGCAGTGGTAAAATCGGCATCGCGCAATTCCACAATCATCTCGGCATCTTTGCCGAAACTGCCTGCAACCTCGCGCTCGACCAGCGCACCATTGGGAATACGTCCCGATGTCGGAACACCTTGCGTGATACTTGCAGCCTCACCTTGCGCGGAAAAGCCGGAGACAATCATATTGCCCTGTGCAACCGCATAAACCTGATTATCCGCACCCTGGAGCGGCGTCATGACAAGTGTACCGCCCTGAAGCGACGTGGCATCGCCAAGCGAAGACACCGTCACATCAATACGTGATCCGGCACCGGAGAACGGGGGAAGATTGGCGGTAACGATAACCGCAGCCGTATTTTTAGCGCGCGTCGAATTACGCGGCGCATTGATGCCAAGATTTTCGAGCATGGCGCGCATCGACTGTTCGGTGAACGGCGAATTGCGCAAGCTGTCGCCTGTGCCATTCAAGCCTATTACCAGACCATAGCCGACAAGCTGATTTTCACGCACGCCCTGAATTGTGGCGATGTCTTTAAGACGCGCAACCGCACTGCCGCGACCAAGCTCGGCATAGGCCATTTTGGATGGATCGCCGCCCGCCCCAAGCCAGTCCGCATCCGCTTCTACAGCAGAACGGAACTCGGTTGCGTTCTTTGACGATTCATCCGCAAACCCCGTAATCGGTGTGAACACGAGGGCGAAACAGGCAATAAGGGCGGTGAATGTTTTTATCACTGCATCCCCACCTGAATACGACCGTCTGCAAGAACCGTACCGGAGACGATAAGGCCACTATCAGCGTTACGGACCCTGATGAAATCACCAACAGCACCCGATTCAAGCGGCGTCCCCGTTGCCGTGATCGTCAATGGACCCGATGTGAAAACCATAAGCGCAGGCTCGCCGCGCGTCACCATTGAAGGTTCCGAAAGAGCTGCCATCAGGATTGGCTTTCCCGAAATAAGCGTTCGGCGGGCGACCTTGCCTGTCACCTGTTCAGGTGAAAGCACATATTGTTTAGCGGCGGGCGGGCTGATGTAGAATTGCTTTTCCACCAGCGAAACATCGCTCAAAACCTGTCCGGGATAGACGGTGACAGAAGGCACAAAGAAAGCCATGCGCTCGGCGGCCTGTGCAGCCGGGGCGCTCAACACCAGAAAACTCGTGGCGAGTATTGCACTTGTGTTCCGAAAAGCTCGTCTCAGGCGCTTCATCATAGCAATCACCATCAGCGCATGTTCTTGGACACGGTTGCAGCCATTTCGTCCGCAGCCTGAATGACCTTGGAATTCATCTCATAGGCGCGCTGGGCGGAGATGAGATCGGTAATTTCCTTGACCGGATCCACGTTGGATGCTTCCAAATACCCTTGTTTAACAGTGCCAAAGCCGGGATCGCCCGGGTTGCCCGCAATCGGACCGCCAGAGGCTTCCGTCTCGCGGTACAGATTGCCGCCCAGCGGCTCAAGACCCGCCTCATTGGTAAAGCTTGCAAGTGCGATACGACCAATCGCCGGTCCCACTTCGATACCGGCATTGCCCTGCACCTTGGCAAAGACTTCGCCTGAATCATTCACCACCACTTCAATCGTGTTGGCGGGAATGGCAATATCAGGCTGAACCAGATTTCCGTCCATGGTGACAAGCTGACCGTCAGCATTGGTGTTAAATGCACCAGCGCGCGTATAAAGCGTTTCACCGGTTGGGCTTTGTATCTGGAACCAGCCTTTGCCAGTCAGCGCCAGATCGAGAGGATTACCGGTCTGGTTGAAGCTGCCCTGAATATGCAGGTTGCGAACGGCCGCTGTCTGAACACCCAGGCCCACCAGCGCACCTTCCGGCACGACAGCCTGATTGGCCTGATTGGGAACACCCGCAGTGCGTTCTGCCTGATAAAGCAAGTCAGAAAACTCTGCGCGGGCACGCTTGAAGCCAGTGGTATTGATATTGGCGATATTGTTGGCAATCACTTCCAGATTAAGCTGCTGGGCGTTCATGCCAGTTGCGGCGATCGTCAGGGCTTTCATAGCGCGTCCTTAATAATAGAGCGTATCTGAACTCAGACCGGCATACGGCTGATTTCGAGATAGGCCTGTACGATCTTGTCACGGATGGCGATTGCGGTTTGCAGCGACTGTTCCGCTTCCATCACAGAACTCACCACATCACGCACTGGCGCATCCCCTTTGATGCCCTGAATGGACGTTGCTTCCGCGGCCTGCAATTTCTGGCCAACCGAATCCGTCATCTGGGAAAGCACTTCACCAAAAGATGCGCCGGGAGCACCCGGAATGGCCTGCGGTGCCTGTGTGGAGCCGACATTGGTTTGGGCAACTGTTTCGGAAAGGCGCGACAGGGCATTGCGCGCCGAAATGCTCATGATTGAGTCATACATTATGTGTTCCTCATCAGGTCGATGGTCATTGAGATCAGCTCACGTGCCTGCTTGACCACCTGTAAATTGGCTTCATATGAACGGTTTGCTTCACGCATGTCCGCCATCTCGACGACCATGTTTACGTTTGGATATTGAACATAACCGCGCGCATCGGCGGCCGGATGGCTCGGATCATATTGCTCAACGAAAGCCGATGTATCATGTCCGAGTTCCGCAACACGCACCTGTGCTGCACCCGTTGCCTGTTCGACTTCGGTGCGAAAGGAAACTGTTTTGCGGCGATAAGGATCGGCATCAGCCGTCTTGGCAGTGGACTGCGCATTGGCAATGTTTTCTGAAACAATGCGCAACCGTGTCGACTGTGCCGACAGGCCGGAGGCCGCAATTTTCAGGGTGTTCTGCAACGCATCGGACGACATCGATTATCCCTTCGCAACCGACAGCATCATGCGATGAAACGCTTTGACGATGCTTGTATTGAGCGAATAATCACGCGCTATTTCACCTGCCTTCATCATTTCCTGCTCGACATCGACGGTGTTTCCCGAATGGGTTTGCTCGGTAATATCTTCAGGACGAAGACGCGCACCGGCAATGCCATTGGCCTCCACTTCCAGATGCTGTGCATTGGTTGCAGCCATAGTGAGCTGGGTTTTACTCAACACATCCGCAAAGGGCTGAACGTCACGCGCCCGAAAATCCGGTGTGTTCGCATTGGCGACATTGCCCGCAACAGTCGCCTGTCTTACCGACAACCATTGCGCTTGCCTCGACGCCAGATCAAACAGATGAATGGAGCTCATGAAGTTTCCCGCCTTTACCTTTAGTTAACTTAAAGGTCGGAACTTGCGTCAAGCTTGCGTATAGTAAGCTTCGCTCACTTACGCATATCAATCACGCCGCCATTAGAGGTCGTAAGCTGCCAGCTACCAGACCCCTTATCGCGGCGGAGCGAAACAAGATGGCTGCCGTCCGGCAAAAGCGAGCCTTTTTCGACAAACCAGTAACCGGAAGAGTCTTCGATCATGGCCATGCCACCAACCACTTCGCGCAGTGCGAAAATGGGCTTTGGCAGCGGCTGGCCTTCGCCGCCACCTTCCCCACCCGGACCATTGCTGGTTCCCGGCAAGCCCTTGCCATTGGACATGACGGAACTGGTCGTCATGTTATCAATAGCTTCATTGGGAGCCACTTCTTCGTTAGGCCGAAATGATGGGAAGCTACGAACGGTCTTCTGATCGGAGCGGTCCAGCGGATCGACAATCTTGCTGTCGGACTTTTTTTCAGGACCAAGATCAACACGCTGCAAGTAGGTGACGAAGGGCAACATCGCGCAGATCGCGGCAAGCGTGATGGCACCAGATTTGAGATAGCGATCCACCTGGCTTTGCGGTTTTTTACCACCTTCTTTCATAGCAGCAGCTTCCACCTCCGCTGCAAGATCAGCCAGAACTGCCTCTTCCCTGTTTTTGCGAGAACCCGTCATGATGCGTTATGCCTGTTTATCTGCGCGCAAAGCTGCGGCAAGGTCTGAATAGGGATCGTCGGAGACGTTTGTTTCGGGCGATTGCTGGAGCGCTTCATAGACACGTGGCACCAGATCAACAGCCTGATCGAGCAATCCGTCATGGCCTTTCTGATAGGCTCCGATTGCGCGCAGATCGCGCGTCTCCTCGAACCGGGCCACCATCGCTCGTAATTGTCCGGCAAGCTTGCGCTGGTCGGCAGACCAGTTGTGCTTCGCAAGACGCGATACCGATGCGGGAATATCAACTGCCGGAAAACGCCCCTGTGCAGCAATGGCACGATCAAGCACGATATGACCGTCCAGCGTGCCGCGGATCGTGTCGGACACCGGATCATTATGATCATCACCATCGACCAGCACGGAATAAATGCCGGTAATGCTGCCGCCTGCGTCACTCACACCGGGACCAGCGCGTTCCAGCAAGCGCGGCAACTGGCTGAATACACTTGGCGGGTAGCCGCGTGACACGGGCGGTTCTTCGGCAGCAATCGCCACTTCACGCGCCGCATGGGCAAAGCGTGTGACGGAATCGACGATCAGCAGAACATTCTGGCCAAGATCGCGGAAATATTCGGCAATCGCCGTTGCCGTATTGGGTGCCAGACGGCGCATCATCGGGCTTTCATCGCCCGTTGCAACCACGGTTATAGTCTTATCGAGATGACCGGCCATGGTTTCTTCGAGCATCTCGCGCACTTCACGCCCACGCTCACCGGTAAGCGCCAAAACCACTGTGTCGAAATCGGCGGCACGCGTCATCATGGCAAGCAGCGTCGATTTTCCAACGCCGGAACCTGCAAAAATTCCAATACGTTGACCAAAGCAAAGCGGGGTGAAAATATCAATGACGTTGACGCCGGTACGAAGACCGCGATCCACGCGTGAGCGCCGCAAGGCTGCCGGAGCCAGGTTTTCCGAAGCCATCGGGCGCGTGCCGGGCTGAACCGCGCCTTTTCCATCCACCGCATTGCCAAGCGCATTAATGACACGACCACGCCATTCGGGCGCGGGATGTATTCGCAGCGGCCCTTCTTCAAACACCGCAGCCCCAAGCGAGGGGATGATACGGTCATCAAACGGCTTTACCAGCACCTGCCGGTCGGCCACGCGAATGATTTCACCAAGACTTTGTCCGCCTTCAGCGCGTATCGCCACCACATCACCCAGACGCGCACTGCGCGACAATCCGCGAACCGCAATCGCTGAACGCGACACGTCACTCACCGTACCGCCAAGACCCGTTAACGGTCGCGGCACGAGTGTCTGCTGGCGAACATAGGCGGCAAGTCGTGCGAGCGGCAGATCAGCTATCATCCGTTTTTGGAGCCCAGCGTTCGGATGGCTTCGGCAACCGTGCTTTCCTGCTGGGTCAGCAGATTATTGACCTGCTCAAACGCCCGACTAACGCTGATAAGCCGTGTCATTTCGGTCATTGCATCGACATTGGAGCCTTCAATCATGCCCTGCACAAGACCGACGCTGTTGTTATCGACAATCGGCACAGCGGGCTTGTTTGAAACCACGCCGGAATTGCCAGCATATTTGAGCTCTGCATCTTTCGGAATCGAATAAAGACCGATAGCGCCGATCTGTGCGCCATTTTGATAAATGGCACCATCGCTTGAAATCTTTGGCGCGCCGCCATTCGGATCAAGCACAATGGGCGCACCGCCGACATCGAGAACAGCATTGCCCATGACGGAAACAAGGTCGCCTGTCATCATCATCTTCATACGACCGTCGCGCGTATAGACCTGCCCTTGCGGGGTCGAGACAGCCATCCACACATCGCCTTTGACTGCGACATCCAGCGGATTATCCGTCTTGATCAATGGACCGGCTTCGGTGCGGATATAGCTTTTGCCAGCACTCGCAAAGTTCACATCACCATCGGCCTTGTTAGAAACGATAGATTCAAACTTGGTGCCTTCACCACGAAAACCAACTGTCGAAACATTGGCAACATTATGCGCAATCGCATCCATCCGACGCTCAAGTGTGACGAGCGAAGACAGACCAACATAGATGGAATTATTCTGCATCTCTTAGCGCCCGCCCGGTTTGAAACTTTGCAAGGTGCTCAGAATATTTACCGAAATCCCAACAGATGACGTGCCGCCCAAAAGCAGCGATGCAATGGAGGCAGGCGAACTCTGTGTTGGATTATTCATCTCATACATTGCCGTGAAACGGGAAATGAACTTCGAAACATATTCAGGATCGGACATTTTATCGAAATCGATCCGCTCTTCGATCATTTTGGCCTGTTTGTCGACATCCGCATTGGACATGGATGCTGGCCAGCCAAAAGTCGCCTGCACCATTGAAAGCAACGCCCGATCACCAAGAATTTCATATGCATTGGTGAGTGTCGGTGCCTTGCGCTCGAAATAAAGTGCCAGACGCACGCCTTCGTTCTGGCTGCCCGCTTCGGCCTCCAGCGTTTGCCGCATATACTTATCGACAACACCCTGTTGTGCAGCTTTGCTGTCAGTTGCCTTGTCACCCTTGGCGGCAAAATCGAAGGTGGTGGCAAATTCCTTATAGCGTTTGTCGGTCAGCTTGTTTGCCATGGCGTCATTGCTGACAACGCCTTCGGTCAAAATTTTGCGCACAAAGGCCTTGGCATAGGCCATGTCTTCAAGACCGTAGGCTTTCATCGCATAATTGAAAAGTCGGGTATCGGACATGAAATCATCGATGGATTTCACATTGCCGATATTCTCTTTGTAGTAGGCGGTCTCCCGCTCCACCAAAGGTTCCTTTGACACACGCTGCAATGACCGCGTCATATCCGACGCGATCAGGCGATAGCTTGTCATCGTATCGACCATAAGAAGCCCCTTCTTCACACTCGCCTCTTTATGAAAGGTCAAGCTTGTCCGAAGCTGATTTCATTTCAAACCCCGCTGCAAGCTTCGCACAAGGCCAGCCCCATAAGGTGCAATCAAAGAAATTGTATCTGTGGGGTTTTTAGCTTTGGGTATTCTCATCGGCCTTGCCATCACACTGGGTTGCATGCTGGGTGGCTTCATCGCCATGGGCGGTCACGTCAGCGTGCTCATTCAGCCGTGGGAGTTCGTCATTATCCTCGGCTCAGCGCTGGGTACTTTTTTCATCGCCAATCCCTTTTCGCTGGTCAAGGATACAGGCAAAGCCTGTATGGAAGCCTTCACCAACAAGGTGCCAAAGCAGCGTGATTATCTCGATGTTCTGGGCGTACTTTACAGTCTGATGCGTGAGTTGCGTGCAAAATCGCGCAATGAAGCGGAAGTCCATATCGACAATCCAAAGGAATCTCCGATTTTTCAGGCTTTCCCAAGCATCATGAAAAACGAAGACCTCATGCATTTCATCTGCGATTACTGCCGTCTAATCATCGTGGGCAATGTACGTTCCCATGAAATCGAAGCGCTGATGGATGAAGAAATCCATACAATCCAGCGCGACAAGCTCAAGCCTTATCAGGCCATGGTCAGTATTTCCGAAGCTCTGCCAGCACTAGGCATTGTTGCCGCGGTTTTGGGTGTTATCAAGGCCATGGGCGCGCTTAATCAATCGCCGGAAGTTCTCGGCCATCTGATTGGCGCGGCACTTGTTGGAACCTTTGCCGGCATCTTCTTCTCTTATGGCGTCGTCGGGCCAATTGCTACCAAGATCAAATCGACCCGTGAAAAGAATAACCGCCTCTACACGGTCGTGAAGCAAACGCTGCTTGCCTATATGAACGGTTCGCTGCCGCAGATTGCTCTTGAATATGGTCGCAAGACAATTTCCGCTTATGACCGCCCAAGCATCGATATTGTCGAGCAGGAAACCATGGCGAGCACACCGCTCCAGCAGGCGGCATAACATGACGACCTTGGGTCAGAACCGCAAGAATGACGTGCTTGCTGAAAACCTGCTGCGCGCAGCAGGCCTTTCGGGCGATGATCTCAAATCGCTTGCGCATGTCTTCAAAGATGCATCTTTGCATTTTTGTGCCCGTCTTGCAGACGGATCAGCGGCAGCGTTTGATGCCGAAGCGGGGTCGGTCGATGCCACAGACGAAGAAAGCCTGAACCAAATTCTCGATCAGGCTGCAATCATTGCACCGCTGAAAGCTGATAGCTGGGGCTGTTCGCTTTATGTGACCGCCGATTCCACTTTTGTGTTTGCGGTCATCGAAGCCATGTTTGGCGCGCAGGGCAATCTGGGAAACACTGATCTGGAACGCCCATTCGGCATGATGGAGCGCAAGGTTTCCAGCCTTGTCACCTCACATCTCGCAACTTCACTTGATCAAGTTTTCATGAACACGGGAAACGCACTTTTTACGCCCGGCGAATGCCAGGATACGGTGGATTTCAACCGCGAGGATTTCGAGCAATCGCGGCTTTTTAGCTGCCGTATTGAGATTGCTGCCGCAGGCAAGACCGGCATTGTTCATCTCCTGCTGCCACGCAGCAGTCATAAGCCGATGCAGGATGCGGTTGCCGCGTTTTTGCGCCGTCCGGTCAATCAGGCCGATCCCGCATGGACAAAGAAGATGCGCAATGAAGTCAGCCGTGCTCGCATTGAGCTTGAAGCCTTCATCCAGCAAGGCAGCATGACGCTGGATGCACTTTCAAAGCTTGAAATTGGTCAAGTGCTGCAACTTCCCGTCGATGCCATGGAGCAGGTTCGTCTGCGCGCTGGAAACCAGCAACTATTCAAATGCAGCTTAGGTAAATCCGGCATTCATTTTACAGTCAAGGTTGGCGATCCGGTCAATCAGGAAGAGGACCTCATCGATGAGCTTGTTGCTGGCTAATATTCTTTCCACGCTGATGGCTCTTGCTTCGCTCGGCGCTCTCATAGTCGTTGGCCGCAAGGCAAACGAGACAATCAAACTCGGCAAAATGCTTGCCCTTCGTGTCGCCGCCGCATCCAACGGCTTGGAACGGGTTGCAAAATCACTGCAAAGCCAGCGCACCGATCTTTCCGATGAAACTGTACGCCTTGAAGCGCGTCTTACAGAAACAGCACGCGTGCGCCGCGAAATGGACGAGGCAATTGAAGAACTCAACCGTCTGCGCAAGGCGCTGACCCGCGATATGCGACAGGCGCGCCATGTGACGGAGATTTCCATTCGTGCGGAAAGTGCCGCACAAGGCCACGTTGCTGAACCCGCGCCCAAAGAAAAGAAGGCCCTGCCCGTATTTGTGCGCCGCGCCGTCAAAAAAGCGACAGTTGAAATTGCAGGCCAAGCGTGAGCACCGAGGGCATGAGCACTAAGAACAAGGATCACAAAATGCAGCATGAGCTGGACGAGGCCATTGAAGAGTTGCGTGAAGACAAGCCGCGCGCTGCAAAACCGGGAAGTGCTAAGCCCAATCTCGAACTCATCATGGGTATTCCGGTTGATGTTCAAGTGGTTCTGGGTGGCACGACCATGCCGGTTGCCAATCTTATGAAACTCGGCCGCGGCGCAGTTATCACCCTCGATAAGCAGATCGGCGATCCGGTCGATATCGTCGTCAATGGACGCGTCATTGCACGCGGTGAAGTGATCGTTCTTGAAGACGATTCCTCGCGTTTTGGCGTGAGCCTCACCGAAATCATCGGTAAATAACGGATCGACCATGGCCGATAATGAACAGCAAAAGCCTTCCGACGACAGCGCGAGCGGATTGATCGATACACTCTCCGGTCCGCAGAAGGCTGCCGCGATCCTTGTCGCCATTGGCCGCCCATCTGCATCACGCCTGCTCAAGCATTTCAACGCGGACGACTTGCGCAAGCTTGCCGGTCATGCGCGAACGCTTGAACCGATCGCGCCGGGAGATTTCGAGCTTCTGGTGAAGCAATTCGAAGATTCCTTTGCAGAAGGTGCGCCTGTTTCCGAAGCTGCCCAGCGCTTTGAAGGCCTGCTGCGTGAAGCATTGCCACAGGATGAAGCGGACGCTGTCTTTGAAGAACGTGTACAGCCGCAACTGGTGCAGGAATCCGTTTGGGTGCAGCTTGCGCGCCTGCCCGTCGAGAGCTTGCAGGATTATCTTGCAGATCAGCATCCGCAGATCATCGCCTATATTGTTTCCAAACTGCCTTCTGACATGGCTGCGCGTATTTTCGTCGGCCTGCCGCCGCAATTGCGCGGTGCGGTCGTGCAACGTTCGCTTCACATTGGCAATGTCGCTCCTGCTGCCTCCGAACTTCTGGAAGACGTGCTTAGGCGCGACCTGCTTGGCCGCAGCGATGCAGGTCCGGTCAAATCCCATCACGGCCAGATCGCCAATATCTTCAATCAGCTCGACCGTCAGGAGATGGAAGAACTGATGGCAAGCCTCAAGGATCTGAGCCATGATGATATTTCCCGCATCAAAGCCAAGCTCTTCAATTTCGAGGATATAGAGAGGCTTTCGCCGCGTGCGCGTCTTCTTCTGTTCGATGAAGTTCAAACCGAGCAGATCGCAACGGCGCTGCGCGGCGCGGATGCGGCCTTACAGGAAACCATCCTCTCCTCACTGTCGGCGCGCGGTCGCCGTATGGTGGAAAGCGAACTCACCGCAGAACAGGGCAACATCACAAGCCAGAACATTGCAGATGCACGCCGCGCCGTTGCTCGTATTGCAATCGACCTGTCGGAACGTGGCATCATCACGCTCGATTCTGGCGAAGCTGCCGATTAGAGCGCATTCCGGTCTGACTGAATCAGACCGGCGTGTCTCAATCATTTGTTTTAACGCGCATCTTAACCGGAAACCGTTTCACACTTTTCGGGATGCGCTCTAGGTCCTGTGACACATGTCCGACGATACCGACAAAGAGAGCAAAACCGAAGAAGCCACTGAAAAGAAGATCCGCGACGCGCTGGATAAGGGCAACATGCCCTTTTCACGCGAGATGCCGGCTCTTGCCGGTGTCGCATCTTTTCTGATCATTGCGGTCTTTGTCGCAGCCCCCGCCACAACCAAACTCACCGTGTTCTTACGTGAACTGATCGACCGCCCTGAAGATTGGCTGCTAAACAGTGCTGAAGATGCGAGCCAGCTTTTTATCGTTCTTGCACTGGCAATCGGTCTGGCGCTGGTTCCTGTTTTCATTATCATTCCGCTGGCCGGTGTTGCGGCTTCCGCCTTTCAGAATGCACCGCGCATGGTGGGAGAACGCATTCGACCGCAAGCCTCGCGCATATCGCTGATCAAAGGTTGGCAGCGCGTTTTTGGGCGTTCCGGTCAGGTCGAATTTCTCAAATCACTGGCAAAATTCATTGCAGCCAGCATCATCGTCTTTTTTGTTTTCTTCAAAGGCAATGATCTTTTCACGCAGGCTATTGCAACAGACCCCAGCAATTTGCCCGAATTTCTGCGCGAAAATATGGTCCGCTTGCTGGTCGCAAATGTTCTGGCAATCGCAGCCATTGCCGCATTCGATCTGGCATGGTCCCGCATTCACTGGAAACAGGAATTGCGCATGACCAAACAGGAAATCAAAGATGAAATCAAACAGTCCGAAGGCGATCCGCTGGTCAAAGCGCGCCTTCGCTCGCTGGGACGTGACCGCGCTCGCCGCCGCATGATAAGCGCTGTGCCGACAGCAACGCTGATCATCGCAAACCCGACCCATTTCTCTGTCGCATTGCGTTATCGTGCTAATGAAGATGCAGCGCCCATTGTAGTGGCAAAAGGACAAGACCTGATTGCCTTGAAAATAAGAGAGATTGCAGCAGCAAATTCAATTCCAGTGTTCGAGGATGTACAATTGGCCCGTGCTCTTTACAAGCAAGTCAATGTCGATCAAATGATCGCACCAGAATTTTACAAAGCTGTTGCTGAACTTATCCGTGTTATCAATACTCGTCATTCAATACATTAATCGGTTTTCCAATGAATTTATTATGCGCTAATATACTATGTCTCTGTCCAGTTGGGCTGGTGGTGTCACGATGAAAAGCATGCAGTTTTCCAATGAACGCGAAGCTATTATTGCGCGCAGTATCCGTGAAGTTGTGGCCGATCTTCGCTTGGTCGATCCGGCGGATTATATCGCCTTCATCCGTTGCGAGCTTTTCGCCAATATTGCCGATGTGGTGAATTCAGCTACCGAGCTGTACTTCTATCCGGGAACACTCGGTCTTGGTCATGGTGGTGATTTCGTTTGCGACTGGTTCAGCAATCCATCGGTTACGCTTGATATGGAGTTCCGCAATAAAGGCGTTTACGCCTATTTCCGTCTGACGCTGTCCGGTAAGACTGCAAGCGTTGAACTCAACCATATCGTTTTCGACAATCCGGATGAAGACCCGGCACAGAACACAGCGCGCCTCGCCGATGCTATCGAGGATGCAAAGCTTTCACTGCGTAAATCGGCTTAAAATTTACTCCGAAGCGCTTCCTGCTTTGAGTGAACCATAAGAAGCGTTCTAAATATCTAATTTCATTTCAGATAATGAATATGCGGTCGTGCGCTGTGTGGAGATATTTCGACACGAGCCTCAACGGAGAAAACCTCTCTCAGGACTGCTTGATTGATCACTTCTTCAGGTGTGCCGGAAGCCACAATCTTGCCTGCCTGCATGACAAGAAGCTCGTCGCAGAACATGGCCGCATGGTTGAGATCATGAAGCGCGATGATGCTGGTGATGGGCAAACCTGAAACAAGCCGCAGCAGGCTCATCTGATGCTGAATATCGAGATGATTGGTCGGTTCATCAAGGATCAGCTCTTTAGGCGTCTGTGCCAGTGCCCTTGCAATATGAGCACGCTGCTTTTCACCACCCGACAGGCTTTGCCAGCTTTCATTGCGTTTGGCTGTCATGCCGGTACGCTCGACAGCATCCTCGACGGCTGCATCATCCGCACTCGCCCAACCGGAAAACATCGATCTGTGCGGAAAGCGTCCCAGCTTGATAACGTCAATCACCTTGAGATTGGCATTGGTGGTCGCATGCTGTTCAACAAACGCCACGCGTTGGGCAACAGCGCGGCGCGCTATCGTTGTAATATCCGTATTATCCAGCAGAACGCGCCCGGAGTTTGGCCGCTTCAACCCGGCGATCAAACGCAGAAGCGACGTCTTTCCTGAACCATTCGGTCCGAGAAGGCCCAGCATTTTCCCGGATTTCGCTTCAAAGGAAACATCATCCAGAATGGTCTTCTTACCAATTTTCCAGGTTAAGTTTTCTACCTTGATCGTCATGATGCGCGCTGAAACCGATAAAGAATAATGGAAAAGACCGGCACGCCGACCAATGCTGTCACAACGCCAATTGGCAAGACCTGCTGCGGTATGAGTGCGCGCGAAGCAATATCAGCCAGAACCATGAAAATCGCGCCTATGATTGCGCAGGCTGGCAGCAATCTTATATGAAGCGGTCCGACGATAAAGCGTGCCGCATGCGGGACAACCAATCCGACAAACCCGATAGAACCGACCATACTGACGATTGTAGCGGTCATCATTGCAGTCAGCGCAAAAAGTACGATGCGCGCGCGACCGACATTGACGCCCAGCGAAGAGGCCGCTTCATCACCAAAGGCAAATGCATCAAGAACATGCGCATAAAGCAGACATGCCAGAAGGCCGACGGTGATAATAATTGAAACCAGCATAAATTCGGGCCAGCGCACGCCACCAAAGCTGCCAAGCAGCCAGAACATCACATCGCGCGCCTGCTGCGCATTTCCCGATGTGGTGACAATATAAGAGGTCGTGGCGTTGAAAAGCTGAGATGCGGCAACACCCGCTAGAATTGTTCTGTCAGCGCCACCTCGTGTGCCGTTTGACAAAAGGGCGACAAAGAAGAAAGCTCCGAAAGCACCGACAAAAGCGCCCGCAGACAACGACACCGCGCCCGCACCAATCCCCAAAATTACAACAACGACGGCACCGGTGGAGGCACCCGCCGAAATGCCAAGCACATAGGGCTCCGCCAACGGATTGCGCAACAACGATTGCATGATTGCGCCTGAGAGGGCGAGGCCCGCCCCGCAAAAAGCCGCCACGAGTGCGCGGCTGAGGCGATAATCCCAGATAACTGTTTCATGAATGCGGTTAAGCTCGACGCTCGTCCATCCAAGACGGTTGGTTATTGCAGCCAATGTGGTCGATAACGGGATTGGCAAATCGCCAATCCCCACGCTGATACCAACGACTGTTCCAATCGCTGCAAGTGAGGCCAGCAGCAAAAAACTGAAAGCCCCCCAGTGTCTCAGAGAATGGGTTGCGACATTCACTTTAGAATACCGAGTTCTTTCAACTGGGTTGCAACCTGCTCGGCACCATAGATCGTGCGAATGGTCGGGTTCATTGCCTGACCATCCATAACAACAATGGCTTTGTTCTTCACAGCAGGCATCTGGCTGACTGCCGGATCGGTATTGAGAAACGCAATCTTGGCTTCTGGCTTATCAAGCTCCCAACGGTTGCGATCAAGATTGGCAACAACGATTACATCGGGATTGGATGCAATGATGCTTTCCCAGCCAAGTGTCGGCCATTCGGCTTCCGCCTTGATGGCGTTTTCACCACCAAGAACGTCGGCTATATATGTCGAGGCACCATTCCCACCGCCGAGATAAGCATCAGCGGACGGTGACTGGCTGGAAAACCAGAAGACATAGGAAAGCTTTTTATCACCAGCGGATACGCTCGCACGCAATGCGGCTTCACGCGCCTTAAAATCAGCAATCACTGCCTGGCCGCGATCAGCAACATCAAAAATCTGCGAAAGCTCATCGATTTCCTTGTAAAGGAGATCCATGTTCCAGAGCTTGTCGCGGCTGCCATATTCGTCTTTGACCTGCTCGGTGCTCAAGCATGTGCTTGGCGACAGATAGGTCGGAATTTCCAGCTTATCGAAATCTTCGCGCTTGGCGACCTTACTGCTTGGCCCAATGAGGCTAGGCAATGCAGCAGCCACAAAATCAGGGTTTTCTGCAAGGATCGATTCAAAGGTTGGAAACTCGACGGTCAGAAGCTTGACCTTGGAATTGGCGGTTTCCAACTGAGGCAGAACTTTACTCGGCCAAAAAGCCGTTCCGGCCATTTTATCTTCTAGGCCCAGCAGCAGCATGATTTCAGCGCTGTTCTGTCCAAGACCGACTGCACGGTCCGGCGCCTTCGTGATCGTGATTTTCGCGCCGCAATTATCAATGGTCAGCGGATATTGTGTCGCTGCGGCACCAGCCGGGCTGATTTGGAAAGCCAGAACAGCCACAAGGCCGGAGGCGGACAGAAAAGACTTCAATGATAACACGAGAGAAACCTCAGGGTTGGGCGCTGGAGGCCATTAGAAAGGCCTGATATATAGTGCTCCCCTATAATCCCTATACCTGCTTGAAAACAAGATCGTTGAAGTCATATTTTAAATGAAGTTGTAACGATAATCATATTGTTTGATGGGTGAGATCTCTTTTGAAATCCCACCGATAACGTCTTATCAGCATGGCTGCGGTTGCGGCAATCGTCTGCTCAACTGGATCAGCGCAAGAGCGACCAGCGCTGTCACGCCACCGGCTACAGGCACCAATGCATAACTCATTCCTGAATTGATGACAGCGCCGCCTATCCCTGCACCAATGGCATTACCGAGATTGAAAGCACCAATATTGATAGAGGACGCAAGGCCTGGTGCTTCCGATGCGGCCTGCATGACACGCATCTGCAAAGGAGGCACGATGGCGAAAGCAGCAATACCCCATATCAAGAGCGTGAAAGCCGCACCGACCGCGCTTGTCATCAGAAATGGCGAAAGCAACATAATGCCTGAAAGCACGGCCAGAAATATCGTCGCCGCTCCGGTCAGCGACCAATCGGCAGCGCGACCACCAATCCAGTTACCAATTGTAAAGCCGACGCCAATCAGCATGAGCGCAAAAGTAACGAAGGTGTTGGAGGCCCCAATCTGGTTTTGCAGGATCGGCGTGACGTAGGTATAGAGTACAAACATTGCGCTTGCACCCAATACAGTTGTGAGCATCGGAAGAACCACCTCCGCGCGGGTCATCACACGTAGCTCGCGCCGCACATCGGGCTTTTGACCAGAACCACCTTTTGGAAGAGCTGCTGTCAGTCCGGCCATTGTTATAAGCCCAAGAACTGCCGTTGCACCAAATGCCTCACGCCATCCAATCTGCTGGCCGATCCATGTTGCAACGGGCACACCGCCAATATTAGCAATTGTAAGGCCCATGAACATTGTCGCAACGGCTGCCGCTTGCTTCTCAGGCTTCACGAGGCCTGCAGCCACCACGGCACCAAGACCAAAATAGGCCCCATGGTTCAGACTCGTCACAATGCGCGCCAGAAGCAATGTCCAGTAGCCCGGCGCAAATGCAGACATCACATTACCAATGGTAAAGATGGCCATCAGAGCGATCAACGCCGTTCGCTTGCCAAACCGGGAAAACAAAAGCGTCATGACCGGTGCACCGATCATGACACCAACAGCATAGGCACTTATCAGCAATCCGGCTGATGGGATTGAAACATCCACGCCCTCAGCGATCACCGGCAACATTCCCATCGGAGCGAATTCCGTCACACCAATTCCGAAAGCTCCAACCGCCAGCGCCAGCAACGGCCAGTTAAACCCGCTCTTTTCCATATCATTTCCTCGAAAAATCTTTCGCCCTTATCGAGAACGCGATGCATTCTGAAGCGATCTGGTCGACGACAGATAGGCCACGGCCAAATTCTTGACAACGCCATCGCGCGGCATATGATTTATGAATCATTTTCATAAATGGAGGCGGCTATGGACAATCGTGTAGGCGAAATGGATGTATTTCTGCGCGTGGTGGACACCGGAAATTTCTCGGACGCCGCACGGCAGTTGCACATGACGCCATCCAATGTGTCTAAATTGATCGCTCGCCTCGAAGGGCGATTACGCGTGCGACTTTTGGAACGCTCAACCCGTCGGCTTTCCCTAACTGCCGAAGGCCGGCGCTATCACGAACGCGGTCAGGCACTGCTTTCCGAACTTGAGGATATTGAACGCGAGGCTTCGCAGATTGCAGCAAGTGCTGGTGGAACTGTTCGGGTAACCTCTTCGGTTGGTTTCGGCACAATGGCGGTTGAGCCATTGCTGCCTGAATTCTGGAAAGCCCATCCCAATATCGTGATCGATTTGTCCCTTTCCGATGAACTTGTGGATCTCTATCTGGATCGTACGGATGTTGCCTTTCGCATCGGTGTTCTGAGCGACTCGTCTTTAACGGCTACAAAGCTCGGGACTGCGAAGCGGAGAATTGTCGCTTCACCCTCTTATCTGGAGAAGCACGGCATTCCCGAAACGATCAGAGATCTCAAGCGACATCAGTGTTTGGGATTTAATTTTCGGCGCTCAGCACAATCATCCAACGTGCTCAACTCTCGGCGCATTTTTGATCAGGCACCCGGCGCACTGTTGCTGGCTAATAATGGCGAGACCGTAAAACGACTGGCGATCAGGGGAATGGGGATCGCCCAACTGGGTGAATATCATATCCGCGACGAGCTTCGATCTGGTGCCCTCATTCAAATTCTCCCTGAAGAAAGCAAGGATGACAGCGAAGACTTACATGCGGTTTTCATCGGTGGAGAACGACTTCCCCACCGCGTTCGTGCATTTCTGGATTTTATGACACCACGACTAAGGAATTATCTTGATCAATAGAGCGCTAAGATTGGTCTATTCTCGCATCTTTTTGCCCAGAAAACCGTCAACAGGCGATATATCGATCAAATATTTGGGTGTGAATTTTTACGACATAACCGTTGGTTGCGCCCCGTAATTAGCAGGGCCCAGACGTCTAATGGCTTCGATGAACATGTAATTTCAAGTGATCGTAGCAGCTGAGTAATCAAATGGTGTTATCCGGGTGACCGACAAGTTACTGCTCCCCAAAATGTAATAGTTTTCGATATATAAACGTAACGCTGAACGGGAACTTTGAGCGCCAATCTGATTTAATCGGATTGGCGTGCAAAATTTGAGGATTTATATGAATAATCGAGACAGGGCTGTTCTGATCGATATAGGCGGCTACAAACTGAACAGCGTTCTTCTCTCACCCAAATCCTCGCACCCTTCCGGTACAGTCGTATTTATCCATGGGGCGAGCACCAGTCTTCTCGACCCGTTATATACATTTCACGACAAGTGTCCCGACGACATCCAGATGCTTTTTGTGGATCGACCCGGACATGGAAAGTCCGAGTTTGGACCGGCAGAAAACATTCGTCCCGATGCACAGGCTGATGCAATAGCCAAACTCATGCAAATGCGCGGGATAGAAAGTGCTACAATTATTGGCCACTCTTACGGTGGGGCGGTGGCTGCCGCTCTGGCGGTTCGCCATCCTGAAAATGTATCGGGTTTGATTTTTCTTTCACCAGCCGTCTATCCGTGGGTGGGCGGTATCGCGTGGTATAATGATGTGGCGAAGATGCCCGTACTCGGTGCATTGTTCAGCTTATTCGTGGCTCCAAGCTTCGGGTTGCTGAGTCTCAGAACAGCGATGAACTCCGTCTTTACACCGAATAAATCTCCAAGCGATTACACATATCGGACAAAGGCATGGCAGGCTTTGCGTCCCCGTGCATTTCGACATAATGCGCGGGAACTCGGTGCATTATCTGCGTGGGCTGAAAGTACCTATAAAAACTATAAAAATATCGTTGCGCCGACGATTATTATTACAGGCGATACGGATGACATTGTGTCACCGGATGTCCATGCAAAGCAACTGGCCAACGACATTCAACAATCCGAAATATTTGTAATACGCGGCATGGGGCACAAATCCGACTATGTTGCGCAAGATCTTGTGATGGCAGCGATTGAAAAACTTGCCGGGCGAAACATGGACTTGAATGCAATTGCAAGGCGCATAGAGCATCAGATTTCGGATGCAGCAAAAGCTGAAAAAGGGCCGATCTGAAACCGGCCCAGCTCAGAAAATTACGACGCTGGCAGGATAGCGACATCGCGTAGATTGCTATCAAGCTTTTCGATTGTGCCGACTTTCGTGGCAGCACCCGTTTCAAGGTTCACGGTGTAAATCGTATTGTCTCCAACAAGATAAGCCGTGTTCTTGCCTTCCGCCAATCCATGAATGTCAAAGGCATAGGTTTCAGGATTTTCGCTGATTTCCAGCTTGCCGATGGTCTTTAATGTTCCATCATTTGGCTTGGTTTGCTGAACCAGCGTTTTGTTGCCAGCGTCAATATTGAACATGGCGGTCTTTTCAGGCTTGCCGATGGAATTCGTATAAGCAGCGGCGACAATTTTACCTTCAGAGCCTTCGCCTGCATCACCCTTTTCAAAAGCAAGCTTGCCATCGACCGTCACTTCACCCGTATCCGGATGAACACGGTGATTTGTCGTGCCGGTCATGAAGCGAAGCCGGTCAGCCATTGGGTTAAAGTCAACAACAACCGCCTGCCCTTCTGCGATTGGCAGCATCTCGTTCATTTTTGAGACATCTGTTACAGCGCCACTCTCAAGATTAATCGTGACAATCCGATGGTCTTCGGTAACGCCGATAACGGTTTTGTCGGCAGGTCTAAAATCGATGCCAAGTAGCTTTTCAACACCCTCCACATCCAGCGTCTTTGTGACGTTGGCGTCATCTGTGTCAAACATCACCAGCGTTTTATCGCCAACGAGGCCAATGGCTGGCGCAGCCACGCCGTGAATAATCGAAACTCCAAGAATTGTGGATGTAGCCAGTGCCAACTGAATGATACGCATCATTTTTCTCCTTTGTTTCGCGGTTTGAAGCAGCCGTCAGGTCGTGGATTTCAGCGCCTCTGATTTTTAGACACACGAGACCAGCGGTTTGGATGCACATAAGAAAAATAAAATTTTCAATGCATCTCTTTGCCTGTTTCCTGCGTATAGGAATTAAGGTTAGGTTAGCTGTCGGATGAGGAGATGTGTGGAATGGGCGGGCAGTCGGATGAACTGGCAAAGGCTATTGCTGCCTGCGTACGGCGTGATCGGTCAGGGCTGCGCGCCATATTTGATCAGGAATCGGGCCGGTTACTGGCTGTTGCACAGCGCATTCTTCGTCGCCGCGAGCTTGCAGAAGAAGTATTGCAGGAAGCGCTGATCCGCATCTGGACCCACGCCCATCAATATGCGCCGGACCAAGGCTCCGCAAAGGGATGGATTTACGCGATTGTGCGCAATCGGGCCTTGAATGCCTTGCGCGACGGCAAACGCGAGCAGACGGTAGATGATGTCGACACTTTGAAAGAAGCCGAACATTCAAACCAAATTCTGACCGCATGGCATCAACTGGATCAAAAAAGCCAGCTTCGGGATTGTCTTCAATCCCTCGACAAAGACAAGCGGGATGGAATTCTCATGGCTTATGTCGGCGGCTATACGCATGGTGAGATCGCGGGTCGGTTACAGATACCTTTGGGCACTGCAAAATCCTGGGTACGGCGGGGTTTGAGCGCATTGCGGGCGTGCATGACATGATAAAATCATTCGATAATATTCCAGAACTCGCCGACGAATATGTGCTCGGCCTGCTTGATGCCGACGAATTGGCGCAGGTGGAAGCCGAAATTATCCGCAATGAAGCGCTGAAAAAGGCAATTGCCAGCAGCCGCGAACGTTTCTTAGCGCTGGATACCTCCATTACACCAATGGCCGTGGATGAAAGCCTCTGGCAGGCCGTTCAAAGTAAACTCACGGATAATCTCGCTCCATCGACCCCACGTATCGCAAGCGCCAATGATAACAGGCATGGTGTTAATCGCTGGCGGCTGGCGGCACTATCAGCATCAGCAGCATCAATCCTTCTTGCTATTGGGCTGGGATGGTCGCTCACCAGAACCGTTGAGCCTGTGGTAATTGCGGTTTTGCTGGATGACACAGGGGGTGTGCAGGCAATCGTTGAAGATTTTGGCAATGAAAATGCCCGCGTGCGGCTTTTGAACAATGTCGAAATTCCGTCGGGTAAAACCATTCAGGTCTGGACCCTCCCTTCTCAGGAGATGGGCCCAGTCTCAATGGGGTTACTTGAGGGTGCCCATTCCGCAGTGTTGAAGGGACCAGACTTGCCCCTACCGCGCGGTGAACAACTGTATGAGCTTACTTTAGAACCTGCTGGCGGCTCGCCAACAGGACGCCCAACAGGGCCAATTCTCTCAAAGGGCTATGCAAAAACGCCGCTTTGAGTAGACTTATCAGGATGTGAGTTCATTCTATGAACACTTTAACGCTGGCGGCACGTCCGCCCGCGTCAACAACCGTCAGTGTGGAATAGCCCGTGCCATCCGGCAGCCACGTGGCGGTGCGGCGGCGGTTGGGTTCAGCAATCGGTTTGCCATTGGCAAGCCAGCGAAACGGTGCACGACCACCCTGCAATTTCAGCACCAGCGGCGATGCATTGTCGGTCAGCGCTTTCAGTTCGACATGCGCGCCATCAGGCGGAAACACGATGCGCGGTGCTGGCTCAATCGTGGCTTTGAGAACCGGCAGAGGATCGCTGCTCGATGAAAAACGAATCTGCGTTACAGGAAGATCGGCTCGTGCTGTCCGAAATGCGCCAGCCGGTGCGCGCGGCAGCGGCACTGACGCAACGCCGGAGCGCACAAAGGCTTCAAACAGGACAGGAGCCGCTGAAACATAGCCAGCAAGGCCCGGCACCGAGCCGCCATCGGCACGCCCGACCCAGACACCCAGCACATAGCGGCCATCATAACCAACCGACCATGCATCGCGATAGCCATAGGACGTGCCAGTCTTATAAGCGAGGCCGAGGCGTTTAGCACCCTGCGGCGGCACGACACCGGCCAGAATATCGCCAATCTGCCACGATGCTTGCTCGCTCAGAATAGGAGCCGATGGCTGCACAGGTTCTGAACCTTCGGTGCCGTCACGAAGGGCTGCCCCTCGCCCGCCATTGGCAAGGCCAGTATAAAGCTGCACCAGATCGCGCAGGCTGATGCCCGCACCACCAAGGCCGATGGCAAGGCCCGGCGCTTCGCCTTTTGGCAATTGCAGATTGACCGCCGCCTGACGAATGCGCGTTGTGAGCCGTGCAGGACCGACTGCATCAAGCAGGCTGATGGTCGGGACATTCAACGACATTTGCAGCGCCTGACGGATGCTGACATCGCCCTGATAGCTCATATCGAAATTGCGCGGACGATAGCCTGCAAAATCCTGCGGGCGGTCCTCGATGATGGTTTCCTGTGCGATTAGCCCCTGTTCAAAAGCCAGCCCATAGATGAAAGGCTTGAGCGTGGAACCGGGCGAGCGCACGGCGCGGGTCATATCGATCCAGCCCTGCCGCTTGCCATCGAAATAATCAGCAGAACCGACTTCACCTAAGACATTGCCGTTTCGGCTGTCGGCCAGAACCATGGCGACCGATACTTTTGGCCCAAGCTTTGCAGCAGCTTCGCGTGCCACCGCTTCCAGTCCGGCCTGCACCGACTTTTTAAGCGTGAGCTGATGCCGGGCCTCGGTCGGTGCCTGCTTCAATGCAAGATCGGCAAAGTGGGCGGCCAATGCAGGCAGCGGATGGCGCGTAGCGGATATGCGCTCACGCGATGCACGTTCGGCTTCCTCGCTCGTGAACACATCGGACGTTACCATGCGTTTTAAAACACGATCCCGCGCGGCAACAGCGTTCTCCATCTCGCGATCCGGGCGGCGGCGCTCCGGCAATTGCGGTAGAGCCACAAGCAATGCGGCTTCCGATGTCGTGAGGCGCAGCGGCTCCTTGCCGAAATAGGCAAGTGATGCTGAGCGCACGCCCTCAAGATTGCCACCATAGGGGGCAAGTGTGAGATAGCGTTCGAGAATTTCGGACTTGCTCAAGCGCCGTTCGATCTGGATAGCACGCGCCAGCTGCCGAAACTTGGAGCCGAAGCTGCGGCTTTCACGCGGCTCGATAAGGCGGGCAAGCTGCATGGAAAGTGTGGAGCCGCCGGACACAATACGGCCACTCCCTGCAAGCTGGTAAGCGGCCCGCATCAGCGCCCAAAAATCAATGCCGCCATGATCGTAAAAACGCTTGTCCTCATAGGAGATCAGCATTTTTACGAATTTCGGATCGACATCTTCAATCCGTGTATTGAGCCGCCAATAGCCGTCTGGCGTTGCATAGGCGCGCAGCAAAGCGCCGTCGCGATCCATGACTTCCGTAGAAATGGTCAGCCGTTCCGGCAGAGGCGGAGGAAAAGCGCGGTCGAGCCTTTCAAGCCCGACCACGGTTCCGATAGCTGCGATGCCAAAGAATGCGGCACCGCCAATGGATATTTTCCAGCGCCTTTTCATATGTTCAGCTGCACACTAAGGTGCTGCCACCTCCATCATGCTTGTCGCCGTGCGCGCTGCAAATTGCGGACGATACATATCCTCAACCGTTGCTGCCGGATGGGTGTAAAGACCCGGCGTCACTGCGCGCACCACATAAGCCAGCGTGATCGGCTTCTTCTCGCCTGGAGAGCGGTCGAAAGCTGCCACAAAGCGATCATTGCGGAATTCGAGATGGGCTGCCTGTGTGCTTTCGAGCCATGAGAAATTGCCAAGATCGGCACTGGAAACAAGGCCCGGATTGTCAATCTCAAAACCGGCTGGCAAAAGATCAGTCACCAGCAGACGCGATTGCCATTGCTGCAAATCATCAATTTTCAGAACAACCACATAGCGCTCATTCTGATTAACGCCGGTGACATTGGCCGTCTCGCCATCCAGCGTATAATAAGTACGCTCAATGTTGAAACCTTTTCCACCCGCAGGCAGCGATTGTGCGGGGGCAGCAACTGCTGTTACGACCGCATCAACAGAACCCTGGCCCTTGTTCGTAACGACCAGCGGCTGCGTTTCAAGGGCTGCACCGTTCAGACGCTCGGAGAAAGCGCCCTGATGCGCTGTGCCATTGATGTCGAGGCTGATTGCGCCATTGTCATCCTGCAGGCCGCGTGCCGCAAGCAGCATCCATGCCTGATCCTGCGTGCTCAAATAACGTGCCTTTTCGCGCTGGAACTCGACCAGCGTGATCAACGATGGCAGGACTTTCGGCGCAGGCTTGGTTTCGGCAGCCAAAGCCAGCATTGCCGCACCATCACGCAGCGGCGAACCATAGTCGGAGCGATTATAATCAAAGCTGGACTGGCTGGTTGCGAGCTGGAGCGACGAATTGAACACACGTTCAGAACGCGGCTGATCACCATAAAGCGCTAATGCTGCACCAAGCTGCGCCACGGCCATCGGGCTTGCGAAGTTTTCAAGCTGGGTATCGGCGAAATAACGCAGATCGCCAACCGAAGCCTTCTTGTTGCGCGCCAGAACATAGAGCGCATAGGCAATGTCGTTGCCGCGTTCCTTGACGTCGGTGGTGTAGCCGAGCGCATTTTGCAGATTAGAAAGTGCCGAAAGCATCGCCTGCTGCGGCACATCATAGCCCTTTTCGCGGGCACGCGTCAGGAAATCGGTGACATAGGCGTCCATCCAGAGATCACCCGACCCCGGCGACCAGAGGCCAAACGAACCGCTCGAAGACTGGTTGTTCAGCACGCGGAAGATGGAATCCTGTACGCGCTTTTTAAGTTCTTCCTGACTTTCCAGACCCGCTGCCGCTTCCGTACCTGCCGCCATTTCGCTCAGATAGAGCAAAGGCATTGCGCGGCTGGTGGTCTGCTCTGTGCAGCCATAAGGATAGCGGTCGAGCGCCATCAACAAAGCTGGCACATCAAATGCCGCACTTCGCGTCACACCAACGCTGACAAAAGCACCATCAAGCAGGCTTTCAGACAGAAGGCCGCCATCGACTCTCACACTTCCGCCATTGGCGTTCAGATTAACCACATGGCGGGTCGTGACCGGCAGATCGACCGGACGCACCGGCAAGGCTAATGCCTGTTCAACATTGAGACCAGCATCATTGGAAAGCCGAATCGTCACACCGCCAGCACCCGTGGCTATGGCATTGAGCGGAACGGTGATCGACTGCCGCTTGCCACCGGAAAGTGCGATTGTTTCGGGATAGGAGCCGACCTCGACACCAAGATTATCGGTGGTCTCAAGGCTCACACGATAATCGCCGTCCGGTGCATCTGTATTCGCAATATCGAAGCGGATATTTGCCTGATCGCCGGGGGCCATGAAGCGTGGCAGACCAGCGGTGATCACCACAGGATCGCGGATGATCACATCGGACACAGCGTGACCGACGGCCTTTTTCGTCCATGCAACAGCCATCACACGCGCGGTTCCGTTGAACTGCGGTATGTCGAAGTCTATGATCGCCTTGCCGTCGCTGTCGAGTTCAACCGGACCGGAGAACAGCGCAACCAGCTTTTCGGTAGGCGGGCTGCCTTCCGCTGCCATATTGCCACCATCGCCACCTGTGCGCAGCTTGCCGGTGACGCCGAGTGAGCCGTCGATCAGGCGACCATACATATCGCGCATTTCAAGGCCCAGCTGACGCTGGCCGAAGAACCAGTTTTCAGGGTTCGGCGGCTGATAGCGTGTCAGATTGAGAATGCCGACATCGACTGCCGCGACCATGACATAGGCCTGCTCGCCACCCGCATTTTCAACCGAAACCGGGATGGAAAGTGTGGAACGCGGCGTGATCTTTTCAGGCGGGGTCAGCTTGACTGCAAGCTGCTTGTGGGCAGGATCGACCTTCAGCCATTTAAGACCAATCGCCCGCGCAGGCATACGGCTTTCAATCGCCTCACCCGGACGGAACAGCGTTACTGTTACATAGGCGCCCGCACCCCAATCCTCACCCACCGGAATATCGATGGTCGTGCCACCTTCCGGTACGCTTGCGGTGATTGTCTTGAGCAGCTTTTCCGCACCAATGGTGATGAGCAATTCACCGGCAAAACGTGGGCTGACTTTGAGTTCAGCCGTGTCGCCGACCGCATAATGTTCCTTGTCGAGCGCAATTTCCAGCCCGTCGGGTGTTTCGGTCGAGGTCGAGCTGACATACCAGCCCGCATCGAATTCATAGCTGGTGGCTGGCCCCGAAGCATCTGCCGTTTCGATTTCCAGACGGTAACGCCCCCAATCGACCGGCAAGCTGATTTCGGCTTCCGTATCGGTTTTAAGATCGATTTTGCCGTTGGAGATCGCTTTGGTGAACGTCACCGGCTCGTAGTTCCAGCTGTTGCCGCTGCGATACCACTGATAATTACGCTCTATCTTGACCAGCGACCATTGTGCGCCATCAAGCGCCTTGCGATCACCCTTGCTGTCAGAGGCGATCAGGCTGAATTTTGCCGTCCCGCCCTGCGGGACTTCATCGCCAGAGAAATCCGGGCGAATGCCGATGAGATCAGTTTCCGGCTGAACGGCAACATCGATCTTACGCTCGACCGCACGACCGCCGGTTTCGCGCATACGAACGGTCACGGCTGCATTGACGAGACGCGTCGTTGACGGCATTTCATCGACTGCAACCGGGAAGGTCGCCTTGCCATTGTCATCGACTTTTGACAGACCATCGAGCGGCAGACGCGTGGCTTCGCCCTGTTCTTCATCGGCGAGGCCGAAATAATAGCCCTTGAAGCGGTCCCATTGACGCTTGGTCGAGAGCGTTACTTCGCCTTCAAGCGCAAGACCAGCGGCAGGCGCACCATAAAGGAAACGACCGTCCACAGTGATATTGGCGGTTTCACCCACGGCGATTTCCGGCTTGTCGGACGTCAGATCAAACTCAATCCGATCCGGCACGAAATCTTCAACCAGAAACATCTGCGTGGCAATCGCTGGCTGTTTCGGATCGGTATAGATCGAGACAGACCAGGTTCCACGCATGGCGTTCGACGGCAAGGTCAGGTCGATGGCATGACCACCGGCGAGCTTGCTGTCGGAAACAAGACGACGATCTTCCACACCGTCAGGACGCGTGAAGATGAAGGTGAGCGGCAGATCGTCGATGGCAGTTGATGTGTCATCACGCGCGAGCGCGCCTACATGCACAACTTCGCCAGCACGATAGATGCCGCGCTCTGTCCATGCATAAAGATCAAGCGCTTTCGGCACGGCCCTGCCCGTCACACCACGATCGGACAAATCAAAACCAGCGCGCGCCATATCAAGGAATGTGAAATCATCATCATCCCCACTCGCCATCAGCACCGCTGGCACCATGCCGTCTGTGCCGCGTGTCAGTCCCGGCGTAAACGTCGCCCGGCCATCGCTGTCGGTGGTCGCTTCGCCCAGCACTTCATTGTTGCGGGCAAGCAGCGTCAGCTTAACGCCTTTAAGCGGCTCTGCACTTTCCAGAGAACGGGCAAACACATTGATGCCGTCCTGTCCGGTATAGGTCGAAAGGCCAATGTCGGAGACGACAAACCATTGCGTTGCTTTGGTGCCATATTCCTCATCCGACTTCTGAACCAGCGGCTCGGCAGTCAGCACATAAACGCCGGCTTTACGTTCCGGTAGTGCTTCATCAACCGGGAAGCTGGTTGTCGCTTCCTTGTTCAGCTCATTGCCTGCAATGTCGATTTCGCCTTGCCAGACAGGCGCGCCCATCTGTTCGGAAACCGTGCTTATGTCATAGCTGTCCAACTGGCGCAGGAACTGATAGCCGGAAAGAAGTTGTGCCAGCGAACGGTCGCCAACGCGGTAGAGCTTAACTTTTGCTGCATCGAGATTAACGCTGACCAGCGGAATGCCGCGACGGGCTTTCGCAGGCAGCACAAAGCTGTCGCCGGTAAAGCGCACGGATGGCGCACGATCCTGCACATAAATCGAAAGGCTGACCGGCGCTGGCAAGACTTCTCCAACCGAAGATGGCAGACCCTGACGGAACGTCACCGTATAATTGCGGCCATGTTCCAGACCCTCGACGCAAATCTGGCGATCCTTGGCATCAACGGCCTTTGGCGCGCCATTATCGAGTGTAACGAAGCTCGAATAATCAACACCGCTTTTGACCAGTTCTTCCGAGAACTGCGCGCAGATGCGCGGCGCGGCATTATCGTTATCGACCGTATTATCGATGATACGAAAACCCTTGCGTGCTTTCAGATCATCATAGGCCGCACGCACGGCTGCGGAATTCATAAGATCAAGGCTCGCTTCATAAGCCTGCAAGGCCGGGCGGGAAAGCTCCCGCCTTTCAAGTGCTTGCGCCATAACCGCGAGAGCAGCCGAGCGGTCTTCTTTTGTGCGCGAAGTCTGATAGGCAAACCATGACGCGGATGTTGCATCACGCTGGAGTTTCAGCCGTTCCTGTCCATTGGACGGCTCGGTTGCAAGCGCTGAAAGCGCATATCCTGTCCAGATTTCGCTCTCGTCCGGCGACATATTTGCAGCCAGTCGGAATTTTTCAACGGCGGTACGCGGATCTCCATTCAGCCCGGCTGAAGCAGCTTCGCTTTTAAGCGCACGCAGGCTTTCGGAGCTGTCGAGCGCGCTTAGCTCTCTGTTGAGGCGACGCGCTTCATCAACGAGGTTCGCGGCAAAGAATGAGACAGCAGGCGGCGCACCAAGGTCTTCTCCCTTGGCGATGGCTGCTTCTGACACGACCTTGCCGGCAATAGAGCCGACAGATGGATTAAGCTTGTTGAAATCAGCTTTCAGAAAGCACCATTTGACCTTTGGATTATAGGTGAAGGCCAGACAGGAATTATCGCCAAGGCAGATGCTTTTGCATTGATCAAGCGAGACATTCTTTTCTGTGCGCAGATCAAACCCGAAATAGTCGCTATCGCGGCTAACTTCTATGCGCCGTGTTTCGGCGGCATTGGCCCCAGTGGATGATCCGAATGATGTGGCAAGGCAGAACGCAGTCGTAAAGGCCAGTAACAGCCGATTGAACCGATCAGACATGAATGTCACTCTTCTGTGGTTGTCGCTCATCCCGCACGGCTGTCTTCAAACCATTATCCGTACGCTCTCCCGATCAGACCTTAGCAACTTCTCTCACCGCGGGTAACTAGATTTATGCCTGAACATATTGATAAGCTCTAACATACGAGGAGAGTCAGTCGCGGCCAAGAATTTCATGCCAAGTTTCAACTTTATTAGAATGATATTCTAACTCTGATTTCAGTAATGGAATTCCGTTCGTCGTAAAGAGGGGTCGACTTCCTTAAATTCGCACCAGCTTAAACGAAGGAAATCCCCCATGCTCCTCAGCGTCAGAAACATGACAAAAACTCTCATTGCGGGCTCGCTTATGGCGCTTGCGGCGTCCGGCGCGGCACACGCCGACGCAACGCTGGATCGCATCAAGGCCAAGGGTAAGCTGACCGTCGGCGTCATCCTTTCGGGTGCACCATTTGGCTATATTGATCCAAAAACCCAGGAGCAGAAGGGCCTCAACATCGATATTGCCAAGGAATTGGCACAGGGACTTGGTGTTGAGCTTGCAACGCAGACCGTCACGCCGCCAAACCGCGTGCAGTTTCTTCAGCAGGGCAAAGTCGATATTCTGATCGCCAATATGCAGTACACAGAAGAGCGCGCCAAATCGCTTGGTTATGTAAAGACGCCTTATGACCGCATGGGCGGCGCTGCCATTGGCCGTAAAGACAGTGGTATCAAGGACTGGAGCGACCTTAAGGGCAAGATCGCCTGCGTTTCGCAAGGTTCCAACTACGCTCAGCCTTTGGCCGAAGAATATGGCGCCAATGTTAAGGCGCTGCCAAGCCAGCCGGAATCGCTGCTGGCGCTCAAGGGCGGAAATTGCGATGTTTCGGTGCACGTCAGCGGCACGCTGGGCCTGTTGCTACAGGATCGCGCCGATGAATGGAAAGATTACGGCCTGCTGACCCCGACCGACCTTATACCTTCGGATTCTGTCATCTGGCTCAAGAAGGATGAAAACGATACCGAAGCAGCACTCGACAAGATTGTTCGCGATTTGCATGCGTCGGGCAAGATGATTGAGATTGCTAAGGCAAACCGTCTTCCGAACCTCAGCTATCTGGAAGAAGAGCACAACAAGCTCAAGTCCCAGTAATTCGGGGCCCTGTAAGTTTCGACTTATAAAACCAGGCTATTTGCGGGCGGTTGATCCGTCCGCACCTCCAGAGCGTCTGTGGAAAGTTACCGGATAGTTTCAATGGAAGAAGCTCTGATTTCGCGCTTTATCGAGCTGACCAGCGCAATCGGCCTCAATTATGAATTTCTCAACAGCAGCTATGAACGTGGCATTTGGTTTCATGGCATGGTCACAACACTTGAGCTGGTTGTCATCACCATTCCGCTAAGCTTGGTTTTCGGCTTTTTGTTTGCAGGGGCACTGACATCCAGCAAACGCTGGCTTTCGGTGCCGGTACGCGGCTATGTCGAACTCACCCGCAATACGCCGACACTCGTTCAGCTTATGTGCGGCTTTCTCGTGCTCAATATGCTGATTTCCAATGCAATTGGCGGTGCACAAAACAATCCGCTGACACCGTTTTTCTGGCTCATAACAATCACTGCTCTGCATATCGCAGCCCTTCACGCAGAAGCACTGCGCGGTGGGATCGAAGCCGTGCCCGGCACAACGATTGAAGCAGCCAGAGCCATCGGCTTCAATTCATTGCAGGTGCTGATCTATGTTGAAATGCCGCTTGCGATCCGCACCGCACTGCCTGCTATCGTCAATAATCTCGTCAATCTGGTAAAGCTTTCCACAGTAGGCTCCGCTATTGCAGTGGGCGAGATCACCTATGCATCAATCCTGATCTGGACACAGCGCGACAATGTGGTCGAACTGATGCTGGTCATTCTTTTGTTCTTCAGCATCATCAATCTTATCGTCGCACGCCTTGGCTACTGGTTTGAAAAGCGCCTTGCAATTCCGGGATATGGCCAATGAATGTAGCAATTGAACAAAAGCCCGGCATCCGGCTGTCGCCTGCAACGCTCACATTTACGACCATTATTCTCGCGGTTGCGTTCTGGTTCTATATCGATCCATCGCTCGGCCAGATATGGGTCGATTGGCTGCCCTATCTTGGCAAGGGTTTTGCCATGAACGTGCTGATCAGCATCTGCGCGATCACGCTCGGCACGCTCGCAGGCGTCATTCTCGGCATTATGGAGCTTGCGCCCTATAAAATCATCCGCGCACCGGCGATCACCTATGTGCAGATTTTCCGCAATGCGCCGCATCTCGTGCTGATCTTTGCAGCCACCTATATTTTCCCGTTCGAGCTGGTGGTTTTTGGCAATTACATCCCCTTCCCCGACTGGATCAAGGCGGTGGTTGGTCTCGCAATTCCGGCAAGCGCACATATTGCGGAGATTACGCGTGGCTCCATTCAGTCGATCCCGACGGCACAATGGGAAGCATCACAGGGCTTGGGCTTTTCGCGTCTGCAATCGCTGCGCTATATCATTCTGCCGCAATGCATCAAGCGTTCGCTGCCGCCGTGGATGAACCTTTATACCTCCATCACCATGGGAACGGCTCTGGCCTCGCTCGTTGGCGTGCATGAATTGCTGCACTCAGCAACCGATGCAAGCACCGCCGTGCAGCGCAATGACTTCACCGTCATCATCTACCTGACCGTGCTGATGGCGTTCTTCCTCTTCTGCTATCCCGTGTCGCGCTTTACGCAGCGGCTCGAAAAGCGGCTCTCCTCCCGCTGACAAGGATCTGGAATTTACATGAACGACACCACCAAAACCACACTTGTCGAACTGGAGAATGTTCATCTGTCTTTCGGGCAGAATGAAGTGCTCAAGGGTATCGACCTTAAAATCAACAAAGGCGATGCAGTTTCGATTATTGGCCCATCGGGTTCGGGAAAATCGACTATTCTGCGCTGCATCAATGGCCTCTTAATCCCGCAATCCGGCAAAATCACCGTGGGTTCGACCCGCGTGGACGAGCTTAAAACCGAGGCCGAGCGTATTAAACTGCGCAAGCGCATCGGCATCGTGTTTCAGCAATTCAATCTGTTCCCGCATTTGACTGTTCTGGAAAACATCACAATTGCGCCGCTCAAAATTCTGCGCACACCAAAAGCCGATGCCGAACGCCACGCAAAGGAATTGCTTAAAAAAGTGCGTCTTGAACACAAGACGGATGCCTATCCGGGCGAACTTTCCGGCGGTCAGCAGCAGCGCGTGGCTATCGCGCGTGCGCTTGCCATGCGCCCGGAACTGGTACTGTTTGATGAGGTGACCTCCGCGCTCGATCCTGAAACGGTCGGCGAAGTGCTGGCTGTTATTCGCGATCTCGTCAATGAAGGCATGACGAGCATTCTCGTGACCCACGAAATGCGCTTTGCCGAAGAAATCAGCGATACAATCGTGTTTACCGAGAACGGTCGCATCATCGAACACGGCTCGCCGCACCAGCTGTTCTATCAATCGAAGAACCCGCGCATCAGCGCTTTCGTCAATGGTCTTGGCGGGACTGGGAACCGGATCAATGAAGGCGGCGAAGGCATCTGACATGACGGATCAGATCACCCACAGACTGAGTGAAGCTATTGTCAACTCAAAACCATCTTCAGAAGCAATCGCCCTTGCCCGAACGGCAATTGTCGATTTTCTGGCCTGCGCGCTTGGTGGTGCCAATGATCGCAGCACGCTTCTCGTGCAAAAGGTTTTGGGCGCAGGTGGCAACATTGCGCTGATTGGAAGTAGCGCAAAGGCCGATGCTTTTTCGGCAGCGTTGATTAACGGCCATGCGGCCCATGTGCTTGATTATGATGATGTGCATGGCAGCGTGCGCGGCCATCCGACAATTGCGATTATTCCGGCACTTCTTTCAGTGGCAGGAGAAAGTGACGTCAGCGCGGATGCTTTCATTTCGGCCTATATCGTCGGGCTTGAAACAATGGCGCGGCTCGGCCTTGCCATGGGCACAAAACATTATGAAACCGGCTTTCACGCAACCGCAACGCTTGGCACAATCGGCGCTGCGGCGGCGATTGCCCATCTTCTCAAATTCGATGCTGCGACCACTGCTGTTGCGCTTGGTCTTGCTGCCACGCAATCGGCAGGGCTTCGCCTGCAATTTGGCTTCGATGCAAAACCGCTTCATGCCGGACTTGCCGCGCGCGCTGGCCTGACGGCTGCGCGACTGGCAGAAGCCGGATTTCAGGGTGCACCGGATTTCATCGATAGTTCTATCGGCTTTTTCCAAGCCTATGCCTTTGGTGCGGGAGACGTTACGCGTGTTACGCAAGGCTGGGGTGCGCCATGGCAGATTATCGTGCCCGGCCTGACGCTCAAGGCTTTCCCCTGCTGCACGGCAGCACATCCCGTTGCGGTCGGCGCATTGGCGCTGCGCCATGAAAAAGCGCTGCAACCTGATCAGATTGCAGCAGTGTCCATCACCTTTCCTCCCGGCGGTGATGCCGCATTGGTGACGACCAGGCCCGTGACCGGGATCGATGCGCGTTTCAGCCCGGAATATGTTTTTGCTGCTGCATTGCGCGACGGAAAACTCACCATTGCGCATTTTGATGAGCAACCAGTGGATGCCGATCTGGCACAACTTGCAGCGAAAGTTACACGTCGCCATGATGAAAGCGCGCCGCGTCTTTCTCCCGATCCGAAAACCCGCTTTGTCATCATTGATGTGACGCTCGAAGACGGCTCCACGCTTTCGCAACGGGTTGATGGCCTGCCGAGCATCAGCGACCCGACCGACAAATTCAAAGACGCAACGAAGGACGATCCGCGCTTTGCAGGCATACCGGACCTCGTCCAATCCATGACCAGCGCAGACGACTTGCAAAAGCTCATCTCGTTGCTCAACCAGTCCCCGGAGTAAAAACATGACCAAGAAACAAATGCATCTCGGCCTTTTCCTGCAGGGTGCAGGTCACCATGTTTCCGGCTGGCGCCACCCGGATGCGGAATCTGGTAGCGAGAATTTTGATCTGCTGCGCCGTGTAGCCAAAGAAGCCGAAGACGCAAAATTCGACATGCTGTTTCTGGCAGACGGCCTGACCAGCGGCACCGATGCGCATCCATCGATGGTTGCGCGTTTTGAGCCGCTGACGCTTCTATCTGCACTTGCCATGGTGACAGATAAGATCGGTCTGGCTGCAACGGCCTCAACTACCTATGGCGAACCTTATCATACCGCACGCGCTTTTGCGTCTATCGACCATCTGAGCCATGGACGCGCAGCATGGAACATCGTCACCACGTCTTATGCGCGCACGGCCAATAACTTCTCAAAAAGCCATCCTGAACATGACGAGCGCTATGCGGTCGCCGAAGAATTCGTCGATGTTGTTCGCGGCCTTTGGGATAGCTGGGACGACGACGCTTTTCCAAAAGATAAGGAAAAGGGCGTCTATGCCGATCCAGGCAAGGTGCATGTGCTCAACCATACCGGCAAATATTACTCGGTGCAGGGACCGCTTAATATTCCGCGCTCGCCGCAGGGCCATCCGGTTCTTATTCAGGCCGGATCGTCCGGCCCCGGTCAGGATCTGGCCGCGCGCATTGCGGATATTGTTTTCACCGCACAGCAGAGCCTGCCGGAAGCGCAAAGCTTTTATACAAGCCTGAAGGAGCGCGTGGTGAAAGCCGGTCGCGATGCCGATAGCGTCGCCGTCATGCCGGGCTTCATGCCGATCATCGGCGATAGTTTCGAGGATGCTGCGGAAAAGCTCAAAGAACTCAATCGCTGGACCGATATCAAGAGCGCTATGCCATTGCTTGAAGAGCGCATCGGCCACAGCCTTGCCGAATATGATCTCGATGGCCCCCTGCCCGACCTTCCGATTTCCGATCAGCTTCGCAGTCGTGCAGAACTTCTGCGTGATTTGGCGCGCCGCGAAAACCTCACAATCCGGGACCTTGCGCTGCGTGTGGCGGCAGGTCGTGGCCATCATATCGTGCTTGGCACAGCGGAGCAGATTGCCGACCGCATGCAGGAATGGTTTGAAGGCAAAGCTGCTGATGGCTTCAATGTAATGCCACCTTATTTCCCGGGTGGTCTTGAAGACTTCAACCGAAAGGTTGTGCCGATCCTTCAGGAGCGTGGACTATTCCGTACCGAATATACGGGCTCGACATTACGCGATCATCTCAATATTGCTCGGCCAGACATAAGATAGAACTTATACGCATCCCCCCAAACAAAGGCCGGAAAGCCTGCGCCCACAGGTTTTCCGGTTGGCATGATTGATGGCACATCCAAACAGACTGAATTCCGCTGCACTTGATTTAACGCCCGAAACAGCCACGGCAGATGAACTCAAAACGGCAATGCGACAGCTTGCAGCCGGCATCAGCGTTGTAACAGTGGGCACGGGTGACACCAAAACAGGCGCAACGGTGACATCTGCGACAGCACTTTCTGTCGAGCCGCCAACAATCATCGTCAATATCAATCTGGCTGCGTCCGTCTGGCCTGTCATCAATACTGAGCGCCGCTTCTGCCTCAATATTCTATCAGATAAGCAACAGGCCGTTGCCGACCGTTTCGCAGGCCGAACTGGCGAAAGGGGTGCAGCGCGCTATGAAGGGGCCGACTGGTATGCGCTTGAAACGGGTGCATTGGCGCTCAAAGGCGCACTCGCTTCAATTGATTGCGAAGTAGAAGAAATCATTGAGCGGCATACCCATGCCATCATCATTGGCCGTGCGCTTAAAATCGTGACCGGAGACGGTCAGCCTCTCATCTATCATCACGGACGCTATCACGGCCTAAAGCGCTGACATCTTTCTGAACGCGCAACTTATCCGAAAACCGCTTCACACTTTTCGGGATGCGCTCTAGAAGCACATTTTATCTAAAACAACGGTTGCCCTCCCCGCACAAATTGCCTAGCTGTTAGACAAGTCGCATGAGAGTGGGAGAGTTGGCATCGTGATTGACTGGTTATCCAATAACACGCCGGTTAACCGGAAAAATGCTGCTGAAATCGTCTTCGAAGACATTCGTTCCGCAATAACAACCGGACGTCTTGAGATTGGCACCCGCCTCCCCTCCGAAGCGCGGTTAGCCGAAAAATATAGCGTCAGTCGCCCTATCGTGCGCGAAGCACTACGCTCACTGCAAACACTCGGCCTCACTCAGACCCGCACCGGCAGTGGCACTTATGTGCTCAAATCTTCCCCCGGTCTTGAGCTTAGCTATGGCGGCTATTCTGCCAGCGACCTCATTGAAGCGCGTCCATTTATCGAAGTTCCAGCCGCAGGCTGGGCGGCAATCCGCCATACGCAGGAACAGATTGCCAAGCTCATGGATCTTTGCGAGCGCATGGATAGACAAACCGATCTTCATAAATGGGTTCTGCTCGACACTGAATTTCACAGTGTCATCGCTGTGGCGTCAGGCAATGCGGTTTTTGCAAATATCGTTGCGGATGCCCGCGATGCACTCTCGCTCCAGTCGGAACTCGTAAACCTGATGGCTGGCCGCCGCACCGCATCCAATATTGAGCATCGCCAGATCGCAGAAGCGATCCAGTCAGGCTCCGAGGAACGCGCGCGCCTTGCCATGCAAAACCATCTTGGACAGGTGAAACTCGCCGTCACAACGATTATTGCCAAAGAAAAAGTAACGCCGGACATTTAGTCCGGTAGGCCTTTATGTGCCGCTCCGAAGCCCAATAAGGGTGCGCAAAATCAATATAAAATTTTGAATTTAAACATAATTATTCTGAAGATCGCTATCGATCTGTAAGTCAAACCTTCCCCTGCCCCTGCATTTCTTCAGAAAAATCAGAAATTGAGTCAGCTTGACTGGCGATTTCCGATATGCGTTAAGAGCTTCATAAATTTGTCTTACAGCATTACAGAAACCCAAAATGCAAGCGGTTCACCGTCATAGACATTTCATCAAAGCTGTTTCTTATTCAAAATCAAAGGCTCTCAGGGAGGAGCGATGACAACGGAATTTATCAAGGCCACGCCAGCAGAACGCGAAGTCTTCAAAGAGGAAGACAGCGGCTATCACAAAGCGCTTAAGCCGCGTCAGATCCAGATGATTGCTATTGGGGGAGCAATCGGCACGGGCCTGTTTCTGGGCGCTGGCGGACGGTTGGTGCAGGCTGGTCCATCGCTGGTTCTCGTCTATGCCGTCTGTGGCTTTTTCGCGTTTCTGGTTCTGCGTGCGCTTGGCGAATTGATCATGCATCGCCCAAGCTCCGGCTCTTTTGTCTCCTATGCACGCGAGTTCTACGGCGAGAAGATGGCCTTTGTGGCCGGCTGGATGTACTGGCTCAACTGGGCCATGACATCAATTGCGGACGTGACCGCTGTCGCGCTCTACATGAATTTCTTCAAGCATTATGTGCCATGGCTTGAGGGCATCGACCAGTGGATGTTTGCAATGACCGCGCTCATCCTTGTGCTGTCGATGAACCTGCTCTCGGTTAAGGTTTTCGGCGAACTGGAATTTTGGTTCAGCCTTGTCAAAGTGCTTTCACTGGTAATCTTCCTGATTGTCGGCATTTATTTCGTTGTCACCGGCACGCCGATTGATGGTCATCAGCCGGGCTTCCATCTTATCCGCGAGAGCGGCGGATTTTTCCCGAACGGCATATTACCCGCCCTTGTGATCATACAAGGCGTTGTTTTTGCCTATGCCTCGATTGAGCTGATCGGCACAACAGCTGGTGAAACCGAAGACCCGCGCAAGATCATGCCCGGTGCGATTAAAACCGTGGTTTTCCGCCTGCTGGTTTTCTATGTCGGTTCCGTTCTGCTTCTGACGATGCTTCTTCCTCATACCCTTTATTCGGGTGGAGAGAGCCCGTTCGTGACATTTTTCAGCAAAATCGGCGTTGAGGGTGCTGATGTTATCATGAACCTTGTGGTGCTTACCGCAGTTCTGTCATCACTGAATGCCGGTCTCTATTCGACCGGGCGTATTCTTCATTCCATGGCTGTTTCCGGTTCTGCACCTGCATCGCTTGCCAAGATGAACAAGAATGGCGTGCCCTATGTAGGCATAGCTGTAACGGCCGTTGTGACTGCAATTGGTGTGGCACTGAACGCCTTTGTTCCTGCTGCAGCATTTGAAATTGCGCTCAATTTGGCCTCGTTGGGTATCATCACCGCCTGGGCCGTCATTATTCTCTGCCAGCTCAAGCTTTGGCATCTTGCACGCAGGGGTGAAATTGCCCGTCCGGATTTTCGGATGTTCGGGGCACCTTACACCGGCATTCTGACGCTGCTGTTTCTGTTTGGCGTTCTGGTTCTTATGGCTTTCGATTATCCGATCGGCTCATATACTATCGGTTCGCTGATTATCATTGTACCAGGGCTGGTTATTGGCTGGTATTGTCTGCGTGACCGAATCTATCGTCTGGCAGCGCAACGCGCAGCCGAGACAGGGCATGCTGACAAGTGAGGGGCAGGAGTGAATAATACGCAATTCAAACCATTAGTGGCGGTCATCGCCACCGGTGGAACTATTGCAAGCAAGCGCGGCAATAATGGTGCAAGCACACCGACACTCAATGGTGAAGATCTGCTGGCAACTCTCGCCGGTGTCGATGCGAAGTTACGTGCAATTGATCTGATGGCCAAGGATTCATCCAGCCTGACGCTGATCGATATGCAGACCATCAGTGATGCCGTTGAGGTACAACTCAATGATCCGGCAATTCATGGTATTGTTGTGCTTCACGGCACGGATTCCATGGAAGAAACCGCGCTCCTCGTTCATCTGCAAAGGCATCCTTCCAAGCCGGTAATCTTCACAGGTGCACAATTCACCGCAGATCATCCTGATGCTGACGGCCCTCGCAATTTGTCAACGGCAATCCGTTTGGCTGCTGATCCTGACAACAACGATCATGGCGTGCTGATTGCCTTTGGCGGTCGGATTGTTCCTGCGTGGGGTGCGTTTAAATATAGCAGCGATCATGCCGATGCTTTCAGGCCGGTACGCGATCTTAAAGCACCTGATGCCATTCGCCTCCCCGCCCCGGTCAGCCAAACGCGTGTTGATGTTGTTGCCATTCATCCCGGTTGTGACGACGTGCATATTCAGGCCAGCATTAAAGCGGGTGCCGATGGCATCGTCCTTGCAGCGCTTGGTTCAGGCAATGCAAATTTCCGTATCGTCAATGCCATAAAACAATGTGCTGAGCTTAATATCCCGGTTGTGGTTTCAAGCCGCGTTCCAACCGGTGTTCTGGTGGCAGGTTATGGCGGCGGTGGCGGTGGTTTTGATCTGGTTCAGGCAGGTGCGGTACATTCCCAGACATTGCGTCCCGGTCAGGCAAGAATTCTGCTTGCCAGCATGGTGGCGAATAGATGCCCGCAAGATGCAATTGTCAGAGCTTTCGACGATCTGAATTTCTAAAGCACTGCTAGATCAAAAAATATCACCCATAGTCTTGAATCGGACCATTCGATTTCTATTTAAACAATGTGGACCGGGCCCCTCTGGCGGTTTCCTTGAAACCGTGATGTCGGACCACTTCGAGTAAGCTCGAGGTCAGCCCGGTCAAATCCTCGCCGACCTTGTTAAATTGAACAGAGGTCGGAAATGGAAATTTTCACTACACTCTTTATGGGAACACCGGTCTGGATGTGGCTGGTGTTTATCGGCATTGTTCTTGCACTTCTGGTGCTGGACCTTGGTGTTTTCAACAAAGAAGACCATGAGATCGAGATCGGCGAAAGCCTAAAAATGTCAGCGTTCTATATAACGCTTGGCCTGGCTTTCTCTGGCTTTGTCTGGTGGCAGATGACCAGCGAGGCGACAGCGCAGTATCTCACGGCCTTTGTGGTCGAAAAGACGCTGGCGCTTGATAATATCTTCGTCATTGCGCTGATTTTCAGCTTCTTTGCTATTCCGAGAAAGTATCAGCATCGCGTGCTGTTCTGGGGTATTCTCGGCGTTATTATTCTGCGTGGCATCATGATTGGTCTGGGTGCCACAATCGTCGCTAATTATCACTGGGTTCTTTATCTGTTTGCGGTCTTCCTGATCGTAACCGGTATCAAGATGCTCTTTTCCGGTGATGACGAAGAGCCTGATCTGAGCAAAAATCCACTCTTGCGCTTTGCTCGTAAACGCATGCGTGTGACAGATGAACTGCATGGCAATGCGTTTTTCGTGCGCATTAAGGACAGCAAAACAGGCAAAATGGTGCGCTTTGCGACGCCGCTTTTCCTTGCGCTGGTCATGATCGAATTTGCCGATCTGATTTTCGCTGTCGATTCTGTGCCAGCCGTTTTCACAATCACCACTGATCCGTTCATCGTCTATACCTCGAACATCTTCGCAATCCTCGGCCTCAGAGCCCTGTTCTTTGCCTTGTCAGCAATTCTGCATCGTTTTGCCTATCTCAAATATGCACTGTCCATCCTGCTGATTTTCATCGGCTCCAAGATGTTCATTGCCGACTTGATGGGCTGGGAAAAATTCCCGCCGGCTTGGTCGCTTGGCATTACTTTTGCCATTCTTGGCGCAGGCATTGTGGTTTCGCTGGTCAAGACCAAGAACGAAAGCAAAGCCGTCACGGACACACACGCTTAAGGAGCCAGAATTCTATGATTGAGGCGTCAGGGGGAACTCTGGCGCCTTTTTCATTGCAGCTGCGTTTGCAGTTCCCGATACTTGCCATGCAGAGCGCTGCTCATCAAAGCTCGCACAGAAAAGCCACCCTCGGCAGCTTTTTCCACCAGAATGCGTAGATAGCCGCTTATTGAGCGAATATCGCCATATCGTTGCAACAGATAAGCAATAACGATGGCTGTATTTTCTCTTCCTAAGATTTTCATTGCGAATTGATGAAGTTTGGTATCGATGCCGATAAATCCTCGAACCTTGTCTGTTGTATCAATCAGATGTTGCCATTGGGTGATTGGATTTTGAGTATAGGACTCAACTTCTGGACATGCTCGCAACACAAAATCGAGAGACACAGTTTTTTCCGGTATTGCTTTATCGATCAAGGAACGCGTGTCTGTTTCCACTTCTGCAACGTTTCTATCAATATGAGAATCTGGTTTTGATTCATAATAGTGCCGCTCATTTTGAGACTCTCTGCCGCTCATCTTCTGAACTTTTTCGTTATTTTTCAGAGTTTTATCAACTGCGGCGTAAATCTCATTGAGTTTCTGGATCAAAACATTCAGTTCGTCTGCATTAGCACGCCGTGGAATTGTATCCACGACAGTTCTGAAAACTGTACTGATGTCACTCCATGGGCCTTCAAGCCGCTGGTCGAGCGCATACGCAAGCGTTTTCGCAATATCACGGCGTAGCAAAGTCAGTTGCTCACGCAATTCACGCAGTAAGCTTTTATCCGCTTTGACCTTTTCGGCTGCGGCTTCAATTTCATCTTTGCGGGCAAGCAGAGGTGCAAGGCAGAAACCAAACGCAAGTTTTACATCGCCTGTTTTTGTACGACGTGCATATCGTTTGCCATTTGGGCTGTCTTGACGCGCAACAAGACCTGCATCGACCAGCGCTGCAAGATGTCTGCGTAAAGTCGCATCGGCCATACCATGGGCACGAAGGGAGAGCTGTTTGTTGGAAGGAAACACAATGAGACCATTGGTTTCGCTCAATGTGTTCTCAGGATAAAAAGATAGCAGCGCTGCAAGAACTGCAAGCGTACGATCACTGATCCCCAGTACGCTCTTGCCTTCGCAGAGCCAACGATGAAGCTGCCATTTATCGACAGCCGAACCTTCTGGAATTTCCCGTGCCTTGTGCTGCATTGTCAGCAAGGCATGAGTCATCCTTTGACGGCCAAAAGGCGTCAAGCCGAATTGAGACTCCATTTTCTTTCACCTTCCACAAGGCAAAAGAAGTCCAACCGCCAAAATGACGCTAATTACACTTGACAGTGATTCGTAGATTTGCGATTCTCTAGCTGCTAAACCAATGAGAAGGGCTTCCACGCGGCGACGTTTGGGGGCCTTTTTCTTTTGCTTCGGTTACCTTTTCCTTTGCTCGTGCAAGTGACCATCACTCACAACCAACTGGATTTTACGCGTTACTCAGAAGACAGGGATAAGTTTCCCCGATTTTTTTTTGCGCATCGCTGACTCATATCTGCGCGATGCGATTGAAGCGGTACTCTGGCCCGTCCTGAAAAGAGTTACTTGCTTCTCAGTGACGGGTGTTACTCTTACTCACTCACTTCTCCTCATCACGGAATGACGCATAAAGCGTATCCAGATTGCGAGAAATCCATTCGGCAAAACGTTGGCCATTTGCGGCACCAAGCGCCAACGTGGCTGTTTTTCCGGTTTGTTTGACGACGACATTGACGCTCTTATCTTCTGGCGTCCATGTGGTTCCAGCGCGCGCTGCAGCCTTTGTGACAGGCTTATTTTGGCGAGACCCCTTCAGATAGCCATAGAGCTGTTCAAAGCGCGTGGCAGATTGGGCATTCTTGAAAGCATCTGTTGCGATCAGTTCACGCGCAGCATCAGCTTTACCGGGCATTTCGATCAGCTTGCGCAATTCGAGCCAGCGATCGCGTCCGATGCCTTTTGCAGCACCAATCGCCACCAGCATATCTTCTGGGATAGCGCGCGGAATTGTCAGCATCTTCGACAATGTCTGGTAATCAACCGACAACGCTGCCTGGATCGCTTCGCGACTAAAGCTCATTTCCTCAAGGCGCGCCGCAAACAGCACACGTTCAATGAAGCTGAGATTGGCGCGTGCAGAGTTTTCCTGACCCTGGCTCAAAATATGTTCAAGGTCTTCCAAAGGCTTGATGACAGCCTTGACCTTGATACCAAGTTCGCGAGCAACACTTGCGCGACGATGACCGAAAACGATCATATAGCGCCCGCTGGTCTGCGGGTGAGGGCGAACAAGAATTGGACTGTCCTGTCCTCTCTCCCGAATGGCTTCCAGCAGTTCGGCATATTCCTGATCGTTCGCTTCCGGCAGACGATCAGCTATGAAAGAGACATCTACAACAGCCGGATCAAGCTCAACGATCGTTTCACCGTCCAGTTTCTGTGCAGCCTGTTTTGCGAGCTCATCAATGGATGCGGAAAGAGACTTAGCGGCACCAAAACGGCGCGTCGTGCTTTCCACCGGTGCAGCAGATTGCTCTTCCGTAGTTTCCGGGCGCATGACGCTTTCAAAAATGTTCTTCCGTGCCATTCTCATATCCTTAAACCAGGCATAAGACTGATTTCATTTCATAATTTCAAACTTAGACGGCAGTCTAACGACCCCAGGCCTCATGAATGAGGCCCCGGATTTCCGAATTGACAAGTTCCATCGCTTCCATAGCGCGATCATAGGTCCCGCGGTTCATGGATGACCGCTCGACCTCATAAAGTGTCTGTTTTGTAAGACCGGCATCGGAAATGGCGGTTGATTTGAGCATTTGATGCTTGAGCATATGCGACGCCAACATGCTCTGCATGAAACCAACCATTTGTGCCTGTGGCACGTCAGTCGGCTCATAGCGCGTGATCAGATAACGGAACCAATCAAGATGCACGGCACCACCCGCCTGACGAACCGTCTTGAGAATATCGCCGAGCATAAGCAGAAATTGCGACATCGACATAAGATCGAGCATTTGCGGATGAACTGTAATCAGCACCGATGTTGCTGCTGAAAGTGCGGTGAGTGTGAGATAACCAAGCTGTGGTGGGCAATCGATCACAACGATATCGTAATCCTGATCAACCTCGGATAAAGCCACGGCAATACGGCTGAAGAAGGTTTTACCCTCGCCGCCATTCTGCATGGCAAGTGGCGTATCATATTCATATTCCTGCAGTTCAAGCATCGCAGGAATAATATCGAGGCCTGGGAAATTCGTCTTGCGAATAATATCGCGGATAGGCTTGCGCTCTGAATCGTAACGAATGGCTTCGTAAAGTGACGGGAAATTATCCAGTTCCGGCTGAATGCCATGCAAAGCCGACATTGATGCCTGTGGATCAAGGTCGATAGCAAGAACGCGATGGCCAGTAAGTGCAAGATGCTGCGCGAGATGCGCAGCAGTCGTTGTTTTGCCGGAGCCGCCCTTGAAGTTCACAACGCCAATGACCTGCAACTTCTCATCGCCGCGCCGATACGGCACATAACGCTTCACTTCGGCACGACCATTCCTATCAAGCCACTGACGCAGTTCCTGTATCTGCTCAATAGAATAGGCTCTGCGTCCGCCGGAAAGGATTGTCGGATCAACGCCCTTGCCTTCCAGATGCAGCTTCTTCAGATTGCTTGGAGATACGCCGAGAAAATACGCGGCTTCGGCCATAGAAAACTGGCGCAACAATTTGCGCGCATCCGGAGGAAAGTTTTCGTGGCGCAGCAAATTGAGCTTGCGCGATATTTCGCGACCTTGCATCAATATCATGTCGTCAAACGACATAGGTGCTGCTGAATTTGCGGTATTCATCGACTTGGGACCCTTAGTGACGGCACTGGAACTAATACCGTCTAAATACCGTCATTATGTCCGATTCTTATTTTGTCGCAAGAGGCTCTATTAACAAAGAGTTACTCCATTGAGTTCAACCGTTAACCAATCGTAATTTTACGAATCGTCTTCTACCTATCGCCTTGAAATCTAAGGGTTTTGACGAAAATAGACGGCAGTCTATCGGAATCAACCTATCAGGTTACGTGTTATGGCCGTTTGCTTAGTGAAATCTCAAGGCACGCACTGTCTGTCTTTTGTGGAAGAATCACCTTTTGCTCTATTTTGGTTAAGATCGGCTCTCAATCCTGTAAAAGGCATTTAAATGCGTAAGTGCTTATAAAAATTCATACAGGTGCAATTCTGAAAGCAGATTAGGCCGCTATCAAGATAAGCTATAGATAGCGCCAGCACGATTGCTCTGATCCTTGGGATCTAGAAGATACAACTGATGACTTTAAATCTAGTATGCATTAGATTGAGCAAATAATCGCTTGAGAAATGTATGAGGCCTTAGCGGAGGAGGGGGAGATTAGAGGCTTGTCATTGCAACGTCGGATAAACATTGTCTCAGATTTCAGGTGGCGTCACACACTGAATAATGGATAAGTACTTTTCAGAAGCCAGCTTTTCGTTTCTTGGTAAATATGTTTCTTTTCGCCAGTCACTGGAGCGAGACTAGAACCAACGTTGGATAGACATTATCTAAAATCATCTTGTGGGTGATGAAATTTCGAGTAAGTTGGGACTTCTGCTAGACAATCTTAACCAAATCAACGTATGCTTGAGATGCGATGTCAATTAGATGATTTGCTTCTTTTAAAGCGTAGAGTAACGCATTTGACAGCTCGTAGAACCAGTCAGTCTAGCTAAACAAATACTGGGTTTAGATTTCAAAAAATAGAAGAAGCTGTTATTTTTCATACGGATAGTTTTAACAAATTTATCTCATTAGAAGGATGATCGGGGCGGATTTGGTGGCGGTGCCACTTCGCTGAGCATAGTCTTCAACGTTATGGCTGATTGCGCATCTTGTTTTGCGGTTTCATGACTTCATACCATGATGCTGCTCGGGAGGCTTGACGATGGCCGCGATCGATATTGGAGGATTAAGCGAAGTCGAGCTGCTTGAACTTTACGAGCGGATCTATGATCGGTTGCGTTCTTGGAACCCAAACATGCGCGGGCGGCCATGGCGTATTACCGGCCGGGTCTGTGGGTGATCGTTGAGCTCCCGGGGTTTGGCCTGATGAGCGGGACAATTATTCGTCCCAACCAGAAGATGGTCACGGTGCGTATGGTGAGTGGGCAGAGCTAGCGGAATTGCTTCGCGATGATCTGATGTCATCAGGCGGTCGCCGAGAAAGTGCCAAAATGACAGGCCAAGCTTTTTGCAGGTTTTCATGAGGCCCAGCACGGTATCGCGGGCGGCACGACCATCCCGGCTCATGGTGCCGCCGGAGATTTTTCGCTTGATCGCGCACTTGCGCAGATCACTCTCAAAAACATTGGTGTGCAGCGGGACCTCCGGATGCTCGAGAACTTTGAGCAGTTTGTGTTTCTGTCGCAGCAATCGAGCCAACAGCTTATCGATCTCGGCACAGCCAGTGCAAATCGAGAAAATCCGCTCAAAGCGCGCGCTGAAGGCAGCGATCAGTCCGGGCGAGGGCCTCTGCTTGAAACTTTTCAGTGCCGTGTAAAAGCTCCAGATGAGATCACATATGTTTTCCACCAGTCGTACCTGTTGTGGTGTTGCAGGCATCAGCTTTTGCAGCAACCGCTCCGCATACACTCAGCACAGGGCGTAATTACCAGCCCGGAATTGGCCATCATCATCACAGAAAATCACGGTATCGCCTAAAAGGCCATGATAGCAGATCGTTCCCGATATCCCTGCTTCACTCACAATGCGATCCGCGTCCTTATCAGAAGGCTCCACCCCGTTGCGCATCAAATGTTCGGGGAATGGCAATTCGTTGGGAAAGCATCGGAGTTTGCTCCGTCGCAGACGTGCAATGAGCGCTGGATCAGCCTTCCGCTCCAGCAGATAGTCTAAAGCCGCATCGTTGAGAAAATAATCCCTGTAATGACCGCGCAGCAGAGCAAGAAAGTTCAGCCGGGACTTCGTCTTCGTGGTGCGAAAGACAGTATAGTGCTCGCCGCCAATATGGGTGGTGTAGAAGTTGTCTCGTGCATGGCGAGCGCCGGTATCGTCGACGGTTACGTAAGCAGCTGACACCAGGCCTGCATGCAGAACCGCCGCATTCCTGGCAACAGAACCATCAAGGTTCATTGTCAGCAAGCGCACGACCTGATGCTTGGAGATATCAATGGCAATATGGTTCAACAAGGTCGACAGGCGTTTGATCGTTACATGACCTTGTGCATGCAGTATCAGACAGAAACGCCGTAGATTAAGGCCATAACCACGGATGATTCCAGCAGTCACAGGTGTGCTAGTACAGTCTTCCCATCTGCCGTGATCCAGGATTTCCGCCGATAGTGAGTGATCTCCGCGCGTAACACGACCTCAAGCACAAAACAGCTTTTGTAGCCCTTAAAGCGTGAGCCGGCTGGCACGTCGGCACGAAGCACACCTCACGATCAACGCGACCTACATCCTGCATGCATCCGCGGCGCTTCTTCTGCCCGGTGGCGCCCTTGCGATCAGCCGCAAAATTGGCCTCGGTCTTCTTTTCCATGCCAGAAGGGCGAACCGAGGGACGTAAGGTGACCTCTTCACCCGTGCCCACTATAACTCATGAATGCTTCTGACTCTAACGCTAAATCAGAAACCCGCCAACCAATCTGCCCCATTTACATTTAGAAAGTATGCGAGGCAAGCTGGGCAGATTTGGGGGCAGTGTCAGTTTTCTGTGCGATGGGAGTTTTCATGCTTCATCTGCGGGAGTGCTTCTGGATTACATGCAGTCAAGATGGATGAGAGAAAGTTCCCGACGGGCGAGATAGATATCGTATCCGCGTGACGTTTGAGGGACCGGGTTGTGTAACAGTCTGCAGCATCATGATCCGGCGAACTTGCAAGACGGTGACGGTTCAGGAGCATATTTCTCTATCGCCCTTGGGTTTCGCGGATGCAAAGGCGCTCGACAGGCGTGATGATAACATGGTTGACACAGCAGAGAGTGCTGTTGCCTTCCCGAGGCCGGATCATCTTTAATCGCGCTCAGGCTTTCGGAATTATTATCGCGGGGGACGGAGGAATAGCGTGTTCCGCATGCCGATCCCAACCCGTTCGTTTGCAGCGGAATTATCGGCTGATTGGAGGACCTGTCACAGGTCTGATCCGCGCTGCGATAGCCGCATCAGGAGCTTGTCGAACGTGGCATCGTTGAGCACTCAATCTTGATAATGGTCCCGCAACAACGACAAAAGGTTCAAGCGAGACGTTGATGGCGCGGCCCCGAAAACGTTAAAATCCCCCCCCCCCCCCCCCCCCCCCCCCCCCCCCCCCCCGCCACCCCCACCACAAA
>Ga0213829_1000102_pt1 | contig 115227 bp, 91 predicted proteins | sample MC6MC0896MG_FD_180665 | JGI IMG/M metagenome (GOLD analysis project Ga0213829, IMG submission 180665) | Enriched soil aggregate microbial communities from Iowa State University, Ames, United States - MC6-MC0896-MG | ecosystem: Environmental > Terrestrial > Soil > Unclassified | place: USA: Iowa... | reverse complement strand
TGGCCGTGTTGATTGCAGCACGCGATGGTGCGGAAGCTGGCATGAAGGCGACGGCTGCAATGGAATCGCGTCGCGGGCGCTCGGCAAAGCTCGGCGAACGCTCCATTGGCCATATTGATCCCGGTGCGGCGTCCACATTCGTAACCTTGCGTGCCATGGCCGAGGCTTTGCAGCCTTAGCACTGATAACCAGCGCCCCATCCGCCGGAGAAAGCGGATGGGGCGCTCTTTGCATTTTTGCAGATATAATTGTTCCTGTGTGTAAGACGCGCCAATCCTATATTAGCGACTTGCCAGAAGACCGGCTTTCCTAGTGTCTAGATGCTTCTGATAAAGCGTGATGGAGTCGATTCGTCGTTGGAAAATGCAACGGCTCGAATGAGGCCCTCTTGGTTTCATTGCAGGGATTTTAGGCATGACTCTCAATCTGATCCATTTTCCAAATTTCAGAAAAACCTTCTTTGGAGCCACATTTCAAAACGATATTCTGGTCTTGATGGCGCGTATACGCGACGAGATCGGCTGTCGCCACATTATGCATGCTTATCGAAACCGCGTGAGCGAGAGCGCGAAAGATTTCACCTCTGATCTGACGGTTGTAACGTCCGCCCCAACCGGATGGATGGCGCGATATGCCAACAATAACTATTTCAAAATCGATCCACTTTTCCAGGAGGACGCACCCTATTTTCGCTCCGATGTCAGCGGTCTGGTTCATGATCTCAAACGCGATGCGGATAAAAGCAAGGCGATTGCCGAAATGTTTCGCGATGCGAATAAGCAGGGATTGGGCAATATTCACGTCGCTGTGTCTGCGCGTTCGCCAAAGGGCATTTCCGGCTGTTCGAAATTCAGTTTTCAAATTGATGATCTCAAAGATCGCGATGGGTTTATCGCTGGTTTGCGCCCGCGTTTGTTGAGTGTTGCGGGCATGCTTCACAATACGCTTTGCGGGGGCCGGGAATTGAGCGCGTCGGTCGGTCTTCTCACGCAACGCGAACTCGATTGCTTGCGCTGGGCTGCCAATGGCAAGACGGATGGCGAGATTGCCGAGATCCTAAGCATCGCGCGTTGGACTGTCATAACCTATCTTCAGAACGCGAAAATTAAGCTCAATTGTTCCAACCGCACATCGGCAGTCGCAACAGCCCTTTCGCTTGGCATCATTGATATGCCCGAAGTGCAGCATTTGTTCGGAGCGTAATTTTAAACTATGCCATTCAGTATTGGAATTTTTTCCGGAGTCTGGCTTAGATATTGGTTACGGGGCCGGCTGCAGCGCAAGGCGATATTTACGATAGGCTACAAAGCCTGAAAGATAATGCTCAATATCATCAATGCGTATGCGAAATGCATGGTGGCGAATGAAGAAACTGCCTGTAATCTTTTCCGGGTTTGCAAAGAACATTGCAAGTTCAGGCCAGAAATGGCCATTCAGTAAGTGGTGGGCACGTCTTTCGAGTGCGAAATAGAATTGCTTCAGGTCCACCGAAGCAAGCAGCGGCACAAGAAATTCATCGGCCTGCATACGGCTGATCATCTGTTGAGCTGCCATCATTAGTTCCAGCAATGTCGGGAAAGTGGTGATGCGATTGGTGACGAAATCCAAATAATCCGCAAAGTTTTTTATGCCGAATTCATAATATTTTTGCTCGGGGCGATACCGCGTGAGTTCATTCACCGCATATGAAAGCCAGTGGTCGTGCGCCTTCCAGTGGTCGGCTCTAATGAAATAGCCGAAAGCCTTTTCCACGGCTTCCAACCAGCGATTGTCGCCGGTCAGTGAATATAAACGCATCAGGCCAAATGCTGCTTCTCCATCATAATAGATGATGCGGAAAGGTTCTTTGATGCTGAGCGTTGGATAGTTTAGTACATGGTTGAATTTCCCCGTTTTATCATCCTGCATATGTAAAATAGCGAGAGCCAGCTTTTCCAGCAGTGGTAAGTAGCGGTCGTTCCCGGTCAATTGGCTATATTTGACAAGTGTCAGAAGACACACCGCATTGCCGCCGAGTTTAATTTCTCCGTTAGCTTCTGTAAGCACCGCCATCTCGACATTATTGATGGTGACGGTCTTGATAAGCTTGCTGGTGAGATAGGAAACCCCGCGCCTGATGGCTTGCTTAAGTGTATCATCCTGTGTGACTTCCCAGGCTTCTATCATCGCGTAAAGCGTACTTGCATGCCGCAATGTGTTATAGGCCTTTATTTCCCTGTCAAAACAGGGATGCCAACCATAGATGAAACTTCCATCACTGCCGACTTGCGAGGCTAGAAACTGGCTGCTGCGTTCGATGAGCCCATCGATCTCATCAGTTTCGAGCAGTTCAATGATGCGCCGCCCAGTGTTTGGACCAGCACTTTGAATCTGATGGACAGTTTCATCTTCTTCGGTGGTAAAAAGCGCCTGTGTGGAGAAAACATAAAGCTTTTCTGCATCGGAAATAGAGAGCGCGTCGATGCCACGTGACTGTTTTGCATAGCGATTGAAATTCGCATCGTTGATGATTGCGTGCGTATTGGATGGCCCGCCATAAAGCATCGCGTTGCCGTTTAGTTCAGCTTCAAGGAATGCGTATTGGAAGTTAAGATCCAGCGAAATTCCGTAACGAAAATAGTTGCGCTTTGTCTGCTTGAGTTGGGCGATAAGTTTATTTTTACTGACTTCCGTAACCTGATCCACCCAGTCAATACGCAGCCATTTTACGTCTGTTTTCGATTGTGTGAGTGCCTGTTGGAGTTTTTCCAAGCTGGAACTCCAGCATTCTTCAAAACTTGCTGCTGTTGTGATCAGCGTTTTGGCGCGTGACTTTGAATCGGTGAAGGAAAAGAAAAGAATGAACGCAGGCGAGGGAGCGGGGATCGGCCTGATATTGCGTTCAAGTGCATTGCGCATTCGCGAAAGCATACTTTGTATTTTGTCTGAATTCACGCATCATCTCCTCCGTGCTTCATTCTGACAATTTACAGAAATAAATATTTTTATTATTCATCGCCATAGTGAAACTCGCGTAAATTTCTAAAATATTTTATAATTTTTCCATCATATGTGATGTTATTATAAATATTATTCTGTATTTTATTGCGAATGTCAGTTGGCTTTTAGCCGTATTTTTCCTGAAACATTTTGGAAAAAGAACTATAATCGCTAAAGCCGGATTGATAAGCAAGTTCTGCTAAATGAACACGTTTGCCAGCAGATGCTGTGAGGCGTTTGAAAGCCAGCGACAGACGTTTGTTTCTGATAACGGTGGCTATACCTTCATCCTCGGCAAAAATCCGATACAAATGAGAGCGGGATATTTTGAAACGCTTTTGTATGCTGTCAGTCGAGAGGCCGGGATTTTCGATATTGCTGTCGATGAAGTCGAGTATTCTTTGTTTGGTTATCACTGACATCGTCGACGATTCTGCGTGGTTGAACTCCTTGCCGTTCAACCCGAGCGTGAACATATCGATGATTGAATTTTGAATGCCCTCAATTTGGGTATCGTTGAGATGAGGCGAGACTTTCAGGAAGCCCTGTGCGCAGTCAATCAGAAAGGCGGTCAAAGGGTCTTCCGATGTCAGGATGCGTCCATGAATATTGCCGTTCAACCCACTGCGTTGCATATGCGATCTTGGCAAAACGAGAGATATGCGCGATCCCGCCGTAACTTCACTTTGAAACTGGTAGGCCATATCCATTATGGAAATATCACCGACAAAAGCCTGTGAGCTTATTCCGTTGAAATCTCCTCGCAACGTGCCTGACGTTACGATTTGGATCATGTAATTATCGAGCCCAAAACTGGAGATGGAACGCTGATCGCGGATATATCTCTGCGCATTGAACTTTGTCGATCCGAGAACGATTTCACCGACTTGCTTTGCAGAAATCTCCCCAAAAAACGTTTTTTGTTGGTCGTTCGGGTTTCTCACGGTTTCAAATGCAGGGCGTGTTACTTCACGCCAATAGTCGTTTCGATGGCTTTCCTGAATTAATTCTGTCGATAATTTAATTGTGTTTATCATCATTCATTCCCCCGCATTCTTCAGATCAAATTTATTGATGAAAAGAAAAGACGAATATTCATGAATGGATAAAAACGCGTAATAAAATAGCGACGCAGAACTTGTAAGGACGTTTGTATTTCGTACTATTATCTAAGTTTTTTTGCAAATTGTTATTTGTGCATCGTGATGTCATCGCCATGGAAGTTTTGGGTAAGCGGCGTTATGGTCCGCGTCAAAGCAGTTATGGAGATTTGCGTTGAAGATTTTTGTTTTTGGCAGTGTAAACGTTGATGTCAGTGCCAGAATGGCTGCGTTGCCGCGTCCGGGTCAGACAATCAATGCGTCCGGATATGGTATCGGTCTGGGAGGCAAGGGGGCCAATCAGGCCGTGGCTGTTGCGAAACTTGGCGGTGAAATCCGCTTTGTTGGTGCTGTCGGTAATGATGCTTTCGGTGAACTCGCCGTCAAGCAGATGCAGGAATTCGGCCTTAATACCGATAGCATTCGCGTTAACAATGGTGCCGACACAGGCGTCGCAATTATTCAGGTCGAAGAAGCAGGGCAGAATACAATCGTCGTTTGTGCGGGTGCTAATGCGCTTTGGTCGGCGTCTGATGTTGAGGCTTACAAGTCCGATATAGCTAAAGCGAAAATCACGCTGCTGCAGCGTGAAGTGCCACATGAAGTCAATCTGGCTGTCGCAAAGGCTGTGAAGGACGCAGGCGGCACAGTGCTGCTTGATCCGGCACCGGTTGGAGATGCAAGCCGTATGGCCGACCTGATTTCGATAAGTGAGATCATTTCACCTAACGAGACGGAAGCGGCGGAAATCACCGGTATTGAGCCCACCGATCTGCTATCCGCTGAAGCTGCTGCACGCAAGCTGCTCGAGCGCGGCCCGAAGATTGTGATCGTCAAGCTTGGCGGACGCGGTGCATTGCTTGTGAGTGCCGACGAGGTCAAGCATTTCGAGCCGTTCAAAGTGCAGGTGGTCGATACGGTTGCGGCTGGCGACAGCTTCAATGGCGGTTTTGCGGTTGCCTATTCGCAGGGCCAGTCGCTGCATGATTGCGTGCGCTTTGCGTCTGCGGCAGGCGCAATTGCTGTCACACGCGCTGGCGCTGGATCGGCTGCACCAACGGCTAAAGAAGTCGCTGAATTGCTCGGTAAAAACTAAAAGCATAAACTTAAAAAAGCCGCGCTGCTTCAACCAGCGCGGCTTTTTGTTCAAAGTGTTGCCAGACGTTCCGTCAAAAGCGTGAAGAAATTATCTGCATCGACATCATTCATGAAGAGCGCATTTTTGGGCCGATCCGTCACGCCCCACCAGTCAACGACTGTTGCGCCCATTGTCAGTTCCGAATTGATCTCAATTTCTACATTGCAATGGCGCCCCGAATAAAGCTCTGGCTTGAGCAGATAGGCAATGACATTCGGATCATGCAGCGGGCCGCCATCGGTGCCATATTTGGCCTCGTCATAGCGCTCGAAAAATTCGAGCCATGCAGCCACCACTTCGCCGACATGGGTGGAGATGCTGCGAATTGCGGCTATACGTTTTTCGGTGGTCAGAACCTTGTGTGTAACATCAAGCGGCATCATGGTGATCTGGATGCCTGACTTGAACACCACGTCTGCGGCATGCGGATCAACATAGATGTTGAACTCGGCTGACGGGGTGATGTTTCCACCTTCAAAATACCCGCCGCCCATCAACACTATTTCCTTGACGCGTTCAGCGATCCTTGGCTCGCGGATAAGCGCTGATGCAATGTTTGTGAGCGGGCCAAGCGGACAAAGCGTTACGGTTCCCGGCTGTTCCGTCATCAAGGTTTCGATGATGAAATCAACGCCATGCTGTTGCGCAAGCGGCATTGTTGGTGTGGGCAGATCATAGCCATCAAGGCCGGTTTTACCGTGGACTTCTTCAGCCGTCACAAGCGTGCGTAGCAGCGGACGAACGCAGCCTGCAAAGACTTTTACCTCGGGCTTCTTTGCCACCTCGCAAATGGTGCGTGCATTGATGGATGTGCGGGCAAGTGGGCCATTACCGGCAACAGTCGTAATGCCAAGAATGTCGAGTTCAGGACTTGCCAAGGCGAGCAAAAGGGCGACCGCATCGTCCTGACCGGGATCGGTATCAATAATGATTTTACGGGCCATAACAGCATCCTGATAAGGGTTAAATCGTTACCATGACATGGATCATTTCACGAGTGCCTGGTTCGGGTGACGCAATGTAAGATCAAAAGGATTAAGTTTCTCGGTGATAATCGCCGCCTCTTTGCGCAAAAGATCGGTGATGGTGTGCTGACGTTGTTCGGTTAATCTTGAAGCAAGTGTACCGATGCTCAAGGCCGCAACGGCTTCGCCGCTCCGATTAAGAACGGGCACGCCTAAGCCCGACATACCGTCGATCATGTTGAAATTATAAGTCGCGGCACCCGTGCGGCGCACATCTTCGATCATGATACGCAGATCCACTTCATCAACCGTTGCCTTGTCGAGAATGCGTGGCATATTGAAACGGATGATCGCTTCGCGTTCTTCTTCCGGCAAAAAAGCAAGAATGGCAAGGCTGCCCTGACCGATGCCCAGCGGAACTTTGCCGCCAATATCGCCTGTGAAAGAGCGGATCGGAAATGGCCCTTCGACGCGGTCAAGGCATACGGCATCGAAATTACTGCGCACAAGCAGGAATACCGTATCGTTAAAGGTGGTTGAAAGACGCAGCAGCGACGGGCGTGCCACGGTCAGGATTCCATCGCGCTGACGTGCTTGTGCCGCCATGGCAAAAAAGTCGAGCGACAGGCGATAGGCCTTCTTGTCGGGAAGCTGCTCAACAAGGTTTTCCGCAATCAGCGTTTTTAGCAGACGATGTGCTGATGGCTGGCTTAATTCCAGATCGCGCGCCAGATCGATAAGCCGGACGCCGTCTTCGGTGCTGGCTGCCAGGCCTTTCAGAATATGAATTGCCTTCACCAGACTTGAGTTAAGCGAGGCACCAGATTTCAAATTCTCTGATATATCATCCATAAAATTGCTTCCAAATTTTGTATATTGAAAGAAATATATAATTTATTCCGAAATTCAAAATTATAATTTGTAATCGTTCAAATTTTTCTGCCATCTGATATCCGTCGCCAATGGGAAGGTCCGGCAAGGCATCGAACGAGATGCTGTAAGCGGGTCGGCGGTTTTAACTTGAAGTACGGGGGAACGCTGCGGTCGCATCTTTGGCCGGATCATCATGCGTTCAAACGATCCAAGTCCGGCCAGCGCCAAAAAAGGCGCGGTCAAGCCGCTCCCGCCAGCCAGCCCTATTAGAGAGGCGACGTGAGACAACATCACGGCGCTTCCGTTCCCCCAGCCTATGGCGGAAGTCTTGCCGAGAGGGAGACGCAATGAGCTTTTTGACCCTTTCCAATATTTCCCGTTATTACGGCAAGTTCGCAGCCGTCGATAACTTCAATCTGGAGATTGAAAAGGGAGAGTTCATCTCGCTTCTCGGACCTTCGGGCTGTGGTAAGACCACGACATTGCAGATGATTGCGGGTCTGGTTCCGCCGTCATCGGGTGCGATTACGCTTGATGGCCGTGACATCACCCGTCTTGCACCAGCCAAGCGCGAACTGGGTGTGGTGTTTCAGAGCTATGCGCTGTTCCCGCATATGACGGTTGCGCAGAATGTGAGCTTCGGCCTTGAAATGCGCAGGGTTCCAAAGGTCGAACGTGAAAAGCGCGTGCGCGATGTTCTTGAGCTTGTGCGTCTGAGCCCATTGGCCGAACGCTACCCGCGTGAAATGTCTGGTGGTCAGCGTCAGCGTGTGGCAATCGCCCGTGCGCTGGTCATCAATCCGCCGGTGCTTTTGCTTGATGAGCCGCTGTCCAACCTCGATGCGCAGTTGCGTGAAGAAATGCAGTTTGAACTGCGCCGCATCCAGCGCACGGTTGGCATTACCACGATCATGGTAACGCATGATCAGGCCGAAGCGCTGTCGATCAGCGATCGTATTGTGGTCATGGAAAAGGGCCTGATTACACAGGTCGATGCGCCTTATAAGCTCTATGAGCATCCGCATAACCACTTCATTTCCAATTTCGTGGGCAAGTCCAACTTCCTCAAGGCGCACACTGATGGCGAGCATGTTACGCTCGCCGATACGCAGATCCGTTTCCCTGCAAAGGATGCGTCTGCTTCTGGCGAAGTGTCGGTGTTTATCCGTCCTGAAAAAGTGCATCTGGTGGATGCCGATGAAGGCCATGTCAGCGGCGAAGTCACCACCCGCTATTTCATGGGCGCTCAGTGGCTACTCGGCGTTCTGACCCCTGCCGGTATGCTGTCAGTAGCCTTGCCAAATCTCGGCAACCCGCCGCCGGTTGAGGGCACCAATGTCGGGCTTTCATGGAAGCATGAAGACTGCCGCATCCTGAACAAGGGAGCGCACTGACCATGAGTGCCGTTTCGCAGACCTCCTCCGGAGAGCATAAAGAACGGCGCAGCTATCTGCCGCTGTTTCTGACAGGCCCGTCAACGCTTCTGTTCTTTGCACTGGTGCTGCTGCCGCTGGCACTCACCGTCATGCTGTCGTTCAACAGCTACAGCTATGACAAAGGCATCGAAGCCGTCTACACGATCTCCAATTACACGCAGGTTCTTCAGGATCCCTATTACCTGAATATCTTCTGGCGCACATTGCGACTGGCGCTGATTACCACCATCATTGCAGTGATTATCGGTGTGCCGGAAGCTTATATTCTGTCGAATATGCGCGCGCCATGGCGCTCTATCTTCCTGCTGGTCATCATCGGGCCACTTCTGGTTTCTGTTGTCGTGCGAACCTTTGGCTGGAGCATGCTTTTAGGCCGCAATGGTCTGGTCAACAGTGTGCTGGAATTTGTCGGTCTACCCACGCAACAAATCCTTTATACGGAAACGGCGATAGTGATCGGCCTTGTGCATATCATGTTGCCTTTCATGGTTATCCCTGTCTGGACTGTGCTGCAAAAGCTTGACCCGACGGTTGAAGCCGCAGCCCTTACGCTGGGCGCATCGCGCTTCACAGCGCTGCGCCGTGTGGTGTTTCCGCAGGCCGTTCTTGGCATTCTTTCGGGCAGTCTGATTGTCTTTGCGCTCTCTGCAAGTTCGTTTGCGATCCCGGGTCTGCTGGGTGGTCGTCGTCTCAAGATGGCTGCAACGGTTGTCTATGACGAGTTTCTGATTGAGCTCAACTGGCCGCTTGGTGCCGCCATTGCGATCATCGTTCTCGTCGCCAATCTCATTATCATGATTGCCTATAATCGCATGCTCGAAGGGCAAGCGAGAAAGAAGCTGGGGTAACCGCTATGACAAAGAACGGTCCTTTCGCTCTCCTTTTTCACACGCTGGTTGTCATCTTCATGCTGGCACCGATGGTTGTGGTTTGTCTTGTGGCTTTCACGCCTGAAAACACCCTGACCATGCCATGGAATGGCTTTTCGTTGCGTTGGTTCTATGCCGTATTCGCACACAACGACTTTATGACGTCGTTCTCGAACTCGCTGAAACTCGCGATATTCTCGGCGACGATTTCAACACTGCTGGCTGTTCCATCGGGTTTGGCGATTGCGCAGTATAACTTCCGCGGTCGTGACGCGCTCAATGCGCTGTTTCTGTCGCCACTGATCATCCCGCATCTGGTGCTGGGCGTCGCATTCCTGCGTCTGTTCTCGCTGATGGGCCTCACGGGTTCGTTTGCATGGCTGGTAGCAACGCATGTGATCGTCGTCACACCTTATGCATTGCGCCTTATTTTGGCGTCACTAAGCGGCATGGATCGCAATGCGGAAAATGCGGCGCGCACGCTCGGTGCCGGCGAATGGACTGTGTTCCGCCGCGTTACGCTTCCGCTTCTTTTGCCGGGATTGTCGGGTGGCTGGCTGCTTGCCTTCATCAATTCGTTTGACGAACTCACGATGTCGATTTTCGTCACATCCCCATCTACCGTCACGCTTCCGGTACGCATGTATATGTATGCCAGCGAATCCATTGATCCGATGATGGCGGCTGTGTCTGCGCTGATGATCCTCGTTGCAACCGTCACCATGGTGATTATCGACCGTCTGTTTGGTCTTGATCGTGTGCTTGTGGGCAAAGGCTGAGGGGCGAAACAGCATGGCGGTTTCAGGTGCGCCTTTTGCGGCTCAGTTCCGCAGGCGGTATCGTCAGAATGAACAGCCTGTGGGCTTTCTGCTCGACGGCGTGGCCTTTGAGGGTCGTCGCGGGGACACGGTGATGACGGCTATATTATCCGTGCAGGGCAAGCTCCGTCACACGGAATTCAGCGGTGAACCGCGAGCAGGTTTCTGTCTTATCGGTGCGTGTCAGGATTGCCATGTCATGATGAGCTGTGGCGGGCGCGTGCGCGCCTGCACGACGCTGCTTGAAGAAGGCATGTCTTTTGTCACCGGAGCAGCGCTATGAGTGCGGCTCTTGCGCCCGTTATCGTTGGTGCGGGTCCGGCAGGCATTCGCGCGGCTGAAATGCTGGTGAAAGCCGGTTATCGTCCGACCGTGCTTGATGAGGGCATGCGCTCTGGCGGGCAGATTTATCGCCGCCCACCCTTTGATGACGGTCGCAGCTATAAAGCGCGCTATGGCTCAGAAGCGCATAAGGCGGAAGCCTTGCACAGAACCTTCGATCATTTGCGCGATGCAATTGATTATCGCCCTGAAACGCTGGTCTGGAACATTTCGCGCGATCATGGTCGCAGCCTTGACCTGATGTCTGACGGTATTCATACGCAATTACCTTACAGCCACTTGTTGCTTGCAACGGGTGCAACGGATCGCGTGTTGCCTTTTTCGGGCTGGACCAAGCCTGGTGTCTATACGCTTGGCGCGTCGCAAACGGCTTTGAAAGCGCAGGGCTGCACGATTGGTGAGCGCGTTGTTTTCATGGGTTCTGGTCCGCTGCTCTATCTGGTTGCCTGGCAATATTATCATGCAGGTGCAAAAGTTGCAGCCGTGCTGGATACCGCGCCTTTGAGGTCAAAGCTGCATCTTGCACATCTTGCCCTTTATGCGCCGCGCATTGTCGCGTTGGGCGCTTCTTATGGTTTGCGCCTGATGCTGGGCGGTGTGCCGATCCACTACAATGTGCGGCCAGATGAAGTGCTGGGCGAGGCTCATGTCGAAGGCATTCGCTATCAGAAGGCGGGTCGCAGCCATGAGATTGCCTGTGATGCGCTGGCCTATGGCTTTGCATTGCGTCCCGAGACTCAGCTTGCCGATCTTGCCTGTTGTGAATTTGGCTTCGAAGCGCGTGATCGCGCCTGGCTTCCGGTGGCCGACACGCTAGGTCGCACCAGCCAGCCAGATGTTTATGTGGCAGGCGATGGTGCCGGGATTGCGGGTGCAGATGCTGCCGAACTTCGTGGTCAACTTGCAGCGTTTGCCATGATCCGCGATCTTGGCGGTGCGGTGGAAGAAGCACTTGAACGCCGGCTTCTGGCAGAGCTGAATGCCATTTATCGCCAGCGTCTCATCCTCGAAAATGCCTTTCCATTTCCGCAGGACTGGTTTGAAACCGTTGTGCAGGACGTGACGTTGTGTCGTTGCGAAGAGATCAAACTTGGTGAAGCGCAGGCGATTATTCGCAGCGCCAACACCGGCGAGATCAACCGGCTCAAGGCGTTGAGCCGTGTGGGCATGGGTCGTTGTCAGGGGCGTATGTGCACCGCAGCGACGACTGAACTTCTGGCTTCAATGCAGCAGAAGTCACCCTCTGAGGCAGGGCGTATCCGTGCACAGGCGCCAGTTAAGCCGATCCCGCTTGGTTTTGGCGCAAAGCCGCAAAAGGAGGTGCAGCCATGACAGCGCGCCTTCAGGCTGATGCATTGATTATTGGCGGCGGAATTGTCGGCGGTTCTGCAGCGCTTTTCATGCGCAAAGCCGGACTATCGGTAATTCTTCTCGACAAAGGTTTTTGCGGCGCGCAGGCAAGTGGCGTCAATTATGGCGGCGTGCGTAGACAAGGCCGTGAGCCGGAGCAAATTCCCCTGTCGCAGCGCTCGTTTGATCTGTGGGCGCGGTTGCCGGAACTCATTGGGATTGACGGTGAATATATCCGCAGCGGTCATCTGAAACTTGCACGTAGCTCTGAGAATTTTGCAGCGCTTGAAGCCTATGCCGAAAATGTAAAACCCCTCGGGCTGGAGCTTGAACTAATCGGCGGAAATGCGGTCAAAGAGCGCTTTCCTTGGCTGACAGGAGATGTTGCAGGTGCTTCGCTGTGCGCGCAAGATGGTCATGCCAACCCGCGTCTTGTATCGCCTGCCTTTGCGCGTGCTGCAAAAGCACATGGCGCGACCATTCTGGAAAATACCAGCGTTCATGAGGTGCGTGAAACCGGCGATGGGTTTGCAATTCTTGCGGGTGACGGCATAGAAATCCGCGCAAGCATGGTCTTCAACTGTGCGGGCGCGTGGTCGGATAAGTTCGCAGCATATTTTGATGAGCCGGTTCCTCTAAAGCGCATCTATCCTTCCATGGTGGTGACAGAGCCTTTGCCGTTGCGCCTACCGATGAGCCTTGGCGAAGAGGGCGGTGGCTTTTACGGTCGTCAGGTCACACGCGGGAATTATGTCATGGGCGGCGGACGTGCAACGCCGCTTGAAAACCCGGACTTTTCGCGCCCTTCGGTCAATGCGGCATCATCTGTGATGCTGCGTGCAATCGAGCTTTTTCCGCATCTTAAACATGCGCAGGTCATTCGCTTCTGGTCGGGAACCGAAGCCGAAATGCCGGATGATAATCCGGTGATCGGGGCAAGTGGCCGCGTCAAAAACCTCTTTCACGCCTTTGGCTTTAACGGTGCCGGTTTTCAGACTGGTCCTGCCGTTGGCGCTGTGCTGTGCGATCTGGCCATCAAAGGCGAGACAGAAACACCGATCGAGGCTTTCTCGATCAACCGCTTCAACCAAACTAAATCAAAACTTAATCATGAAGGGAACTAAGCATGAAAAATCAACGCATTACCCATACGCTCGTTATGGCGCTCGGCCTGTCGGTGGCTTTCGTCTCCGGTGCATCGGCTGACACGAAGACGCTCTATATCGGCATGAATGGCGGCAATATGGAACGCGCTTACACTGAGCACGTCCTGCCAGAATTTGAAAAAGCCAACAATGTAAAGGTTGTTGTCGTACCGGGTACTTCTGCCGATATTCTTGCCAAGGCGACTGCGCAGAAAGACAATCCGCAGATGCATGTCATGCTGCTTGATGACGGTGTGATGGTTCGCGCGATCAATGCTGGCCTTTGCCAGAAGATCACTGATGACGCAGTTCTCGCCGACATTCAGCCAGCCGCACGTCTTAAGGACGATATGGCAATCGGCGTCGACATGGGCATGACCGGAATTGCCTACAACAAGAAGCTTTTCGACGAAAAGGGCTGGGCTGCACCAACTTCGTGGATGGATTTCGCTGACGAAAAGTTCAATAAGGCTGTTGTGTTCCAGTCCGCTTCGGCTTCGACCTTCGGTCTTCATGCATTCCTGATGTTCAACCGCATTCAGGGCGGCGACGACAAGAACCTTGAGCCAGGCTTTGAAAAGTTCCCCGACACCATTGGCAAGAACGTTCTTGAGTTCATTCCATCATCTGCAAAGATTTCGGAAATGGTTCAGACCGGTGAAGCTGCTATTTTCCCGCTGACCCCAACCGGTGTCAACAATCTAAAAGACAAGGGCATTCCGGTTGAATATGCACAGCCAAAAGAAGGCTCGGTTGTTCTTGCGGTGACCGAATGCGTGCTGGCTGGCAACAGCGAGCCAGAACTGAGCCAGAAGCTTGCGCATTATCTGCTGTCGGCTGATGCCCAGAGCAAGGCGCTCGACCATGGCAATGTCATTCCGTCAAACCAGAAGGCAACAGCCGGTTCGCCGGAAGCACAGGCCAAGCTCGATGCATTCCGTGGTTACATGGAAACCGCAAAGACGCTCGATTGGGATGCTGTCAATGAAGGCCGTCAGCAGCTTAACAACCGCTGGAACCGCACGATCGAACAGTAAGATCGTCTTCTGATCGGGAAAAACGCCCGCTTCAAGCAATTGAGGCGGGCTTTTTTGTCACGCGGTGACCGGCTTTCGCGCTGCCTTCCAGACCAGCGGAACAAGAATGAGCGCAACAGCCGGAAAAATCAGCCAGTTTATGGTTGCCCACCCGGATGAGTGCAGCAGGGAACCGGCAAAGAACGACGCGCAGGCAACGGTTCCGAAAACAAGAAAGTCGTTTGCGCCCTGTGCCTTGCCGCGTTCTTCCTGCGTATGGCAATCCGCAACCATGGCGGTTGCACCGATAAAACCAAAGTTCCAGCCGATACCGAGCAAGATCAGCGAAATCCAGAAATGGCTAAGATCAAGTCCGGAAAGTGCGACGATTGCCGATAATCCAATAATCAGCAGACCCAGAGCGGTTATACGCTCCTTGCCAAAGCGGGTGATGAGCATGCCTGTGAAGAAGCTTGGTCCAAACATCGCCAGTACATGCCACTGGATACCCAATGCTGCGTTATCGACAGAATGACCATGGCCGACCATGGCAATAGGGGCTGCGGTCATTACGAAGGTCATCAGTCCATAGGAAACAACACCAGCCGTCACTGCCAGCATATAATTCGGGTTCAGCAATATCTTGCCGAGCGGACGGCCATTGTCTTTTGCATTTACAGATTTCGTAGACTTTGGCGCGCGCAAAAATAGCAATACCGGAATGGCAAGCAGCGCGAGAGCGGCCTGACTGAGGAAGCTTCCTGCATATGGGGTTTCAGGCAGTGCATCCCGCGTCCCGATAACAAGTTGTGGCCCGATGATGGCGGCGATTAGTCCGCCGACCATGACCCATGATATGGCGCGCGCTTTGAGTGGCCCGGTGGCTGCGTCGGTGGCGGCAAAGCGATAGCTTTGAACATAGGCGGCATAAAAGCCTGCAATTAGCGTTCCAAGGCAGAATATGAAGAAGGAGGCTGTGAATATGCCGAAGGCTGCAATCAGCCCCGAGGTTATTCCAAAACATGCGCCCAGCAGATAGCCGTTACGACGACCGAACGCGCGCATGATGAAGGCTGCGGGCAGGGTGCCAAGTGCCAGACCAAGGCTGAACATGCTGACAGGAAGTGTGACCAGCGCTGGATCGGAAGAAAGCTGTTGCCCGACCAGTCCACCAAGCGAGATGATGATCGGAGGACTTGAGGCTCCCAGTGCCTGAGCGGTTGTCAGCACATAAATATTTCGTCTGGCGATAGTCTGGTCAGTCATGTTCAGACCCTAAGCTGAATTATGCAGATACCTGACGCTGGTTTATTGCTCCGGCGTCCGAAAATGAGTGTAAAGCACCGCCATCGCGTCTCTGGCGGCATCGCTTTCAATGCGATACCAGATCGTTTGCCCGTCACGTCGCCCGGCAATAATGCCGTCGCGTCGCAACAAAGCCAGATGTTGCGAGACGGTGGAGGCACGCAAAGCCAGCAATTGTGCAAGCTGCCCCACCGACTTCTCACCACAAGTCAACCGACACAGGATCATGAGCCGGTGATTGTTGGAGATTGCTTTGAGGAAGTTACTTGCCTTGTCGGCCGCAGAATAGGTCAGGCCGTTATCGATTGGGTCAGTATCTTTCATGAATACGTATCTACGAAACTATGAATATATAGTCAATCCTTCTCATAGAAAGCCAAAGGCAGGAATTTCATTTCAAGTCAGGGCTTTGATGAAAGGGCTTCTGCATTCCGTAATCCTATTGTAGCCTGCGCGCATTGTTTTTACCGGGTTGGAGTCGTCGTGCGCATAGCTGTTTTAGGGGCTTTTTTAGGAGTTTTGTTCTCGGGTTATGCCCATGCGGAGGATGACTGGAAGGCAGTTGAAGAAATAAAGCCCTATGCGATTTCGGGGCGTACAGGGCCAGAGCTCTATCAGTCTATCGGCCAGAAAGGTCCGCGTATTGGAGTTGCGCGGGTGATCGCCCATACCACTTATGTGCTGACCTGGGATCGCAAATTCGATAATTCCAACAATGCCTGCACGATTGTTTCTGCAAGGCCCAAACTCAAAATCACCTACACTTTGCCAAAGCCGTCGCAAAAGCTCGCCTCGCCTGTGAAAGAGAACTGGGAACGCTTTTATGATGGCATCTACAAGCACGAACTGGTGCATGGCGATACCGCGAAAGATATGACGCGCGAAATCGTGCGCACGACGGTTGGCCTTTCGATCCCCAATGACCCCAAGTGCCAGAAAATGCGCAAGGAACTCATCAGGCGCATAACCGATCTGGTTAATATCCAGCGTCAGCAAGGTCGTGATTTCGACCGCGTTGAAATGGGTCGCGACGGCAATGTGGAGCAACTCGTTCTGGCGCTGGTCAATGGAGGCTGATCCATGCCGGTTTCCCGGCATGGGTCTTAGAGCGCCGATCTGATTTACGCGCATCCTGAAAACCGTTTCACACTTTTTGGGATGCGCTCTAACGTTATGCGAGTTCGGCGCGCAGAACTTTCGCTGCTGCCACCATGTTGACAAGGGCAGGACGAACCTCTTCCCATTTTCGGGTTTTCAAGCCACAATCAGGGTTGACCCATAATTGTCCGTCCGAAAGCTGCTTGCGCGCAAGATCAAGCAGATCGGTCATTTCGCTGACATTCGGCACGCGTGGCGAGTGAATATCATAGACGCCGGGTCCAATTTCGTTGGGATATTTGAAGGTTTTGAAGGCTTCAAGCAGCTCCATGCGCGAGCGCGATGTTTCAATCGAAATCACATCTGCATCCATATGCGCTATGGCATCGATAATGTCATTGAACTCGGAATAACACATATGCGTATGGACCTGCGTTTCATCAGCCACACCGGTTGAACACAGACGGAAGCATTCCACCGCCCAATCAAGATAAGGTCCCCAGTCCGAACGACGCAGCGGCAGACCTTCGCGGAGTGCGGCCTCATCAATCTGGATCATTGTTGCGCCTGCAACTTCCAGATCTTGTACCTCGTCGCGAATGGCGAGTGCGATCTGGCGGCAGCTATCAGAGCGCGGAATGTCATCGCGCACGAAAGACCAGTTAAGGATCGTAACAGGCCCCGTCAGCATTCCCTTGACTGGCTTATCGGTCAGCGACTGTGCATATTTCCACCATGCGACCGTCATCGGCTCAGGGCGTGAAACGTCGCCGAAAATGATCGGTGGGCGGACATAGCGCGAGCCATAGCTTTGCACCCATGCATGTTTGGTGAAGGCAAAGCCCGAAAGCTGCTCGCCGAAATATTGCACCATGTCGTTGCGCTCAAACTCGCCATGCACCAGTACGTCGAGGCCAATTTCTTCCTGCCAGCGAATGGCGGCTTCTGTCTCACGTTGGATGAAACCTTCATATTGCGCATTGCTGATCTCGCCTTTGCTGTGTGCGGAGCGTGCTTTACGCACTTCGGGCGTTTGGGGGAATGAGCCGATTGTGGTGGTCGGAAATAGGGGCAGTCCGAGCTTCTTGCTTTGCAACTTTTGGCGGTTGGCAAAGGCACTCTGCCGCTGCTTCTGTGCCTCATTGATGCTGGTAACGCGTTGTTTAACGGCAGCATTATGCACACGTGGCGATGTTCTGCGTGCATTTACAGCTTCGCTCGACGCTTTGAGTTCTGAAAACGCAGTGCTTTTGCCGGACGTCAGCGCACGACCGATGATGGAAAGCTCGTCGATCTTCTGTGCTGCAAATGCGAGCCAGCTTTTCAGCTCATCATCCAGAGCTGTTTCAAGCTCAAGATCAATGGGCACATGCAGAAGCGAGCAGGACGGCGCGATCTCGATACTTTCCAATCCGCGCTTTTCAACGGCGAGTTGGATGCGCTCAATGATCGCGGTGAGGTCGGCGCGCCAGATATTTCGTCCGTCAATGACACCGAGTGAAAGCACCTGATCTTTGCGCGCTCGGCTCTCAACCCCTGCAAGCTGGTTGCCCCCACGCACAAGATCAACATGCAGGCCTGCAACCGGCAGTGAAAGCGCGGTATCAAGATTGTTGCCAAGCTCTCCGAAATAGCTGGCAAGTAAGATTTTGACAGGGCTTGCCGCACTCAATCGCTGATAGGTGAGTTCAAAAGCAGCGCGTTCATTAGGGATGAGATCAAGAACCAGTGCAGGCTCATCGATCTGCACCCAATCGGCTCCGGCTTCTGCCAGTTCCCGCAACAGTGCTTCATAAACAGGCAGCAGTTTAGGCAGCAGCGCTATCGGGTTGAAACCTTCGGCAGTCGATTTCGCAAGTTTCAGGAAGGTCACTGGCCCGAGAATGACCGGGCGCGTGTGGATGCCCAGTGCCTTTGCTTCGAGAAAATGCTCGACAGGCTTGCGCGATGAGAGCTTGAACGTCTGATCGTCGGGGAGTTCAGGGACCATATAGTGATAATTGGTGTCAAACCACTTGGTCATTTCAAGTGCGGTCACACCGTCGCCCCGATGGGTGCAGCCGCAATCACTGTGTGTTCTGCCTTCGTGCCCACGCGCCATGGCGAAATAGGTTTGAAGCGATACCTCGCCGCCCGACCAGTCATAGCGTGCAGGGATAGCGCCTACCATTACTGCAGTATCGAGCACATGATCGTAAAGTGAGAAATCGTTGGATGGGATTTTAGTAATCCCGCGGGCGCTTTGTTCAGTCCAATTGGCGGCGCGTAATGCGCTTGCAATGGTGAGTAGTTCAACCTCGGACGATTTACCCGACCAGAAGGCTTCGAGTGCGAATTTCAACTCGCGGTGACGACCGATGCGCGGCACGCCTAAGGTTGCGGTGGAAAGGGTAGTTCGTGACATATCTATAGACCCCGATATAGGCAGCGGGGATTGGGATGCGCAAAAAAACATTGGCCAAAGACCAACTTTGCGACATTCCGGGACACCCCGCCCGTTGACGTTATCTTGTCATGGCAGGTCTCCTGGCTCACGGGTCAGTGCTTCAATCCGCCTTCCCGGAATTCTTATTCCAGTGGCATGATGGATCTCAGCTCGCCGCTTACAGTTGCGGGGGCAGCACCGGGTTTGCTTGTGGCTTAATCTCGTCCGAAAGCCGTTGAACTTTCGGGATTATGCTTAAGCGCACCGGTTTCCCTCTTAGCTTCTGCCTCAAATAACGGCAGAAGAACCATAACATCTTCAATTTGCCGTAAGGGCGGCGCAATGTCAATTGATATAAAGAAATGTTTATGTCTTTAAATGATGATGGATTGCCGGCTTTTCGAGTTGTATCCGACCAAATAAGCCTGGGCTTCTTGTAATCCGATTGATATTCGTCTGCTAAGATGAAAATTGCTACAACACAAAACTAAATTATAAAACTGGTCACAGTTATTGTATAAATTACTAATTTAGCAAATCATTAATTAGAATATTAAGTTTAAAAAAAATAAATCTTAATATTGAATTGGTAATTATTGTTTAATACCATATTTAATACTTTAAAAACTGATAAGGAATTTTGTTTTGAGATTGTCTGATTGCGCAAAGCTAATGTCTTTTCTTTATTTTTCTGGAAAGACTTTAAACAATGGTGCAATAGATTCTGGTTTTTCGCGCGATTTTCGCAAGATCAGAGGTGGCCGAATCACAAAATCAAAAGGTCAGACAGTCAGTTACGCTCCACATATTGTTGATGTAGTTGCGTTGGTTGGAGCAGTCTTTCTTAGAAAAACTTTGCCTGTTGCCTTAGTATCGAGTTTTATAGTGGGCTCGGCTGTGGCTGATACCGTGTACTGGGATGTAAATCGCGGTAATCCTGGGCAGGGCGGGACTGGTGTCTGGAACCTGACGAATAGTTATTGGAATACGAGCAGTGATGGTGTTTCTGGGCCATTTCAGGCTTGGAGTAACTCAGCATCAGACACAGCAGTGTTCGGCGGAACCGCAGGCACAGTTACGGTTGGTAGCGGTGTGACGGTTGGCGCTCTCAATTTTACGACGAATGGATATGTATTAAGTGGCGGCACGCTTACGTTGGCAGGTGCTGCACCGACGATTACAACTTCTGCCTCTTCGGTTTCCACGACAATCAATTCAGCATTGGCAGGTACGTCTGGTCTAACGACAGGCGGTGCAGGAACTGTCTATTTAGCCGGTAACAATACATTCAGTGGTGGAATTAATCTTTCATCCGGAACTTTGCGGTTAAATGGTGATGCTGCTTTTGGCGCATCTGGCAATATAGTTAGGGTTTCTGGAAGCTCAACATTAACGGTTGATGGAAGTAATACGCAGAATCGTACCGTTAGCGTTGATGCTGGGCAAACGGTTAACTTAACTGGAACAGGATCGGGTGCCGTATTCTATACTGGCGCGGGAAATGTTGCGACCAACCATATGGTGAGGTTAACAAACGATACCAATAATTACACCGGTACCACTCGTTTCAATGGCTCAAACGGCGGGACCGCTGCAATTTACTTTTCGTCTGTTCGAAATCTCGGTGAAGCGAGCTCTCTTGGAGCTCCGACTACCGTCGAAAACGGCACCATTACGTTTGCTGGCGGCAGTCAGTATTCGGACAGAATTCTTTACACGGGTACTGGTGATAGCACCAATCGCAATTGGGTTATGGGGGGGAGTACATTACGCCGATTTGCGAATAGCGGTACTGGCGTCTTAACGATTACAGGTGGTATCACCTTAAATCGTGAGACGACTTTTGAATCTGGTACGCAAGGGTTTAATCTGCTTGGTGTAATAGATGGTTCTGCGGCATTGAACTTATCCGCTACATCAACGGGTTCTATTCGTCTGGGCGGCGCAAATACATACGCTGGTGCTACAGCGATTAGCGGAGGTTTAGTTGTAGCTTCCACCTTACGCAATGCGGGTCTTGCAAGTTCTTTCGGGCAGAATGCCTCCATTTCTTTGAATAACGGCGCTATTGTAGAGTATGCGGGCAGCGGTGACACGACAGATCGCACTTGGGCGCTTAGTGGCAATACCAGTATTCGAAATGATGGTACGGGTGGCGTGTCACTTACAGGTGGCTTGGCATTCAATGCCTCAAATAGTGTATTTACTTTTGATGGTAGCTACAGCGGAGTGAATACGGTTTCCGGAACGATAAGTGGTTCAGGGGATCTTGTAAGCAACGGGTCCGGCACGTGGGTGTTGAACGGCGCAAATACCAACACCAGTAATGTGCGTATAGATGGCGGCACCCTGCGCTTGGGAAATGCGCTAGGCTTGGGTACGGTTAAAAGCCTTGCTATTAGTGGTGGTGCGCTCGATCTGAATGGCAATGATCTGTCATCAGGAACGCTTTCGGGAACTGCGGGCACGATTGCACTCGGATCTGGAACATTAACCACAACCTCGACCACAGCTTCAATTTTTGCAGGTTCTATCACCGGGGGCGGTGGTTTGACGAAGCTTGGTACAGGAGCGCTCACACTAAGTGGTCAGAGCACATATACAGGTGCTACCGCTATCAAGGGCTCAACGCTCATTCTTGATTTCTCTGCAACCGGTGCACCACTCGCGAATATCTTGTCTACATCAACCTCTGTTGCTCTTGAATCTGCAACGCTTAAGATCAAGGGCGGTAGTCAGTCGAACAGCCAGACATTCACGAGCACCGAAATTATAAAGGGCTCCAACACCATTCAGGCCAGTTCAGGAACTGGCGGGACAATGATGGTCAATCTTGGAGCGATTAATTATCAAGCGGGTGTTGTTAATTTTCTTCTGCCAACAAGTGGCAGCATTAAAACAACAAACGCAGATGGCGCGCTTGGCGGCTGGGCAATGATCAATAACACCGATTACGCAAAAGTCGTGAATGGTGTGATCGTGCCTTTTGATCAAACAGACTACACGCAACAGGATAATGCCGCTCTTTGGCTAAACGACCAGATTGTCAGCGATACAGGCGGAAATCCGAATACGCCGTTTTATGGCACCGTTGGCAGCTCTATAACGTTGGGCGGGCTGCAATATACTGCGGCGGCGGCATCAACGGTCACTGTCGCTAATGGGCAGATGCTGGGTATTGACGGCAGTATTATTGTTGGTCCGAGCGTTGGAAATAACGCGGTCAGAATAACTGGCGGACAAGTGACAAGTGGCGCCACGGGTGTCGTCGGTGTCCAGCAAAACAGCACCGGGACCTTCACGATCCAATCTCAAATTGTCGATAACGGCAATCCTGTTGACTTTAACAAATCCGGTACTGGTCGTGTCACGCTTGCGGGAAGCAATACTTACACAGGTGTGACGACAGTTGGGGCAGGTACGCTTTCGGTTGCGTCAATCGGAAATGGAGGGGTGGCGAGTGCAATTGGTGCATCGTCCGCCGATGCTTCTAATTTGCGCATTCAGAATGCAACACTTGAGTATACGGGCAATACTGCTCAGACAAATCGCGGCATGACGCTTGTTGAAGAAGGTGGTTATGCAAGTTCAATATCGGTTACGCAGGCAGCAGCCAATCTTACAGTTAGTGGCTTAGTAACTGGAGAGGGGAACGGTTCGCTTAATAAGATTGGTGCAGGTACGCTCACGCTATCGGGAACCCAGAACGACTACGTGGGACCGACTGTTATCACGGCAGGAACACTTGCCGTTACAACCATCAAAAACGGTGGCGAAGTGAGCAGCATCGGCACGTCTGGCAGTGATGCTGCCAATCTGGTTCTGGCTGGCGGTACACTTGACTATGAGGGCGTGACAGCCACGACAGACAGAGGTTTCACGCTCAGTTCTAATAGCGGAATCGCGGTAAGCGACAGCAACTCAACTTTGACGATGAGCGGAAACGTAACCGGCAGCGGTCGTCTGACCAAAACCGGTGATGGGACATTGGTACTCGCCGGTGCAAATAATGCGACGGGCGGCAATATCGTCAATGCCGGTATTCTGCGCGCTGGCGCTGTGAACGCTTTCGGACCAGGAAACTTGGTGGTCAACGGCGGGACCGCCGATCTTGCAGGCTATGATAACACTGTCGCAAACCTGAGTGGCGCTGGCAGTGTTACACTTGGTTCGGCAACACTGACAGTTTCGACTGGTGGCACTTTTACAGGCGCAATCAGTGGAACGGGCAGCCTGCGCGCTAATGGGAATACCCTTACGTTAACAGGGTGCAATAGCAACTATACGGGTGCAACCAATATTGTCGGCGGAAGCATATCTACCAACTGTCTTAAAGATGGTGGGCAAGTAAGTGGCATTGGGGCTTCGTCGGCGGCCTCGGCCAATCTGAGCCTGAACAATGGTACATTGATTTATTCCGGTGACAGTATCAGCATTGATCGAGGGATGACGCTTGCTGGTTCGAACAATTTCTTAAATGTCAGTAATGCTTTATCGACGCTGGAAATGAAGGGTGCATTCACTGGTACTGGTATCTTGCGAAAGCAAGGAACGGGTACGCTTATTTTATCGGGCAATAACCAGTATAGCGGCGGCACTGTTGCTCTTGGTGGCATCTTGCAAGCGGGATCGACGACAGCATTTGGCACCGGTGGCCTGTATATGAATGCTGCAGGTGCCACCGTCGACCTGAATAACTTGAATAACAGCGTTGCTTTCATTGCAGAAGCAACTGCGGGATCTGCGGGCAATATCAAACTCGGAACTGCTACGCTAACGATTACCAATGGATCTAATCAGAGTTACTCAGGTATTATTTCCGGTACGGGCGGTCTTTCAAAGCAGGGAACTGGAACCCAGACTCTCACTGGCTTAAGCAGCTATACCGGCTCGACGGTGGTCAATGGTGGCACGCTTGCGGTTAACAGTTTCAAGAATGGTGGTGTTAACAGTGCCGTTGGTTCTTCAAGTTCACAAGCCTCTAATCTTGTTTTGAACGGCGGTACACTTTCCTATGTTGGAACTGGTGACACGACGGATCGACGCTTCACGTTGGCTGGTTCGAGTACATTGGCTGCATCGGGTTCGGGAGCTCTAACACTTAGCAATACAAATGCCGTTGCATTTGGGTCGTCAGGAACCGCTTCTACGCTGACGTTATCAGGAACAAACATTAATCAGAATATACTTGCGGCTCGCATTGACGATAATGGCATGGCCAAGACATCTCTTTATAAGGATGGCAGCGGTGTTTGGGCTGTGACGAATACGAGCAGTTCCTACACGGGAACGACCATTATTGATGAAGGCAAATTGCTCGTTACCAAGCTTTCAGATGGCGGTGTAACAAGCAGCATCGGATCGGCATCATCGGACGCATCCAACCTTGTCATCCATGATGGCGGAACGCTGGCTTATGGAGGCAGCGGTGATACCACCAATCGTGGTTTTTCGCTTGGCCAAGGCATAACATTCATAGAGTCTTCGGGCACTGGGGCGGTTTCGTTTACCAATAATGCGCCGATCACCATGCTTGATGCCGGTCAGACGCATACGTTTGTGCTCAAAGGCACCAATAGTGGAAACAATACGATTGCTGCTGCAATTGGTGACGCCGGCGCAGGTGCTACGCGGCTTATCAAGAACGATGTAGGCACATGGGTGTTGACCGGCAATAATACCTATTCCGGTGTGACGACAATCAATGACGGCAATCTCGTGGTTGGTGATGGAGGCACGAGTGGTTCACTGGGCCACGAAGCGATAACGGTTACGCTTGCGACATCGACGCTTTCGGTCAATCGCAGCGATGGCGTCACCATTTCGGGAGCCCTGCACGGCGACGGACAGCTTGCCCAGATCGGAACAGGTAAAACCATTCTGACATCGAATGCAAATTTCATCGGCAATACGATCATCAGTTCAGGTGAGTTGCAGGTGGATGGTGTTCTGGACACAGACAGCTTTTCTCTAAGTGGAACCTCCACGCTCACTGTGAATGGCACTGTTGAAAGCAGATCAGGTGGTTCGACTGCTGTTTCAAGCACTGGCGGCAATAGCACGATCAATGTAGGTCAGGGCGGTATTCTTCGAGCGAGTGGAGATCTGGGAACTGGTAGAAATACGGTTACTCTGAGCGGAACACTTGATACGGGTACAGGAACAACGCTGACACTTGGTGCGAATAATGACCGGCTTGTTCTCAATGACGGTTACAACGTCACGGGTGGCGGTGTCGACGCAGGCACCGGCGACCACGATGTTCTTGAAGTCAACACGGTTTTAGGACAGACGCTTGAAGGGTCAAAATTCACGAGTTTTGAAGACCTGCAAAAAAATGGAGCAGGGACCCTTACACTGACCGGAACGCACACATATGCGGATGGGGTGAGTGTCAATGCAGGCATATTGCAGATTGGCACAGGCACGACTGCCACTGCACTCAATGGCAATATAGCCAATAGTACGACTGTTGATTTCGCTCTCAACAGCGACTTTAGTTATTCTGGGATCATTTCGGGGTCTGGTCTTGTGCAGAAAACCGGAACTGGCACGACGACACTTTCCGGTAGCAATAGCTATTCGGGTGTCACAGATATTGCTTCCGGTACTTTGCTGATCGATGGCGATCAGTCGGGCGCAGTTGGGCTGACCACCGTTTATGATAATGCAACGATTGGTGGCCATGGCATTGTTGGCGGCGATGTCGTTATTCTGGATGGCGGCAGTCTCAATCCCGGACTGAGCAATGGTGAGACGAATAATTTTACGATCAACGGCAATCTTACGCTCAACCATGGCTCGATTGTTAATTATAGTCTTGGCGATAAAGATGCTGTGGGCGGACCTCTCAACAATCTGACCGATGTTAAGGGCAATCTCGTTCTGGACGGCAATCTCTTAGTCTCGCAAACGCCGGGCGGCTCTTTTGGGTTTGGTGTCTATCGCCTGTTTGACTATGGCGGTACGCTCACAAATAATGGACTTGAGACTGGGAATTCAGATTATCTCATCCAGACATCGGTGGATCATCAGATCAATCTGGTCAATTCAGTGGGGCTGAAGCTTAGTTTCTGGGATGGGGACATCGGTCCGCATGCAGATGGAACGGTTCATGGAGGTGACGGAACCTGGCGTGCTGCGGGTGATACAAACTGGACAGATGACAGCGGCCAATTCAGCGCACCATTCGATAATGGTTCCGCAGCTATTTTCCAGGGAACTGCTGGTACTGTAATCGTCGATAATACTGTAGGCCAGGTTGAAATATCCGGCATACAATTTGCAGTCGACGGCTATGTGATTGAAGGCGACAGTATTGCGCTGGGAGGGGTTTCCAATATCCTGCGCGTCGGTGATGGCATTAACGCGCATCCTGCTTATACAGCGACTATCAATTCGGTGATTTCTGGCACCGGCAGCATTGAGAAAACTGACTTTGGTACGCTCATCCTGGGCGGTGCCAACACTTACTCTGGCGGAACGACGATCAGTTCCGGGACACTTGCTATTTCAGATGATGATAATCTGGGTGCAGCAGCGGGTGGGATGACGCTCAATGGCGGTACGCTTCAGGTCACAGCCACCACCAGTTCGGCACGCAATACTGTGATTTCAGCAAATGGCGGCATAATTGATACTGTCGCCGATTACACGTTAGCCGGCGTCGTGTCGGGTGCTGGCACGCTTACCAAGACAGGTTCGCAGACTCTGATATTAGGTGGTCCTAACACTTATCTGGGCGGCACCGTTATAAATGCGGGTGCCGTTGCGGTTTCGGCGGATAGCAATCTGGGTGCTGCCGCTGGCAATGTTGTTTTGAATGGTGGCACTCTCCAATCAACTGGGGTCTTCACTTCCGCACGTTCAGTTGTATTGAATGCAGGTGGTGGAACACTCAACACTGATGCCGATCTCACATGGAGTGGCGTGATTTCAGGTGCTGGTGCTCTGACAAAATCCGGCCCGGCGGGCCTGATTCTTATCGGAACCAATTCTTATACAGGCGGAACCACGGTTTCGGCGGGCCGCTTGCAGATTGGCAATGGTGGCACGAGTGGATCAATCAGCGGAAACGTTACCAATAATGGTGTTTTTGCCTTTGAACGATCAAACAATCTGACATTCGATGGCTTAATCTCAGGAAGCGGCTCTTTCGAGCAGTCGGGAGCGGGCGATGTCGTTCTGACTGCCGATAACAGCTATGCTGGTGCGACCGATGTTTTGAGCGGTTCGCTTTATGTCAATGGCAATCAGACGCTGGCCACGGGCGATACTAATATTAGATCCGGCGCAACGTTAGGCGGAACCGGAACTGTTGGTGGTGATGTCTATATAGAAGCCAATGCCATATTGGCACCGGGTTCGGCCGGTGATGCTCCCGGAACGCTCACAATTAACGGTAACCTCGTTATTAATGATGCGGCTGAGCTTAATTATCGGTTTGGTCAGCATGATGTGGTCGGTGGTCCCATGAATGATCTGACGATTGTTCATGGCGATCTGACATTGGGTGGAGACATACATGTAACCCAATCTGTTGGTGGTGATTTTGGTGCTGGTACTTATCGTGTCATTTCCTATGATGGAAATTTGAACGACAACACGCTCAATACCTCATCTCCCAATTACATTATTCAGACAGCAGAGCAGGGTGCAGTCAATCTCGTTCGCGGGGCCGATGGCGGACGCAATTTCTGGGATGGCGGAAATACTTCCAATGTCAACAATAACATAATTGACGGCGGAGACGGTGTCTGGAGCCTTGAGCCTGCCAATTCAAATTGGACGGATACCACCGGACAATTCAATGGTGGTTTCAGCTCTGGTGAGAATGCTTTCTTCGGTGGAACGGCCGGCGTAGTCACTGTCGATGAAAGTGCTGGTGCCATCATCGTTGGCGACATGCAGTTCTCTGTCAATGGATATAGGGTTCAGGGCGATAAGATCGAACTTGGTAATGCGGAAACAAACCTGCGCGTCGGTGACGGCACAGGTTTGGGTGCAGTCTACACAACGACGATCTCTTCTGTTTTGACAGGCAATAGTACGCTTGTGAAGAACGATCTCGGAACACTCATTCTTGATGGCCAGAACACCTATACGGGTGGCACCATTATTAAGCACGGTACGCTCCAGATTTCATCGGACCAGAATCTGGGTGAAGCTCAAACGGCTCTGACATTTCATGGTGGAGCGCTTGCCAATTCTGCCGCTATGACATCCGATCGTCAGGTGCATCTGGCGGGTAATGGCGGTTTCCGGACAGATGAAAATCTCACGCTGCAGGGTGTGATTGACGGAACAGGTGCGCTGAACAAAACAGGCGCTGGCGATCTGATCGTGACCGGAGCCAATAGCTATCAAGGTAATACGACTGTTTTCTCTGGCAGACTCTTCGTCAATGGAGATCAATCGGCGGCTAGTGGCTCGCTTTTGGTCGGCAATGGTGGAACGCTTGGCGGCACGGGCACGATTGGTGGCGATATAGCCATCGCAGATGGCGGCACGCTGATGGCAGGCCGTGGAGATCAGGTTGGCACTTTGACAATCGGCGGCAGTCTGACACTGAACACCGGCTCGATCCTCAATTATCGACTGGGTTCCTCTGGTGATGTCGGTGGCTCGCAGAACGATCTGGTGAATGTTGATGGTAATCTGACCCTTGCAGGCACGCTGAATGTCAGTGTCAGCAATGGTGGCACCTTTGGTGCTGGCGTTTATCGACTGATTAATTATGGCGGAACACTCGATGACAACGGTTTGAACATTGGTGCTATGCCGACGGGCGATGTCTTTGTCCAAACCTCGGTTGATCATCAGGTTAATCTTGTTTCAACGAATGGGCTGACGCTTAATTATTGGAATGGTGGTGCGCAGGGACGTGAAGCCAACAAAATCAATGGCGGTAGCGGGGTCTGGCAGGCGCATTATGGCAATGATAATTGGACCGATGATCATGCCCTTGTAAACGCATCCTACACGGATGGGTCTTATGCGGTCTTTGAGGGCAGGGCTGGCACTGTCACGGTTGATAACTCAATCGGTCAGGTTCAGGTTAGCGGTATGCAGCTTGCAACCGATGGCTATCTGATCAATGGCGAACGCATTCAGTTGCTTGGAAATCCGACAATTCGTGTTGGTGATGGTACAGCGTCCGGTGCGTCGATGACGGGTGAGATTGCGTCTCAGCTCTATGGCGATGCGCATCTTGTGAAGGACGACTATGGAACCCTGATCCTGAGCGGTGAGAATGCGTATAAGGGCGGCACCCAAATCAAGAACGGCACGCTTGCCGTCTCCCAAGACAGCAATCTGGGCGATGTCTCGGGTAACGTGTCGCTGTTCGGCGGGACGCTGGAGGCGCGTTCCAGTTTTGAAAGTAACCGTACCCTCAAGGTGGTGAGTTCCAGTAACGTGTCCGTTGATAAAGGCGCATCGCTGGTTTGGAGTGGCACAATTTCCGGTTCGGGTGACCTGACCAAGATCGGTTTGGGTACTTTCGCTCTCAAATCCGGCAACGAGACCTTTACCGGAAACACGTGGATCAAGCAGGGCACGCTTGAAGTGGATAGTGCGCTGTGCGGTGATGTAAATGTCAATGCGGGTGGTCGTCTGCAAGGCACAGGCAGCGTCTGTAACATTAACAATTTTGATGGCGGTGTTGTCGGTCCGGGCAATTCTATTGGGACGCTGACTGTTACCGGCAACTATGTCGGCATCGGCGGAACAGTCGAGATTGAGACGGTACTTGGCGGTGATAATTCTGCGACGGATGTGCTGAAAGTTGCAGGCAACACGTCGGGCAATAGTAAGGTCAAGGTTATCAATATCGGTGGCGCAGGGGATCAGACGGTTAACGGCATCAAGATTATCGATGTCGCGGGCGCTTCCAACGGCGACTTCAAGCTGGACGGCGATTATGTCTTTCAGGGTAATCAGGCTGTGATCGGCGGCGCCTATGCCTATCGTCTCTATAAGAACGGTGTTGACAATCCAGATGATGGTGACTGGTATCTCCGTTCGGCTCTGGCCAATCCCAATACTCCCAGCGATCCCACTCAACCGCTTTATGCACCGAGCGTGCCGCTTTACGAAGCTTACGGACAGGTGTTGCAACGGTTCAATGCTTTGGGAACCTATCAACAGCGCACGGCAAACCGACGCTGGACAGATGGGATGGGTGGAACGCAGAGCACCAGAAAAGATGATCGACAGGACAGCAGTGCCATCTGGGCGCGTATTGAAGCGTCGCATACCGAATATTCTGCTTATGATAGTACGACAGGCACCAAGCATGACGACACGATCTGGCGGGTTCAATCAGGTGTCGACGGGCTTCTTTATGAGAATGCTGACGGCGCAATTGTTGGCTCGGTGATCGCAAATTTTGGCACAATATCTTCCGACGTCACTTCGGTTTTCGGTTCTGGAACAATCGACACCACCGGCGTTGGTATTGGAGCAACAGCCACTTGGTACAATGACAACGGCCTTTATGTTGATGCGCAAACCGGTATCAACTGGTACATCACCGATATGAGTTCTTCGACCACCGGCACTTCGCTAATCCAGAACAACAATGGCTATGGTTTAGCGGCGAGCCTCGAAGTGGGCAAGAATATAGCAATCGATGAACATTGGAGCATAACCCCACAAGCACAGCTCTCTTATTCAAATGTTGATTTTAACAGCTTCGTTGATCGCTATGGTTCGAATGTTTCCTTGCAGCGTTCCAACAACCTCGTCGGCAGGCTGGGTGTTTCGGCTGCCTATAGCGATCACTGGGCTGATCAGATGGGGCGCAGTGTCAAATCAAACATCTATGCCACGGGCAATCTCTATTATGACTTTGTCGGTGGCTCGCGTGTTTGGGTTTCCGATGTGGCTTTTGCAAATTCCAACGCGCCGCTTTGGGCTGGTATCAGTCTGGGCGGATCGTTGAGTTGGGCTGACGGTCAGTATTCGCTTTATGGTGAGGTTCTGACACAGACCAGCGTCGAAGATGTCTGGAAGAGCAACAGCCTCGGGGTAAAGACTGGCTTCTCAGTCCGGTGGTAATAGCCCAAAGCGAAATGCGGTCTGTTACATATTTCTATAGAACAGACCGCGTCACAGCGCCGATCGCATTCAATCAGATCCGCGCTCTGATAATGAAATGCATTATCTGTTAGATGTCCGGAAAGTTGGCTTCCCACAGGACCTTTGTCACCATTGTGCGTCGAGTCTCTTCTCTCTACCCATTTGTATCGCCAAGGCCGCTTTTCATGTTGGGACATGCTTTAATTGTGGGAACAAACACTCGATAAACCGCGCGGCAGTCGGTTGCGGTTCGTGATTGGCTAAGCCTGGACGTTCGTTTGCTTCGATGAACACATAATCCGGCGTCTCTGGCGACTTCACCATGAAATCAACGCCAACAACCGGAATTGCAATAGCGCTTGCAGCCTTGCATGCAGCTTCAACCAACGATGGGTGCACTGTTGACGTGACGTCGTGGATCGTACCGCCGGTGTGGAGATTGGCCGCCTTGCGCACGGTAATCTCGCGGTGGTCTTCAAGTATATCATCAAGGGTGAAACCCTGTTGTTCAAGGCAGCGTTTTGTCTCGGCATCAATCGGAATACGGCTTTCGCCGCCCGTTGCAGCAAGACGGCGGCGGGACTGAACTTCGATAAGCCTTCTGATCGTTGATTTTCCGTCACCGATCACGCGTGGCGGTCGACGCACGGCGGCGGCAACCAGCTTATAGTCGATAATCACCAGCCGCAGATCTTCACCCTCAAAGCAGGCTTCGAGCAACACCTGATTGCAAACTTCGCGTGCTTGCTTAATGGCGGCACGCAGGTCTTTCATCGTGGTGATGCCCACAGAAATCCCACGTCCCTGTTCGCCGCGTGCGGGCTTTACGACCAACTTCTGATGCTTGGCGAGAAAGGCCTCCAGCGTTTCATCATCCGCATCGGCTGCAATCTGTTCAGGGACGCTCAGACCTACCTTTGCGACGGTTCGGCGGGTGACGGCCTTGTCATCACAGATCGACATGGCCACACCGGACGTCATTTCCGACAGGCTCTCGCGACAATGGATCGAACGTCCGCCATGCGAAAGCCGGAAGAAACCGCCCTCGGCATCGGTAATGTCAACATGCACGCCGCGACGCAAAGCTTCATCAACAATAATGCGCGCATAGGGATTAAGCGCGCTCATTGAGCTGATTGGCTGTGCGAAGAACTTTTCATTAATTGCATTTTTGCGTTTGATGGCAAAAAGCGGAACGCGACGAAATTTCAGCTTTTCATAAAGGCGGATTGCATTGTCATTGTCGTAAAGCACAGAAAGATCGACATGATTGAGTCCATGTGCCTGAAAATGCTCGGCAAGCTTGCGCACCAGCTTTTCGCCAATGCCCGGCTGGCGCGCCTGCGGATGCACGGCCAGACACCAAAGCGAGCCGCCCTGATCGGGATCGTTGAAAAGGCGCTGATGGTTGATGCCAGTGACTGTGCCGACGATCTCCCCTGTCGTATCATCCTGCGCTACAAAATAGGTGACAGCACGGTTGTCGCGCTCACAGGAAAAGAAGTCGGCACGCAACTGCACCATGCCACAAGCGGCATAAACTGCGTTGATACCCTCAGCGTCTATTTCCGATACAGCGCGGCGAATGGTGATGCCTCGCGTGCGGCGTCCCCCGGCGCGATAATTGGAAAGCTCCAGCCGATAGGTGTGCGAGGGGTCGAGGAATATCTCCTGCTGTGCCTGCGATAACAACACATGCGGATCACTCACATAAAACAGAATATCCCGGCTGGCCGGGGCTTCTGAGCGTAACGCTTCTATAATCGCTTCATTGCTTTCGAAGGTCTGCGCGAAGAGTAGCCGTCCCCAACCGCAATCAAGTATGATATTGCGGTTGGCGTTGCGTTCTTCTTTTGGCGTGTTTGCGTGCAGATGCTCCTGATAGAAGCCTGCACTTTCTGGGATGCGCAAACGGTTGAACCTGTGCGAGAACGCATTTTTCCCTCTCATTTTCTGCTGTGTCATTTCAGGCCTCCTGGGTCTGCAACCACATTTCCAGAAGTCCCGCCTGCCATAGCTCGGAGCCGCGCAAAGGCGTGATGTGTTCGGAAGGATTTGCAAACAACCGATCCAGATAATCGCGCTGGAAAAGTCCACGTTCGCGCGCCTTTTGCGATGACAACGCGTCGCGCAACATATCGAGATAAGGACCAGCGATATATTTTAGCTGCGGCACTGGGAAATAACCCTTTTTGCGGTCGATCACCTCACTTGGCACGACCTTGCGTGCGACATCTTTCAGAATGCCTTTGCCGCCATCGCGCAGCTTTTCTTCAGGCGGCATGCGCGCTGCAAGTTCCACCAGTTCATGATCAAGGAACGGCACGCGCGCTTCCAGTCCCCATGCCATAGTCATATTATCGACGCGTTTGACCGGGTCATCAACCAGCATGATATTACTGTCGAGACGCAACGCACGGTCGACCGGCGTATCGGCACCATCGCGCAGCAAATGCTCTGCAAGCAATTCGCGGCTATAATCGCGCTCCGACATCCATTCAGGCGAAAGCTGGGTCGCGAGAACGTCGTGCGAGCGGTCGCAGAATGCTTTCGCATAGTCGCTGACCACATCTTTGGAATCGACCAGCGGTGGATACCAGTGATAGCCCGCGAAAACTTCGTCGGCCCCCTGGCCGGATTGGACAACCTTGATATGCTTGGAAACTTCCTTGGAAAGCAGATAAAAGCCGACATTGTCATAGGAGACCATCGGTTCCGACATGGCGGCAATTGTGCCGGGAAGCGCATCCATCAGATCGGAAGACGGCACGAATATCTTGTGATGGTCTGTACCAAAATGTTTGGCGATAAGATCAGAATAAACAAATTCATCGCCCTTTTCGCCATTGGCTTCTTCAAATCCGACAGAGAAGCTCATCAAACCGGTCTGGCCAGCTTCCGCAAGAAGGCCGACAATCAAGCTTGAATCCACACCGCCTGAAAGAAGAACACCTACTGGAACATCGGAAATCATCCGGCGTTTGACGGCAACCCGCAGCATGTCGAGAAGCTGCTCCTGCCAGTCTTCGCGGCTCATGATGCTGTCGCCTGCCAGACGGCTATGCGGCGGCTGCCAATAAATACGGTCGCGGAATTCACCATTGGGCTGATAGACGCGGATGGTGGCTGCGGGCAGCTTGCGCACGCCATTATAGATTGTGCGCGGCGGTGGCACCACGGCATGAAAGCTCATGTAGTTATGCAATGCAGCGCGGTCGATTGACGTGTCGATGCCGCCGGCTTTGACAAGTGCGGGGAGCGTTGATGCAAAGCGCAACGCGCCGCTCACTTGTGCAAGGTAAAGTGGCTTGATGCCAAAGCGGTCGCGGGCAAAGATGAGCCTGCCGGTATCGCGTTCATGGATTGCAAAGGCGAACATGCCCATAAAGCGCGAAACGCATTCTTCACCCCAGGCATGCCACGCCTTGATGATCACTTCTGTGTCGCCATCGGAGAAAAAGCGATAGCCTTTAGCTTCGAGTTCAGCGCGCAATTCGCGGAAATTGTAAATACAGCCGTTGAAGACGACGCTTATACCCAGATCAGCATCGATCATGGGCTGCTGGGATTTTTCAGACAGATCAAGGATCTGCAATCGCCGATGTCCGAAACCGACATTGCCGCGCACGACGATACCAGATGCATCTGGACCTCTTGGCGCAAGACAGTCTGCCATTTTCGAGATTGCCGAAACCGATGGTGTTGCACCATCGAACCTGACTTCTCCGCAAATTCCACACATAAAAAGGGTCGAAACCTCCATTGTAATAACAACAAATGAGGCCGTCGCATGAGTTTGTCGGCGGCCTGCACATATTGCTAATGCGCGCGCGCCGGGATGGTTCCGAAATTTATGATTTTTACGGGTTTTGGGCTTTTGAAAGCAGTTTCGCCTTTGAAATCATGTATTTTTCGGCCGAAATCATATGCTCATGAGCTATTTTGCGTGCATCTTCGGGCCGATTTTCCACCAACGCCGTCAAAAGGCGATGTTGAAACAGCAGGCCTTCTTCGCGAGAGCTGGGCGTTGGATCGGCATAAATTGAGCGGGCGAGGGGCATATTGCGCAACAAATTATGCGTGAGGCCGCAGATAAACCCAAGGAGCCGGTTGGGGCAGAGTTTCGCAAGTTGCGTATGGAAATCGAGTTCTGCCACGCGTTGCTGAAACTGGTCATCAAGATTTGTCGGTGGACGGTCATAAAACCGCATCGTGCTTTCAAGCTTTTCCATGTCCTCATTGCTCAGCTTGCCTGCAAGCGATACGGCAATTTCAGGCTCAAGAAGCTTACGAATGGTATATATCTCTTCAAGACCGGGCTGGTCGAAGAAGAAATAATTACCAAGCATTTCCACGGCATGTTGTGCTGACGGTTCCGCTACGAAAACACCGCCGCCGGGGCCTGTTCGAGTAAACAGCAGGCCCTGCGTTTCAAGCGCCTTCATCGCTTCGCGCACCGTACCCTTTGCCGCCTTGAACTGGTCAATCAGATCTTTTTCCTGCGGCAGACGATCACCGGGTTGGAGCTGGTCCGTCTGAATGACTTGTCTGATACGCTCAGCAATGACCTCGGGCCGCCGCTTCGCTTTACCCGGCGAAACTGCTTGAGATTTGGTGCGGCTGTTTTGGGCCATGCCTTGCTACTCTCTTTTCATACGCGGCGCGCTGTCTATGAGCTGACGTGTATAGGCATGTCGCGGATTGGCAAAAAGGTCTTCCGCAGTCGCTTCCTCGACTATTTCACCATAGTACATGACGGCAACCCGGTCGCTGATTGCCTCCACGACTGCAAGGTCATGACTGATGAAGAGATAGGACAGACCAAATTCCTGTTTTAATTCATCAAGCAGTAACAGCACTTGTGCCTGAACCGAGACATCGAGTGCGCTGACCGGCTCATCGAGAACGATGATTTCAGCATCTGCCGCAAGGGTTCGGGCTATCGCGATGCGCTGTGCCTGTCCGCCGGAAAACTCATGCGGATACCGCAATAGAGTATCTTTGGGCATCTGCACGGCGTCAAGCAGCTCTTCCATGCGCTTTTGCCGCTGGTTGCGCTCAACTCCGCCAAGCAGTTTTAAAGGCGTTTCAAGAATTTGCCGGATGGTCTTGCGCGGATTAAGCGACGCCACAGGGTCCTGAAACACATATTGAATGACTTTGCCAAAGGCGCGTGGTCCGGAACGCCGAAGGGCATTTGCATCCTGCCCGGCAATCTCCATTGTTCCGCGGCTTGGTTCTGTCAGACCCACAAGCATGCGCGCCAAGGTGCTTTTACCGGAGCCGCTTTCGCCGACGATGGCCAGCGTTTCACCACGCGAAAGAGTAAGCGATACCGACTTGACGGCTTCAACACTATGGCGCTTCTTGCCAAAAAAGCTTCGTCCGCCACCAAAGGTCTTGGTCAGATTGTGGACGCTGATTGCAGCTTCGCTCATGTTGCAGCCTCCGTCTGTTCGTCATTGAATAGCTTTGCCACGCGGTTATGGAAGTCCTTTCCCTGACCCAGTTCCGGCACACAGGCAATCAGCCGCTTGGTATAGCTATGTTGCGGATTTGCAAGCACAGCTTGCGCTGTTCCAGTTTCAACGATTGCGCCATCTTTCATAACGGCAACGCGATCACAGATTTCTGAAACGACGCCAAAATCATGGGTGATGAACAACAGCGCCATTCCCTTTTCGCGTTGCAGATCGCGCAGCAATTCAAGAATCCGAGCCTGCACCGTCACATCGAGTGCGGTCGTGGGTTCATCCGCGATGATAATATCCGGGTCGTTGGCAAGCGCCATAGCGATGCCAACGCGCTGGCGCTGACCGCCGGATAGCTGGTGCGGATAATGGTTAGCACGCTCCTTCGCGTCTGGGATGCCGACTTTTTCAAGCAAAGCGATTGCCTGATTGCGGCGTTCGGATGCGTTCATGACACTATGCGCTGCGATTGCTTCCTCCACTTGTTTGCCGATTGAATACATCGGATGCAGCGTCGTTAACGGGTCCTGAAATACATAGGCGACCTTGCTGCCGCGCGTGGCAGTCAGCTCGGTCTCTGTCATATCCAGAACATCCTTGCCATCGAGATAGATCGCACCATTGCGGATCAATCCGGGAGGCGATGCGACCAGCCCCATGATGGAAAGCGCTGTCACACTCTTGCCAGAGCCGCTTTCTCCGATAAGGCCAAGGCATTCGCCGCGATTAAGGTGCAAAGAAATCTGGCGAACCGCAGGAGTGTAGCCACCGTTGTTTACAAAGCCGGTTTCGAGTTTTTCAACCGCCAGTGCTGCATCCAGCATGTTGGTTTCAGGCACTTTTCTGTCTTTGGCAATTGCTGTGCGCGAGCCGGGTCTTGCCAGGGCGCCGGATCGAAGCCGTGGATCAAGCACATCTCGGATGCCATCGCCCAACACATTCAGGCTGATCACGATCAGAAAAATCATCAGGCCCGGCACAATCGAGACATGCGGTGCCGTGAACATTTGTGCACGGCCTTCGCCAAGCATAGAGCCCAGATCGGCTTGCGGTGGTTGTGCACCAAGGCCCAGAAAGCTTAAGCCCGCCGTTTCCAGGATCATCCAGCCTGCGGTGGTGGACATTGTGATGACAATCACCGGCAGCACATTTGGCAGTACTTCAGTGAACAGAATTGAAATATGCCCTTTACCCGAAAGTCGTGCCGCATCGACAAATTCGCGATTGGCAAGACCAAGTGCAGTGCCGCGTACATTACGCGCAAAAAACGGAATGTTGACCACGGCGATTGCATAAAGCGCATTCATCAGTCCCGGCCCAAGCGCTGCAACGATTGCGAGCGCAAGCAGGATATAGGGAAAAGCCATCAGCATATCGATGCCACGCATCATCAGATTGTCTGTGCGTCCGCCTGCATAGCCAGCAACAATGCCGATGGCTGAACCGATCACGGCGGCAATCAATGTGGCTGCAAAGCCGACCGCAACTGAGACGCGTGAGCCCCAGAGAAGGCGGCTTAGAATATCGCGCCCGAGCTGATCGGTGCCAAGAAGATGCCCGGCGGTCAACACAGGTTGCAGCCTGTTTGCAGGCGCTGTCGCATTCGGGTTTGGCAATGGCAGTATCGGCACGATTAATATCAGCACGCAGATAAGCGCGAGCAGAAAAAAGCCAAAGGCCGCAAGGCGATTGCTCATCAACAGACGCCAGGACGACAGGCGCGCTGGCGTTGCAGGCGTGTAGGTTTCCGAAACTGCGCTCATGTGCGAATCCTCGGATCAAGCATGGTCTGGATGACATCGGCGAGCAGGTTGAACAGCACATAGCTAGCTGCCACGATCAGCACGCCGCCCTGAACAAGCAGGATGTCGCGGGTGGAAATCGCCTTCACCAGCATGGCGCCGATGCCGGGCCACTGAAAAACGGTTTCAATATAGACCGCGCCACCCAGCACAAAACCTGCCTGAATACCGATGACCGGAATGACACTGACAAGGGCAGCGCGGAAAGCGTGGCCATAAATCACGCGGCGCTCGTTCAGCCCTTTGGCGCGCGCGGTGCGGATATAATCCTGCCGCAAAACTTCAAGCATCGCGCCACGCGTCAATCGTGCAATCACACCGGCTGCAACAACCGCAAGCGTGGAAGCTGGCAGGATCAGATGCCAGATGAGATCCTTAAGATCGCCACCGCCATAGACCGCATACATGCCCGAAGCAGGCAGAACGCGCCAATGAACCGCGAAAAGATAAATCAGCAGAAGGCCAAGCCAGAAAGACGGGATCGAAATGCCAGCAAGCACGATGAAGGTGATGGTTCGATCAGCCCAGCCAAACTGACGAACCGCCGATACGATGCCAGCGAAAAGCCCGAAGATCGTGCAGAGCACGAGCGCAACGCCAGCCAGAATGAGCGTGGCCTGAAATCGCTCCAGCACCTCATCGAGTACTGGGCGGTTGAGAACGAAGGAGCGCCCGAAATCGCCATGCAGGAGGTTGCTTATCCAGATGAAATATTGCTGGATCAGCGGCTTGTCGAGGCCGAGATCGCGGTTGATCCGCTCGACATTTTCCGGCGTCGCATAAGAGCCGAGGAGTGCGGTAGCAGTGTCGCCAGGGATTGACGCCATCACCAGAAACACGATGACAGACAGCCCGAAAAGCACGGGAACGACTGCGATGAGCCGTTTGAAGATATAGGCTGGCATTGGCCCTCCTTCGCTTCATTTTTCATGAAATGCGTTAGCAGAATTGCGCCAGCGGCCTTAACCTCTGGCGCAAAGCTTTATTGTTTGGTTACATCTTTGAGATGCAGCAGGAATGACGGCTGAAGTTTGAAATTCTGCACGGTGGCGGTTGTGACGGCGTTCTGTTTCCAGTTGGCAACGAAAAGCCATGGCGCATCGTCGTGAACAATCGACTGAATTTCACCGTAGAGCTTGCCACGTTCCGCCTGATCTGTTGATTGACGCGCTTTGCTTAGCAGCTCATCGACTTTTGGATTGGAGTAATAGCCGGAATTAAAGCCGCCTTTGTCAGGTAGCGCTTCGGTGCGCAAGGTGAGGAACGGAACCGTATCTGGATCGTTGGTCATCCATGCCATTTCTGCCATATCTGCCTTGCCATCGAGACCGGAATTCACGCGACCAAGGAAGGTGTTCCACTCATAGGTTTCAATTTTCACCTTGAAACCAACAGCTTGCAAATCGGCCTGAATGGCAGCACCCATATTGATCGGGTCAAGCATTCCAGAACCGCCTTCTGTGACATAGAAGGTAAGTTCCGGGTTGGTTTGACCGGCTTCCTGTAACAGCGCTTTGGCTTTCTCCGGGTCATATGGATAAGGCTCGGTCTTATCTTCTACCCAATTGAAAGCGGGTGGGACCGGCCCTGCTGCAACCGTAGCAGAGCCTTGCAGAACATTATCGACCAAGCCTTGTTTGTTGACCGCATAATTTGCGGCCTGACGGACTTTCTTATCGGCAAATGGGCCGCTTTTCGTGTTGAGAATGCTGAACCAGACATGAGGCCCGGCCTGTTCTGCCACCGCAAAATTTGCATCCTGTGTGAAGGTTGCAAGATTATCCGGCGGAACCTCAACCATGATGTCGATGCCGCCTGCCATCATTTCAGCAACACGGGTATTTGCATCGGTGATCGGGCGGAAGACGATAGCGTTCAGTGCCGGTGCGGTATCCCAATAATCGGGATTGCGCTCAACCACAACACGCTGACCGGACTGCCATTCGGCAAATTTGAACGGACCTGTTCCCGACGGGTGACGGCCAAATTCAGCGCCATATTGCTCGACCGCTGCAGGCGAAACAATCAGCCCGGTTGGGTAGGCGAGGTTTGAAAGAAATGGCGCAAACGGCTCTTTCAGCTTGAACTCGACGGTTTGTGGGTCAACGGCATTGACACTCTCAATGGATTCAAAATTGAAAGACAGAGGGAATGGGCCGGTGTTGTAGAAAGGGTGGTCCTTGTTCAGCATACGCTCGAAGTTGAACTTGACCGCCTCGGCGTTTAAATCCGATCCATCGTGGAATTTGACGCCCTCTCTCAGTTTGAAACTATAGGTCTTTCCATCGTCAGAGATTTGCCAGCTTTCGGCAAGGGCGGGCTCGATCTCAAGCGTGCCATCCTTATAGCGAACCAGTCCGTCATAGACATTTACAAGAATGCGGAAATCGTTGGTAGCTGTGACCGTATGTGGATCGAGTGATTGCGGTTCAGCAATCTGTCCAACAATTAGCACATCGGGTGGTGTCTGCGCGCCAGCGTGAAATGTCGCTGACCCCAGAACCAGAGTGGCCGCGGTTAAAACGGCGCGAAATAACCTCTTCATCAGCGGTTCCTTTCGTTTGGCCATATTTGCCTGCAAGTCTGTCTGGGATAATTTATAGGGAGGAAATCGAGTATATCAATAAATTATCATAATTAATTTGCGTACCCAGCGCCCGCCTCACGCTTTTCACGGTGCGCTCCAACAAAGGCGGGATGACCCCGCCTTCAAATTCTCTGTGCTGTTTTCCACTATTCGGCAGGCGTATCTTCCGGCTTCAGATCCTGTTCAGCTGTGGTTGAAGTCTGATGTGTAAAGCCCTTAAGACCCTTCGTGGTTTCTTCGGCATCGCGCTTTATCTCAACCGCGCTCATCGCATAGTGTACGGTGAGTTTTGCGATTGATGTCAGTGCGCTCAAGTGAATGCGCTCATAGCCATGCGAGGCATCGACGCCAAATGTCAGCAGAGCCGTGCGAACGTCGTGTCCAGCCTCAATGGCTGACGCGGCATCCGAGCGATAATAGCGAAAAACGTCTTTTTGTACCGGAATATCGTGTTCGCCACAAAGCTCGTAAAGCTTTTTCGTCAGATGATAATCGAAGGGCCCGGTCTGATCCGCCATGGCGAGTGTTACGCCAAACTCGGACGAGTTCTGGCCAGGTGCCGTGGTGCCATTATCAATAGCGACAAGCGATGCAATTTCAGGCACAACGGCAGCGGAGGCGCCAACACCTACTTCCTCTGCAATTGTGAATAGCCAGTAAGTATCAACCGGCGTTTCAATACTCAAACGTTGCATGGCTTCAAGTGATGCCAGCATGATGGCAACGCCGGCTTTGTCATCAAGATGCCGGGACACAATGAAGCCGTTATCGATAAACTCCGGCATAGGATCGATGGCAACAATGTCACCGACATCGATGCCCAGTTCGATCAGGTCTTCTTTGTTGCGAGCGAGAGCATCCACGCGCAGCTCGATATAATTCCAGCCAACAGGAAGCGTATCCACTTCTTCGTTGAAGGTATGGCCGGAGGCTTTCAGCGGCAGGATGGAGCCACGATAGGTGCCTTTGGAGGAAAAGATCGAAACACGTGCGCCTTCGGCAAATCGTGCCGACCAGTTGCCAATGGAAACCAGTTCAAGCCGCCCGTTTGATTTGAGATATTTGACCTGAGCGCCAAGCGTATCGACATGGGAGACTATGCCACGTGCAGGCTTTCGGGAGTTGCCGTTACGGCGTGCACGGATTGCACCGCGCCGTGTCAGGATAACCTCCAGGCCGAGGCGCTCCAGCTCGCGTGCAACATAATGCACCGCTTCATCCGTAAAGCCTGTGGGACTTGGAATTGCCAGCAGTGCCGACAGTTTTTCGAGGAGATAATTGTGGTCAATCGCAATTTGGGTCATGCGGCAATAATTTATGGGTAAGTTTTTCAACGTCAACTGTTGAAGACAATTTAAATATTCTTGACTGTAATGTAATTTTTATTGAAAATTCGTTTGCATAAGCTGCTAGAAACAATCGTAAACGTTGTCAAGTAAGGAGGTATTATCTCCTCGAGATTGTAAATTGAGAGTGGCGCTCTCGATGAAAAGCTTATAATTATGAGCGAACTAAACCTACAGTTTATTGGCTATTTTGCGATGTCCGATAATTCCGAGGGAGGAAGCTAATTCTGTTGAATATTTTTATGACATTTTTTGCTCTAATAGACTTTTTCATTCTATCTGGAGAGTAATTTTCATGATCGGTATTCGTAATGGCAATGATAGGCTCTTTATTGCGCTGGCAGCCATTGCGGGAATTTTGATAACTCTTATTCTCGGGCAACTAGAACTTGTTCGTCTTTCTTATATTCGACTGAACGATTATCGTGATAACCTTCTATCGCATGCAGTTGATGTTGCCAACGATGGTAAGAATACACTTGCGACAGCCAACAGCAGTAATAAACAACTCTGTTCCGATGAGGATTTGACAGAAATTCGCCGCCTAGCATTCAAAGCACCTTTTTTGGGTGATGTCGGTCGCGTTGAAAACAATCGGATTATCTGCACTGCGCTTTGGGGACGGTTTTCTCCGCCGGAAGTTTTGCCGCAAGGCGATCGGGTAGTGGATGGTGGACATCGTTTGTGGGCAAATGCACCCAATATTGGTAAACATTCCAATAGTGTAGACATGGTTGGCAAGGGAACGGCGATTGTTTTTACGTCACCGGTTGCATTTGCTTTGCAGGAGCGGACCGAAGAAAATCTGAGCGCATATATCATCAGCCACGACAGCAGATATATCTATCGCTCATTTGGTGATGTCAGCCATCTGCAAACCAATAAGCCGGATAGACTGGCATGGTATGATTTAAGGTCGCGCCGTCTTGTTTCGAGGTGCGCTGACGATGTTGATATTTGTGTGATTGCGAGCATGACAGGGGTCAGTATGTTGCAGCAATCGATTGGGGTCTTGCTGGCAATTGGGGCTTTTGGAGCACTCGCAGGTGGTGGTGTGGGTCTTGCCGCGGTTCGCTGGCGGCGAGGCCATTCATCACTTCCACAACAGATAAAACGCTCCATTGCCCTGGAACGTTTTAGTGTCGTTTATCAGCCGCTGGTACGGCTGCATGATGAAAAAATTATTGGTGCCGAGGTTCTGGCGCGTTTGTTTGATGATCTAGACAATCCCATTTCACCAGATGTTTTCATTCCCATCGCTGAGAAACTTGGTATCATCGGGGATGTAACCCGTCTTGTCATTCGCAATGCACTGGATGAAATGCAGCCTTTTCTCAAAGAAAATTCGGCTTTTTATTTGAGTATCAATGTTTCTGCAGAAGACGTGCTTGATACGAAGGTGCGCTCTTTTCTTGAAAATGAAGTGAAGCGCCATGGCCTCTCGGCAAGCCAGATCATATTGGAAGTTACTGAACGCTCGACTGCTCATCATGGTCATCTCATTGAAGGGATGAAATCGTTTCGGAAGAGCGGTTACGAGTTTTTCATTGATGATTTTGGAACGGGTTATTCCAACCTTGCCTATCTGGCGAAGCTGCCAATCAACGGAATTAAAATCGACAGAATGTTCACGCAGGCTATCGGAACAGAAGCAGTGAGCGCGGAAATTGTTGAGAATATTTGCAGTATCGCTCGCCGGTTGGAACTCAAACTGGTTGTTGAAGGGATCGAAAAGCCTGAGCAGGCAGCATATGTGCTAAAGCTCCATTCGGATGCAGTGGGACAGGGCTGGTTGTTTGGACGGCCAGTTTCAATAGATGACTTCAATCTGGAAATTAGCAAAGCAGCTTAATTTTGAATGCGCGGTACGAAAATCATCCAGGTGATTGGCTGGCAAATTTATGAAAAGATATATTATTTGACCTTGGTGTAGCGGATAACAGTGCTTGCCAACGGCTCAGTTATTAGAGAGTTTTCTTATGATTCAATCAAAAAGGAAACGCTTAAACGGCTCGTAATTTAGCCGGTGCTGCCGAAGCGTAAGCTTCGCCGCAGTACTCGATGAAATCGACTAACGGATTCAGAAGAGGAACGTGTTGTCGCTGGTGAGCAATTCGCTTTTCTGTGTGTTTATTCGCTCGTGCACGTAATCTTCTATGACTCTCGCTGATCTCATCGATATGGCGGGGTGGTCATATGAAAGCGTGGGAAAATTTCCATGTTGAGATAGTCTTCATCGAAGCTGGAAATATGCGTAAGGGCTGGTCTGTTGATAAACTCAACAAGATTGTTACGAAAAGTCAGCAGACCATCGCTCCGCAATTCACGCAACATGCGATTGATATGAATTGGGGTTAATCCCAGCGCATCGCCAAGCTCAGTCTGGGTGAGGGGGCAGAAAAAGGACGCCTCATTGCCGGTGCCGTTCAGACGTGCGCGATGACCCAGTTCAAGCAATAGATGTGCCACACGCACCAGCGCGCTGCGCCGTCCAATGCTGATTACATGTTCAACAAGAATGGCGCGCTGTCGCGCCATCAATTCTATAAAGGTCATGGCGAGGCGCGGTGATTTCACCAGACATTCCGTCAGATGATCGAGAGAGAGCTCGAAGACGGAGAGTTCCGTTACGGAAATCAGCGTGTAGTAATTAAAGCCGATCCCGGTTCGAAAGCCTAAGAAATCACCCTTCATGGGAAAGTCGAGTATCTGACGATCACCGTCTGCCAGATCACGATAGATACAACCCCATCCGCCTTTGATGATATGGAGCGAGTTCGCCCAATCACCCTGACTGCTGACGACAGTGTGTGGCGCATAGGTTTTCACCGATACAGGGAGTGCACCAAGAATACTAAAGTCGCTTTCTTCAAAAACCGCACCAATTGGCGGGCTTTCTAGAAAATGGCGCAGCGTTTTTGCATCATCAGCATTCACCATCATTGGCATTAGTCCTGCCGCTGCCCAAAAAACTTTGGAGCCTGATTCTGTCGCGATTCGCTTTTGAGTGATTGTTTGGGGGTCGAAACGCTTTAATAAGTGTCAGTGAGCGCTACTATTTTGGCAAGGTAGTAAACTCTACCACTAATTGCGTATATTTCTTACGTTTCACTAAACCATATTTCACTAAACTGCCTAATCTAGGTTAATGACACTGTTCTAAAATTCGGGCAATCTCCTAATCAACAAAATAAAAAATAAGAATTGATTACGGGGTTATAAATAAATCTCACAGAAATCAGAAACAGGCGACCGCCGCGCTTCAGTCATTGTGGATTGAAAGCAATGAATCGTGCGCATAAATCGGTTTTGAGGGCGAAAAAATGAACGTTTCTCCGCATTTTAGCAGCCGAACAAGTGAAATAAAGAATAATAGCCGCATTTTATCTAAAGATGCATCATTCAGGTCGGAAGATTCTTTCGATAGTTTGCTGCCATTACTTGTAATTATCGACAACCGTGCGTTGGATCGTGAATGCCTTGCACATGGGTTGACCAACCACAGTATTGAAATGTCGATTGCCACGTTTAGTTCCTTTGAACAATGGCAGCATCAGCGCCGTGGAAGAACGGTCAGCGCCGTCCTTTTCAATATTGGTGGTCAGAAAGTTTCGGACCCTGCGGTCGGCAATTATCTCAACCGTATCGTTACTGATTGCGCACCTGCTCCCGTGATTATTCTTGCCGACAAAGAGGATATTTCGCAGGTTCTCAAAGCGCTCGATTACGGTGTCAAAGGCTATATTCCCACCTCCGTCAATGTGAACGTATGTGTGGAAGCGCTGCGGTTGGCTATGGCAGGCGGAACTTTTGTTCCCGCAAGCAGCGTGCTGGCCCTGCGTCATGCTTCCGACCCCAATTCGCATCGGCTTCAGCCACTTGGCGGTATGTTTACCCAGCGCCAGGCGGAAGTGGTCAACGCGCTGCGGCGCGGCAAGGCAAACAAGATTATTGCCTATGAACTGAAGTTGCGGGAAAGCACCGTCAAAGTTCATATCCGTAACATCATGAAGAAACTCAAAGCGTCGAACCGCACAGAAGTTGCCTGCATTATAAACGAGCTGTTCCCGTCGGAATCGTCTTTCTCCGATATTCAGTGAAGCGCCGTTAGCTGACTGAAACAACGCGTCACAACGCAGAAAATTTCCTCATAGGGAGAACTTTTGTGATCATCTCCGACGTTTCATCTGGAAACGCGCGGCAGCCTCTGGCTGATCTGCTCGAGACCATAAAACGAAGAAAACTGTTGCTGATAGTGCCGGTGGTAGCAGGAACCTGCATTGGCTTTGCCGGATACCTCACTGCACCCGTCAGCTATGTTTCGGAATCGGTTCTTGTGCTTGATATGCGACGCGTACAGGCGCTTCCAAGTGAGAGCGCCATTACGCCCTTGCCGCAGGATAGTCCGGTTTTACGCTCTGAACTCGACATCATCAGTTCCCGCATGATGGCACGTAAAGTCATCGATATTTTGCAGGCTGAAAACATTGTCGTGCCGACAGAATTCCGCTCCCGCACGGTGCTTTCGTCTTCGGCAGACAGTGCGGCGCAGGACAGGGGCGCACGTGATGTGGACGCGGCTGCCCGCGAAAGGCAGCGCATCGATCTTTTGTTGTCGCGTTTGCGTGTCAACAATGATGGGCGGTCCTACACAATCTTCATTTCCTATCGTGCGTCTGATCCGGTCTATGCAGCCAAGGTCGCCAATGCTTTTGTAACGGCGTATCTTGATCATCAGATAGATGTGCAGCAATCGGCCGCGCGTCGGGTGAGTGAATGGCTCGGCGAAAAGCTTGTGACATTGCGCAGTAATCTCGAAGATGCAGAGCGTGCAGCCGAAGATTTCAGGCAGAAATCGCGCCTCGCAGGTGATCCGGGGCAGATCAGTTTTCAGGCTCAGAGGGTTGCAGCACTGAATACCGAAATCGTGGCTGCAACGGGTGCGGTATCGCTTGCGGAAGCCAGGCTTCGAACGGCGCAGTCGCTCAAAACAAACAATGAGGCACCAGCGCTGACAGAGGTTCTGGCTTCACCAGCCATTCAGTCACTGCGCAATGAACAGGCGCGGGTCGAGCGCCAGCTTGATGAACTGCGCTCGAATGGTGCGCTGAAAAGTGCCGAGATCCCTGTTCTTGTAGCGGAGGGCGAAGCCCTCAAACAGCAGATAGCCGCGCAGGTTGATGAAATTACCAAAAGCCTCGGCAATGAAATTCAGATTGCGCGGCAGCGGCGCACAGGCCTTGAAGTGGCGTTGAAAAGTGCTGAGGCAGAACTTGGCGAGGCCAATCAGGCGCAGGTCAAAGCCGTACAGCTTGATCGTGAAGCCAATGCAAGCCGTACCGTCTATGAGAGTTATCTCACCCGATATAAACAGCTTATCGAGCAGGACGGTATTGCGGTTCCGGAAGCACAAATGATTTCGTCGGCTGAGCCAGCAATGGCAAAGGCCAGCCCTAATCTTGCAAACTGGCTGTTGTTAGGTTTGGGCTTGGGCGCAATGGTATCGCTTCTGGGCACTGTATTACGAGAAACCTTCGACAAAATTCGACCAGCGCAGACGGCCTCTTTCACACTGCCGGGAATTCCCGCTGCAACGCTCCTTCCGTTGTCGCACCAGTTGACAGTCCCGCTTCTCGTAAATCGCGGGCTTGATCCGACCAGCGCTTTTGGCCGGGCGATTAAATCCGTTCATGACCGTCTGCGTGTGCTGACGCGCGGTCGCGATTCACTCGCTCTTTCCGTGGTGTCGCTCACCGAAAATGAAGGCAAAACACTGCTCATTACGGCACTTGCACAGCAATTTGCAGCATCGGGTGTGGCAGTGGCAGTCATTGATGCCACTAATAGGCATTCGCGGCTTTCCGAAGCCTTTGGCCTTCCCGGAAATGGCTACGGGGTCGTTTCAACGGATCGCCAGATAGCAGGCGCAACGCTTATTCATGATCACGGATCGGGGATCGACATCATTACGCCGGGCGAATATCTGCAGGAAGGAGACTGGCTTGCAGAGCTGATTGCTCAATTGCGTTCCGATCACAAGATTATCCTCGTCGATCTGCCTGCCGTGATGGAAGACAAGCGCACGGTTTTGCTGTCTCGGGCAACCGATACAACACTGCTCGTTGTGCAACCAGATCGAAAAGACCAGCATGCAAATCATGCGCTGATACAGACAATGGCCGCGATGGGACGCAAGCCGGCATTGGCTGTGGTCAATCAGTTTTCACCGTCTTATCGAAGCTGGATCACTCTCGCCTGGGCGTATTGCAGCCCCATGGCCAGACGAACCGGCGCGTTTCTGCGTGCCGCAATGAACCGGCGCAACAGGGCTGCTGATAACGCACAAGATCAGGCTTGAGGGATCAAAATGCCAGTTACATCAAGGCACTCGCGTTTCATGTCGCATTTCATGGCGACGATGCTGTCAGGATTTATCGTTCTGGGGGCGGGCCATGCCGTGCTCGCACAGGCAGAGGCTCCAGCACAGGCTTATCGCGTCAGCCCAAATGATATTTTGCAGGTAACTGTCTACGGGCAGCCATCTCTGACCGGACTTTACCCGGTGGATGTGGATGGTAATATTGGCTATCCGGTTGTCGGCAATATCAGTGTCAGTGGTCTGACACCACCGCAGATCAGTGAAAAGATCGCAGGTGTGCTTTCCCAGCATATTCCGGGACTGACCGTGACTGCTGTGATCAATCAATATGCGCCCGTTTTCATCGTTGGTGATGTGAAGGCGCCGGGCAAATATGAATTTCGTCCGGGCATGGTTGCACTTCAATTGATGGCATTGGGCGGCGGGGCTGGCAAAGGGGAAGCGCCGGCTGTCACCGCGGGCATGCAGCTGATTAGCGCACAACAGGAATATGCCGATCTTCAAATGCAGATCACAACGACCAATATCCGCCGGGTACGTCTTCAGGCAGAACTGAATGGAACGGAGTTCGAATATGATTTGCCGGACCAGCCGGGTGGGAATAAACAGTCGGCTTCACTGAGCCAGCATATGCTGGAAGGTGAAAAAACACTGTTTAATGTGCGCCGGAATAATCTGGCAGCCGAGCGTCAGGCATTAGAAGCACAGGTTTCAAGCTATGGCGATGAAATCACAACGCTTCAGCAAAGCATGAAACTTCATGATACTGAAATTCAGTTGCTGCAGGAAAATGTCGATTCAAGCAAATCGCTCGTGGATCGTGGACTTGCCGCGAAATCCAATCTTCGTGACATGGAACGCGATCTTTCGGCAACGCGCCGCGATGCACTGGAACTGGGATCGTTTCTCGCGCGCGCAAGACAAAATCAGCTTGCGGTGCAACAGCGTATCGCCAATCTTGAAGAAGTGCGCAAAAGTGAGGCGGCAACCAGCTTGCAGGAACTGGATCTGAACATCGCGCGTATGGAGTTGCGCGCCAATGCACAGCTTCAAACCATGGCTGAAATTGCCAAGTCGTCCGGGAATATCTCATCATCGGATATGCGCCAGAAACTGGTCTTTACAATCAGCCGCAATGTTAGCGGCACGTTTGAAGATATTGTTGCCAATGAGCGCACCGAAATCAAACCGGGCGATATTCTGCGCGTCGAGCTCGATATGAGCAAATTAACCGGATCGCCTTCATAACATTATGATTTTAAATTGACTTAACCAAAAGGCGCTTCATAGCATGAAGCGCCTTTTTGTGTTTAGTACGATAGTTGTTTAAGCGGCTTCGGAAGCCGTAATTTCCTTCGCCCAGGCGCGATAAACTTCTGCAATCCCATCCTTGAGACGGATATTCGGTTTCCAGCCCAGTGCACGCATCTTGGACGTATCCAGAAGCTTGCGCGGGGTTCCGTCAGGCTTGCTCAGATCATGCTCCATCCTGCCTTCGAAGCCAACAATATCTGCGATTGTCAACGCAAGCTCGCGGATGGAAATCTCGTCACCGGAGCCAATATTGACAGGGTCTGAACCATCGTTGAAACGCAGCAGATGTAAACAGGCGTCTGCAAGATCATCGACATGCAAAAACTCGCGCAATGGTCTGCCACTGCCCCAAAGCGTGATGTGGTCGCTGCCATTAACCTTCGCTTCGTGAATACGGCGCATCAGTGCTGGCAGAACATGTGATGTATTGAGATCGAAATTATCGTTTGGCCCGTAAAGATTTGTCGGCATGGCGGTCATGAAGTGATTGCCGAATTGCCGCGAACAGGCTTGCGCATATTTGAGCGCTGCTATTTTGGCGATTGCATAGGCTTCGTTAGTGGGTTCGAGCGCGCCTGTGAGAAGTGCTGGTTCGGTAAGCGGCTGTGTGGCATCTCGCGGATAGATACAGCTTGATCCAAGCCACAGGAGGCGTTCTACATTCGATAAGTGTGCTGCACGAATGACATTCATGCCGATAGCGAGATTGTCGTAGAGAAAGTCTGCCGGATATTGCGAATTGGCAAGAATACCACCCACATGCGCTGCCGCAACGATGATGACGTCCGGCTTGTGATGGGCGATAAATTGCTCGGTCGCAGATTGTCGTGTCAGATCAAGATCGCGATGCGCGATGGTTATGAGGCTGCAATCTTCGGATTGAAGCCGCCTTAAAATTGCCGATCCCACCATGCCGGTATGGCCGGCAACGAATATTTTCTTGCCCAAAAGCGAATAGACAGGGCGAGGCGTTGCATCAGCCATAGAAATCATTGCGTCCTGCCTCCCGCATAATGTTGCGCATATCCCAATCAACCATTTCAGTGACGAGATTTTCAAAGCCGGTCGTGTGCTGCCAGCCCAGCTTATTCTTTGCCTTCGAAGCATCGCCCAGCAGGAAATCCACTTCATTGGGGCGGAAATAGCGTGGGTCGATCTCAATCAGGCATTGGCCAGACTTTCGGTCGAGACCTATTTCTTCGACACCATCGCCATGCCATTCGATCTGTTTATCGACGGCCTTGAAGGCATGTTCGACAAATTCGCGCACCGTATGGGTTTCGCCTGTGGCGAGGACATAATCATCGGCCACATCTTGTTGCAAAATACGCCACATGCCCTCGACATAATCGCGTGCGTGACCCCAGTCGCGCCGAGAATTCAGATTGCCAAGCCGCAGCTTGTCCTGAAGCCCGCGTTCAATGGCTGCAACCGCGCGCGTGATCTTGCGTGTGACGAATGTTTCGCCGCGCAGTGGGCTTTCATGATTGAACAGAATACCGTTTGAGGCATGGAAATTATAGGCTTGCCGATAATTGACCGTCGTCCAATAGGCATAAAGCTTGGCCGTGGCATAAGGGCTTTGCGGCGCGAAGGGAGTCTGTTCGCTTTGGGCGTATGGTGAGCTGTTGCCAAAGAGTTCCGATGTCGACGCCTGATAAAAGCGGCATTTGTCGCCAAGTCCCAGAATGCGCATGGATTCGAGTAATCTTAGCGTGCCAAGCGCATCGGTGTTTGCCGTATATTCGGGCGTTTCAAAACTCACCTGAACATGGCTTTGCGCGCCGAGATTATAAATCTCGTCGGGACGCACTTCCTGAATAACGCGGCAAAGATTGGTCGCATCGGTCAGATCGCCAAAATGCAGTTTGAAGCGAATATCTTCATCATGCGGGTCTTGATACAGATGGTCGATACGCGATGTATTGAACGAAGAAGACCGCCGCTTGAGCCCATGCACCCGATAGCCTTTATTGAGCAGTAGCTCACTGAGATAGGCGCCGTCCTGTCCGGTCACGCCAATGATGAGAGCTGTCTTTTCCTGCAAGGTCTTTCCTCCGACCAGAGTTTCATACAGCCATGATAGCGATTTGAGCGCCCGGCATAACGGCTTCAAAACGGTATGCGAGGCGCTTTGCATTCCACTTAGGATGAGCATGAGAGAGCGCTGAACATGCGCTGTTTCCACCAAAGAGGTAGGCATCTCGCCCGCTGTCTGTGTTCCCTATGCCATTGGGCTTCTTGCGGGATGGGAGCGGGTGTCGCCATGCTGCTCATGGTCGAACAGCAGAAAGTGAAAATCATGCGTGTCGTGCTTGCCAACCGGTACTTTTATCCCGATCAGTCTGCGACGAGCCGAATGGTGACAAGCCTTGCGCATGAGCTGGTGCGTGAAGGTATCAAGACCACTGTTCTTGCAAGCCGCAGCTATCATGAGAAAGGCAAAGAGGGACTGCCCGCACGCGAGACGATTGATGGCATTGATGTGCATCGCATCTGGACATCTGGCTTTGGTCGCGGAAAGCTTGTGGGACGAGCGGTCGATTACGCGACATTTCATCTCTCTGCGGCTGCATGGTTTGCGGGACATGCGAAAAAAGACGATATTTGCGTGGTTTGCACAGACCCGCCTTTGCTTTCGGTTTCAGCCGCACTGCCGATCAAGCTTCGGGGTGGACATCTTGTAAACTGGGTCATGGACCTGTTTCCCGAAACGGCCATTGAACTTGGGCTTATGAAACATCAGGCCATTCCAAGCAGGCTCGCTGTGGCTTTGCGCAACTGGTCGATGCGTCAGGCAGCACTGACTATTTGCCCGATTGAGCGTATGGCGCAGTTTTTAGCGGCCAAGGGTATTGCTCCAGAAAAACTGACTGTCGTTCACCATTGGGCAGATAAGAACGAAATCCTGCCGGTTGGCCGCGAAGAAAACGCGCTGCGCCACGCATGGGGCCTGAGTGACAAATTCGTGATTGGCTATTCGGGAAATTTTGGCCGCGCGCACGAGTTTCAAACTGTGCTTGATGCAGCAGAACAGCTTCAAACGATCTCTGATATTGTGTTCCTGATGATCGGTGAGGGACAGCAGCGCGGCTATGTTGAACGCGAGGTGAAGCGGCGCGGATTGACCAATGTCGTCATGAAACCTTTTCAGCCCGTCGAGCAGCTTTCCGAGAGCTTGTGTGCGGCAGATGTGCATCTGGTGTCGCTAAAGCCCGAGCTTGAACATTGCATTGTTCCGAGCAAGTTTTATGGCGTTCTTGCTGCTGCCCGCCCGACGATTTTCATCGGTGATGCCGATGGGGAAATAGCCAATGTTGTGCGTGATTTTCACTGTGGCCTGTCGCTTTGTCCGGGTGAAATCGAGATGCTGGTAAGCTCAGTCATGTTGCTGCGAAACTCGCAGATCAATCGCAACACGATGGGCAACAATGCTCGTTATCTGATGGAGACGGCCTATTCGCGCGAGATCGGCGCGGCTGTCTGGCAGTCAGCGGTTGGGCGCATCGGCAAGAAAAGCGGCTTCACCACGATGCCTGTGCTTGACCGGCAATTTCACGCGGAGAAAATGTGATGGATGGCTCCTTTGTTGTCAGTCAACTGGGCGCGCGCATGCATTATGCAGTGCCGCGCATTTTTGCCAGTCATCAGAAACTTGCGCATTTTTATACCGATATTTGCGCACTCCAGGGATGGCCGCGTATGCTCAATCGTCTGCCGGCAACAATGCTGCCTGCTTCAGTGCGGCGGCTGGTCGGACGTATGCCGCAGGATATTCCGCAGGACAGAATGACGACATTCCCCACCTTCGGCTTACATTCGGCAGTGCGCAGGCTTTCGCATCAGACCGGGCCAAAATCCACCGCCAATGCCATCTGGGCGGGTGAAACATTTGGCAAGCTCGTTGCTGCAAGTGGGTTTCATGGTGCAAGCGGGGTCTATGCATTTAGCGGCGAAGCGTATGAGTTGTTAGGCGCTGCAAAGAAGCAGGGTCTCTGGACAGCGGTCGAGCAGATGATTGCGCCGCGCGGTGTTGTTGATCAACTGGCTTGCGAAGAAGAGATTCTGAACCCTGGATGGCAGCTATCGGCTGCGGATGATATCAATGCTGAGGCGTTTGCGGCCAGAGAAAAGGCGGAGTGGCAGATAGCAGATGCTGTGATCTGTCCTTCAAATTTTGTGGCGCAGCATGTCATTGAAGCGGGCTGTGCGGTCGAAAAAGTGGTGGTCGTGCCATATGGCGTCGATGACCGCTTTCTGATCGGTGAGCGCCGACGCGAAGCGGGGCCGTTGCGCGTTTTGACTGTGGGTGCAGTGGGTTTGCGAAAAGGTTCGCCCTACGTGGGAGAAGTCGCGCGCAAGCTCACAGGCCAGGCCCAGTTCCGTATGGTTGGTCCAATCGATATTCAGCCGGAAGCGCAAGAGAAACTTGGCAAAGTGGTCGAACTGACAGGTCCGATCCCGCGCAGCGAAATGCGTGCGCAGTTTGAGTGGGCTGATGTGTTTTTGTTGCCATCGCTGTGCGAAGGTTCAGCAACCGCTTGCTACGAGGCACTAGCCGCCGGTCTTCCGGTCATCTGCACCGAAAATACCGGCAGCGTCGTCCGTCACGGAATAGATGGATATATCGTTCCCATCCGCGATGTCGATGAGACGGTCGAAATCCTGCGCGAGTTTTCCGGCAGTCCAGACACGCTTTCCAGAATGAGTGATCAAGCCCGCGAAAGAGCGCGTGATTTCACGGTTGCGCGCTACGGCGAACGTCTCGTTACAGCTTTATCTCAATATTAGGCAGGGGCTGCTTCATGAAAATAATCCATGTCATAGGCTCGTTCGATCCCGCCAAAGGTGGTCCGCAAGCCGTCGTCGTGCGTCTGGCTGCGGCACAGGCAACGCTTGGACATGATGTCACCATCGTCAGCTATAGCGACGACGAGGTTAATTACCGTGCGTCGAAAGCCACGGCCACCATCCCTGATTTTGATAAGGTTCGGACATTCCTGCTGCCCATGCCGAACTTCCAAGAAAAGCTGCTTGGTAGTCGCGCTTCAAAGGCCATGCAGCCACTTATTCGCGCGGCAGATTTTGTGCATATGCACGGCGTTTGGGAAACCAATTTGCTGAGAGCGGCAATGCTCTGTCGTCGTTATAAGGTTGCCTATTGCATATGTTGCTGCGGAATGCTTGATCGATGGAGCATGCAGCAAAAGGCATGGAAGAAGCAGTTAGCCTTGAAGCTTGGCTTTCGCAAAATGTTGAATGGTGCAGCTTTTATTCAGGCGCTCAATCAGGACGAAATCGAACTGATGCGTCCATTGGGATTGAAGCCTCCCTCCATCATCATTCCAAACGGTATATTTTTGAATGAGGTAGAGGGCGGCGAAGGCGGCAGGGCCGGATTGCCAAACCGGCCATTTGTGCTTTTTCTGTCGCGCTTGCATTATAAAAAAGGCCTCGACATCCTGGCCGATGCTTTTCGCCAGATCGCGCCGCTGTTTCCTGAAATTGATCTTGTGGTTGCAGGGCCGGATGGTGGTGCGGAAGCAGAGTTTCGTCAAAGCATTGCTGAGGCCGGTCTTGAAAGCCGCGTGCATTTGACCGGCGGGCTTTATGGCCCGGCAAAGATTGCAGCCTTGAAAAATGCGGTCTGTTTTTGTCTCCCGAGCCGTCAGGAAGGGTTCAGCGTAGCGATTACAGAAGCGCTTGCCTGTGGCGTACCGGTTGTTATCACCGATGCCTGTCATTTCCCGGAAGTGGCGCAAGCGGGTGCAGGTGTCGTATCCACGCTTTCAGCGAAGGCTGTTGCAGCAGGATTGATTATAGTACTTGAAAATCAGGAACGCGCAGCTGCGATGGCTGCTGCAGGAAGCCGTCTGGTACGGGAGAATTATACCTGGCCGCGCATTGCGGAACAGACAATTGATGCCTATCAAAGCTTCCAATTGCCAAAGACCGGGACAGTGCCCGGTCCAGACAGATTTAATGTCGCTGCCCCCGCATAATCTTTAACTCGTTGATTTTCGTCTTGCACGGATTGGTCTTGCCGGATTGCCGGCATAGACCATCCATGGCTCCATATCGCGGAAGCTGACCGCTCTTGCGCCCAACACTGCGCCTTCACCAACTGTCACACCGGGTCCGACGAAAGCCTCCGCTGCAATCCATGCGCAGGCCCCAATCACAATGGGGGACGCGGTCAGAGGAAAGTCGTGCTGATCGATATTGTGTCCTGCTGTACAAAGATGCGCACGTTGCGAAACAATCGCATAGGGCGCAAGCGTGACCGGTGCCACGTTATAACAAAGCGCGCCCGGTCCGAGCGAAGAATGCGCATCCATCACCAGATTTTTAGGCCACCAGATGCGGGCGCTGCCGCGTACGATGGCAGTCTTGTGGATTGACGCGCCAAATGCGCGCAATATTGCCCCGCGCCAGCGCCACAGAAAAGACGGTGTCCATGCGGCAAGCGCCAACCAAGTGATCTGCCAACACAGGCGCTGAACCCGGTGATTGAGCGTGAAAGTCGCGCCACCCTCCATGGGACGGGAGGATTCCTTTCGACCGCTTATAGCAATGCGGTGATCTGATCGGGATGCAATGGACATTGATTTTATCCTCACATGTATTGTGGAACAGTCGAACCGCGTTGCAAAGCCGTGGGCAGACCGACCGATTTGTTGCGTATGCGGCAGAACCATAAAACTGGGATCAGGAAGATCGCCATATGAATCCAGACCGGAATAACCCAGTCTGTTTGATGAGAAATGGCATGCATAGCTGGTACGATCGACAGCATGTAAACGAGTTGCCCCAGCATTTCCCCGGCCATTGCAGTTTCCCAAATCCGTCGCATGATCCATGCAAGCAGGAGGAATTTGAAAGCACCGAAATACCAGAAGGATGCAAAGGCATCGACAAGACCTGTTTCGGTGGTACCGGTCAGCGGATTATAATTGCGGCTTGGTTTGGGAGTGTCGAACTGGAGGGATTCTTTTAATTTTGACCCGACAAGCTGTGCTGGAACGAAAGTGAAAATCACGCGGTTCCAGTGAAACTTGCCGTAGTCGAACTCCAGCCGCTGGTCGATTTCATCAATACGCAGCACTGCGTTGCGCATTTCAAGGCCGCCTCGTGCCAGCGTCTCGCTGAAATTATCCGCATAATTAATTTGCATGATGTCATCAAGAACGAAGCCTGAAGCCGCACGGGTGATCTGGCGATAATCGCCCATACTGGTCATTAAAAATGTTCCGGCCAGAATACCCAACGCCATAAGTACACGCGGTACAACAAACCGACGATAAAACCACAAAGGCAGCAAGATCATAAGCAAAAGCTGGATTGCTTCTGCGCGCTTACCGGTTACGAGAATTCGGTCAAAATAGAAAACGAGATCGAAAATGATGATGGCCAGCGCCGTCCATGACGGTCTGTTTGCAAAGCACAGCAACGCGATTGCGAGACCGTAGGGCATGAGCTGTGCAAAGAACAAATAAACAACCGGCATGCCCGTCATCTGGGTTCCGATCGATATATCACCGGGCAGGCGGCTTAAGAGAAAATAGAAAACCGCACCAAATATTGACAGGCCTGCAGCTGCCCATAAAAGCCGCTTCTCGCTGAAATGCATGCTGAGAAAGCCGATAGGCCGTTTGGCCATGCGCCAACCGAGAGCCAGCATCGAAAGTGACAAAATGCCCATAAACATCGTCTTGGCATAAGCGCCCGATGGCAAAAACTGGTCGTGCATCAGCGCCGGGATCTGCGGCAACAGGAAGCCAAATGTCATCACGCCTGCAAGAAACGGGAACTGATACATACGTTCTGCACGAAACAGCAGTCCGCCTGCCAGAAACCATCCGACCAGACCTACGAAAATCCATGTGAGCGATATGTTCATCCGTTGCTCCCTGAGAGCGCGCAGACATTGGAGACATTGGATGGCGTCTCGTCCGTCACAAGGTCCGAAGGGTAAATGCGGCCCGAGGCCAGATACCAGCCAAGCTTCACATATTCTTTTGCGACGAGCTCCATATCAGCCTGTGTGGTCGGAAAACCGGATTGCCGGCCATCGCCGCCAATAGGCGCGGAGCTGAAATGCATTTGCGGACAGGCGGCACGAAAACTCGCGATTGCACGACGCGAATGATACCAGTTTGTAACGATGAGGGCTTTTTTTGCCTGGATTTCACGCATGACGGGCGCGGAATAAAAGGCATTCTGCCAGGTGCTTCCTGATTGGCATTCGATGAAGATTGCCGAAGGGTTAACCCCATCGCGCACCATGATCTGCTTGTTGAAAAGACAGTCGCCGTCGCCGGTTATCAAAATGAGTGGCGACCGGCCTTCTTTCCAGAGCCGCGCTGCTTGTGCCGCACGCGGTGGGCCGTCTCCGCCGGGTACGACAATGACATCCGCCTTGCTGCCATCATCGCGCAATGTCAGCACAGGTTCTGAGTAGAACATTGCAGCAAGCCCGAACAGAACGGCACAAGGCAGGAAAATTAGCAGCATCATACCATACGCCGTTCCGGTTCATTGCTTTCAATAACATGCCGAACCGGCGCGTCGGAGGTCACATGCATCTGATTGCGACGCTGCTCTTCCATCTTGATGATGATCATGAACTCGTAAGCGGCGAGAAGCCTGCAATAAAGATAGCCCGGTTTTCCATCGAGAAATCCGCAGCGCACCAGATACATGTAAAGAAAGCGCAGCGATGGACGAAATGGCATGTGATAGGAGAGCGATTTCAGGGCACGTCTTCGTCTTTCAGGAGCGCTCGATAACAAGCCGCCCCAATCGATCTTGCGTTCAAGCAGACGATTGGATGAAAGGTCAGCCTCTGCCGATGAATAGCGATTATGTTTGTCGTACCAGGCCTCAAGCCCCTTGTTGAAACTGTAATGAATGAAATGGGCCTGCAAGGCACCTTCCGGACCACCGCTGGCGCGCGAATGCACCGAACGTTCAAACCGCACACGATCAGGGCGTACCAGACGGGTAATCCATGTTGGATAAAGACTGGCGTGCTTGATCCAGCGGCCCATGAACATGTTTTTATAGCGCGCTTTGAAGAACACTTCGGGCCGCGTCGGATCGGATGCAATGCCCAGCATCTCGTCGCGTAAATCGGCTGGCGTTATTTCGTCGGCATCGGGTGTATAGACCCAGTCGTGCTTGAACTCAATTTCCGAAAGTCCATACATGCGCTGCCGGTCTTCTGTGTCATAGCTTCGCTGAAACACGCGCGCACCGGCGGCTTCTGCAATTTCCACCGTGCGGTCGTTACTGAATGAATCGAGCACGACAATATCATCGCACCATTCAAGCGATGCCAGACAGGCGGGCAGATTGACCTCTTCGTTCAATGTCATGATCAGAACGGAAACACTCATGAAGTTGCCTCTGGAAAAGTAATGTTTGTTTTTGCTGGCTGGGCTGCTTCCACAACAATCCTGCGCAAAGCTTTGTTGGTGCGAAGAACGAAGAAACTGTGTGCAATCGCGGGCAGGATGAGCGCTACGAGCATCGACCATGCCGGTATTTCAAAACGTATGGCTGCATAGGCTGTCGCACCGGCGACGAAGTTGAGCGTCATGATGGTGATCGCCGTCTGAGCGTCGGAAAATCCGTTATCAAGAAGCAGGTGGTGCAGATGTTGCCGGTCTGGAGAAAACGGGCTTCTGCGTGCCGCAAGACGACGCACGATGAGACTGAGCGTATCGATGACCGGTACAATCACTATCCATAGAAGGATTGGAAAGGCGGTCGCCGCGTGAACATTTGCAAGGATAAGGATTATACCGGCCAGTGCTGCGCCGAGAAATGTGCTGCCGCCATCGCCAAGGAAAAGGCTTGCTCTCGCCCGCCAGCGATGGCGCATGTTGAAAACCAGAAAGCCAATGCAGGCGGCTGAGAGTGCTAATGCCTGCACTCCGATGCGATTTTCCGCAACGCTGAAACTGATCACTGCAAGCCAGAAAAAGGTGCTGGCACTTGCCGACCCTGCAAGGCCGTCAATGCCATCACTCATATTGACTGCATTGACGACACCCACCACAAAAGCAAGTGCGAGAAGTAGAAAGAACGGACCTGTCAGCACACGCGATGCCATGGTGTCTATTACGCCGGAAGCAAAGCCGAGATGGATTTGTGTTAGTCCGGCAATTCCAATAATCAGGAAAGCGGCCAGCACCTGCATGGCTAACCGGGGTGCTACGGGCAGGTTGAACCTGTCATCAAGGACACCCGTTACAACGATAAGAAACAGACCCGGAAGAAGCGCAACAGCACTTGCCGACCCCGCCATTGCGGGTGTCAGAAAAGCGGCTGCTGAAAATGAGAGGAAGATCGCAATGCCTCCACAAAGCGGTACGTGACCGTCATGTGTTTTACGCGCATTGGGAATGTCGATCAGGTGCCATTCGCGTGCAAGCCCTTTAAACCCCAGACAGAATGCAACCGATAATGCAAAAGCCAGAAGCGTGATCCAGAAAAGGCTGATCATGTCTCCTCCCAAGCGCGTGTAAAAATTGCGACTGTGAAATTTTTACCGGCTCCCGCGCAGACCCGCGACTTAGCTATAGAGCGTGGTCCATACGCCTTTCAGGTAAGTGTTAACACCAACGGCCACATTTCCCGCTGGTCGCAAACGTCTATTCTCGTCTGATGTAATAAAGAGCGGCGCTCGCTGCTTTTTGACTTCTGGGGGACAGGGTGTTTTGAACATAAGCAAGCAGAGCAAAATCAAGCTCCCGAGTAGGAGCAGATCATGAAAGGCAACCGCAGAGGCATCGTCATGGCGGCGCTGGAGCAGTATGCTGCTCTGATTTTCAACTTTGGCACTGTTGTGGTTGTTTCGCGCTTTCTTGATCCGTCTGAAACTGGCTTGGGGGTGATAGGCCTTAGCATTGCAGCGATTGTGTTTTCGCTGCGAGAATTCGCCAGTGCCGAGTTCCTGATCAAGCTCAATCACGTTGAAGATAAAGATCTCCAGACATCGCTTACTTTCCTGATGAGCATCACATTGGTGCTATCTATCGGCTTGTATCTACTGCGTGACTTCTTTGCTTCATCCTACAGCGATCCAATGCTCGGCTTGTTCCTCGATATTACAATTGTTGCTGCGATAATCGAGAGCGTATCCATGCCGGTCATTGCCCTGTTAAGGCGCGAGATGGCATTTGGCACTGTTGCGCGCATCCGAACTGCGGGCTCCGGCGTTGGAGCATTGGCAACGATTGTCAGTGTCTATCTGGGGTGGGGCTATCTTTGTTTTGCCATAGGATTATTGGCATCGGCGGTTGTCATCACGGCTCTTGCCTTACGCGTTAATCCATGGCGCAAATTGGTGCGCCCGACATTTGCAAGCATTGATGCAGCGTGGCGTTTTGGTATTTATCTTGGTGCGAGTTCGAGTCTGGGAAAAATCTGTGAAACCTTTCCGCAGCTTATTTTGGGCCGCTTCATGCCTGTTTCCCAAGTTGGTATCTACAATCGTGCCAATACGGTAAGCGGACTGCCGGACAGGGTCATTCTGTCGGCGATTTTTGCGGTTGCATTCCCCATGCTCTCTGCACAGGTTCGTGATGGCGCTGACATAAAGCAATCCTATATCCGCGCACTTTCCTATATCAGCGTCGTCTATTGGCCCGCCCAGGCCATATTGGCTTTTCTCGCCTATCCGGCAGTGCGCATCATTTTGGGCGACGGCTGGCACGAAGCCGTGCCAATTGTCGTTATTTCATGCATAGCGAATATGTTCTGGTGTCCCGTGCTTCTGACATATCCGCTTCTTATGGCGCTCGGGCATAATCGCGATGCGTTTGTCTTTACCCTCGTTTCGCGTTCGGTCGTTGCACCCATATTATGTATATCAGCGTTTTTCGGCCTGTATGCCGTAGCTCTCAGCCAGTTTGTGACTGCGCCGTTCCAGATGATCGTTGCCATTCTCTACGTGAAAAAATATGTGCCGTTTTCGCATAGCGAGCTGTTTGGAGCTTTTGCTCACAGTGCGTTGGTGAGTGTTTTCAGTTTGGTGTTTCCGGTTGCAGCATTTGTGGCGAACGGCTTTTCTTTTGACCTGCCGCCGTTAGTTGGAGTTGGCGTTGGTTGTCTGGCTGTGTTGAGCTGGATCGTTGCAGTTTTCGTGACGCGCCATCCATTCTACGCAGAAATTAGTCATGCATTTGCAACATTTGCCGGGATGACAGCTTTTAATCGAAAGGTCTTTCGGCGGTGGCGCAGCGAATTAACGTCCTCAACACCTGCTGAGTGAGGAAGGCTCAATGCACAGCTTTGATATTGCAATTCCAAATTACAATTATGGACGCTATCTGCGCGATTGTGTTGAAAGCGTACTCTCGCAACGCGATGTCAATGTGCGGCTCTTGATAGTTGATAATGGCTCAACCGATGACAGTGCAATCATCGCGCGAGAGCTTGCCAAAGAAGATCATCGGATCGAACTGCGTTTGCGGGAAAAAAACCTTGGACCCCATGCTTCATTTAACGAAGGTGTTGAATGGGCGGATGCTGAGTTTTTCCTGATCCTGTGTTCCGACGATCTGCTGGCGCCCAACGTGCTTATCGAGGCGGCAAATTTTCTCGATCAAAATCGCAATGTAAATCTGGTTTATGGCCGTATGTCGAAAATTCTGGCCGATACGCAGAGAGCCGATATTACCGCAAAGCATCAAGATATGAATTGGCGGATCAGATCGGGCGTCGATTACATTGGCACATGTTGCCGCAATGCGATCAGCCTGATTGATGGACCTCTGGCAATCGTGCGGACCGATGTTCAGAAAAAAGTCGGATATTATCGATCGCAGCTCGCCCATACAGACGATATGGAGATGTGGCTGCGCTTTGCAGCTTATGGTGATATTGGCCAGAGCGATGCCATTCAGGCCTATATTCGCTGGCATCCACAAAGCCGTTCTTCCGATATTTCAGGCATATTGCAATGGAATCGGGAGGTGGAAAATGCCTTCATTTCATTCTTTGAGCATGAAGGTCACAATTTGCACAATCGACAGCAGCTACTAGAAGAAGTGCGTAATTGCCTGTCGAAGCGTGCTTACTGGTCGGCGGTTTCAAATGCCATGCGACGTGAGAAGGGTGCCGCAGCACTGCTTCTTGATGCTTTGAAACGAAAGCCACTCATGGCGATCTTGCCGCCATTTGATTATCTTCTAAACCGAGCAGCGCGTCGCAAATATTTGTAACTGGGCAGGGCGTCATCAAGCGCGTTGGCTTGAACTTATCTTGTGGTCGCGCAATATTTGACCAAGCACTTCCTCCTGCCATTCCAAACGAAGGCGATATTGCTCGGTCCCTACCCGTACACCACTTTCAAGTTGTGATCGGCGATGCAGCATTTCATTTATCTGCGTGATGATGGTCGCGGCATCAAATGTCTCCACATGATGGCAAAATTCACTCAAGCCATTGTCAATCAACAGGGCATCGTTTTTCTGAGCATAGCTGAGCGAAATCGTTGGACGCCCCATATGCAATGCACAGATTACGTTGTGGTAGCGGCTCGCCACAACAATGTCTGTCTGTGCTATTTGTTTCATCAGATCATGAAGCGAGTTGACCGGCTCATAAATGATTTGCGGGCTTTGTTCCTTTGGCGAAAGAAGTGACATCAGATCGCTTATCGCTCTGCGGTCAATATTGTCGCCGGTGAGCAATCTTACGCTGTTACCCTGCGCAATTTGCGATCTGATAATGCTCGCCATTTTCGTTAAATAGTTTTGGTAAATGATCGCGCCTTTTGCGTCATGCCTCTTCCAGCCGCGATAGGCCATGATGCCTATTCCGATCCGGTTGATTTGCTGTTGGGGATCATTGTGTTCCAGTAAAGTCTCTGATGGTTTTGGCAGCGAGAATGCCAGATCAGCACTCACATTGTCGTTCGCCTGATAGACGCCCAATGTTTTCATGAATTCGTAGGACGCTTTATCTCGATAGGTGCGAAACGAGGCCATGAATGCAGCGCGTTTCATCAGCCACCGACTGAGCGGGTGATTGATGGGGCCGGCACCAATAGAGACCAGCAGAAGCTGGACTCCGTTCAATCGAGCCGCCAGCGACCAACGCAAAATTGCAAAAGGCCACCCAAAGGGATCTGCGCTAAAATCATCCAGAAAGCCTGTACCAGGCACGATCAGCAAGTCGAGCTTTCGACTGAGTGCGAGTGAGTTGAGAAAGCCTCGTATTCGCCTCGGCACTTGCAGCAGAAGCCTATCGATTGCCCTGACAATGAAACTGGACGATACGGCGCCGCCAATCGGCACAGTCTCGATACCGTAATTCTGATGAATGACCTCGGGCCCCGAACAGATGCATACGACTTCAACTTGTGGGTCTGAGCGCTGCAACTGCCGCAACATCGCTTCCAGCGATCCGTCATTGCCGGTATTGCCAGAGCCAAACTGTCCGAAAAGACCTATTCTCATACAAGTGTCTCCAGCTTTATCTAGAAACTAAGCCTGTATGAGAATTTGTGAAAACTGGCAGAAGGGTGAACACCATCCTCTTATGTATGAGGGGATGTACCCCTCATAGACAAAATGCGCGGCCACAGAATTTCGCTACACTGCTAAGCGGTATATCAAACGCCCCCCGATATGCCGGAGTAAAGCTTCGAGGGACTTGTTCCCTCGAAGTCTTGATCCAGGGGAAGGGTGATGATCGTGAAATGTGCTTACTTTGTCCGTCCCCATATTGGCGGGACTTACTCGGTATTTACGCGACTAAGCGCATCGCTCAGACAGTCGGGCGTTGAACTGCGCTGGCTGGCTGCAGGTGCCGCAGGAGAAACGATCAGTTTTCCCTCTGCCGAGCAGGGATTAAGTGATGCCTTGCGTAAGGGTGATGCGATAGACCGGATGGGGGTTCTCGATGAGGAAACCCGCGCCCGGCGCATGATTGCCTTTTTGCGCGATAACAATTTCAAGGCCGTCTTTGTCAACGTGTTGTCCAGCCGCTTTGAAACCAATCTCGTGCGCTATCTGCCTGATGATATTCTGCGCGTCATGATCGTGCACAATATAACACCCGGCACCTATGCGGCTGCGCGTGAAATCCGTGATCATGTCCATGCAACGGTGAGTGTATCCAAGCGATGCCGGGACGATCTGGTCAGCCATTATGGCTTTGATCCGGCGCGAACGCTGGTGATCCCACATGGGCTCAACAAGAGTATTCATAGCCAGGATCGTGCAACGGTTAGCGATCATTCACAGCCCTTACGGCTGCTTTATCTTGGTCGCATTGAGGATAATTCAAAGGGGGTCTTCTGGCTTCCCAATATTCTGCGTGAGTTGAAATGCAATTATCATCTGACCGTGGCGGGTGATGGGCCTGATCTTGGAGAACTGCGTCATCGGCTTGAGAGCTTTGGCGACAAGGTGAGCTTTACAAGCTGGGTCGCGCCATCTGATGTAGCATGGCTGGTTAGCCAGCATGACGTCATGGTTATGCCATCGCGTTTCGAAGGTTTCGGCCTTACGCTGATTGAAGCCATGAGCGAAGGCTGTCCGGCAGTTGTCTCTAAAATCGCGGGCGTCACCGATTATATCGTCACGGATGGCGAAGACGGTTTTCTGTTTCCTGTCGGTGATTTCAGAGCCGCCGCGCGTCATATCAATCTTCTTGCAGATAACAGACAGCTGCGTGCCAAAATGGCGGAGGCCGCGCGCTTAAAGGTTGCCGTGGCTTTTGACAATGATGTCTCGGGCCGCGCCTATGCCGAACTTCTTGAAAATCTGGTGCAAGATCCGCCAGCCATTGCAGCACCTCTGCCGCTTTCGCAGTGGAAAATGCCCACAGCACTTCATTCAAGTCTGCGTAGCCGATTGCCGAAGCCCGTTAAAAACTGGCTCAGGCAGATGAGAGAACGACTGAATACGGCGTGGTCAGCGGTTTAAAAAGGACAGCGTAATGAACCTTTTCACATCCCGGTTTCGCAACTCGCAATTGCTCAGAAGCAAGGCCCATGCCCTGATACCGGGTGGATGCCATACCTATGCCAAGGGCGATGACCAATATCCGGTTCTTGCACCCGGTTTCATCCAGCGTGGTTCCGGCTCGCACGTGTTCGATGTCGATGGCAATCAATATATCGAATATGGCATGGGGAACCGCGCAGTTGGGCTAGGTCATGCCTATCCTCCGGTGCTTCAGGCGGCGCGTGATGCCTTGCAGGATGGCTGCAATTTCACGCGCCCAAGCGCGATTGAAATCGAATGTGCGGAAAGCTTTCTCGAATTGATCGAGGGAGCCGAAATGGTCAAATTCTGCAAAGACGGATCGGATGCAACATCTGCTGCGGTGCGGCTGGCGCGCGCTTATACGGGCCGCGATATGATTGCCATTTGCGCCGATCATCCGTTTTTCTCGACCGATGACTGGTTCATCGGAACTACGAAAATGAATGCAGGGATTCCTGCCTCGGTTTCGGCATTGACCACCACGTTTCGCTACAATGACATTGCAAGCGTGCAGGCTTTGTTTGAAAATTATCCTGGCATGATTGCAGCGCTCATTCTTGAACCTGCAAAGGCAGATGAACCGCAGGATAATTTCCTGCATGAAGCCAAGCGCATTGCGCATGAAAATGGTGCTTTATTCATTCTCGATGAGATGATTACTGGATTTCGCTGGCATATGCGCGGCGCTCAAAGGCTTTATGACATTGAGCCTGATCTTTCCTGTTTCGGCAAAGCGCTGGGCAACGGTTTTGCGATTTCGGCACTCGCGGGCAAAGCCGAATATATGCAGCTCGGTGGACTGACCCAAACCGATCATCCACGCGTGTTCTTGCTTTCCACCACCCATGGGGCTGAAACGCATTCAATGGCTGCAGCGATTGCCACGATGAAGGTCTATCGCGATGAGCCGGTGATCGAAAGGCTCTATGAACAGGGTTCAAGACTTTCAGAAGGGGTCAATGCCGCAATTGCAAGCCACGGATTGGAAAACCATGTCCGCTTGGTTGGTCGGCCTTGTTGTCTGGCCTATGCCACCCTTGATCAGAACGGCGAGGCGTCACAGGCATTTCGCACGTTGTTTCTTCAGGAAACCATCAGGCGTGGCATTCTGATGCCGTCTCTCGTTGTCAGCTATACGCATAGTGATACGGATATTGCACGCACGGTTGATGCAATCTATGGCGCGCTGGGTGTTTATGTGCGTGCGCTTAATGATGGTGTGGATTCCTATCTTACCGGGCGTCCGTCACAGGTGGTCTATCGCCGGTTTAACGATGCGCCAACTTATCCGCCGGCCACGCGATGAGGTTATGGCGGGCGGGCCTTATCTTCGGCGTGCTGCTCTTCACAATGGGCGCGGCACCACTTGAGCTGGCTTCCCCGATCAAGGTCAGTTCGGATCATCGCTTTTTTGAAGATGCGCAAGGTAAGACGTTCTTGTTGCAGGGCGATACGGCTTGGTCGTTGATCGCGGAGCTAAAGCGCGAGGATACCGAGATTTATCTTAAGGATCGCAGCAAGCGCGGTTTTAATGCCATTTTGGTCAACCTGATCGAACATCAGTTTTCCAGCAATCCGCCTTCCAACGCCTACGGCGATAAGCCGTTTGTAAAAGAGGCGTTTGGGGAGCTTAATCCAAGATATTTTGACCATGCCGCATGGGTGATCGAACAGGCGGAGAAACAGGGATTGGTCGTTTTTCTGGTGCCGGCCTATCTTGGGGTCAATGGCGGCAATCAGGGCTGGTTTGAGCAGGCTGAGGCGGCAGGACCTGAAAAAATGCGCACATATGGTGAAGCAGTGGCCCGCCGCTTCTCAAAATTTTCGAACATTGTTTGGGTTTTGGGTGGTGATTTTGATCCGCCTGATCGTGAACTCGTCATTGAGCTTTCGCATGGAATTGTCTCTGTTTCTCCCAACGCTATTCAGACGGTGCATACAGGAAGCAATGTGTCTGCTGGCGAAATCTGGGGCGACCAGCCATGGCTCGGTATCGATACAGTCTATACCTATGATGATGTGAATGAGGCTGTCTTAAAGCGTACTGAGCTTGCGACAATGCCTGTCATATTGCTTGAAAGCTCATATGAATATGAGCGGGATACGACTGCACAGACCATTCGCCGAAATGCCTACGGAGCGCTGCTGGGCGGGGCTGCAGGACAGTTTTTTGGCAATCATCCAATATGGCATTTTACCGGACCGGGGCTTTTTGCGATTGAACGAAGCTGGCAGGAAGCGCTTTCCAGTCCGGGTGCGCAGTCGATGACCATCCTCCAGGGCCTGTTTAGTAAAATAGCTGTTCCACAATTACAGCCGGATCGCGATAATAATATCTTAGGCGTGGATGGAAGTTATGCTGCATTTTTGCCCGACCGAAGCCTCATCATCATCTATGGTGATGCAGGTTCTTTCAGGCTAAAGCGAGATGCTATAGCAAGCGAGCACGCTGCCATATGGTTTGATCCGGCAAGCGGAACCTATCAGAATGCCAATAAGCCGGACGTTGCGCAGGAGCTGATAATCTATCAAGCACCAGATAAGCGAGACGATACCCACGGAACGGATTGGCTTTTGTTGATCGGCAGTGATGATCAGTTGCGCACTATCCAAAAGAAGTAGCCAGCACGACCTTTTGCATCTTTTATCAACGCTTGTCCGAAGCAAACATGCCATCGGTTAACTCGCCGCCTCTCGTCGCAGTCGCTAACCTAGGTCAATAAACCAGGTGAGGGACCGGACATGAAGGTACTTGTAACAGGGCATCAGGGCTATATCGGGTCGGTCATGGTGCCGACGCTGATCAATGCGGGCCATCAGGTTTCAGGCTATGATGTTGGCCTTTATCAGCATTGTTATTTTGAAGAAGGCGGCGCAGTTTTTAACGTTCCGACCATCCGAAAAGATGTGCGTGATGTGTCGCCGCGAGATCTGGAAGGCTTTGATGCGGTCATTCATTTGGCTGCTTTATCCAACGATCCGCTCGGTAATCTCAATGAAAGTCTGACCTATGACATCAACCATCACGCAAGTGTGGCGATGGCTAAGGCCGCGAAAGCTGCCGGCGTTGGCAGATTTCTGTTTGCATCGTCATGCAGCAATTATGGCATCAGTGATGCAGATCTGATTGATGAAGCGGGCGAGTTAAAGCCCGTTACCGCCTATGGGCGTTCAAAGGTGCGAGCTGAGCAGGAAATACGTGAATTGGCGGATTCAAATTTCTGCCCGGTCTATTTGAGACCCGCCACCGCCTATGGCGTCTCGCCATTCCTGCGCTTTGATATTGTGCTCAATAATCTCGTTGCCTGGGCAGTGACCAAGGGGCTGATTTATCTCAAATCCGATGGCACGCCATGGCGTCCTATTGTGCATATCCGGGACATCTCCCGCGCGTTTAACGCCGCAATGCAGGCACCGCGTGAGAAAGTGTTCAACGAAGCTTTCAATGTCGGCTCAACTGAACATAATTATCGTATTCGCGATATTGCCGGTATTGTTGCCGATAACGTGCCTGATTGCCGGATTGAATATGCCGATGATGCTGGCCCGGATACGCGCTCATATCGGGTGAGTTTTGAAAAGCTGGCGCGTGTTTTGCCAGAGGCAAGGCCGCAATGGGATGCTGTTGCCGGTGCGCGTGAATTGCTTGCTGCCTATAGCCGTTCGTCCCTCACACTTGAGGAATTTGAGGGACCGCGTTTTCAGCGCATTGCTCATATTCGTAAGCTGATTGCTGAAGGCGCGCTCGACGCCAGTCTGCGGCGTCCCGATGAACATCCGCAACCACTTCGAGCATCCGCATAATGGATAATGGCTCAAGCATTCAGCAGCAAGGCACACGGATTTATGAACTGGCAACCCGACTTTATCCGATTTGCCGCAGTCTCACCGGTCATGGCGTGCGCGAAACGCTCGCCATTATCGGTGAGCATTTGCCACTGAAAATCCATGAGGTTCCGACGGGCACGCAGCTTTATGATTGGCAGGCACCACGGGAATGGGTGATCCGCGAAGCCTACATCAAAGATTCCACTGGCAATCGCATTGTCGATTTTGCCCGACATAACCTGCATGTGGTAAATTTCAGCATGCCGGTCAGGACAAAGCTATCCTTTGATGCTCTCAAAGCACACATACACACCTTGCCTGACCAGCCCGATCTCATACCCTATCGCACTTGCTATCACGCGGAAGCATGGGGTTTTTGCATGTCGCATAATGCGCTGATGGAGATGAAAGAAGACGTTTACGAAGTGGTCATCGATTCAGAGCGCCGTAACGGCTCTCTCACCTTCGGTGAATTTGTTCATCATGGGGAAACGGAAGAGGTATTCCTTCTTTCAGCGCATCTTTGTCATCCATCGCTTGCCAATGATAATTGTTCAGGCCTCGCGCTTTTGACCGCTCTCGGTCAGGCGCTCATGCAGCGCAAAACCCGCTTCACTTATAAGCTGTTGTTTGGCCCGGCGACGTTTGGCGCACTTGCCTGGCTCAAACAGAATGAAGAATATCTCACGCATATCAAACATGGTCTTGTTCTATCCTGCGTGGGGGATAGTGGTGGCCCCAATTACAAGCGCAGCCGTCGGGGCAATGCAGAGATTGATCGTATCATGGCGCAGGCTCTTGAAGCGTCCGACCTTGGTGGAGCAAAGCTGCATGACTTCTGGCCCTATGGTTATGATGAACGCCAGTTTTGCTCGCCCGGGTTCAATCTGCCGGTTGGCATGTTTCAGCGTAGTCTTTATGGCGCTTTTCCTGAATATCACACCTCGGCTGACAATCTTGATTTCATCAAGCCGCAATATTTGGAGCAATCCTATAATCTCATAATGCAGACTATCGAGATTGCCGAGCGTAACTGGACGCCGCTTAACACATCGCCAAAGGGCGAACCGCAACTGGGTCGGCGGGGGCTTTATGACAGTATGGGTGGAGGTCGCCATGCGGCCGAGCGCGCTATGGCTTTGCTATGGGTGCTTAATCTAGCCGATGGGGATCATTCGATCCTCGACATGGCCGAGCGTGCGGGTTTGCCGTTTAGCCAGCTTGCAGAGGCGGCAGACAGGCTTCGCCATGCGGGATTGCTCATTACAGCTTAGAGCGGTTCCTATTTAAGCGGAATCGTTGGAACCGCTCCATCTAATTGTTTTTACGCATTATCCTACGCAAAACAGCTTCGCACTTTTGCTGAAAATGCTCTAAAGATGCGGCCACGCCCGGTCTTTTTCAGACATCACACTTGGCTCGTCCGGCCATGGGATTCCCAATGCAGGATCGTCATAGCGTAGCCCGGTTGCAGAATCCGGTGCATAAGGCGTTGAGATCATGTAGCGCAGCAACACATTGTCGGTGAGGGTCTGAAAGCCATGTGCGCAGCCCACCGGAATGTAAAGCTGCACGCCATTGTCGGCTGATAGTTCCAGTCCCGTCCAGCGCCGATAGGTCGGGGATTGGGGCCTGAGATCAACCAACACATCCCAGATCACACCTTGCAGACATGTGACCAGCTTGGTCTCGGCATGCGGTTCATTTTGATAATGAAGGCCGCGCAAAGTTCCCTTTTCGCGAGAAAATGAAAGGCTATGTTGCGGAAAATGGGTTTCGAGTTGCCGCTCGGTAAATTCTGCCTCGCAAAAGACGCGTGTAAACCAGCCCCGCTCATCTTCAAGCCTTTCCGGCTCAATCGAATATGCACCATCAATGTTGAGTGGGGTAAATCGCATCCGTTGCCTCATTGCTAGATGCATTCATTCTGACAGTTTCAGGCTCGCGAGATAGTCTCGTTTTTGGCTCAGCTGAATGGCCTTAGGTTTAGAAGCAAACTCCCCTAAAGGCGTAAGCGCCTACCCCACTTCCGACATAGGGAGAAGGCAGGGGGATTGTTCATACTCATTCGACGGGTGGTGGGTGCGCCCGATCGTATATACGGCTCGCCCCTCATTACAGTCTCGGAAATCGCCAACGCACTGGATAGTTTTACTCATCCGGCATCGATCGGAGTTCACACCCACATACCCATAAGGGCCGGGCAGGGCGAGGTATCTCATATGACCATCCAGACGCCGGGCATATCGCGGAGTGCAAGCATGGCCAAGGAACAGACGGGCTGTCGTTTGTGCGGGACGATGCTCAAGCACACATTTGTTGATCTCGGTATGTCGCCGCCATGTGAGAGTTTCATCACCGCGGAACAGCTGGATCATATGGAGCCATTCTATCCGCTTTATGCCTATGTATGCGATCACTGTTATCTGGTGCAGCTAAAAGAATATTTTAGCCCAGCCGATATTTTCACCGAATACGCTTATTTCTCGTCTTTTGCCACGAGCTGGGTTAACCACGCCAAAATCTATTGCGATGAAATCACCGAAAAACTCAGCCTCAATGGCGATAGTTTCGTCGTGGAGATTGCGAGCAATGACGGTTATTTGCTGCAGCATTTTCTGCCCAAAGCCATTCCGATTTTAGGCATTGAGCCTGCGGCCAATGTGGCCAAAGCAGCCATCTCAAAAGGCGTACCGACGCGCGTCGATTTCTTTGGTTCAGATCTTGCTTCGCGCATGGTCAGCGAGGGGAAAAAGGCCGATCTGATCATCGGCAACAATGTTCTGGCGCAGGTGCCTGACCTTAACGACTTTGTGCGCGGAATGCAGATTCTGCTTAAGCCCGAAGGTGTGATAACGCTTGAGTTTCCACATCTGACCAATCTGATCGAGTTTAACCAGTTTGATACGATTTATCACGAGCATTTCTCGTATTTTTCGCTGCTTACCATCCGCTATATGGCGCATCGTCATCATCTCAAGGTGATTGATGTGGACGAACTGCCGACCCATGGCGGATCGCTGCGTGTTTACCTTGCGCACAACACCAGCAAGCGAAAGGCAGGGCCGCGTGTTTCAGCTCTTTTGAAGCGCGAACAGGCATTTGGCATCAATGACATTTCGACTTACGAACAGTTTGCCGAAAAGACGCGGCGTACAAAGCGCGATCTTTTGTCATTTCTGATTGCTGCCAAGAATTCGGGCAAACGTATCTGTGGCTATGGTGCTCCCGGCAAGGGCAATACATTGCTTAATTATTGCGGTATCGGCACTGATTTTCTTGATTTCACAGTCGATCGAAATCCATACAAACACGGTCGTTTTACGCCGGGGATGCATATCCCGATTTACGATACCTCGATGATCGATAGTTATAAACCCGATTATATTCTGATCCTGCCATGGAACTTCAAAGACGAAATTATCCGTCAGATGCAGCATGTCGTAGAATGGGGCGGCAAGTTCATCATTCCAATACCGCATGTCACGTTGATTGATCCTGCATTACTCACAGAGGAGCGCTAAGTTATGAAAGTCGTTCTGTTCTGCGGCGGTCTGGGCACCCGAATAAGAGAATATTCAGAAAATGTTCCCAAGCCGATGATCCCGCTGGGTCATCAGCCGATATTGCATCACGTGATGGAATATTACTCCGATTACGGACACAATGATTTTGTGCTGTGCCTTGGCTACAAAGCTAATGTGGTGAAGGACTTTTTCCTCAATATAAGGCCACAGACATTCGCCGATTGCGTGGTGTCGGATGGTGGGCGCAATGTGCGCTTGCTTGAGGAAGTAGATCGTGACTGGAGCGTGACACTGCTCGACACGGGTATCTGGCGTAATATCGGCGAAAGATTATGGAGTGCGCGCTCTCATGTCGAGGGCGAGGATATATTCCTCGCAAATTACAGCGATGGTTTAAGTGATGTCGATCTTGACGATATGACTGAGCGTTTTCGCAAAAGCGGAAAAATTGCCTGCTTTCTGGCCGTACGGCCGCCTCTGACCTATCATCTTGCAGATATTGCAGAAGGTGGCGATGTGCGGGCTTTCAGGACCTCCAACACCTCCGACATCTGGATCAATGGCGGCTATTTCCTGTTTCGCAAAGAGATATTCGATTACATGCGTGAGGGTGAGGAACTGGTGCTTGAACCATTCAGCCGTCTGATAGCGGAAAACCAGCTTATGGCCTACAAATATGAAGGCTTCTGGCGCTCGATGGATACGTTGCGCGATTGGCAGACGCTGGAAGATATGGTCGAAAAAGGCGATATGCCCTGGAAGAAACATAAAACAGAGCTTCTTGCAGCCAATATCGCGATAGCTCTATGATCGATCTTACCTCTCTCAAAAATCTCGGCAGGCCGCTCAACATTCTATGTATTGGCGCGCATTCCGACGATATTGAGATTGGATGTGGCGGAACGCTTCTGAACCTGATCGAAATGGGAGCGTCGCTGCATATCGATTGGTGCGTCTTGTCGGGAGCGGAACAGCGACGCGCGGAGGCGGAAGCTTCGGCGCGCGATTTTCTGCGCGGAGCCACCAGCAGCAGCATTCATCTGGCGGAATTTGAGGACAGTTATTTCCCGGCACAAAGCAGGGCAATCAAGGAATGGCTAATCGCCCAGCGCAGCCGTGGTCAGCCTGATATTGTCTTCACGCATCAAAGGCAGGACGCGCATCAGGATCATCGAACTGTCAATGAACTCACATGGAATATTTTCCGGGATCAACTCATTTTTGAATATGAAATCCCAAAATGGGATGGCGATCTGGGTCGTCCGAATGCTTATGTGGCACTCCCAGTAAAAATTCTGGAGAGAAAAATCGAACTGCTGATGCAGCATTTTGGAACCCAGCGCTCTAAGGATTGGTTCGATCCGGAAACATTTCGCGGACTTGCACGCCTGCGCGGCATGGAGTGCCGCGCAGCAGAAGCCTATGCAGAGGCATTTTATGCCTGCAAAATCAGAATTCTCTAAAGCAATTGAGTTTAAGCCGCTTTGAGCAAATGGCGCAGGCTTTTGTTCCATCGCTCATAGGATGCCGCCATGCGGGTATCATATTGATTGCGGGCAAAACCTGGCCCGTTATAGCGGCGCGCAAAATTACGCCAGTCACGCGCTTCAAGGACCTGTTTCAGTGTGGCTTTATCGATAAAACGCAGCATCAGCGACACCTGTCCCGCGACACCGCTGCGCGCATCGGCCACCAGTTCATCGATACTGCGATAATCGAGCCACTCCCAATGCGCACCCATCACCTGACCTAAGCCCCATGAGGTGGATTCAAGCGCTGCCTTTTTATGAATGTTCATGGCGCGTTCAAGCAACAGCCAGCGCTCACGTTGGGTTTTCGGATTGCGAACCCTGCCAGCTTCGGGTGCTGCAAATCCCGCTTGACGCGCCTGATCGCGGATGCGGCCCGAAAGCCTGCGGTCGAAATAATGGCCCTCGAAACGGATCGCCGGTTCCTGCACGCCATTGACGTGAAAGAGCGCGCGCCCTCCGCTTTCCACTTCTGCCACGGCCAGCAGGGCTGCCGGATCAAGCCCTGCTTCGCCTGCCAGTGAAATGATTGCTGCAAAAGTCTCGGTGTCAAACATCTGGCTTTCCTCTTTAAACTCAGTTCATCGAGGTGAGATTTTGACGGCTCAGGAAGGTTGGGGGATAAATAACTTGAATTTGACGCGTTCGAGGATTAGTTCGGAGGAAATTTGAAAGAGATAGATCGATGAGCAATTTACCTTTTAGCGTTGCTGCCCTTTATTGTTTTGCACGTTTGCCACAGTATGAAAGCCTGCGAGAGCCGCTGGCAGAACTTTGCTGCGCCAACGGAATAAAAGGGACGCTGCTGCTTGCAGCCGAAGGTATCAATGGCACGGTTGCTGGCACAAAGCCTGCAATTGATAAGCTTGTTGCTTACATCACTGCGATCCCGGAACTTGCCAATCCCGAACTCAAATATTCCCATGCCAGCGAAATGCCGTTCTATCGCATGAAGGTGCGGTTGAAGCGCGAGATCGTCACCATGGGTGTCGATGGCATTGATCCGCTGAAAAGCGTTGGCACTTATATTGCGCCAAAGGACTGGAATGCTCTGATTGCCGATGACAACACAGTGGTTGTCGATACGCGCAATGATTATGAATATGCGATCGGTACTTTCGAAGGCGCGCTTGATCCCAACACCAAAACCTTCCGCGAATTCCCGGAATGGGTCGAGCAGAACCGCGACAAGCTCGAAGGCAAAAAGATCGCCATGTTCTGCACCGGCGGTATTCGCTGCGAGAAGGCGACAGCTTTCGTTAAAGGCCTTGGCTTTGACGATGTTTTCCACCTTAAGGGCGGCATTCTCAAATATCTTGAGGAAGTGCCGAGCGAAGAAAGCATGTGGAATGGCGAATGCTTCGTGTTCGATGAGCGTGTCGCTATTGGCCATGGTCTGAGCGAAAGCGACATTGAGCTTTGCCGCGCCTGCCGCCGCCCGATTACCGCTGAAGATAAGCTTTCGCAGTTCTTCGAAGAAGGCATTTCTTGCGCTGGTTGCTATGACGAGCGCACACCTGAAGATCGCGCGCGTTTTGCCGAACGTGAGAAGCAGGTCCGGCTCGCAAAGCAGCGCGGTTCCAAGCACAAGCATATCGGGAGCTAATTATCCGATGACGCGGCCCATTTGCCGCATCATTGCTCATAAGACTAGCCAAAAACAATTCACCCTATTATGGTGGCCTCGTTTTCGGAACGATCTGAATTCGTTACGGAAATTTGGGCGGCTTTTGCATGGACGCCCGTGTTAGCCAAGGGTCTGACGGCATCCGGGTCGCGTTTGCCTCCATCATACCCATCATCGCAAGTCAAAGCATCAAGTCTGAAACTTGATGTCTGAACGTGAACAGCGCTGGAAATTCCAGCGGATGATGGTGTTTGTCCGCAATCGGGGACAGAGTGGAGAACGCAAATGAAAAAATTACTCGCTGCATTTCTCGTTGTAGTTGCCGGAAGTATCGCATCGGTCGCACAGGCTGCCGAAAAAGTTACCGTTTTTGCTGCTGCAAGCATGAAAGAGGTGATTGAAGAAGCTGCGAAGCAGTTCAAAGCCAAGGATGGCACGGAAGTGGTTGCATCTTTTGCTTCTTCCTCTGTGCTTGCAAAGCAGATTGAAGCCGGTGCGCCAGCGCAGATTTTCATCTCCGCCGATCTCGACTGGATGGATTATGTTGAAAAAGCTGATCTGATCGACAAGGCTTCGCGCAAGGTGATTGCTGGCAATGCGCTGGTGATTGCAACGCAGAAGGACGATGCCAAAGGGGATGCCAAGGAATTGCTGAGCGCTGGCCGTTTTGCAATGGGTGATCCAACTAATGTTCCGGCTGGCAAATATGGCAAGGCAGCCCTTGAAAAGCTCGATATCTGGGGCGATGTCGAAAAGAACGCCGTGTTTACCGAAAATGTTCGTGTGGCTCTGCAATATGTCAGCCGCGCCGAAGTGAAAGCCGCTATCGTCTATGCATCTGATCGTGCAGCAGCGCCTGAACTGGTTGAAGCCTATCGTTTCCCGGCTTCCAGCCATGCGCCGATCCTTTATCCTGCGGCCCTCATTGCCAAGAATGAAAACGATGCCGCCAAGGCATTTATCGCATTTCTTGAAAGCGATGCCGGTCAGGCCATCATCAAGGACAAGGGCTTTGTTGGTGCGAAAGAGGCCGCTCAATAATGATGGAGGGCAATGTTTGGCAGATCGTACTTCTGTCGCTTCGGGTAGCCGGGATAGCTATTATTGTCGCTCTGCCAATCGCCTTCCTCGTTGCGTGGATTCTTGCCCGGTTTAACTTTCCGGGCAAGTCACTTGCGCAGGCCATCGTCACCATGCCGCTGGTTCTGCCGCCGGTGGTGACAGGCTATCTTTTGTTGGTCCTGTTTGGTTCGCGCGGTGCGCTTGGTGCGCCTTTACAGGAATGGCTGGGGCTTTCTTTCTCCTTCCGGTGGACGGGTGCTGCTCTTGCGGCCGGCGTTATGGCGTTTCCATTGCTTGTGCGTCCCATTCGTTTGTCGATTGAAGGCCTTGATCGTGGGCTTGAAGAAGCCGCACGCACGCTTGGTGCAAACAGGCTGACAGCCTTTTGTACGGTGATATTGCCGCCGTTGCTTCCCGGTATTCTGGCCGGTGGTGTCCTGGGTTTTGCCAAGGCACTGGGCGAATTTGGCGCGACGATCACCTTTGTTTCCAATATTCCGGGCGAGACACAAACGCTTTCACTGGCCATTTATTCACTGTTGCAGACACCCACAGGTGATGCTGAAGCTTTCCGCCTCATTCTCATTTCTGCGGCTATTTCCATCGCTGCGGTGGTGCTGTCCGAATGGTTGCAGCGTAAGCTCGCAGGAGATGCGAAATGAGCGGGCTTAAGGTTTCCGTAACAGGTCGCAACGGCAAGTTCGCCATTGAGGCCAATTTTTCTGCCGGTTGGGGTGTGACAGCGCTTTTCGGTCATTCGGGCGCTGGCAAAACGACGCTGCTCAAGATGATTGCGGGTACGCTGCGCCCTGAAAGCGGACGGATCGCAGTCGGCGATTTTGTGCTTTTCGATGCGGATAAGGGCATAAATCTGCCCCCTGAGAAGCGCCGCATCGGTTATGTCTTTCAGGAAGCACGGTTATTCCCGTATATGAGTGTGAAGAGTAATCTCACTTACGCCCGCTGGGCTGGCAGTCGTGAAAGCACCCGCAGCCTCGATGAGGTTGTTAAGCTTCTGGGCATCGATCAACTGCTTGACAGACGCCCGTCCACACTTTCAGGTGGCGAACGTCAGCGCGTTGCCATTGGCCGGGCGCTGCTTTCTGATCCCGCACTTTTGCTGCTTGATGAACCTCTGTCGTCGCTTGATCATGCGCGCAGGCAGGAAATATTGCCCTTTATCGAGCGGCTGCGCGATGAAAGCCATGTGCCGATTGTTTATGTGAGCCATGAAATTGACGAGGTTGCGCGGCTTGCTGATGAAATCGTCTTGTTGTCCGCCGGTATGGCGCAGGCAAGCGGTCCGGCTGCTGAAATATTCCCGCTGATTGATCCGCAAGGTGATAGCAGCGGCGTTCTGCTTGAAGGAACTGTTTCCAGTTATAACGCCACATATGAGCTGGCGGAAATTGATCTTGATGGCGCTACATTTCAGCTTGGTGATGCGGGTCTGCGCGAAAATATGCACGTGCGGCTGCGGGTTCGCGCACGAGACGTTTCGATCGCTCGCACGGTTCCGGATGCGATCAGCATTCGTAACATCCTGCCTGTGACGATCCGCAAGATTTCCATGGCCGAAGGACCGAATGCGCTGCTGGATCTTGATTTTCAGGGACGGCGTCTTGGCGCGCGTCTGACACGCCGCTCTGTCGATGAACTTGAGCTTAAGGAAGGCGAGCAGGTTTTCGCGCTGGTTAAGGCTGTGTCAGTGGATCGGGCGGCAATTCGAGAAAAATGACATTGAGACAATAATCCGGTATTCGTGCTGCTTATTTTGTGCTCCTGTCTTCCATAAAATGGGAGCATAAAAATGAGTGATTTGCGAGATTGGACCGCCCGGCCGAAGCCTGAACGTAAAACTCTGGAAGGCCGTTATGTAAGGCTTGAGCCGCTTGATGCGAAAAAGCATGGCGATGAGCTTTTTGCAGCCTCTTCTGTGACAGATGCGGATCAGCGGTTTACCTGGCTTTTCGAGGTTCCGCCTGCGACGCGCGAAGCTTTTGAGCCGTGGCTTGAAAAAGTGTCCGCCAGCGAAGATCCGCTATTTTTTGCGGTCATAGACAAAGCGAGCGGTCAGGTTGCTGGTCGTCAGGCGCTGATGCGCATAGATCCGGCACATGGTGCAATCGAGATCGGAAACATTTATTGGGGACCGCTCATTTCACGCAAGCCTGCTGCAACGGAAGCGCAGCTTCTGTTTATGCAATATATTTTCGATGAGCTGGGTTATCGCCGCTACGAATGGAAGTGTAATGATGACAATGCGCCTTCCAAGCGTGCGGCAGAGCGTTTTGGCTTTACGTTTGAAGGTATTTTCCGGCAGCATATGGTCGCCAAGGGTAAAAACCGCGACACAGCGTGGTTTTCCATCATTGATAGTGAATGGCCTGCATTAAAGAACGCCTATCAGGCATGGCTTGCGGCGGAAAATTTTGATAGTGACGGTCAGCAGATCAGGAAACTCGAGGATTTTCGCAGTGGTGGCTGAACCGAAAAAAAACAATCCGGCTCTAGCCGCAGCCGTCATTATGATCGGCTTCGGCCTGCTGGCTTTTTATTTGCCGAACATTATGCTCGCTCTTGGCGAGCGTTCACATGTTGCCGCAGCCATTTTTGGCATACTCTTTGTCTTGAGTTTTTTCGCAATTTTCTGGTTGCGTGCGCGCTACCAGAAGAAATCTAATAACTCAAAGCAGCGCTGAGCAATAATGCGCCGGTAAGCGCGATAAACAGCGCTGCCGCAACTTCAATTCCAGCTTTCAGTCTGCCGGATGCCGCATTGTGGCCTGCAATGCGCAGGGCTGTGTTCTTTGCGGTGACGGCAAGGGTTGCGAGTGCTGCAACGGTTATGAATGTGCCAAAGGCCATTGCGAAAGTTGAAAGCAAGCCACCGAGCAGAATGCCGTTCAGCAGCGAAAATGTCAGTACAATCAATGCACCAGAGCAGGGGCGAAGGCCGACTGACAGAATTGCGGACCAGGCCGTTTTCCAGTTGAAATCCTCGCCGAGCGTCGATGGATCAGCAATATGGGCGTTTCCGCAATCAGCGCAGATATCGCCCTCGCCGATAAATACGTGATCGGCTGTCGCATTGGAAGGCTTGTAGTTGAGCTTAACCGTGTTGCTGCTGCCGAGCGCACGCGTGCTTTGCGAAACGCTGCCCTGCCATGCTGGGCCGCTGGCCATTGCTGTTTGAGGCGCTGCTGCAAAAAGCGCGCTTGTCGGGGAAGGTTTAGTGCTGTCGCGCTTCTTGAACAGGAGCGGCAGTTTGCGTGCAAGAAGCCATAGACCGAAAAACAGCACCAGCGCAAAGCTTGCTATTTCCATATAGCGCGCTGTCTGGTTCATCGAAATGCCAGTGCCGCGCAGCACGAGCCATGTAAGCCCGACTACGATAATCGCAACAATTGCCTGCAACATCGAAGACACGAAAGACAGCATGATCCCGCGCTTGAGCGCCGTTTCGTTGGCAATCATATAAGACGAAATCACCGCCTTGCCGTGACCCGGACCAGCAGCATGGAAAATGCCGTAAATGAATGAAAGGCTGACCAATACCGAGGCATGCCATGGGTCGTCGCGCATTGCTCTTAATGCGTTCGTCATGGCGAGATAGAATGTGCGCTGCTGTTCGTTCATCCATAAAATGATGTGGGCAAACGGTCCGGTTGGCTTCATGGCAACTTCATTTGCACCGATACCCAGCGATGACTGTGCCAACGCATTGGCGGCGATCATCACAAGGATAGCGGTGAAAATGAAACGGACCGTATTCTTCATTGATATGTTTATCCTTTCGCAGCGCAGCTTATTTCAAGACGAGTGGCAAAAATCTTTGACATGTCATTGCCACTCGGATCGTTGAAAAATGCTTCCGTCAAGCTACCCTGGTTTTGAGCGATTGCTTCATCCGGGTTTGGACGAACGACCTTGGATGTGCATCCCGCTGGCAATCCTTTGACAACCATTTCGCTGTCATTGACGTAGTCGATGGCTGTGTAAAATGTCGGGTCATAAACGCCGAAGCTCACCGTATGTCCCGGTTCAAGCTTCAGCGTCTTTTCCGGTTTGCTGGAAAAGACGATCAGCAAATGATTATCGGTGAAATCTGCCGCAAGATCCTGTGGGCGCACCATTTTAACGTCATTGCCGTCGGCCAGCACGGTCTGAAAATATTTAAATTCGGCAATTGAGCCATTAATAACATGTGCGAGATCGATCAGCTCGTTCTTGTCGAGCAGCAAGTCGCCGTTTTTGTCAAATTCCATCAGAACTGTCGATGAGAAAACATCATCGAAGCGCCAGACATGGGCGAGTTTAGCAATGGTGCCGTCTGGTGCAACGGTAACTTCCAGCCGTGCATCGGCAAAGACATGCGGATGCGCCTGCACCATTGCAGGCACACACACTGTTGCCAGCGTCAGCGCAAGGCCAAAGCGGCTTTTGAGCCATGATCGCAAATCAAACATGAACTGTTCCGTAATTTTATCTGCAAGGCATAGCCGCGAAGGCGGCGAAAGTGGGACGGCGCGCCGTCTTTTATACCATTATATTTTACAGTTTTGTGTCTTCGCGCAGTTCCCGATCCTTGAACCACTGCGCCAGAAAGTCGACAAGCGCACGAATCTTGGCCGGAAGATAACGCCGATGCGGGTAAACCGCATAAATGCCGCCATCCTTGACGATAAAGTCTTCAAGGCAGGGAATAAGTGTGCCGCGCTCAATTTCTTCTTCGGCAATAAACGCTGGAAGCGTGCAAAAACCAAGCCCGGCTATAGCAGCCGTTTTGGTTGCGACGGGGCTATTAACCTCGATGGGACCATGCACATTAACCGTCATCATCGAGCCATCTGTATTGCGGAAATGCCAGTTGTTGCGTGAGCGTGCGTTGGTGTCGATAATGCAGGGCTTATCGGTGAGGTCTTCCGGGCGTTCCGGCTTGCCAACGCGTGCAATCAGTGCAGGCGCACCGCAAAGCACGGAATGGAAGGGCGAAAGCCTCTTGGCGATTAGCGATGAATCCTGCAAACGAGTGATGCGGATTGCAAGATCAAAGCCTTCTTCCACCAGATCGACAAAGCGATCATCTAGGCGCACATCAAGCACAATTTCCGGATGGGCAAGGCAGAAATCAATCAGTGATTGCCCGATCACCGCATCTGCAAAGGTGCGAGGCGCTGAAAGCTTTATGCGTCCGCGCGCATCGGAACTGGTTTCGCTGACCGCATCCTGAAGGGCGTCGATCTCGCGAATGATCTCAATCGCACGATGATAATAGGTGTGACCGGCCTCAGTAAGCGAAAATTGCCGTGTGGTGCGGTTAAGAAGCCGCGCACCAAGTTCATCTTCCAATTCGCGCACATATTTTGATAGCAGCGCCTTGGAGCGCCCGATTTTTCGCGCGGCAGCGGAAAAGCCTTCCGCTTCGACCACGTCGATAAATGCGCGCATGCGTGTGAGGGTGTCCATGGCTTAGCCTTGTTTTTTTGTAAGAATGTTTTTAGCGAGGGTGATCAGTGCACGATCGCTGCCGCGCGGTCCGATGAATGAAATGCCCATGGGTGCACCATGAACGGTGCCAAGTGGAAGTGTGATTTGCGGCAAGCCTGAAAGAACCGACAGACAAAGCAGCCGCAGCGCCTGTTCGCGATAGGCCTGCAACGCCTCGAATGGTTCTTTGGCAAAGGGTGCTGCGCCCGGTACGCTCGGCAGCACGAGAACCGCATTGTCTCCGATAATGGCTTCAAGCTCTTTGGTAAAATGTGCGCGACGTGATCTTTGATGTGCAAGCATGTCGGGCGTAATTTCAGCGCCGTATTCAAACCGGTCTGCTACGCCGGGTCCCAGATTGCGGTCGCCCGTTGAAATCCATCCGCCGTGTGTGGCCCATGCTTCTGCACCCTGAATCTGTCGGAAGGTGAGATAAAGCTCATCAATCGACAGCGTTGGCTGGCTTGAGGCTTTGATGCTCGCAAAATGCGGACGCACGGCTGCGAACATCGCACGATAGGCGTCAGTTTCCTCATGGCCGAGCAGCAGATGTTCCAGAAGCGGCATATAAAGAAGCTGCGAAAAGTTGAAAGTCTGGCTGTCTTCGCCAAGCAGAATTTGGCCGACCTTTTCATAAAGATCGATGTCGCGTGCAAACCATCCAATTGTATCAAGAGACGGTGCGAGAGGCATAACACCTTCAAGCGGAATACGACCATGCGTGGTGCGCAAGCCCACAAGTCCGCAGAAACTGGCTGGCGCGCGGATTGAACCACCCGTATCCGAACCAAGTGCTATGTCGGCAAGCCTGCCCGCAACAGCCGCAGCCGACCCTGACGACGACCCGCCGGTGACGCGTTCTGGTGCGCTCGGATTGATCGGATGCGGATAATGCGCATTCTGGCCCATTAGTGAGAAAGCCAGCTCATCCGTCTGCGTTTTTCCGACGAATTTGGCACCCGCAGCGAGCAGTTTTTCGACCGCTGGCGCTGATTTATCGACGATAGGTGATTCGGCCAAAATCTGCGGATTTCCGCAGCCGGTTTTCATGTCTGCCACGTCATAAATGTCTTTGACTGCCAAACTTGCACCTTCAAGCACGCCTTGGGCCGAATAAGGCGGGGCATTTTCAGCTTTTGCGATGAAGGCGTTAAAGGAATCGAGGCGGGTCATTGTTCACGACTTGCTGCAGGAATTGGCATTTATGGTTAAGGAAAAGGAAAATTTCTGGAAAGATTGTTTCACTTATATTGAACAATGGCAAGCTCAGTGAGCCGTTTGCCGGTCCTAAAAATAATTTTGGTGCGGCCCATATTTGTCATTGAATGGACACATGTTTGGGATTATATCGCCCTTGCCCAAAGTCGCACGTGCCTGTGGGTGTCCGCCGATCCTCGAATGGTGAGGAATTCGGTACGGTACCTGGACCTAACCGCTCCAGTTGATCTGTAGGCCAACCGCCAGATCAAGGACATCTTGAAGCAACGACGGTGCGGGCCTTTCTAGTGTCTTTCGGCTGTCCAAAAGCCGGAATTACTGAAGAGGCACACCTTCATTGCCAGAAGTGCGGATGCGGTTCTCCAATTCCAATCCAAGGCAGACAAAGCGGAGTAACGCGGGTTTAGCGTTGTTCCATCGCCGCATGAGTTTTCGCGTGACATCAGCACCTCCAAAGGCTGTCTTCACCGTGGATGCGCTTATGCTTACTTTGTCTCTTAGAGAATTTCTTGGCCCATGGTGGGCTTGGCCAGATTCCCTAAGTGTTTTTTCTGCGTAATCCTTGTGAAAGTCTGCGACTTTTCGGATTGCGCTCTAGATGCGGCAGATTAAGCCGCGCGGGAGAACGACCATGGCAACGCAGCGTATTATTGACTTTCTCAACACCCGCCGTCCTGATGGCCCTTGCCTCGTCGTCGACACTGATGTCGTGCGCGAAAACTACGAAAATTTTGAAAAGGCATTGCCTTATTCGCGCATTTTTTATGCCGTGAAGGCAAATCCTGCGCCAGAAATCCTGCGTCTTCTTGCGTCGCTCGGCTCGTGCTTCGATACGGCTTCTGTTGCTGAAATCGAAATGGCACTGGAAGCAGGCGCTACGCCAAACCGCATTTCTTATGGCAACACCATCAAGAAAGAGCGCGATATTGCACGCGCTTTCGAACTTGGTATTCGCCTCTATGCGGTTGATTGCGTTGAAGAAGTCGAAAAAGTTGCTCGCGCTGCCCCCGGAAGCCGCGTGTTCTGCCGCGTGCTGACCGATGGTGAAGGTGCTGAGTGGCCGCTGTCACGCAAGTTTGGTTGCGTGCCTGCAATGGCGATCGACGTTCTGCGTCATGCAAAACTGCTTGGCCTCGATTCCTATGGTGTGTCGTTCCATGTTGGCTCCCAGCAGACAGACCTGACTGCATGGGACCGCGCTCTTGGCGATGCAGCTTCGGTGTTCCGCACGCTTGCCGACGAAGGCATTGTGCTGCGCATGGTCAATATGGGCGGCGGTTTTCCAACCCGCTATCTCAAGGATGTACCAACCGCTCAGGCTTACGGCATGGCGATTTTCGACGCGCTTTCGAAGCATTTCGGCAATCGTATTCCGGAAACTATCATTGAGCCGGGCCGTGGCATGGTTGGCAATGCAGGCGTGATCAAGACCGAAGTGGTTCTGGTTTCGCGTAAGGCTGACAACGACAATGTGCGCTGGGTTTATCTCGACATCGGCAAATTCGGCGGTCTTGCTGAAACCATGGATGAAGCGATCCGTTATCAGATCGTCACTCCACGTGATGGCGGCGAAACCGAACCTTGCGTGTTGGCTGGCCCAACCTGCGACAGTGCGGACGTCATGTACGAGAAGACGCCTTATCCGTTGCCAGTGTCGCTGACCATCGGTGATGAAATCCTCATCGAAGGCACGGGCGCCTACACCACCACCTATTCGGCGGTGGCGTTCAACGGGTTCGAACCGCTCCGATCATACGTCATCTGATCTTTCGGGTTTATCCGTAAAGATCCTCTCAATCCGTCTGGTGTCTTAAGATGCCGGACGGGGTGTGCGGCTACCCATATTGGGGTGAGATGTCATGAATGCAAATCTGGAAATTCAGGAAAATATTGTAACAGGCCTTTCGCCGCTTTTTCGGCCTGTTTTCACCGTTATCGGTGAAACGGCCATGCATATCGGCGCGCGTGAAGCTTTGCTCGACCGCGCAATGGGTGAAGGCCGCCGCAGAAAATCGTCGGAAAAGCTGCGTCGCGGCCGTCTTAGCGCCGAAGGTCTGGCTTTTGCTGCTGTCGGGGCCGATGGTTCGCTTGCTGGCACCGTACGGCTGTGGAATGTCCATGCCGGGCTGGATGCTTTTGGGTTTCCGGTCAACGCGTTGCTGCTTGGACCGCTGGCGGTCGATCCGTCAGCAGGCGGTTGCGGTATTGGTTCCACACTGATGCGTCATGCAATTGATGAAGCCGCACGGCTTGGTCATGGCGCGATCTTGCTTGTCGGAGACCCGGAATATTATTCGCGCTTTGGCTTTTCAGCTGAAAAGACCGGAGAGCTTGCTATGCCGGGCCCATATGAAAAGCGCCGTTTTCTGGCGCTTGAATTAAAGCCGGGTCATCTCGATGGGGCGCAGGGAATCTTGCGTGCCAGCGGACGTAAAGTTTCACGATCTTAAGATAGTCGCACCAGCCGTCCGAAATTACGGACGGCTGTAATGGCGAGACCTGCCAAGAAGCCAGCAATCAGACCTGCAATCACGATCAGCTTGCGCGACGATCCTGCCGGGTCAAGCGGAGGACGCGCTTCGGAGATCACGCGGACATTGGTCGTGGTAATCCCTTCCTGTTCGCTCGTTTCACGCGAGCGAAGCAGGAATGCCTCATAGACCGAGCGCAGCGTTGAAGCTTCGCGCTCCAGTTCACGCAGCTTCACCCGATCATCATTGCTGTTGGCCTGCCGCGATTTCAGCTGTGCCAGACGCGCGTTCAAGTCACGCTCCTGCTGAACAGAGCGGGCAACTTCCACTTGCAAAGAGGCGCGGATACGGCGCAGTTCTGCATCAATATCATTGAGAACGGTCTGCTTCTGAGTTTGAAGCTGAATATATTGTGGGTGGCGCGGCCCAAGTTGCGTTGATGCTCCGTTTGCGGTCTGGCTCGTCTGCGCAAACTGAGCGCGCAACGCCGTCAGCGTGTTGGAGCGCAAATCTTCCGGCAATGTGCCGGAGATGACGCTGCCGGTATTGGCATCACTGAGAACCTGGACACGCGCCTGAAGCCGCATTGTTTCGGCACGCTGATTGGTGAGCTGGTCGTTGAGACGCGTCAGGTCATTGTCGCTGATCAATTTGCCATCGACATCGACGAGATCACGCGAGGCGCGGAAATCGGCGGCTGATTGTTCTGCCTTCTCGACACTGCCACGCATATCGGCAAGACGCTTGGAAAGCTCTTCTGCATTGCGGCGTGCGGCATCTGATTGGAGCGAGTCAAGTTCGCTCTCAAAAACTGTGCCAATCAGATTGGCGATTTCAGCCGATTTTTCGGCGCTGCGGGTCTTGACCGAAATCGAATAGATAAAGGTCTTGGCATCGCGTCCGATGGTCAGGCTGTCATATAGATTATAGAGAACGCGGGTTTTGAGAGCCTGACTGTCGCTTTCAGTCTTTGGGCGAAACATCGTTTTGATTTGCGCAAAAAATCCTGCAATGCCGGTTGGAACCAGAGTTCCATTAAACTCTGGATCTTTTGTCAGCTCGGCCTGATCAATCACTTTGAGCAGAACACTGGACGAATCAATCAGTCGGGCCTGACTTTCAGCAATCGCCAGCGATGCATCTGTTGGCAACTGTCCGGGGGTAAGCTCTGTGCCGACCGACTTGATGTTGCGCGGATCAACCAGAATATCGGTTGATGCGACATACATCTGCGGTATGGTCAGGGCATAAAGTGCTGCCGCAATGCCGCCGATCAGCGTCGTCGCAATCAGCAATTTGCGCGAACCATTGACGACTTCAATCACGACGCGCGGGTCAATCAGTGGCTTCCATTCATTCTCAGTCACTTCGCGTCGCACCACCGGTGTCGTGTCTGCTACGATTGTCTTTGGCTCTGGTGCGATTTCTTCAACAGCCTGATCTTTCTTCGCATTTTCACGCTCAGCGATCTTACGCTCAAGCTCGGCCTTGATCGAAGCCATGCGGGTACGGAGCTCGGAAACTTCCTGCTCCTCAGCCGCTTTGTTTGCCTGCTGGGACCGGAATAATTCGGCGCGTTCTTCAGGGGTCGCAGGCGGCGTCCAGGGTGGGGTAATTGTCTGCTTTTCGCGTTTGGACGTGTCGGATTCGTCGCGGCTTGCTTCGGGCGCGTCTGAAAATGCCAGAAGAGGCTTGTCGTCTCTTCTCTTGTTGCGCTTGTCGTCACCGCTCATCGTCAAAGATGTCCGTACCCCGAAATGACTTATCTGCTTTGGACTATAGGTTTTTTATGCAGAACAAATGGTTAATGCGCCGATCGATAATGAGGCTTAGTGGGTCTTAATTAAGTCTTTTTGGCTAAGTTCCGTTTCATGGTCGGTGAGACGGCTTTCAGGCATTAGACAAGATAAAGCACGAGGCCTTGAGTGATCGCGAAAGCACTCCGGAAATTATCGGGTAGCCGAGGCGCAATGGTGCGCGATTATTTCTCGCTGTTTTCCGGTTCAGCCGGGCGGCTGGTTGTTTCGCTGCTCTATTTCATAGCGCTTGCAAACACGCTGCCCACCGGGGATTTTGGCATTTTTGCCACCGCTTCCGGCACCGGCGTTGTGCTGTCCCGGCTTGTCTCGTTAGGCTTCAGCTCGCCGCTTTATCGTATCTCGACGGTTAAACCATTGCTGCTTGGGACATATACTGCCGGTTATCTCGCAGCGGTTCTGATCTCTCTGCCGCTTTTCGCTGTCTGTTCATGGCTGGTATACTTTGTCTTTTTCAGCCGTGACATTTCGTTCTTGCCATTTGCTATTGTGGTGATTGCGGAGGCGCTTTTGTGGCGCTCCACCGAGATGATCATCATCGTCAATAACGGGCTGCGCCGTTTTGGAATTTCGGCACTGCTTGTGATTTTTGGCACAACCACGCGCGCCATCGCCGCCGTTTTGTTCATGTTTTTCGCAGCAACACACGATGTAGCGCATTGGGCGTGGTGGTATGCGGCTGCAAATGCGGCTGCGCTGATTGTTGCACTGCGCTTCTATCCAAAAGTGAAACTGCGTTTTGAGCCGCGTCTTTATTATCGTCGCCTGTCGGATTCGATTGCGGTCATGGGCGCTGAACTGCTGTTCTATATCCAGAGCGAACTCGACAAGCTTCTGGTGTTGAGCATTGGTGGGCCGACGACTGCAGGTATCTATGCCATTATCATGCGCCTTGTTGATCTGACGGCATTGCCGATCCGTTCCTTCAACATGATGCTGGTGCAAAAGCTGATGCGTAGCCCGGATATGCTGGCCTCATTACGCATCAGGGCAGGGCTGGAATTTGCAGTCTTTGCAGTTTCGGTGGCAGGCCTTGGCGCGATGGTGATCTTCCTGCAATTTTTCCCCAAGGCGCTGGGCGCAAGCGTTGCGCCGATTGTAGGCCTTCTGCCGCTGGTGCTGCTGGTGCCGGGTTTCCGCAATCTGATCGAGTATCAGACGGAGATACTTTATGCGCGTGGTCAGTCTGGTCTGCGCACGATCAGCATGGTGCTAATGACTGGTGCCAAGGCATTGTTCGTCTGGCTGCTGCTGATTTATCACGGCAACAATAATGACTGGATTGTCGGACTGAACTTTGTCTTTGCTGGCATTTATTTGTTGTCGCTGGTTTTCACCTATACGAGCATGCGTTTGCCTGCGAAGCGGGTATAAAAAAGCCCGAAGCTGTGCTTCGGGCTTATATTTCAGAATATGGTTTTTAGGCGCCGATGATGCGGCGAATATCATTGACCGACAGGCTGAGGAAGGACTGCATCCCGATGGCAACCTGATGGGGTTCCATTTCGGCAATGAACGTGCGGAATTCTTCTTCCGTTGGCGGCGGCGCAAACCACTGCATACGACACAAATCATGCGTGTCGTGAAAATGGCCGGCACCTTCCAGAACGTCATCGACATAATGCCCATAGATGAAGCATTCCGAGAAGCGGCGGACATTTCCGATGGCTGCAACCCAATGCTGGCCGGTGTGCTTTTCGATACGCGCGCACATACCGACGACCGAATCCCTGCGCCAGGACACAAGCTGGCCGATATAGTCATTGAGCGCGCTCTTGCCGTTTTTGACGCCAAGCAGTTTCCCGGCATTTTCCGCCCAGACCGGATGTTCCGGCCATTCGGGATTGGCAAGCGCATCGGGCCGATAGAACAGCCGCAATTTGTCACCCTGCCAGAGTGTTCCGCAATCAAACGGCTTTACAAATGCAGTGTCGGAATCGGTATAGAGAAGCCCGTCTTCTTCCACCTTGCTTGCGAGCGCAATGCGGCGCAATTGCTGCACATGCCAGCCCCGCAACGGTTTGGTTTTAAACGACAACCAGACACGACGACGTCCAAGATAGCTTGGGTCCGGGAATGCACGCAGCCATGAGGGCAGCAGATCACGCTCGTCAATGACGATGCGGTTTGCACTTTCTATTTGGCGGAAAAGTGCCACATCTTTGCTGTCGACAAGGATGTAATGCTTGGTGAAACCAGTGACATACTTGTCCATGGTTTCGCATAAGAGCTTGCAGCGCTCAAAATCCTGATCCCAGCTTGCCGTAACAATGGCTGTCTTCACGGCTTGCCCCCTGTCAGCTTTTCCTTTGCAACGTGCCAGAGAAAGACCGGATTGCCGATAAGGTAGCGCTTTGCCAGACGGCGCGGCTCCTGCATCAAACGGTGTACCCACTCCATTTTGAGCGTGCGAACCCAATGCGGCGCACGCTGTACGCGACCTGTATGCAGATCAAACAGGGCGCCAACTGCACTTGCAATGGTGCAATGTTGAGCGGTGATATACTGATCAATGAACATTTCCTGCCGTGGTACGCCCATGGCGACGAGCAGAATATCCGGGTGATAATCGGCGAGCTGGCCCAAAATACCGTCAATATCGGCAGGCTTGAAATAGCCGTCAGAAATCACACGGAAATCATGCTGGGGGATTTGGCTTGCGAAAAGCTGTGCGGCTTCGGCTGCAACGCCGGGACCACCGCCCAGAAGTGCGACTTTCATCGGCTTTTTGATGTGCTGCATCAAGCCGGGAATGAAATCCGTACCATTGAGATTGGCTGGAAATTTACTACCATAGGCAACCTTGCTTGCAATATCGACACCGATACCATCAGGCAGGATCAGGAAATCTTCGAGCGCCTTCATATAGGCCGGGTTTTCATGCGCGATATTGGCATTGTTGGCGTTAAGCCAGCCCTGTTTCATGAACTCGCGGCTCACAATCCGCTTTTCAAAATAAGCGAATGAACTGTCCCAATCGAAACATGCGACCTTGATGCCGAGAATATTCCGATATTCGATGTTTTCAGGGGAGCTTTTTGTCATGTCAGTCTGCTTTTCCTGTCGCGTCCCGAAGTGTTTTGAGACCTTTGGCAATGGCGCTGTCCATGCCCTCAATTTGTGCCTGTTTGAACGCTTTGCCATCCAAGCGCTGACGGTCGCCGTCATCGATTGTTTTCAGGCGCTCGACGATTGCGGCTGCAAATTCCGCAGGCTTGTCGGTAATGGTGCAATTGGCCGGAATATTGCCAATGCCGCGCACTGAATGAGCCGTTGCGACACTTGGCATTCCAAGCTCGAAAGTCTCGATGGTTTTAAGCTGAACGCCGGTTCCTGCACGGCTGATCAGCGGCACAAGCTTGCCGCTTTCTACAAATTCCGTCGCATCAGGTACTTTGCCGACGAAATTCACGCCCGGCCAAGCAGCAATCAGATCGGCAGGTGTATTTCCGGCAATTGCGATTGAAATGTCTTTTGGCAACAGAGGTTTGACTTCACGCAGGAACCATTCGAGGCCGATGCGGTTGGGATGCCAAGTCCATGTGCCGATCAGCGCCAGATCGTGTTTTGCGGTATGAACCGTTGATGTCGCACCATTGCCCGGCATGACAAGCGGCAAGGTTGCGAATTTCTCACTGCTCAGGCCAAGTGCGGGGCCATCATCTTCGGCGAATGTGAAGACGAAATTGGCCTGTTTGCACAGCCTGTTTTCAAGTCTTTTAAGGATGCGCGCTTCACGGCCAAACAGGAATTTCTGAATTTTGCCTTTTGCGTCGGCGGCATTTTCTTCTGCCGAACGATATTCGACATTATGCGCGACAAAGATCGAAGGCTTGTTCTTGAAAATTTCTTCGAAAGCACCCGGCAATGTCACGCCATTTAAAACATATGCATCGAAGTCACCAAGCTCCGTGATTGCATTATGCAGCTCAATCGCCGGGATAACCCGTAGCTTCGCCGATGAAACCGTAAGCCCTGTGAGGAACGATTTCAGCACCCATCCAATCTTGCGCTTGATGCCCGCACCTTCCGTGCGCACTTCTACTTCGCCAAGTACGATTGTGTCTTTGTTTTCAGCTGCCTTATGGCCCGGCCAGGTAAACCCCAGAACTGTCACATGGGCACCGGCACGACGAAGACCATCAATAACGGCGGCATTCGCAACTTCATAACCTGTCGAAGCGACCGCATGTGGAACAAGTGATGTTACGAAGACAAGACGAAACGGTTGCAAATCAACTCCTGAACGATCTTAATAATTCTGTCTTGAAGCCAGTGTCTACAGACATGCGGTGAACTTTTCTTTAAACGTTTATCAATAGTGGAAAGATAAACATAAAATATAAATCTCTGAAATAAATCGGAAGCCGAGATGATAGATTTACCGGATCATATTGAAGTAATCGCTAAAACGCCGGGGCTTGCTTATGACGAAATCGACATCGTCGTTTCGCTCCCGACATTTAAACGGCCTGAACATCTCATACGCACGCTCGATACGCTGAACGCGCAGACGACAAAGCGTCGCTGGGCGGTGGTGGTTATCGAGAACGAGACCGAAAAGAAAGAAGGCGCAACTGTTGCTGCTCCGCTTTTCGAGGCTGGCAAATATAACGGGATGCTTATTGGAGAATCCCATCGCGGCAATTGTAATGCCTATAATGCAGGCTGGCTGACCGCGACGAAGTTCTTCCCGAATTTCAAATATGTTATCGTGATCGATGACGATGAACTGGCTGATCCTGACTGGATCGAAAACATGGTTTCGACCGCTGAACGCTACGATGTCAGTCTGGTTGGCGGTCCGCAGTATCCTATTTTCGAGAAGCCAAATTCTGAACAGTGGAAAAAGCATCCTGTTTTCCTGCCGCATTATACCAAGACTGGTCCGGTGCCGATCATCTATTCGTCGGGTAATCTGCTGATTGCGCGTGCGGTTCTTGAAGCCCATGGCTATCCGTTTATGGATCTGAAGTTTAACTTCACCGGCGGCGGCGATTCCGACTTTTTGTCGCGCTCAATTGCTAAGGGCTTTAAAGTTGCGTGGTGTGCTGAAGGCATCGTGCGCGAAACTATTCCAGAGCGCCGCTTGGAAAATGATTGGATCAGGTCGCGCGGTCTGCGCAATGGTGTTCTCTCTACCCTGATCGAACAGCGCAAGCGCAAGGATGAGCCTCTTGGTCAGGTACGTGTGTTCTTAAAAAGCCTGGCTCTTCTGGCCTATTCGCCGATCAAGGCCGTGAGACGAGGTGTTGCAGCGGGCTTTGCGCCAGTTGGTACTTACTTTATCCATATTGGTCTTGGTCGGGTGATGGCGCATTTTGGATATTTGAATGAGCAGTATCGCAACCCGGACAAGAATTGATACCACTTCGTCCGATCCGTTGAAGGTGACGATGCGCCAGATCGCGCTCGTCACCGCGACAGTTATATTCTGCATTCTGCTGATTTCCTTTCGCCCGTTTTCGCCGGTCGTCGCTGTCGATGGGCAGCAGGCGGGCGATAGCGTCAATCAGCTTGGCTTTGGCCTTGTCGGCGTTATCTCGCTGGCAGCACTCGCGATGTTTGCCAATCCGAACAAGGTCTTGCGGCTTGCAAGCCTTGGCTGGGGGCTGATGTTTGCCATTCTGCTCATGTCTGCCTTCACCAGTCCTGATCCCGGAACCGCTATTCGCGGCATTATGCTGACCCTGATCGGCGTGATTGCGATCATGGCCGTTCTTGCCTTGCCGCAAGATGCCGATGGCTATTCCTGGATGCTGCTGATTGTGGCATCGCTTGTGATTTTCATCTCCTATGCCGGTGTCATTTTACTCCCCAACCTCGGCACTCATGGCGCTGATGCAGCCGAGCCGCAGAATTCTTATCTCTGGCGCGGGGTGTTTACGCATAAGAACATTGCCGGGCCGATCATGGCAGTTTTTGCCTTTGCCGGAATTTATCTTTGGCGGCGTGGCTGGCGCTTAAGCGGTGCGCTTATCGCATTGTCAGCGTTGTTTTTTGTGGCTCAGACAGGTTCAAAAACAACTGCTGCTCTGGTTCCTTTTGCCATGATACTGGTCATGGGGCCTGGGCTTTTTGGCCTGCGTGGGCTTGCGCCGCTGATGATCTTCGTCATTCAGTTGTTGTTTGCACTCTTTACAATTGGCACGGTGCTTTTCGAACCGCTGCATCAGATAGTTTTGAAATTTTCGGTTGATCCGACATTTACCGGACGCACCTCTATCTGGGCTTTTGCGATTGAGGCACTGCATAATCGACCATGGACTGGCTTTGGCTATGAGAGCTTCTGGAGTACGGGCTTGGCCAAAGATGCTGCCAATCCGTATTATCTTGATTGGGATGTGCGCGGCATCGTGCATGGTCACAACGGCTATCTCGACATCACGCTTTCAATGGGACTTATCGGGCTGATCTGCGCGATTGTCGTGATTATCATCATGCCGCTTGTCAACTATATGCGGTGCAGGCAAACGCGGGAGAACCTGCTGCTTGCAGATTTCTTTTTGATGTTCGTGTTTTTCGGCACGCTCAATGCAATGCTCGAAAGCTTTTTCTTCCGACGCATGGATCCGGTCTGGCTCATGCTGATTTTTGCCATTTTTGGCCTGCGCATGACGGCCAAAGTCACGATCCCCAAGCGGTCAGTCTAGAGCGGTTCCTGTTGAAACAGAACTGTAGAAACCGCTCTATCTTTTTGTTTTTACGCATTATCCTACGCAAAACCGCTTCGCACTTTTGCTGGAAATGCTCTAATCGGAGTTACTTATGAATATCGCTATCATTGGCACGGGCTTCGTCGCCGATTATTACATGACTACGCTGCGCAATTATCCGCAATTGCACCTGCTTGGTGCGTTTGATCGCTCGGCAGAGCGGCTGAAAGTTTTTGCGGCGCATTATGGCGTGCGCCCCTATGAGAGCTATGGAGCGGTTTTGGCCGATGAGCAGGTGCAGATTGTGCTCAATCTCACCACGCCTGAAAATCACTATGCAATTTCGCGTGCAGCACTTGAAGCTGGCAAGCATGTCTATTCGGAAAAGCCATTAGCGATGGATTTCAACGATGCCCAAGCGCTTGTTGAATTCGCTAACTCCAAAGGCCTGACACTTGCTGCAGCACCGGCAAATGCTTTAAGCGACGCCCAAAAGCTTGTTGCAAGCTCGATGAGCGAGATTGGCACGCCGCGACTGGTCTATGCGGAAATGGAAGACGGTCCGGTTTTTCGCGACAAATGGTCAACATGGCGCTCGCAATCGGGCGCACCATGGCCGGGTCTGCATGAATTCGAGATTGGCTGCACGCTGGAACATGCAGGCTATGCACTTTCATGGCTGGTGTCGCTGTTCGGTCCTGTGGAAAGCGTGACAGCATTTTCTTCGATCACCTTCCAGAACAAGGGACCGGGCACTGAGCATCTGCACATGGCCCCCGATTTTTCCGTGGGTTGTCTGCGTTTCAAGTCCGGTCTTGTGGCACGTCTGACATCGGGGCTTGCGATGCCAAAGGATCGCAGCCTGACGATTGTTGCCGACAAAGGCTCGATCACAGTCGATGATCTTTGGGACAATCGATCCGCGGTTCGCCTTGAATCAACAGAGCGAAAGCGGTCCATCCTTTCGCGTGTTTTTGGCCGTCTGGAGGCCAAGCTTGGCAAGACGCTTGCATGGAAACCAGCTGTCGGCAGCAAGCTTGCTTATCCGAAAAGCGATGCAGTCACTTTACCATCATTCCCGTCGCAGATCGATTTCATGCGCGGCGTGGCCGATCAGGCGCGCGCCATTGAAACAGGCGGCACGGCCTTCTTTTCAGGCGCTGTGGCGCTGCACATCACCGAAGTGGCGCTGGCACTCAACAATGCGGGTGAGAATGCGGCACCCTATAAGGTGCAGAGCAGCTTTTAGTTCGGCCTCTTTGCTAACACAGTGCTGACGATGTTTGCCACGGCAGCACTGTGTTCCAGTTGCATAATCGGGCTAGAGATTTCGCCGCGCAAAACTGCATCACGCACGGCTTCCGCCTGAAATTGCAGCCCATTGCCTGAAAACGCATGATGCTCAACCGTTCTGCCGGGAAGCGGCAGACGGTTGAGGACTTTTCCAACAAGACCGCCCGGACCTTTCGGGCCGAGGGGCGAGTTTAGAACCTTTTCCGAAAAGATCGTCAGTCGCTGCGCTTTGAGAAACGGCGCATGCAGCAGAATTGCGCCCTTGGTGCCTTCAATCAGCATCTGGTTTGTGCCGTCATGATCAAAGCCGCAGGAAAGCTGGGCTTTGGCATTGGGGTAGCTGAGTTCGATGATCGTGCGCATATCGACCCCGCTCTTGGCGCTTATCCAGCGTCCGCTAACCGCCTCGGGCAATCCGAGAAAGCTGAGTGTTAGCGAGATCGGGTAAACGCCAAGATCAAAGGCAGCGCCGCCACCGAGTGCTGGATCAAAAAAGCGGCTTTGTGGGTCTTTTTCGCGAAAATAGGAGAGGTCAGCTTCAATGCTTTTGACCACACCGATCCGTCCGGACCGGATATGCTCTTGTGCGGCCTGAACTGCCGGTAGAAAACGACTCCACATGGCTTCCATGGCAAAGACTTGATGCGCTTTGCTTGCGGCTTCGATCTGGTTTGCGCCTTCCGCATCAAGGGCAATTGGCTTTTCCGTCAGGCAGGCTTTTCCAGCCGATATCGCCTGCAATGTCTGCGGCACATGCGTGGCGTTTGGCGTCGCAATATAGACTGCGTCAATCGCAGCGTCGGCGAGAAAGGCTTCAACATTATCATAGGCGCGTTCTGCACCGATGCGCTTTTTGACATCTTCGGCTTTATCAAGTGAGCGCGAGCAAACAGCGCTCACGCGCATATTGGGGCTTGCCTGAATGTCGGCGGCAAAGGCGTTGGCAATCGTGCCCGTTCCCCAGATACCCCATCGAAAATCTTTGCCGTTGCGCTGATTGTTTGTCATGGTTTGCCGCCGAGCCTTTATAATCCCCTGTCATTCATTTGCTAACGTTGTTGCATGATAAATGCGAGAGGGCAGGTGCATTTAAATCGGTTAGTTTTTTTGGAAAAGGCCTATCAAATTTGTGTCATATGCCCTAGATCATCCAACAATAGGATACAGACTGGAATACGCTGGCGCTAAATAGTGCGACAGCAAGTAGCTAAGACAGTTCAGTATTTCCGTATGACAAGCCAAGGGCTGTGTATTTCAAAAGGGCAAAAAATGGAAAAAGCAGATATCGGAATGGTCGGTCTGGGCGTTATGGGTTCGAACCTTGCGCTGAACATCGCCGAGAAGGGCTACACGGTAGCCGTCTATGACCGCGACGAACCTGTCCTGCAAGCATTCCTCGAAAAAGCTGGCGCGCTGCGTGACAAGATTATCCCTTGCGCCACTTTCGAAGAACTGGCTGATAATATCCGCAAGCCACGTCCAATCATCTTCCTTATCAAGGCCGGCGCACCAGTTGATGCCGAAACCACCCGCCTCAAGGCTTATCTTGAGAAGGGTGACATCATGATAGATGCGGGCAACTCTGATTATCGCGATACTGTACGTCGTTTGAAGGCGCTGGGTCCAAACGACCCGACCTTTGTGGGTATGGGTGTATCGGGCGGTGCGGAAGGTGCACGTCATGGTCCGTCAATGATGGTTGGCGGTACAGAGGAAGCCTATGAGCGTATCGCGCCAATCCTCTTGGCTGCTGCTGCAAAGTATAAGGGCGAGCCTTGCTGTGCGCTGGTCGGCCCGGATGGTGCAGGTCATTTCGTCAAGACCATTCATAACGGCATCGAATATGCCGATATGCAGATGATTGCCGAAATCTACGGCATCCTGCGTGATGGCCTTGGTCTTTCGGCTCCGGCAATCGGTGATGTGTTTGAGAAGTGGAATTCAGGTCCGCTCAATTCCTATCTCATCGAAATCACGGCCAAGGTTCTCAAGGCAACCGATCCTGAAACCGGCAAGGCAGTGGTTGATGTAATCCTCGACGAAGCCGGGCAGAAGGGCACTGGTCGCTGGTCGGCTATCGAGGCACAGATGCTTGGCGTTCCAGCAACAGGTATTGAAGCGGCCGTTGATGCACGCTCGCTGTCGTCGCTTAAAACCGAGCGTCTGGCTGCTGAAAAAGTTTACAATCCTGCGCCACGCACATTGGACATTGCCGATCAGGCACAGTTCCTTGCCGATCTGGAGCAGGGTCTTCTGGCCGGTAAAATTGCGGCCTATGCTCAGGGCTTTGCCGTGATGTCGGCAGCGTCCAAGGAATATGGCTGGAAAATTCCGCTGGCAACCACAGCACGTATCTGGCGCGAAGGCTGCATCATTCGTTCGCTGTTGCTTGACGACATTGCACAGGCTTTTGAAGGTCAGGAAATCGAAAATCTGTTGCTGGTTCCTGCTTTTGTTGAGCGTATGGGCAAGGCATCGAAAGGTCTTCGCAAGATCGTGGCTCAGGCAGCGCTTGCCGGTCTGCCGCTTCCAGCACTTGGTTCAGCATTGAGCTATTTCGACAGCTTTACCCAGTCCCGCGGTACGGCCAACGTTATTCAGGGCCAGCGCGACTTCTTCGGTTCGCATGGCTTCAAGCGCGTCGATAAAGAAGGCGATTTCCACGGTCCCTGGAACTGAGATATTTCGGCTCTTACGGCCTGCAAATAGCGTCTTTCTGCGATCCGGTGCTCACGTACTTTATGTACGCTGCGCTCCGGTTCTCGAAAGCCACAATTTTCGGCACGTAAGAACCAAAATCTCAACAGCTCCAGCGATGTAGTTTTCACAAAAAAGCCGCCAGTTTTGGCGGCTTTTTTTGTCGGCTTTGTGCTTTTTTAAGGGTTTAATCTGCCAAAACGAGCAAATCGTGAGCGGCGAAGTGCACAGTGACCTTGTCGCCGCGCTGTGGCGGTTTGTGCGCAGGGTCGTTGAATGTGTCGAACGAAAGCTGATTCTTGCCCAGTGCCACGCGGGTTCGGATGACCGAGCCAAGGAAGTGTACATCTTCGATGGTAGCATCGAGCGATGTATCATGGCTCTTGCGTGCTTCAAGACTGACAGCTTCCGGACGCAGGGCAAGCGTAATCACCTTACCCTTTTCGTGGTGACCAAGCTCTTCCTGCACTGTGATGGTGCGCCCATCAAGATCAATGCTGTTTTGTGCAGGCTCATTCACCGATGCTTCGAGCATGTTTAGCGTGCCAACGAAAGACGCGACAAAACGCGAGGCAGGGCGGTTATAGATGTCAAAAGGTGTGCCGATCTGATCGGCCTTGCCTTCGTGCATCACGACGATGCGGTCAGAGATCGAAAGCGCTTCTTCCTGATCATGAGTCACGAAAACAGTGGTAATGCCGAGCTTCTGCTGGATTGCCCGGATTTCCTGGCGCAGAGAAATACGAATTTTTGCATCAAGCGCTGATAGCGGTTCGTCGAGAAGAAGCACCTGTGGTTTGGTCGCAAGTGCACGGGCCAGCGCAACACGCTGCTGCTGACCGCCGGACATCTGATAGGGATAGCGGTCTGCAAGATGCTCAAGCCTGATGAGGCTGAGCATTTCTTTCACGGTCGAATCGATTTCGGCCTTTGATTTGCCTGATACGCGAAGTCCGAACGCTACGTTCTGTGCAACTGTCATGTTTGGAAACAGCGCATAGGCCTGAAACACCATGCCGATATTGCGCTGGTTCGGCTTGAGATCGACCACATCCTTGCCATCTATTTCAATGGCACCATGATCTGCACCTTCAAAGCCAGCAATCATCCGCAGTACCGTGGTCTTACCGCAGCCCGAAGGGCCGAGGAAAGAAACGAATTCGCCTTTTTCGACAGCGAGATTGAAATCGTGGACGACGGTATTGGCGCCGAAGCTCTTTTTCAGGTTTTTTAGATTAAGAAAAGCCATGAAGGTTACCCGGCGGTTGTCTTGAATTTGTTAAGGCGAGAGACAAGCTGCAACATGATGATGCTGAGCCATGTAATGCCAAATGATATAATCGCCAGCGCCGATGGTTCGTAAGCGCGATTGGCACCGACAAGCTGGAGATAAGGGCCGAAAGCCGGACGATTGAGCAGCGACGCCAGCGTGAATTCACCAATGACGATGGCGAAAGTGATGAATGCACCGCTCATGACGCCCGACATGACATTGGGGAAAATCACCTTGAACATGATTCGCCCCCAGCCAGCGCCAAGGCTTTGTGCTGCTTCCGTCAGTGTTCGAACATCAATCGTGCGCATGGCTGTATCGACGGCACGATACATATAAGGCAGCGACAGGGTCATATAGCCGAACATCAGCAACAGATCGGTTGCGCGTGTCGATGAGGTGAATGGCAGCCATGACGACGAATTATAAATCCGCAAATAGCCGAACACGATAACGATTGCTGGAATAACCAGCGGCATCAAGGTGATGAACTCGATCAGCGGGCGCAGATGCGGCAGGCGCAAGCGGACCCAATAGGCCGTCGGCACCACAAGCAGTACGCCGAAGATAATTGTCAGGATGCCAAGAACGATGGAATAGGTGAAGGTCGCCTGAAAATTCGGATCGGCGAACACAACCCGGTAGGCATCGAAAGAATATTCGCCGCGCCGCATGCGCAGAGAAAATTCGAAAGTGCCGATCAGTGGCACGAGGAAGTAGATCGCGCCAATCAGGAAGGCGATCCATGCCCCGATCTTCTGAGGATTAAATGCCTTCTTCATCGCTGCCACCTTTCGGCACGCATACGCAGCCAGATGTAAAGAAGATTGGAAAGTCCGGTAATCACGATCATGCCAAGCGCCAGCGCGTAACCGAGATTCTGGTTATGCAGAACGTCGCCTCTGATCTGCGCATAAAGCAGGATTGGAACAATGTTGAGCGAAGAACCGGTCAGCGCATAGGCCGTTGCAATTGCACCGAAGGCGTTTGCAAACAAAAGCAGCGTTGTGCCGAGCAGGCTTGGCCACAGAATCGGGAAAGCGACCATGCGCCAATATTGAAGATTGGTGGCACCGAGGATTGATGAGGCTTCGCGCCATTCTTTCTTCAAACCGTCGAGTGCAGGCGTGAGAATCAGCACCATCAGCGGTATCTGGAAGAATAGATAGGTGATCGTTAAGCCAAAGAAGCTGAGCAGATTAAAGCCGGTCGAATAAAGATTGAAGCCGAACCACTCGCGCAGGAGGATCGTCACGAAACCTGTGCGGCCAAGGGTGGCCAGAAAGGCGAAAGCCAGCGGAACGCCCGCAAAATTGGAGGCAACGCCCGAGAACGTCAGAACGGTCGGGCGCAGCCAGCGCGGCAGATTGCCAAGCACCACGGCCCAAGCCAGAAAGAAGCCAATCAATGCGCCGCCGATGGCAGATGCGAGGCTGACTTTGATCGAAACCCAATATGCACTCATGATCTGAGGCTGAAACAGGTCGTAGACATTTTTCAGTGTGAAGTTGCCGTCCGGGTCCTGAAATGCACCGACAACAAGATACATCGTCGGCCATAACAGAAAGAGGATGGCGAACAGGAAGAAGGGCGCAACGCCAATATATGAAAGCGGCAGTTGACGCTTACGCACCCCGCTTGATGGTGCGACTGTTTCGGCTGGTGAACTCATGCGTTCTTTCTTTAACTGTTCTGCAAACACTGTGACGACCATTTCTGGTCGTCACAGGCATAAACAGGGCGAGATGAAATCGCTTACTGAACGTTTGCGCCGACGACGCTGTCCCAGTTCTTGGTGATTTCGTCCTGAGCGGCTTCAATCTGTTCCAAGGTTGGGAAAATCGCCTTTTCATAGGCGTCTGCCGGTGGCAGCTTGTCGAGCAGGTCCTGCGGGATCTTGCCAGCCTTTGCCATCGCGTTGAAGCGAATCGGGTGGCAATAGCCCTTGAGGTAACCAAGCTGACCTTCATCCGAATAAAGATGCTCCATCCAGAGCTTGGCAGCGTTTGGATGTGGTGCGTAAGCACTGATCGCCTGAACGTAAACGCCGGCAATAACACCTGTCTTTGGAATCACGGTTTCGATTTCCGGATTGCCCTTAAGCGTATCACGGTCTGCGAGAGCGTTATAATCCCAACGGATGATAATCGGTGTTGAGCCCTGCGCGAGCGAAGCAGCCTTGCCGATAACAGGAACGAAGTTACCATTGGCATTGAGTTCCTTGTAGAATTCAAGACCCTTCTTGCCAGCTTCTGCGCCCGGTTCTGCACCGCGTGCGATACCTGCTGCGTGAACGCCAAGGATAGCCTGTGCGGAAACGCGTGGATCGCCGGCGAGCGCTACGGAGTTTGCATAATCGCTCTTGAGCAGGTCTTCCCAATCCTGTGGGACGTCCTTGACGATGTCCTTGTTCACTTCGAAAGCGAGAACGCCGTAATAATCGCCATACCAGTAGCCTTCTGGGTCCTTGGCGCTATCTGGAATTTCGTCCCAGGTTGCAACCTTGTAAGGCTGGATCAGGCCGTCTTTCTTGGCTGTGGTGCCGAAAGCAAAGCCAACGTCGATAACGTCAGGAGCCTGAGGACCCTTGTTGTCTTTGTTTGCCTTGATCGCTTCGATTTCGTCGCCCGAACCTGCATCAGGGTTCAGTTCGTTGACCTTGAGGCCATACTTGTCTTTGAAGCTCTTGATGATTTCGCCATAACCACACCAGTCGTGCGGGAGAGCGATTGTTGTCAGTTCGCCTTCTGCCTTAGCAGCGGCGATGAGTTCGGCTGATGGTTCGGCAGCAGCAATAGAAACTCCGCCAACGGCGATCGCCGTCGATAGAGACAGCAGACGCGCAGTAAAAGCAAGCATTGTTAGACTCCCCTGTTAAGTCGGACGAACGCTCCCGGTCGATTCCAGTGTTCGCGCACTCCCGATAGCCGTCCTAGATGACGGTTGGATGACAGATTGCGGCTTGTCACAAAATGTCAGCGATGGAAAGTGAAACACGTTTTCAGGCACTTAGCAATTGACCCATAAGGTTGAACTGCATTTTTATGACAATAAATGTGACAGAGCTTTCGTCATTGTCACATTTCGTAAAGAGGCTTTTCCGAAAACGACAGGGTTTTGCCTGCTCGCGGCATGGCACGTGCAGGTTGCTTTCAAATGAAAGTTTGTGAACGGTTCACGAAGCCTGATTGTTTTCGTTTGAACCTGCGCTTTTAGGGTGGTTGGTTACAGTTTAGTGACCGCCACCACCTCCGACAGCCTGTTTTGGTTTGCGTAACAGGATCGCACAAACCGCAAGTGAGCAGAACATCATCGTGAGAATAAAGAAAACATCGATGAAGGACATTAGCGTTGCCTGCTGGCGAACCATGCCCGACATTTTGGAAATTGCGATGGTTGCACCATCCATGCCGGCTGCATTGTACTTGGCCGTCAGATTGGCAAGCATCTGCTCCGCTTCCGCATTGCCCCAGCGGACATGCTCTGCAAGCCTGTCATAATGCATATCGCCGCGGCGTGTCAGGATGGTGTTGATTACAGCCAGACCCACTGCGCCGCCAAGGTTACGCGTCAGGTTGAACAGACCAGATGCGTTTTTCATGAGGGCAGGGGATAATGTTCCCAATGCGAGATTGTTGATAGGCACCATGCAAAGCATGAGCGAGCAGCCGCGCAGGATTTGCGGCAACAACAGTTCGTAGAAATCCCAGTCTGCCGTGAGTCCCGTCACCATCCACGTACCCGCCGCAAAGCCTAAGAAACCGATCATCATCATGAGACGTGGGTCCATGCGATTGGAAAGGAAACCGGCAAGCGGGGCTGTGAAGAACATGGCAAGACCGCTCACGAAGAGGGCTTCGCCTATCATGAGTGCATCATAGCCGCGTATGCTGCTCAGATAGAGCGGGTAGAGATAGGTGAGGCCGTAAAGGCCGACACCCATCACGAATGAGAACAGGGAACCGAAGGCAAAGTTCACATTCTTGAAGGCACGTAAGTCAACAATGGGCTCTTCAGCCGTGAATGCTCTGTAGAAGAAGACGATGCCGCCAATCGTCATCACGCCCGTGAGAATGAAGATAGCTTCATCCTGGAGCCAGTCGTTGCGCGGACCTTCTTCGAGCACATATTCCATAGAGCCGAGGAATGCAGCCATGCCAGCAAGGCCCCACCAGTCGAACTTGCTCAGAAGAGAGCTGTCACCTTCATCGAAATCAATGAGGTTCCATGCAGCAATCGTCACCAGAATGCCGGGGCCGACATTGACGAGAAACAGCCAATGCCATGAGAAAGCGTGGCTCAGATAGCCACCGACTGTTGGTCCTATCGTTGGTGCAAGAGTTGCAACAAGACCAATCATTGGTGAAACGATAGATCGTTTTGATGGCGGGAATATTGTGAATGCAGCTGCAAATACGCTCGGGATCATGCCGCCGCCGATGAAGCCCTGAATGGCACGGTAGACGATCATCTGATCAATATTGGTCGCAGTCGCACAGAGCATTGACGCAAGGGTGAAACCCGCAGCTGAAACAGTAAACAGAACGCGTGTGGAAACGAGGCGTCCGAGGAAGCCGGAAAGCGGAATCATGATGACTTCCGCAATCAGATATGAGGTCTGTACCCACGAAATTTCATCGGAGCTGGCGCTTAGACCTGCCTGAATTTCAGACAGCGACGCAGACACAATCTGGATATCCAGAATTGCCATGAACATACCGAACACCATTGCAAGAAAAGCAATCGCTTTCTTGGGATCAATGCGGTCATCTGCCGGGGCCATTTGGCCTATTGTAGTGTCTGCGGCCATAAAGGCGCACTCCGAAAAGGAAAGGCGACACGGAATTTTTCAGCCGTGTCGCTATATAAAAAGAGCCACTATTTATATTAGCCAGCGTTGCCGTCGGGTGCCGTGCGTGTATCGACCTCGACAGTTACACTCAGACCTGCGCGAATTTTGCCGGAATCGAGAACTTCCTGCGGGATCATGATGCGAACAGGAACGCGCTGTACAATCTTGGTAAAATTGCCGGTAGCATTTTCTGGCGGTAACAGCGAGAAGACCGCCCCTGATGCAGGTGCAACGGATGCAACTTTGCCCTCAAAATAAGGGCCGTCGATGGCATCCACATAGATACGCGCCGTCTCGCCAGTCTTAATATCGGCAAGCTGAGTTTCCTTGAAATTCGCATCAATATAGAGCGCATTGACGGGAACCAGAGCCGCAATTTTCTGCCCGGCAGAGACAAGATCACCCTTCTTGCCGGAAAGATTGCCGACAACGCCATCAAAGGGCGCACGCAGCGTCGTGAAATCAAGATCACGCGCTGCCTTATCGCGCGCAAGTTCCAGCGAGCGCATACCGCTCTCAGATTCCTTGTATTGTGCGTTCAGTACTTCAATATTCGCATTGGCGGCTGCTATCTGTGCTATTGATCCGGCAAGTTTTGCGCGCGCCTGATCAAGCGCTGACTGTGCGCTATCGAGTTCCGATTGCGCGGAAAAGCGCGTGTCGTGCAGCTTCTGAATGCGGACCATCGTGCTTTCGGCATTTTTAAGAACGGCCTGCGAAGCCTGTTCGTCGGCCTGTGCCTGCTGTAACACGGCCTGCGACGCATCTATTTCAGCAGTAATGCGGGCAAGTGTCTGCTTCTGGGTTGCAAGTTTTGCCACCGCTTCATCAAGCGCAATTTTGTAGTCGCCAGCATCAAGCTGGAAAATCACATCGCCAGCCTTGATGCGCTGGTTGGCAACAACCGGGATATTTTCGATGTATCCAGTGACTTTTGGCGCGATGGATGCAATGTCGCCTTGCACATAAGCATCATCGGTCGAAACCATGAAGCGACCGACCGTCCACCAGTCATAGCCGTACCAAAGTCCACCCGCTAACGCGACCGCGATAAGAGATGGAAGCACAACGCGCTTTCCAAAGCCTTTCTTGCTGCCTCCGTCAGTTTTCTTTTTTTCAGGCGTAGCAATTTCTGGCTCGGTGTGTGGCGCTGGCCTCTCACCTAGTGGGTCTGCATTTACCTTGCTCTGCTCATCGGGAACCGAAGGTTTCGGAAATTGGCGAATATCAGCCGTATCGACAGACTTGGGGGCGGACATGAGGCAAACTTTCTATTCAACCGCTTCAACGAACCGCTTGGTTCGATGTTGACTTAGGGCAATAAGTTACCCATATCAAGAGTGATCGAACCGCTTGGTTCGAAAAAAATTATGAGTTTGTACAATGAATCGTGAACGCTGCATAGAAGATGCTGCTTATGTGGCTGTACAGGGAGATGAAGTCGATCTGCTCCTTGATGAGTCAGATAGTGATGGCGCGCGTACGCGCCTTGCGGCGGGACAAGACCCTATAAAGCGCAGGCAGATTCTTGAGGGTGCGCAGAATGTCTTTCTGCGTATGGGCTTTGATGCGGCCAGCATGAATGACATCACGCGTGAAGCGGGCGTTTCAAAGGGTACGATTTACGTTTATTTCAACTCCAAGGAAGATCTGTTCGTAGAACTTTGCGAGCATTATCGGCAGACGCTGTTCAGCAAACTTCTGGAAACCTTGGACCGTGGTTTTTCATCGCGTCAGGAACTCATAGAGTTTGGGGTAGCGCTTGTTACGCTCATTACCTCGTCGACGGCCGTGCGTGCGCAGCGCATCATCATCGGCGTGAGTGAACGCAAGCCGGAGCTCGCGGCGCGTTTTTATGAGCGCGGACCCAAGCGCAGTCTGATCGTCATGGCTGACTACATGGAGCGGATGATCAAGGCTGGCGAGCTTGAACCGTTCGATGTGATGGAAAAGGCTTATCAGCTAACCGATTTGTTTCTTGCCGGCATGTACCGTCCCCGCCTCTTCGGTGCGCTCGCTGAGCCGCCATCGACAGAAGCCATCAGAAAAAATGTAGAATCAGCGGTCGAGTTTCTTTTCAAAGCATTTGGCAAAAAAATCGTGTGATGTTTAGAAATGAAACACCCGATTTATTGAGTGATCACAATTCAGTCATTTTTTGTAACAAATCTGTTTTTTTGATACATTAGCCATATTTCAAAACCTTTTTTGTGCAAGTAACTCTTTGCAATAGAGAAATTGCGAGTTGATTTAGGACGTATTTTTTATGTGACTTATGGAGAATTGAAGCAATTAAAGCATCGATTCTCAAAAGGGATGTTCGACTCTCGATGAAGATTTTGAACATCTATATTGCTAAGGATATTAGCCAATGACTTTAGATTTGATCCATTTTCCCAACTTTAAGAAGACCTTTTTCGGCCTTTCTTTTCAAAGCGATATGCTTTCCTTGCTTCAGCGTATCCGTGACGAAATCGGATGCCGCCACATCATGCACACCTTCAAGGGGCGTATGGGTGATTGCACCAAAATAAATTCGGACGATCTGACGGTTGTCATGACCGCTCCGACAAACTGGGCGACGCGCTATTCTACAAAAAACTACTTTGTCATTGATCCTATTTTTCAGGAAGACGCACCGTACTTTCGCAATGATGCGAGCGGCATTGTCAGAAATTTGGCCGATGACGCGAAAGATTGCCCTGCAGTCATGGAGCTTGTGCAGGATGCCGAAAAGCACGGTATCGGCAATCTTTTCATAGCTGTTTCGGCACGCAATCAAAAAGGTGTAACCGGTTGTACGCTGTTCAGCTTTGAAGTGACTGACGAAGACCATGAGCAATTCTTGGCGCGTATGCGACCGCGGCTTCTCAGTTTGTCAGGTATCATCCACAGTGCCTTGTGCGGCTGCAAGGATGCAAATACCGTTACTGGACTACTGACGCCACGCGAGATTGATTGTCTGCGTTGGGCTGCGAGTGGAAAAACGGATGGTGAGATCGGCGAAATTCTCAGCATTGCCCGTTGGACGGTTGTCACCTATCTTCAAAACGCAAAGATTAAGCTTAATTGCTCAAACAGGACATCCGCCGTTGCAACAGCGCTTTCTCTTGGCATTATTGAGATGCCAGAGGTTCAGCATCTTTTTGTGTGATGAACGTTACGGACTGTAGAAATATGGCGGGCATTGTCCGCCATTATTTTTTAGATAAGTTCAATGATGGCCGCATTTTTCGCAAAGACCACGCAATTCGAGCGTTGTCTTGCGGGACTTGAAGCCGGATTGCACGCTCCAAGCGCTGACTAGATTTTCGATTGCGGAATCCGAGAACTCCGTCACCTGTCCACACTGCTCGCAAATGGCAAAAGCAATCAGTCCATGCTCGTGACATTGCGGATGTGCGCAGGCAACGAATGCATTGAGGCTTTCGAGGCGGTGCACCATCCCGTAATCCAGCAGCTTTTCCAATGCACGGTACACCTGCAATGGCGCACGAAAACCGTGATCGCGTAACTGATCGAGGATCGTATAGGCGCTGAGTGGTCCTTCGGCTTTGGACAACACATCGAAAACGAGCGTCTGATTGCGTGTCAGGTCATGCGATGCATGATGATGGGCATGATTATGATCGGTGTGATTGCTCATTATCCAGCGGTCCGTTTCGGTGAAGCCTCTCTCCTATTTAATGGCAGGAGGCTTAAAATGAAAATAGCCAGTGTGGCAACGACGATTGATGGGCCGGAAGGCGTGTCGAATTCGACGGAACCATAAAGTCCGCCAATTACGCCAAATGCGCCGATGAGAGATGCGATGATTGCCATTTGCTCCGGCGTTGTAGCAAATCTGCGTGCGGTTGCGGCAGGAATGATCAACAATGATGTGATCAGAAGTATGCCGACAATCTTCATCGAGATGGCAATAACAATTGCCAGCAACAGCATGAAGATGATCCGTGAAAAAGCTGGGTTCAACCCTTCTGCACGTGCAATATCTTCACTGACTGTTGCCGCAAGCAATGGACGCCACAGCCATGCCAGCAGTGCCAGCACCAGAACACCTCCGCCATAGATAAATGCAATGTCGAGGCGTGAAACCGCAAGCAGATCGCCAAACAGGAAAGACAGCAGATCAACACGCACCCATGTCATAAAGGCAACGATGACGAGCCCCAATGACAAGGTTGCATGCGAAAGAATGCCCAGAAGTGAATCCGCTGAAAGTGAATGTTTTTTCTGAAGCAGCAGAAGGATAGCTGAAATCGCAACGGCAACGGCGAAGACCCCGATCATCAGATTGATGTCGAGGATTAGCGCCAAAGCCACGCCCAACAGGGCCGAGTGTGCCATGGTATCGCCGAAATAGGCCATCCGCCGCCAAACAATGAAACAGCCGAGCGGACCCGTGGTCAGTGCAAGCCCGACACCGGCAATGAGTGCGCGGGTGAAAAAATCGTCAAGCATGGGGTTTGTCTCCCTCATGATGGTGATGATGCTCACCTTCGTGGTGGTGGCCGTCTTCTGCGTGGCAATGATCTGTCACCGTACCATCCGCATGCATGACGCGACCGTCAGGCAGGTGTGTGTGATCATGGTGATGTTCGTAAACAGCCAGTGGACCGACGGCTCGGCTTCCAAACAGGCGCACATATTCGGGGCTCGCGGTGACATCGCGTGGACTTCCGCTACAGCAAACATGGCCATTCAGACAAATAACGCGATCGGTTGCAGCCATGACCAGATGCAGATCATGGGAAATCAGCAAGACGCCACAGCCGGTGTCATCGCGCAATTTGGCAATCAGTTCGTAAAGCGCTGCTTCGCCCGAAAAATCCACGCCCTGAACCGGCTCATCAAGCACCATAATGTCGGGCTTGCGTGCCAGAGCGCGTGCCATTAGCGCGCGCTGAAACTCGCCGCCCGACAAATTGGTGATCTCTGCCTTGATAAGATGTGTGATCCCCACAGCGTCGAGCGCGCGCAGAATGTCGGTTTTGGAAAGCGGTCCCGTCAGCGTCATCAAACGCTCGACAGAAAGCGGCATGGTGCGATCGATATTGATTTTCTGCGGCACATAACCAATCCGCAGACCTTTGATGTGGCGGATTTCGCCTTCATCCGGCTTGAGAATATGCAGCGCCATTTTGGCTGTTGTGCTCTTGCCAGCACCGTTGGGGCCAATAAGAGTGACGATTTCCCCGCGATGGATAGTCAGATCGACATTGCGCACAAGCCATCGCCCGTCGCGATAAACGCCGGCATTCTTCAATTCTATCAGCGGTTCCCGCTTTGAATGCGCGGGGAGGGCGGTCTTATGAGCCATATAAAATGAGCTTTCGCTGCCTTTTGTGAGAGCTTCGTCGCATTAATAATCCGCGACGCTCCCGAAATCCTCATCTCAACATGTCTGAAACATATGTCGATTCGGGTTCGTTTGCGTCCGGCGGTTTTGATCTGTGAACAATTCTCCAAAAAGAGGTTGTGTCTTCTTATTGCAGACGTTATAGCATAACGCAAATGATGTAATAAAATAACATATCACTTGTATATGTTGTTCGCTTCAATCTGACATACAAGAGAGATCCATGAAACACTTCCGATCCCTGCTGTTGGCATCCGCATTTATGGCTGTTTTGGGTAATGCCGCTCCTGCTGCCGAGCGAACTGGCGTTGTCGTTTCAATCAAACCGTTGCATTCGCTGGTCGCGGCAGTGATGCAGGGCGTTGGTGAGCCGACATTGATCGTGCAGGGTGCGGGATCAGAGCACGCTTACAGCCTCAAGCCTTCCGATGCCAAGGCGATTGAAAGTGCCAAGGTCATTTTCTGGGCTGGCCCTTCCATGGAAACTTTTCTCGATAAGTCGATAGATACACTTGGCGATGGTGCCAAAGTGGTGGCGCTCGGCGATGCTGAAGGTCTGACGAAGCTGAAATTCCGTGAAGGTGGCCCATTCGAAGCGCACGACCACGGACATGAAGGCCACAGTCATGACCACGACGGTCACGATCACAGCAGCCATGATGGCCATGATCATGCCAAGCATGGTGAAGAGGGGCATGATCATAGTGCAGGAGCTGTTTCGCATGATGGCCACGACCATGGAAATGAGTCTGCTGAAAAACATGATCATCATCACGAGCACGGCGAGTTTGATCTGCATTTCTGGCTGGACCCGCAAAATGGCAAAGTTCTCGTCGGCGATATCGCAAAGACTTTGAGTGAAAGCGACCCGGAACATGCGGCGCAGTATGAGAAGAATGCCACGGCCTATGCTGAAAAACTCGATGCGCTGACCAGGGACATCCAAACTGAACTTCAGCCGGTCAAGGAAAAGCCCTTCATCGTTTTCCATGATGCCTATCAGTATTTTGAAAATCGTTTCGGTGTGAAGGCCGCAGGCTCGATCACCGTCAGCCCCGAAAAAGCCCCCGGTGCGGCACGCATCAAGGACATTCACGAGAAGATCAAATCTCTGGGAGCAGTATGCGTCTTCTCCGAGCCGCAGTTTGAGCCGAAGCTCGTCAACACAGTTATCGACGGGACAGAGGCCAAAACTGGTGTGCTTGATCCGCTCGGTGCAGAATTGAAGGATGGCCCGGACCTTTATCCGCAACTCATCCGCAATCTTGCGGGCTCGCTGAAGGACTGTTTGTCGAAGTAGACTGATCGCGTTCATTCTGGACCCCACTCCAGAAACGATCAGTTCTCGGTGCCGGGCTGTCATATTTTCTGGCGGTCCGGCGCATCGATTTCGAAAATCACTCTCGCTAAAGCGGCTCCAGCAATTCCGTTTAGAGCATAATCCGACATTCGTTAAACGAGGATCGATAAGATTATGCTTAAGATAAAAGGCGTTAGAGCGCCGATCTGATCCAACCAGATCGAAACGCGCTCTTAACAGGAACCGATCAGACGTCTGGCTCCGAAATCTATGGGATGCAAAGCTGCGTCACATTCGTGCCCGATATGCATTCGTTTTGACGCAATAGATTCCCGTCTCAATCAGGTGGCTTTGCCGCCTCTTTTTAGCCGCACGAATGTAATGATATAACATTTATAATCAGAATTAACCAAATCAGCCAGCAAAGGAATTGCTATGAAAAGGCTTCCCGTCACCGTTCTTTCAGGCTTTCTCGGAGCAGGGAAAACCACGCTTCTCAACCATGTGCTCAATAACCGTGAGAATCGCCGCGTCGCCGTCATCGTCAATGATATGAGCGAGATCAATATCGATGCAGCGCTTGTTCGTGAGGGTGGAGCCGATCTCTCACGCACCGAAGAACAGCTCGTCGAGATGACCAATGGCTGCATCTGCTGCACATTGCGCGACGATCTTTTGAAAGAAGTCGCACAATTGGCAGCGCAGGATCGCTTTGATTATCTGCTGATTGAATCAACCGGCATTTCCGAACCGCTCCCAGTTGCAGCCACATTCGAATTTCGCGATGAGAGAGGCGAAAGCCTCTCCGATATTGCGCGCCTTGATACGATGGTTACCGTTGTTGATACTGCCAATCTTCTCAAGGACTATTCTTCAAGTGACTTTCTGCGCGACCGGGGTGAGTCGTTAGGGGATGAAGACGAGCGCACGCTGGTTGATCTTCTGGTTGAGCAGATCGAATTTGCCGATGTCGTTGTGCTTAACAAGATTTCCACGGCAACCGTGCAAGAGTGCGACCTCGCGCGTAAGGTTATCCGCTCACTCAATCCGGATGCACGCATTGAAGAAGTCGACTTCGGGCAGATCGCTCTTGATTCCATACTCGACACACGGCGCTTTGATTTCAATCGCGCCCACGAACATCCGCTTTGGTATAAGGAGCTTCACGGCTTCCATGACCACGTGCCGGAAACCGAGGAATATGGCGTTCATTCCTTCGTTTATCGCGCTCGCCGTCCGTTTGCTCCTGCACGGTTCCAAAGATTCATTGACAGAAGCTGGCCGGGTGTGGTTCGCGCAAAGGGATTTTTCTGGCTGGCAACACGTCCCGATTATGTGGGTGAGCTTAGTCAGGCAGGTGTGCTGGTGCGCACGAACAAACGCGGCCGCTGGTGGTCTGCTGTTCCGCGCAGCTATTGGCCAGCAGAGCCGGAATGGCATCAGGCAATGCAACCTTATCTCGATGCAGAATGGGGTGATCGCAGGCAGGAGATTGTCTTTATCGGCGTAAACCCAATGGATCAGGCAAAAATCACAGCTGAACTCAATGAATGCCTTGTGCCGGAACAGCAGTTCATGCCGCAAAACTGGCAAAAGCTTATGGACCCGTTCCCAAGCTGGTCAGTTGCAGCCTGATAGCCTATTCAGCCGACAGCGCGGCTAGATCGCCTATCTGATTGAATCAGATAGGCGATCTAGCCAATTGTTTTAACGCGCATCTTATCCGAAAACCGTTTCACACTTTTCGGGATGCGCTATATTTCAGACGTCATGCTGTCGGCAAGTGTGCGGTGATCAAGCACATTGGCAATTGCTTCGCGCACTTCCAGCATCATGTGGCGCACTTCACATTCCGTTTCATCACAATCGTCGCAAGGCTGATAATCGGTCTTGCTGGCGCAGGCGATGGGCGCAAGCGCGCCGTCAAGTGCACGAATGATATTGCCAATGTGTATTTCATTGGCCGGGCGGGCAAGGCAGAAGCCACCGCCTTTGCCTTTACGACTCAACACAAAGCCCGCATTACGCAACTCAGTGAAAATATTATCGAGAAATTTGCGCGGAATATGATGCCTTTCGGCGATCTCGCTCGCTGAAACCAGCTGACCGTTCGATACGCCGGCAAGATGCACCATGGCTTTCAGGCCGTATTTGCCTTTTTTGGTTAGCATCGCACCCCTGCTGCACTATTTTACGGATCACCCGACCACGTATAGCATTGAATATAAGAGCCTGAATCAAAAGGCGTCATTTTCAGCCGCTTGTGGCGACTTTTGGAACAGGCTCTAAGAATTAGGGAGTTAGGAGGCCCCCGACAAGTTACCTTCGCGTCGCATGTATCAGGAGTCTGAACCTTTCATAGCGAGAGCAAGTGCACCTTGCAGACTATCGCCGCGCGGCTCCATATAAAACTCACTATAGGGAAAGCATGACAACGCTTTATAAGATGCAGCAAGCCCTCCCGTCAGGCTGAAACGTTTGAGCTCTTCAATTCCTATTTTTGCCAATCCATTGCGGATTATTTTGCAGGCTTGTTCGAGGATATCTATCCCAAGTGAGTCGTTCTTTGCGGCAAAATCGAAAATCATAGGCGCGAAAGCGGCATAGTCAGCTGCACTTGCCGTGCGGGAAAACGCGGTGATATTGCGCGGATCACCATCGAAACCGGCCAGAACAGCCTCTGATAAGTCGGACTGATCTCCCAATCCATCTACCGAGAGTAATGTCTGTTCCAGCAGATCACGCCCGAGGCGCGCTCCGCCTGCGTGATCGCTGAGCATAAATCCGTACCCACCGATGATTTGCACATCATCAGCAACGCGTCTGACAAAGGCTGAGCCGGTTCCTAAAATGATAATGGCAGCATCACCATCCCCCATCGCTCCCTGTAACGCGGTGAGCGTATCGGAAACGACGCTGCTCACAGCAAATGGCAGACGCTTATATAGTATGGTGTGGTCGGCTAGCGAGTTGGCTCCGGCCAGCCCGAGCACCGCATTGGAGCATCCATATATAGAAGACGCTAAACCGGCACTTTTGCGCGCTCGATCAGCGGCTTCACATATATGAAGAATGGAGTTCTCAGTATCCGCTCCAATATTGGCGGAACCCGATGCGCCTCTGCCAAGCACTTTGCCAGAGTGATCTGCAATGATTGCACGGCATCCGCTACCACCGCCGTCGACCCCAAAGTGATATTTTGTCGTCATGTTTGTCATTTCATTGTCGTAAAAACGGGAATCAGCTGCTTGGTATGGTTGAAATTCTGTTAAAATCCATCATATTGCCTGTGGAAAGAAAAGTTAGCATTTTTGCGGATTAGTCGTTGACAGTTTTGTTGCGTGGGGTCTATATGGCGTTCAACGAGGGCGGCGACGCTGCT
>Ga0213829_1000100_pt1 | contig 117577 bp, 105 predicted proteins | sample MC6MC0896MG_FD_180665 | JGI IMG/M metagenome (GOLD analysis project Ga0213829, IMG submission 180665) | Enriched soil aggregate microbial communities from Iowa State University, Ames, United States - MC6-MC0896-MG | ecosystem: Environmental > Terrestrial > Soil > Unclassified | place: USA... | reverse complement strand
ACCTTCAGGTATTCAGCGGCGGCGCGGCGGACCTGGCCCTCGCGCTTCCAGGTTTCCTGCAGGTCCCAGTCCATTGCCAGGGCCGGATTGCGGTCGATCTGTGCGCGGTAGCGGGCGATTGCCTCGCGGACTGGGCGCGGCTGCGAGGTGACCAGGAAGTTGGACAGGTGCAGGTAGCTAGGGTCCTGCTCGAACAGCTGCTGCAGGTCACGCCATTTGTCGCCGCTGGCGCTGGTCGCAGGATTTTCAGCAGCCGTGGCGAGCGCGTATTGGCCCAGCGGCAACGTGGCGGCGAGCACCCCGGCCTGCTTGAGAAAGGTCCGCCGCGGGTTCATGGCTGTGCCTCCACGACAGAGCTGGCCGATTGCAGGCTGGCGACCGGTTGCGCCGCTTTTTGCACCTGCGCCCAGACGCGCATGAAGTTGCCGCCCCAGAGCTTGGCGATATCGGCCTCTGAGTAACCGCGGGCGATCAGCTCGGCTGTGACGTTGCGGACCTCGCCGACGTTGTCCCAGCCTTGCACACCGCCGCCTTCATTGAAGTCCGAGCTGATGCCGACGTGATCGATGCCGACCTTGGCCACCGTATAGTCGATGGCCGCGACAAAATCCTGCAACGTGGCCTTGGGCTCGTCTTCGAGAATGCCGTACAGCGCGCCTGCGTACTCGCCGAAGCGCTGCTCGGGCCAGCCGGCAATGATCGGGTCGCCAGGCATCAGGGCCATGGCCAGGTCTTGCAGGGGCGGCAGGTCGAAGCGCTGGCGCAGCGCGTTGAGTTTGTCGCGGGTGCCCTGGGTCAGTGGTTTGAGGTATTGCGAGAACGCTACCACCTGGACCACACCGCCACTGTCCTTGATCAACTGCAGCTCGCGGTCGCTGAGGTTGCGCGGGATGTCCACCAACGCCCGCGGCGCTGAATGCGACGCTACCAGCGGTGCGCGGCTGAGCTGGGCGACCTGCTCCAGCGCTGGAGTCGACATCTGCGACACATCGATGATCACGCCCAGGTCATTGAGCCGCTGCACGGCCTGCTTGCCAATTGCCGACAGGCCGCCGAGGGCATTTGGGGTGTCGTTGAAAAACGGCATCGGCCGCGATGAGTCGGCCCAGGCATTGTTGCCGATATAGCTGAAGCCGAACATGCGCATGCCGCGCGCAGCCCAGGTGTCGAGCAGATCGATGTCATTACCCAGTGGGTACGCATTGAGCATGCTCAGAAAGATCACGAACTTGCCTTCACCGTGCAGACGGCGGAAGTCGTCGGGGCTGTAGGCGATGGCGACCTGATTGGGAAAGTCGCGGACCAGGCCGGTGATGATCCGGTAGCGCACTTCCTGCTGGTGGCGCGCTTCATCGACAAAGGCGGCGGTTGGCTTGTGCGGCGCATTGTCGCCGTTCCACATCTCTGGCCAGCCAAACAGGTTCAACGCGGCACCCGACAGCCGACCGCGGTTGAGCTTGACCAGATCGAACTGGCCCGCGCCGTCTTTATCGAACTCGTTGCCGGCGCTGGCGTAGTCCAGCGGCAGGCTGATATGGCTGTCAAAGGTGAGCATGTATTCATGCAGCGCGTCCGCCTGCTGGGTCACCTCGGCGGGGTAGCCGCGGTTGCTCCAGTGGTCCCAGGCCAGGTAGCCGCCGCCACCCAGCGCCAGCAGCAGGGGCAGGCCCAGGTACAGCGCCTTGTTGCGCAATCGTATGTTCATTGCCATCTCGGATCAGGGTGGTAACCGGGCGTGGCTCAAGCCACACGCTATGAGGGGAAGGACGTGTGGCCACGGGGAAAAATTAATCGCCTGGCGGCAATCGGCTATGCTCAAACGAGGCGTAGGCATTTTCCGTAGGTGCTGTCGTCCTGATCTGCGAAGGTATTGGAAATCGGCAGTTACGCTTGAGCCAAGCAGGTGTTGGATGACTTGGTTTAGGCTCGCCGACAGGATCTTTCTCCCCGATCTGTAGTCTTTGTTTCATCGAGAGAATAAGGAGATGTGCATGCTTGTCCGGTCATTGACCCTCGCCACGTTGCTAGCCGTAGCTGGCCCTTTGCTTGCCGCCGACAGCGATGCGCCGTTGGCCAAGGAGCTGGGCAAGGCCAGGCCGTTGGTGGTGATTGCCCCCAGCCCAGCTGACCCGACCTTGCGTGGCCTTAACGAGGCACTGAATGAATCGGCGACCAAAAAGGCCTTTGAAGAGCGTCAGCTGGTGCTCTACAGCGTTGCTGGCCTAGCGGGTACGCGCGAAGGGAAAAACCTTGAGCAGCAGACCACCATGGCCCTGATTCGTGAACTGAAACTGGGTGCGAGCAAAGGCACCAAGGTCATTCTGGTGGGCAAGGATGGCGAGTTTCATGTGTTGAAGGATGACGACAGCGGCGACAAGCTTGATCCGCAGGTGATCTTCAAGGCGGTGGACGAGTTGCCTGCCAGCGAGAAGGCTGCTGCGGTTGCGGCACCGGTTGCGGCAGCTGCTCCGGAGCCCAAGGGTAAGGAGGCCAAGAACGTCAAGCCTGCCAAGCCGGCCAAGCCAGCGGCGCCACCCAAGCCGCTGGAGGATTGAGCGCAAATAAAGGTATACACGCGGTACCAAGCTGTCTCACCGGACGCCAGCCGGCCGGAAAGGATTGCGTAGCGGTCCACCCGCCCGCGTGTATCACTCTGTATCCACACCTATTCCTGACCCACTCCCATACAAAAGCACCGCAGTGCCGATACATCACCGACACACCACTGCGGCTCAATGGCTCCACTACCAACCGCAAGTGGAGCACCACCATGAAACAGTCGAAAAACACCCTTGGCCTGCTTGGCGCTGCTGTCGTCGGCAGCCTGTTGCTGGGCAATAGCGCCTTTGCCGTCGAACCGATGAGCCAGGGTTATCAACTGGCCGCCGCCAAGACCGACGCGGAAGGAAAATGCGGCGAAGGCAAGTGCGGCGGCAGTGAGAAGGCTGGCAAAGCCGAAGGCAAATGCGGCGGTGAGGCCAAAGCCGGCAAGGCCGAAGGCAAGTGCGGTGAGGGCAAATGCGGTGCCAGCGAGAAACAGGCAGGCAAAGCCAAGTCCTGACCGCCAACGTCCGCAGGCCTCGATCCTCGGTATGGATCAGGCCTGCGGCACTTGCCCGGAGTACCAAGCATGAACAACCCGCATCTGCGCACCGGCCTAGGCCTCCGTCGCGGCCTGTTACCCGAATTGCTGACCATGCCCCAGGGGGCGGTAGACTTTCTCGAGTGCGCCCCGGAAAACTGGATCGGTGTCGGTGGCAGCCATGGCCGCAGCCTGGCCCAGCTGGCTGAACGCTTTGCCATCAGTTGCCATGGGCTATCGCTGTCACTCGGCGGCATCGCACCGCTGGACCGGACCCTGCTGACCAGCACCCGGCAGTTTCTGGATCGCTTTGAGGTCCGGCACTATAGCGAACATCTCAGCTATTGCAGCGATGACGGTCACCTCTACGACCTGTTACCGATACCCTTCACCGATGAAGCCGTGCGCCACGTCGCCGCGCGCATTCGTCAGGCTCAGGACCAGTTGGGCAGGCGAATCGCGGTCGAAAACATCAGCTACTACGCCGCGCCTTACCAGGCCATGAGCGAACTGGCGTTTATCCGCGCGGTACTGGACGAGGCTGACTGCGATCTGCTGCTGGATATCAACAATGTCTACGTCAATGCCTGCAATCATCGCTATGACCCCGTCGACTTTCTTCACGGTTTGCCCCGCGAGCGGGTCACTGCCATGCACGTGGCGGGTCACTATGACGAAGCCCCCGACCTCAAGGTCGACACTCACGGCGCGCCGGTGAAAGAGCACGTCTGGGACCTGTACGCAGTGGCCTGCGAGCGCTTTGGCGTGCAGCCGACGGTTCTTGAACGCGATTTCAACTACCCGCCATTGGCCGAGCTTCTGGCCGAAACGGCGCGCATTGCAATGGCGCAACAAGCCCGCGGGAGGCGTGCAGCATGAACCTGCATCAGCAGCAATTGCAGATGGCCAACTACGTGCGCGACCCCGTGCGCAACCCGCCGCCGGCCGATATCGAGGCTCGGCGCCTGCGGGTCTATCGCGAGCTGTTCTACAACAGCATCGAAGGGCTGCTGGCAGCCAGTTTCCCGGTGATGCGAGCAACCCTGGGCGAGCTGGTCTGGCACGCGAGAGTGCGTGATTTCTATGCCGCTTACCGTAGCCAGACGCCGCTGTTTACCGAGGTCGGCGGGGCATTCATCGAGTACCTGCACGAGGCTGATCTGGACGCCCCGTGGCAACTGGAACTAGCCCATTACGAATGGATCGAAGCGCAGCTTTTCCTGAGCGCTGATGAGGCCTTCACCCAGCTGGATACAGCCGATCTGCTGGAGGGCGAGCCAACACTGTCGTGCCTGGCGCGGATCCTGGCGTACCGCTGGCCGGTCGATCGGATCGGCCCCGGCTATCAGCCTTCAGCGCCACCTGCATCGCCAACCTTGTTGCTGGTTTATCGCGATCAGCACCTGCAGGTGCGTTTCGCCCGACTCACCCCTCGGGCCTACCAGTTACTGGCCGGGCTCAGCGGCAGCGGACGGCAGCGCTTGCAGGCGCTGGGCGACGAGCAGGTTCAGGCGCAGGGCTTGGCGCTGCTCGAAGACCTGCACGCGCAGCAGCTTGTCATCGCCGCAAATTACCTGGCGGGTGCCTCGGCCTGAGCCTCGGCGGATTTCTTCGCCGGCGGCTTCAACCGGGTGACTCCCAACAGCACCAGTGCCATGCCTGCCACTTGATACAGTGAAATCTGCTCACTGAGAATCGCCCACGACGCCAGCACCGTCAGTACCGGGCCGAGGTTGCCGACAGCCGCCGTCTGGGTAGGCCCCAGGCGCTGAATCGCCAGGGCCAGCCAGTAGATCGGCAGCACCGTGGAGAATACTGCCATCAGTCCGGCATTGGCCCACACCGCAGCCGGCAACTGCGCCAGCTGGCTTACATCCGCCACCAGTAGGTAGTGGGCTAGCACCATCAAACTTGAAGCCGTGCCGCACAACCCGGCCAGGCGCATAGAGCCCATGCGCTTGAGCAGCATGCCGGTGCCGCAGTAATACATCGCGTAAGTGACCGCGCTGGCGAACACCCACAACGAGCCGACAATGATCTGCTGGCCTGCGCTGGCACTGCTGACATCGTGCACGAATGCGATGCCCAGGCCGAGATAGCAAAGCCCCATCGCCGCCATCGTGCGCAAGGTGGGCCGTTCACGCAGGGCGACGGCCTGGATAAGCAGTACCAAGGTGGGGTAGGTGAACAGGATCAGCCGCTCAAGCCCCGCGCTGATGTACTGCAAGCCATAAAAGTCGAACCAGCTGGCCAGGTAGTACCCAAGCAGCCCCAACACTGCCACCCGCAGCCCATCGGCCACCGTCAACCGTTCGCCACCCTGGCGTTGGCTGAGCCACAGCAACCAGACAAACAGCGGCAGGGCCAACGCCATGCGCATCGCCAGCAGGGTGATTGCATCTACCGCAGCTGCGGCGTAGGCGAGTTTGACGAAGATCGCCTTGAAGCTGAAGCCCAGTGCCGCGAGCACTGCAAACAGGCTGCCGTTGTCTATCTGGCGTTTGAGCATGGCGTGTAAGCGAGACATGGCGAATCCGGAAACAATTGGTAAGGTTTATTCTGCGCATAACGCGGCGCACTGTAGAATCGCTATTTAGCGAACAAGGCTTTCGTTTTTGGAGAAGACCTGATGCACTTCGACCTTGCTGATCTGCGCCTGATCGCGGCGATCGCCAGCAGTGGAAGCCTGAGTAAAGCCGCGGCTACCTTTCCGGTAGCCGTCTCGGCTGCCAGCAACCGCCTGCGTCTGTTCGAGCAACGCAGCGGTTTGACCTTGTTCAACCGCCGCGCCGACGGTATGCAACTGACGCCCTCCGGGCGGCTGGTGCTGGAAGCTGCCCGTGGCGTGCTCGGCGAGGCAAGCAAGCTGCAGGCGACTCTGCACGAACTGGCCGGGCAACGCCGAATCACCCTGCATCTGGCCGCGTCGACAGTGACCAACAGCACCTTGCTGCCGGCGGTGCTGGGGCCGTTCCTGGCGGACTACCCGCAGGTCGATCTGCAGTTGGTCGAGCACAAAAGCATCGATGTACTGCGCGTGGTGCTGGCCGGCGAGTGCGAAATCGGCGTGTATGACGGCAACCTGGTCAATGACGGTGTGGTGTCGCTGCCGTTTCGTACCGAACGGCTTGTGCTGCTGGTGCCCGCCGAGCATGCGCTGGCCGAGCGCGGCCCGTTGCGGCTGGTCGACGCGCTGGATTTTGCTTTTGTCTGCCTGCCGGCCGAACGCGCCATGCAACGCTTTGTCGAGGAGCTGGCGATGAACCTGGCCATGCCATTGAAGGTGCGGGTCAGGGCGCCCAGCTTCGAGGCGATAGCGCAGTTGGTCGCGCAACACGCCGGCATTGCCATCGTGCCGCAGACCGCTGCCGTGCGCGCCGAGCAGGAGTTGGCCGTGCGCTGGCTGCCACTGCAGGAGCGGTGGGCCACGCTGGAGCTCAGGGTGTGCTTTCGCAGCTGGGAAGGACTCAGCTCGCATGGACGGCTGTTGGTGAGCTTTCTGACCGGGCAGTGAGGCGCCGCCCAGAGCCCCGGTCGTCAGTTGCGATCACCGAGAACGTCATGCTCAACGACATCGAGGGCGCGTTGCAGACCATGACCGCTCAAGGAGCTGGATGACCAGTGCCATGAAGTACAAGGGTTTTTATTGAGCAGACCACTGGACAATTGCGTTTTGGTGCGGATGATGCATGAACAAATCGCCACGACGGAAATCGTGCGCTAGGCATACCGCGCAGGGTCGCGCAGAGCGGTTTACACCGTGCCATTTCATCACTTCTGCATACAGGCCCGTCAATCCATGGCGCTCGACCCCCCAACGATGTTGACCATCTCGATAGCCCTTGCCGCCGCTGCGGCGCTGTACCTGGCGGTCGAGTGGCGCACCGTGCGTGAATCTTCATTGCTGTATTGGAGCGCAGGCTTCGCCACCATTACCGTCGGCTGCGTACTGTCGTTGATGCGTTTGCAGGGAATGCTGTTGATCGGCATCTGGTTCGCCAATGGCCTGCTGGTTACGGCGCACTTTTTGTTCCTGCTGGGGGTGGCGCGCTTCACCGAAACTCGCCTGTCACGGGGCTGGTATTCGATTTTTGTCATCTGGACGGCACTGTTGCTGCTGCCAGACGGGCCTGAATGGTCAAAGCTGATGCTGCTGGCCAACTCGCTGCTGGTGGCGGTCACAACGCTCAAAGCCAGCTCGCTGCTGCGCCCGCATGGGCTGTCGCTGAGCGTGGGTGCGGTGCAGTTGCGCTTTGTGCTACTGCTGCACGGGCTGTTCTACCTGGCCAAGATGATCCCGCCATTGATGCCCGGCACGTTGATTGACCTGGCGGCGTTTCGTGGCGAGATCATCCAGATTTCGCTGGTTGAAGGGGCGATGGCGATCATGCTGATCGCATTGTCGATGACCGGCACCGAGCGCTATCGCCGCGAACAGCAGATCGCCCGCCTGGCCGCACGCGACCCGCTGACCGCAATGTACAACCGGCGTGCTCTGGAGGTGCGGGCGCCGCGCCTGCTGGGTCAGGTCAGCGCCGCGCGCCCGGGGGCGCTGTTGATCATCGATATCGACAACTTCAAGATGGTCAACGACCTGTTCGGCCACGCTGCCGGCGATCGCCTGCTGGTGGCGCTGAGCGAGATGATTCGCGGGTTGGTGCCTGCCCATGCGCTGGCTGCCCGGTTGGGCGGCGACGAGTTCATCATCTTGCTTGGCAACACCAGTCGTGAACGGGTCAACCAGCTGGGCGACAGCCTGCGCGAGCAGTTCCAGCTACTGACCTCAGGCTCTTATGCAACACCTGCGGCGGTAACCTTGAGCATTGGTGCCAGCTTGTTCGATCAGCCGCCCAGTAGTCTCACAGCGTTGATCGAGCAGGGTGACAAAGCGCTTTATGAAACCAAGCGGGCAGGGCGCAACAGCATTAGTCTGGTTGATTTGACCCTGGGCACTCCGGTGGCCGATTGAGCACAGCTGCCAACTAATTGACTGCGATGGAGCGGGTTATGGGCGGTCTCGACGAAAAGCTGTCACTGCGCGTTGATGATTACCGTGCGAGCCATGCAGTCTTTGCAGTTGACTACAGTTTCAATCTGGTTGGCTTGCGCATGCACAGCCGCTGAACCGCAGCTTACGCAGTGCAGCCTGGTGCCGCCTGCGGACGCGGCCGCTGCGCCGCCAGGCGTGGGCAATTGGCTGATGTAGGCAAACAAGGTCTGTTCCAGGCCATGGTCATCCAGTTTCAGTACCACGCCATGCAGGACTTGGCTGAAGCCTGACCGCGGTGCCTTCACCTCGTAGCCGGGCCAACGAAACGGCCAGCGCTCGTCGACCGCACGCTGGCCAAGCGCGAGCATCCGCCCGGGGATGGTATTGGAGGCGATGTGTTTGTTTACCTGACACTGCGCGGCAAACGCCAGCGCGCCGCGAATGGCCGTATTGGTCAGCGACCAGATACTGCGTATGGGCAGGTGTAACAGGAGCTGCGCGGCCACCTCACGGGATTTTTTCCACGCATCGAACGGCAGGCCGTGATCGGCCGCTCGGCTGAGGATGTAGGCATATACCTCTTCCACAGCCAAGCGGTGGAGTACTTCGACGATCTCGCCATGCCAGGCCGCCAGCGGCCCCTGTGACAAGTCATCGAGCAACGCCTGCTGCAGTTGCGTCAGGCTCGCCCGCTCCGGGCCGGTCAGGTAGACATTGACGATCCAGCACACTTTGTCCAGCCGCGGTACCAGTGCCGAGCCGGTGCTGAAGGCATCCACGGCTGAACCTGGATCGATCACCAGCACTTTGCGCTCGCGCAGCGTCTGCAACAACGCGCTGTCCATGTCCTGCGTGGGTGTGAGGCGGGCATCGCCGCGCAACTCGGCCAAGGGCGCCAGGCGCTGGTTGGCCTGGTCTGCATGGGTCATGAGCAAGGCCAGCAGTTGCACTTTGCTGGTGAAGTCCAGCGAGGCGAGCGGCACGCCGGGGATATCATCCAGCGACCACTGTGTTCGAATCCGCTGACGACGCTCCAGGGTTTGTTGCTTTTGCTGGGCCATTCGTGATGCCTTGCAGGGCGCGCAGGTGCAATAACGCAGCAGGCGGGTCCGGCCAGGCGGGTAGTGACGATGATCGCAGCCCTTGCAGAAGGCTGGATCAAGATTCCAGCTGGTCGCCGTCTTGCCCTTGCGTCGCTCATACATCGGCACGGCGCAGTAAGGGCAGGTCACGTCCGGCGACGCGATCGGCGGAAAGCTCTTGATCAGACAGTTGGGTGCAAGGTCGAGGTTATAGCGCTGAATCAGAGCGGCGTTTTTGGCGCCACCGAGGTATTCCTGGTAGAGCTTTTCGACCTGTTCAGCGCTCAAGTGGCGCAGCTTGTTTTGATAGTCCGACAAACCTGATTTCTCCCTCGGAAACATCGCCTTGGTGTGAGGGAGGATCATGCGGCGCATCGATTTAGCCTGGGAAGAGCCAACAGGGCCGATCCTTCCTAAGCGTTTGTAGGGCGTTTCCCAAGCATTGCCGTTGGGGGCTTCAGCTTACCCGGAGCCAGATGGCGGAGGCATCGTCACTGGCTTTGAATCGGGGGTAACGCAGGCAGGCAGCATCTTCCTTTTCGATCCGACGTAGCTGCAGTGCCAGATCCGCCAGGCCGTGGTGCAGCAGATGGGCGATGAAGTCAGCGGGAGTGAAGGCCGCGTAGCTGTCCAGCAACGCGCTGAAACCGTCGCTCATCAGGACCAGGTCGTCGCCCGCTGCCACTGGCGTGCGGGTGTAGCGCAGGGCAGCGCGGGCGGCCTGGGCATCTACGCTGAGGACTGCCTTGGGCCGCTCCCGCGCCAGCCTGCGGTCAGCGATGATGGCCGGTGTGCGTACGCCATGGGCGCCAGTGCCCGGGCCCAGGGCTGCGGCTTCGGCGCTTTCAGCCTGGCGGTCTGGCGCGGGGGTGAGGAAGGCAATGCCTTGCGCACTGCGGTGCAGCACTGCGCAGTCGCCGAGAAAGCTGCAGCTCAGCTGATCGCCTTCGAGCGCTACCGCCGCGAACGAGGCGCGGGGCAGTTCCCAGGTCGCGAGCGGAAGGCGCTGACGCTGGCGTTCGTAGTCACGGGCAACGTGCTCGAAAACCGATTCACACACCTGCTCCAGGTTACCTTCAGCACCCGCAAAAGCCCGCTGCGCGGCCGCCGCCAGCCATGCTGCGCCGCCGCGTTGGCCGAGCAGGCCAGGCGGGCCGAGGTCGGTGGCGCCATCGATCACCCACGCGTGCAGGTCTGCGCTGCCAATGCGGTCGTCGTTGGCGACGTCTGGCTTGCCGGCCAGGCTCAGGCTCTGGATAAGGTCGAGGTGCATGGTCGATCGGTCTTCTTGGCGGGTGGCTGGGAGGGGTTGGACCGGGTATTGGCCCGCGGGTTCGTTCAGCTCGCGGGCGCGTTCCAGCATACCTGATGACCCTGGTCGCATTCGAGTAGGGCGGTAGGTGGGGGTTGAGTCCCCAGGCCAACCTCAGAAGCTGTACTTGAAACTGGTCATCAGATTGCGCGGCGCGCCGTACACGCTATACAACCCGGACTGGCTGTAATACTCGCGATCGAACACGTTATTGATGTTCAGCGCAGCACTGAGGTTGCGGCTGATGTCGTAGCGAGCCATCAGGTTGGTAACCGCATAGCTGCTCTGGCTGAAGGTGTGCAAGTCAGCGCCAACCTTGCTCTGCCAGTTCACCCCGCCGCCAATCGTCAGTTTGTTCAGCGGCCCGTGCAGCCGGTAGCTGGTAAAGGTCTTCACGCTGTTGCGCGGCAGGTTGGTATTGATGCGCTGGTCATCGGCATCGGTGGTCACCGAATAGGCATAGCCGGCGGACGCCTGCCAGCCTTCGGCCAGTTCGCCGTTCAGTTCCAGCTCGATGCCCTTGGATGTGGTGTCCTGCTCGGCACTGTAGACGTTGTCGTGCTGCCAGATGGCAAGGTTGTCCTGCTCCAGCTTGAACAGCGCAAGGCTTGAGTTGAGCTTGCCGTCGAGGTGCGAGCCTTTGATGCCGATCTCGTAGCCGACGCCTTCCATCGGGTCGAGCGGGTTGTTGCCTTCGTCTGTCACCCACGACGCTTGCGGGTTGAAGATCTTGGTGTAGCTGGCATACAGCGACCAGGTCTGATCAAGGTCGTAGACCACCCCGGCATACGGGATGAACACGCCGCTCTCTTTGCGCTTGACCTCGGTCTCGGCGCCGCCGTAAGGGCGCTCGGAGGTGTCGCGCTTCCAGTCGATCAGGCGGCTGCCGAGGATCAGGCTGAGGTCTTCGCTGACGCTGAAGCGCGAGGTCAGGTAGGCCGCGTACTGGTCTTCATCGATCGACGACTTGCCGCTTTCAGTGAAGTTGGGCTTGGCCGAGTTGCCGTCCCAGTCGAACAGGTTGTCGATCGCGCCGGCAGGCGAGCCGGCATAGTCATAGCCCCAACCGCCCCAGCCGGGCACGCTTTCCTTGTACTGGGACAAGGTCACCCCGGTGATCAGTTCGTGCTCGCGGCCGAACAGGCTGAACGGGCCGGTGGCGTAGACATCGAGGTTGTCCTGGCGTGGCGTACCGGAGAAGCGCACGGGCAGTTGCGATAGGCCGCTGCCGTCGGTATTCAAGTCGCCCATGGCGAAGTTGAACACTTCATCGAACTTATTTTCGGCGTGGGTCAGCTCGATCTTGCCGCTCCAGCCGTTGCCCAGTTGCTGTTCAATGGAGGTGAAGAAGCTGGTTTGCTCGTGGTCGTTGTAGGACCAGTCCGGGGCGGCGTTGAGCGAGCGCTTGAGGCTGGTGCGCTGGCCGGTGCTGAAGCGCGACGGCAGGCCCGAGCGCAGCGGCGAGTCGACGTCGCTGCGCAGGTAGCTGAAGCCCAGGGTCAGCAGGGTGTCTTCAGTCAGGTCGAACTCGGTGATGCCGTAGATCAGCTGCGACTGCGAAGAGTAGCGGTCGATCCAGGCCTTCTCGGTCTTGTAGTCGGCGACGAAGCGGCCGCGGATGTTGCCCGCGTCGGTCAGCGGCCCCGAGACGTCGAAGCCTGTGCCGTAGCGGTCCCAGGTGCCGGCCTCGCCGGTGATGCTGGCCTGCGCATCGGCTGTCGGGCGCTTGCGGATCAGGTTGATGGTCGCCGACGGGTTGCCCATGCCGCTGATCAAACCGGTGGCGCCGCGGACGATTTCGACGCGGTCGTACATCGCCATGCTCTGCGAGTAGTTGTCCAGACGAGTGTTGGTGGGCACGCCGTCGACCTCGTAGTTCTGGATGGCAAAGCCGCGTGACCAGTACGAGTCGCTCTCGGCGCCGAGGCCGTCGCGCACGACGATGATGCCGGGGGTGGCCTCGAGGGCATCGGTGAGGTTGGTCAGGCGCTGGTCATCGAGGCGCTGGCGGGTCATCACGGTGAGCGACTGCGGGGTTTCCTGCGGGGTCAGGTTGAGGCGGGTCGAGCTGCTTGACGAATAGGTGGTGTAGAGGCCGGTGCCTTCGGTGGTCGAGCCGGGGGCTTTGCCGGAGATCGATACCGCGCTCAGCTCCATCGCGCCGCTGCTGCTGGCTTGCAGGGTGTAGTTGCCGTTGGCGCTGCGGCTGGCCTCCAGGCCACTGCCGGCAAGCAGCATGGCCAGGCCCTGGTCAACGTCGAAGTTGCCGTGCAGGCCGGCGGTGCTGCGCCCGTCGGTGAGGGTGCTGGGGTAGCTCAGCAGAATATGGGCGGCCTGGCCAAAGCGGCTCAGGGCTGGCGCGAGCGGGCCGGCCGGGATGTCGAAGTCGGCCTGGGCCTGCTCGGCGGCGCTGGCCCAGGTGGGCAGCATCAGCAGCGGTGCGGTGGCGGTCATGCAGGTGATGGCCTGGACCACGGCGCCGGCCAGTTTATGCTTGAGATTCACGCGTTGTTCCCCGATTGAATGGATTGTCTGGGGGTTAAGTCTCGCGAGAATCAAAAAGGGACCACCCTTGCGCAGATTTTTTTGCGTCAGGCGATGCGTGGCTTCAATGTCACCCAGTATCGGGTGAAATGCTCGACCTCAAGCTGCAGGGTGTTGGCCACGGCGAGGATGACCTTGTCGGTGTCGGCCAGCGGGAAGGTGCCGGATACACGTAGTCTGGCCAAAGCGGGATCACAGGTCAGATGGCCACGTCGGTAACGGCTCAGTTCAGCGATGAATTCTGCCAGTGGCTGGTTTTGAGCGACCAGCATGCCCTCGCTCCAGGCAGGGGCGGCGAGCGGTTCAGGTTGCCGGCTGACTAGGCCGGTTTCGGCAAAACTGGCCCGCTCGCCGGCTTGCAGGGTGATCGGCGGGTGTGCCAGCAGGGCAGGGCTCAGCACCAGCGTGCCGCGGTAGACGCTGATCTGAGTAACGCCTGCGCGTTGCCTGACGCTGAACTGCCCCAGTTGCGCCTCAAGCCGGCCCTGAGCGGTGTGTACCGACAGCATGCGCCGGGCGCCGGCGTTGCTACGGGTGATCAGCAGCTCGCCGCGCAGCAGTTGTATCCGCCGCTGGTTCTGTTCGGTGGCGACGTTGACCGCCGTGTCAGTGTTCAATTGCAGCTCAGTGTCATCGGCCAGGCTGATGCGCCGTTGTTCGCCGACCCGGCTGTGATAATCGGCGCTGAAGTCTTGCACCAGCGCTGTGTCCTTCATGTACCAGGCACTGGCGCCGGCGGCCATCAACACGCTCAGTTGCTTGAGCACACTGCGTCGCGACGAGCCTGGGCGCAGCGCCGCCTGGGCCAGACGGCGCTGGCCCGGATTACGCAGGTCGCCCATGCGCTGGGCGAATGCTTCGGCGCGTTGCCAGGCATGTTCATGCATCGGCTGCGCCTGCCTCCAGGCCATCCACGCGGCGAGGGTGGCCGGGCTGACCTCAGGTTCCTGCAACTCGAAATGCCAGTGCATGGCCTGCTCGGCTATTTCCGCGGTAATCGGCGACGTGCTGCTGGTCACGGCAGGTCCAGGCTGTCATCGAGGACGATGCACCGCGCGCTGGCTTTGATGATGTAGCGCTTGATGGTAGTTACCGATAGCTTGAGCCGGTCGGCAATCTCGGCGTGGCCGAGGCCATCGACCTGCGACAGCAGAAACGCCTCGCGCACCGGCCGCTCGAGGCTTTCGAGCATGGCATCGAGGGCGATCAAGGTTTCGAGCAGGATTGCCTGGGTTTCCAGGCTTGGCGCAACCTGCTCGGGCATTGCCGCCAGCGCTTCGAGATAGGCGCGTTCGATTTTCTGCCGGCGGTAATGGTTGCACAGCACGCTCTGCGCCACCTTGGCGAGAAAGGTCCGCGGTGCGTGCAGCGCTGGCAGCTGCTCTTTGGCCAGCAGGCGCATGAAGGTGTCCTGGGCCAGATCCGCTGCGCTGTGCGAGCAACTCAGGCGTTGCCGCAGCCAGCCCGTCAACCAGCTGTGTTGCTGACGGTAGAGCACAGCCACATTGCACAGGGCAGGTTGGGAGGATGGGAGCATGATCTGCAGGCGCCGATGAGAAGTATCGCAAACGATAATGCTTATCATATATACGGCTCGGGGCGATGCGCAACAGGTGCGAATCGGTTGGCTATTGCAAAGCTACTGGCCACCGCACGACAATAAGAGTCATTACCACTCGCGAAACGTTCTATTGCCATGTCCGCCAATGATGCGTCCCTGCACACCGCCGTCAATGACCTGTACTGCGAGCATCACGGCTGGCTCAATCGCTGGTTGCGCCAGCGCCTGGGCAATGCTTTCGATGCCGCCGATCTGACCCAGGACACCTTCGTGCGCGTGCTCAAGGCGCGCAGCGCCCTGGAGATCCGCGAGCCGCGGCCGTACTTGTCGAGGATCGCCAACGGTTTGCTGATCGACCTGTTTCGGCGCCGTTCGCTCGAACAGTCCTACCTGCAGGCACTGGCCGCCATGCCTGAAGCGCTGCAGCCGTCTCCGGAAGAGCAGGCGATCATGCTGCAGGCGTTGGTCGAGATCGACCGCTTGCTGCAAGGCCTGGGGCCCAAGGTCAAACAGGTGCTGATCCTGTCGCAGTTCGACGGCCTGAGTTACCCGCAGATCGCCGCGCAGTTGGGTATCAGCCTGCGCAGCGTCAACAAGCATATGGCCAAGGCCATGGAGCACTGCTGCTTGATGCAGATCCAGATGCAGCTGGCATGAGCCTGACCCTCGCTGAACGGCAAGCGATCAGCGCCGCAGCGCGCTGGTACGCAGCGCTGCAATCAGGGGTCGCTACCGACGCCGAGCGGGCGGCCTGGAACGCCTGGCTGGTGGCCGATCCTGTTCACCTGCAGGCCTGGCAGCGCATGACTGCCGTTGCCGAGCAGATGGCCAGCGTGCCAGGTGCGGTGGCGGCACCGGCATTGCGTGGCCTCGAGCGCTCGCGCCGACAGGTGCTGCGCAGCGTCATGATCCTGGTGCCTGCTGCGTCACTGGGTTGGCTGAGCTGGCGCAGTGATACGCCGCAGCAGCTGTTTGCCGATTTTCGGACCACGGTTGGTGAGCGTCGCCAGTTTCAGTTGGCGGATGGCAGCAGCCTGTGGCTGAACACCGATTCGGCAGTCAACGTGAGGTACGACGGCAGCCAGCGTCTGCTTGATTTGCTGCAGGGCGAGATTCTGATCAGCACGGCCCCTGACGCTGCGCAGCGGCCGTTCAAAATCCACACCCGTCACGGCGAGGTACTGGCGCTGGGCACGCGCTTTATCGTTCGCACTCACGAGCAGAACGCCGAGGTCGCCGTAATCGAGAAGGCGGTAGAGGTCCGCACGGCCAGCGCTGGCGCAGCCATTCGGGTCGAAGCGGGGCAGCGGCTGGACTTCAATAAACGCTCGTCGGGGGCTGTGCAGCGCAGTGATGCCTCCGTGGGCGCCTGGCAGCAGGGCAGCATCATTGCCGTGGAGCGGCCGTTGGCTGAGCTGTTGGCGGATCTGTCGCGTTATCGCCGCGGCGTGCTGCGTTGCGATCCGCAGATTGCCCGGATGAAGGTCTCCGGAGCGTTCCCGGTCGATGACACCGACCTTGCCCTTACCGCACTGGAAAGTGGCCTGTCGCTGCGGGTCACGCGCTTCAGCCGCTACTGGGTGCATGTCTCGGCAGCGGCCGTGTCCCATTGAAAAAAATTCGCAGGCATGTGCACTTTTTACCGACGCCGTTCGGCTCATCCCCCAATACGTTTTATTGAGCAATGTTCAGGGGGAGGGTAGGCATGTCTGCAATGCACAAACGGGGTCGTCTGGCGACCGCAGTCAGGGCTGGTTTGTTGGCCGCAAGCATGGCCAGTGTATGGTCGACGGCAACAGTCGCCGCTCCGGCGCAGGAGCAAGGCGCGGCGCGGGCGTTCGCGATTGGCCCGGGCAGCCTGACCGAGGTACTCGGCCGCTTCGCCAGCGCAGCGGGTGCTGCGATCTCTTTTGATGGCCGCCAAACAGCCGGGCTGCAGTCGCCAGGGCTCAATGGGCAGTTCAGCATTGGCGAAGGTTTTGCGCGGATTCTTGCCGGCAGCGGCCTGCAGGCCGAAGCGCAGGCTGACGGCACCTATGTGCTGCGTGCTGCGCCCGCTACTGGTTCGGCAATGGAGCTGGGCGCCACCACCATCAACGGCCAGGTGCTTGGCGCCACTACCGAGAATAGCGGCTCGTATACTACCGGCGCGGTCACCATCGGCAAGGGTGAGCACTCGCTCAAGGAAACACCGCAGTCGGTCACGGTGATGACCCGCAAGCTGCTCGATGACCAGAATCTCAACACCATCGACCAAGTCATGGAAAAGACTCCGGGCATCACCGTGTATGACTCGACCATGGGTGGAAAATACTTCTACTCTCGCGGTTTCCGCATGTCGGGCCAGTACCAGTACGACGGCGTGCCGCTGGACATGGGCAACCTGTACGTGCAGGCCGACAGCTTTAGCAGTGACATGGCCTATTACGACCGGGTCGAAGTCCTGCGCGGCGCCGCCGGCATGATGAAAGGCGCGGGCGGCACCGCCGGTGGCGTCAACTTTGTGCGCAAGCGTGGCCTGGCCGCTGCCCACACCGATGTCACCCTGTCGGGCGGCAGTTGGGACAATTACCGTGGACAGGTCGACACGGGCGGCCCGCTGAATGCGTCCGGCACGCTTCGCGGCAGGGCGGTGATCGCGCAGCAGAGCCGGCACTACTTCACCGATGACGCCAGCCGCAAGGATCAGGTCTATTACGGCGCACTCGATTTCGATCTCGGCCCTGACACTACCCTGGGCCTCGGTGTCGCCTATGAAGACGTCGACGCCAATCCATGCTGGGGTGGCTTGCCGCGCTATCGCGATCGCAGTGACCTAAAGCTGAGCCGCTCGACCTGCCTGGACCCTTCGTGGAATACCTGGCGCAGCCAACGCACTACCGTATTCAGTGACCTCAAGCACCAGTTCAATGATGACTGGCAGCTCAAGGTCGCCAGCGTCCATTCAACAAACACCCAGGATATCAAATACGCTTTCGCCTCCGGCGCTGTTACCCCCGGCGTCGACACCACCGGTATGCTCGGCAGCATGTATGACTACGACCAGGTCGACTATGGTCTGGATGCCTATGTCGATGGCAAGTTCGCAGCGTTTGGCCGGCAGCACGAGTTGGTGTTCGGCGCCAATGCGAGCCGCGCCGACAAGGACGACTTCTATTCGGTCGCGTTTCTGCCGCAACGACAGAATGTATTCAACCCTGACAAGAATATCCCTGAGCCGGATGACAGCTACTTCATCGACAATGCGTCGCGCGGTGGCCCGGTCAAATCGGTTACCAAACAGAAAGGCGTGTACTCGACGCTGCGCCTGAAACTGGCCGATCCGCTGACGCTGGTGGTCGGTGGACGGGTCAGTTGGTACAGCTCAGAGACCGATTCGGAGTTCCTCAACGGCGTTGCCCCACAGCATTCGCGCAGCCGCGAGACCGGCCAGGTGACCCCGTTTGCCGGCGTACTGCTGGACCTCAATGACAACCTGACGGCCTACGCCAGCTACTCGGATATCTTCACCCCGCAAGGCAATTACCGCGATGAAGCCGGATCGGCGCTCAAACCGTTGGTAGGCCAGAGTTACGAGTTGGGGATCAAGGGCGCCTGGTTCGACGGTCGCCTCAACAGCGCGTTCAACCTGTTCCGCACCCTCCAAAAGGACCAGGCGCAGACGGATTACTTTTCGTCATGCCCGTCTTCCGACGGCTATTGCTATGTCAACGCCGGTAAGGTTCGTGCGCAGGGTTTCGAGGCTGAAATCAGCGGCGAAGTCATCGAGCGCCTGCAACTGATGGCGGGCTACACCTACACCCAGACCAAGACCCTCGACGACATCGATGCCAGCCTCAACGGCGCAGCGTTCAACAGCTATGTGCCGCGGCATGTACTGCGGATGTGGGGTGAATATGCCTTGGGCGGGGCGCTCGAGCGCTTCACGGTTGGGGCAGGGGTGAATGCGCAAAGTGACAATTTCCGCCTGTCGCCTGCCAGCGGCGAGAAAATCACCCAGGCAGGTTACGTGGTCTGGAATGGACGGATCGGTTACCGCATCGATGACACCTGGTCGCTGGCACTGAACGCCAATAACCTGTTCGACAAGCGTTACTATGCAACCATCGGCACCGAGGCGTTCGGCAACTACTACGGTGAGCCGCGCAACTTCATGGCGTCGGTGAAGGCGAGCTTTTGATCAAGGAGACTGCGTTGATGGATCGGGCCTATTGGCTAGCGCTAGGTGGTCGCGCGGCGCAGGATATTTATGCCTGGTCGGCGTTTGTCGCGGCCACGGAGTTTCTCTGGCAGGACGCTGCGCTGGTCAAGGACAGCGATGCCTGGCAGGCGCTGTGGTTTGAACTTGAGATCGTCAATGCGCTGGCATTGGCCGAGTGGGATGAGCAGGGGCGACCTGGAGACTGGTCGGTGCGCTGGGGTAAGGATTATCAGCAGGATGCGGCTGAGCTGGCGGGGCGGTTGCTAGCGCTGTTGGAGTGATCCGGATTTCGACATGGGAGCTGCGCGGCAGCCCCCAACCATCCAACGGTCTGTTATCAAGGCGCGCCAGTTAGGTGGCGCGAACCGTTCACTCAGTCATCAGCGCAGCCCTTTGCTGGCTGTGCAGCTTTCTCGATGCCTGCAGTGCCACCAGCAGCACTGCACAGGCGGCCCCCAGGGCCAGGGCGAATCCAGCGTGGACACCCGCGCCGTCAACGATTCGCCCGGCACCCGCTGCGCCCATAGCCACGCCAACATTCAGCCCAGCCAGCAGCCAGGTCATGCCCTCGGTCACTTGCTGTTCAGGGACCAACCGCTCGATCAGGGTCATCGCCACAATCATGGTGGGTGCGAAGCACAGGCCCGCCACCAGTACTGCGGCCGCCAGGGCAGGGATGCTGCCGGCAAGCATCAGCGGCAGTGTGGTTACGGCAGTAGCGGCTGCGCCGATGAGCAACTGTCGATGCAGCGCAACGTTCGTCTGCAAAACGCCAAACAGCAAGCCGGCCGCGCAAGAGCCGAGCGCATATGCGGCCAGGACCACGCTCGCAGCTGCCGGGCGCTGAAGCTGCTCGGCGAATGCCACGCTGGCGATATCGACGGTGCCGACAATGATGCCCATGCACACCATCAACAGCGTCAGCAGACGCACGCTGCTCAGGCGGATGACCGAGCATGATGGTGTAGCCAGATTATCGGCAGCAGCAACGCCTGGCTCGGTAGCACGTTGAAGCAGCAGCGCAGTCACGCCAAGCGCCAATACGCTTGCGCTCACCAACAGCGCAGCTTCTGGAAACACCGCCACAGACAAGCCGACCGCAAGCGGTGGCCCGAGGATGAACGTCACTTCGTCAAAGACCGTTTCCAGCGAATACGCCGTTTGCAGGCAGGGCTGGCCGCGATACAGGGCGGTCCAGCGGGCCCGCACCATTGCCGACATGCTTGGCATGAACCCCGCGAGCAAGGCTGCAATGAACAAGCACCAGTTCGGCGCCTGCCACCTGGCGCTGGCGGCCAGCATCAACAGGCCGACCACGCTGATTGCGGTCGCGACCGGCAACACGCGGCGTTGCCCATGCAGATCAACCAGGCGCGATAGCTGCGGCGAGAGCAGGGCGTAGGTCAGCACAAAGGTCGCCGAGACCAGGCCTGCCAGGGCATAACTGCCGTAGAGCTGGGATAACAGGGTGATGATGCCGATACCGGTCATTGGCAGAGGCAGCCGCGCCAGCAGGCCTGCGGCGGTAAAAGCAGTGCTGCCAGGTGCGGTGAACAGTGCTCGATAGGTGGGGGCCATGGGGATCTCCTGAAATGCCGACTTGCATGTGCATTGCCCATGCAGGGAAAATACATACGCTGTGTATGAAAGCGATCGTATATTCATACGCTGCGTATGTAAATCATCATTCAGGCCGTAGCCAGGAGAACGCAGATGGTTCGTCGCACCCGTGTCGAGATGGAAGAAACCCGCGCAGCCTTGCTCGCCACCGCGCGCAAGGTGTTCACCGAGCGTGGCTATGCCGACACTTCAATGGATGACCTGACCGCCCAGGCGGGCTTTACCCGCGGCGCGCTCTATCACCACTTTGGTGACAAGAAAGGGCTGCTGGCGGCGGTAGTCGAGCAGGTCGACAGCGAGGTGGACGCACGGCTGCAGGCCATTTCTGATTCCGCTGAGAACCCCTGGGAAGGCTTCAGCGGTCGCTGCCAGGCCTATCTGCAGATGGCCCTCGAGCCGGAAATCCAGCGCCTGTTGCTGCGTGATGCCCGGGCGGTGCTGGGCCCTGCCTCGGCCGAGGCGCAGCGCCACTGTGTCGAGTCGATGAAGGGGTTGATCGATGAACTGATGGCGCAAGGGGTAGTAGCCGAGACCGACTCGGAAGCATTGGCATCGTTGATCTATGGCAGCTTGTCAGAGGCAGCGTTCTGGATCGCAGAGGGTGTGCAGGCAACTGCTCGGCTGGAGCGTGCGACGGCCGCGCTGGAGCTGCTGCTGCGTGGGCTGCTTATCAAACCTTATAACCCTCTGTAATCACCTGAAAGTGCTCTAGGATACAAATGGCTGACCGGCCAGGAACGGCGGAGTCATCTATGGCAGCGGCTTTGCGCTGCCAGTGTGATCCAGCCTTCACTGTCTCTGGCTGCGCGCGCCTGGGCTGAAAAGTGCCCAGGCATGCAGTAAAGGGTTCGCGGGCTGAGTGCGAGATCACCCTCAGTGCCAAAGCCCCAACAGGATAGTCGCGCCAATCACCGTCGCAGCGCCGCCAATCCGGGTTGAAATCTGCGCAAACGGCATCAGTGACATGCGGTTGCAGGCTGACAGGATAGCCACATCACCGGTACCGCCCAGGCCGCTGTGGCAGCTAGTGACAATGGCCGATTCGATGGGGTACATCTTGAGCAGATTGCCTACCAGGAAGCCGGCAACTGCCATCGACACCACCACCGCAATGCACACCATCACGTAGCCGACCGAGAATACGCTGGCAACGCTCTCAAGTGGCACATAGAGCATGCCCAGGCCGATCATGGTCGGCCAGATAAAGACCGTGGATACCAGTTTGTAAAAACGCTTGCTGCCCTTTTCCAGGCGATCAGGCAGTACCCGCATGTATTTGAACAGGACGGCTACCACGATCATCATCACCGGGCCTGGGATGTGCACCAGTTTCTCCAGCAAACCGCCGAGGACGAAGAACGAGCAGATCAGCAGAACGCCGGCACCCATGTAACGGAAGTCTATTGATTGATCTTCTTCGTCATCGATCTTGAACTTGTCGTTCTCTTCCTTGGCGCGGATCAACATGCCATTGCCGCTCAAGTGCGGTTTACGGGTAGCCAGTCGGGCGAGCACACCTGCGCAGATGATCGCAACGATATTGCCGATCACGGCGGCGGGTACCAGCTGCGCGACGAATTGCTCAGGGGTGCCACCAAGGATATGTGCGTAGGCCAGGGACAGCGGCAGGATACCCTCACCGATACCGCCGCCAATGATCGGCACGATGATGAAGAACAGGGTGTGGTGGACGCTATAGCCGAATGCCACGCCGACTAGGATGCCCGCCGCAATTGCCGCAGCCGTGCCGGCAACCAGCGGTATGAACATTCGCATCATGCCTTGTACAAGGATTGTGCGGTTCATACCGAGGATGCTGCCAACAACCAGGCTGGCAATCACGAAATAGAGGAAGTTGGCATCTTTCATCAACACCTTGGTGGCGTCGATCGTGCTGCTGCCGAAGAAGCCGTGATACACCAGCACAGAGGGCAGTAGCAGGCACAGGATTGCGCCGCCGCCAATGTCTCTGAGAATGGGCAGGCGTTGGCCGATCTGGCCTAACAGCATGCCCAGGGTCATGATCACGGCCAGGCCGCCGATCATGCTCTTGGGTAACAGTCCGAAGTGTGCCGACATGAACACGATCAGTGCGATGCCCAGAAAATAAGGAAACGGGATTACCCCGATTTCGTATTCCATGAGCGCGCTGAAGCGGCTTTTTTTAGTCGAAGCAAGGGTAGCGGAGGTCATGCTGAAGTCCTCGATTATTGTTGTGTGAGGAAAAGCCAATGGCCTCGGTCCACGGTTTTCCGAAGCGTGAGGCATGCTATCCTTTAACGAATCGTGGAAAAATAAGGATTTCATAAAGGCTATGAACACGATTCATGAAGAAGCCCCGCTTCCGGAAGACCTTCGGGTCTTCCTTACGGTCATTCGCAAATCCAGCTTCGCGGGTGCTGCGGCCGAGCTGCAGCAGTCACCCGCCTATGTCAGCAAGCGCATCAAAATTCTCGAGGACACGCTCGGCACCAAGCTCATCCATCGTTCAACGCGCCGTTTGACGCTGACGGATGCGGGTATCCGTACGCAGCAGTGGGCGACCAGAATCCTCAACGACATCGACGATTTCGTGGGTGAACTGAGCCAGGTGCGCAAGGCGCCCAGGGGGCTCTTGCACATCTGCAGCAGCTTTGGATTTGGCAGAAATTACGTAGCGCCAGCGCTTGCCGAACTAGCAGTGGCGTACCCGGATCTGGAGGTTCGTTTTGATGTTTTCGACCGTGTCGTCGACATTGTCAGCGAAGGCTTCGATCTGGAAATCCGCGTTGGCGACGACATCCCTGGGCAGCACATCAGCCGCCAGCTAGTGGCCAATCGGCGGATTATCTGCGCGACGCCGGAGTACTTGCGGCAACGGGGTACGCCAACCAGCATCGAAGATCTGGCCGGGCATGATTGCCTGGTGCTCAAAGAACGCAACAACAGTTTTGGCGTCTGGCATTTGCGCAATGGCCAGAGAGAAGTAGCGGTGCGGGTCAGCGGCCAGCTGTCGTCGAATAACGGCGAGATCGTCTTGCAATGGGCGCTGAAGCATCGTGGGCTGCTGTTGCGTTCGATGTGGGACGTCAAGCCGCTACTTGAACAAGGCCAGCTTGTTCAAGTGCTGCATGACTACAGTCAGAGTGCCAACGTCTGGGCGGTATATCCGACGCGATTGGCCGAGTCGGGAAAGCTCAGGGCCTGCGTCGAGTTTCTGCAAGCGTGGTTCAGTCGACTCAGAGCCGACTGAATCCGCCTGCCTGTGGCAATGGCGCAACCGCTGGCTCAAGCCAGCCAGGGATTGCGCGCGAGGTGACGCGACTCGAAGTCACAGATCTGACCGTGCCGTTGCAGGGTCGTACCAATGGCATCCAGCCCCAACAGCAGCGCTTGTTTGCGTAACGCGTCGATGTTGAATGCAATGGCGCGGCCATCCACCAGGAGGATGTGCTGAGCCTCCAGATCGATGGCGATGCAGGCACTGCCGCGTTCGCCGACGACTTGTCCGAGCTCCTTCAGTTCAGCCGGTGAGAGCTGAATGGTCAGTACACCATTGCGCTGGCAGTTGTCGTAGAAAATACCGGCGAAGGTAGTCCCGATAAGCGCACGTACGCCGAGCTGCTTCAACCCCCAAACAGCATGTTCACGGCTTGAACCACAGCCGAAGTTCGGGCCGACCACGAGAAACGCTGAGGTATTCCAGGGCTCCTGATTCAGTACAAAGTCCGGGTTGGGCGTGCCGTCGGCAAGAAAGCGCAGGTCGAAGAACACGCCCTTGTCCAGCCCGCTGCGGTCGATGCCTTTCAAGAACTGCTTGGGCATGATTACGTCGGTGTCGACGTTGGCTGCCAGCATCGGCGCTGCGCAGCCTTCTACATAGGTGAACGATTGCATGCTCATGCCTCCAGTACCAACGCACGTACATCGACCAGGTGACCGGTGACCGCCGCAGCGGCAACCATTGCGGGGCTCATCAGGTGGGTGCGCGCGCCAGCGCCCTGACGGCCCTCGAAGTTGCGGTTGGTGCTCGAGGCGCAACGATCACCCGGGTTGAGAACATCGTCGTTCATGGCCAGGCACATCGAGCAGCCTGATTGACGCCATTCGAAGCCGGCATCGCGGAAAATGTCCGCCAGACCTTCAGTTTCGGCCTGATCACGCACCAGCGTTGAGCCGGGCACGATCATTGCGCGAACGCCATCGGCAACCTTGCGGCCTTTGACCACGCGCGCCGCGTCGCGCAGGTCTTCGATACGCGCGTTGGTGCAGGAGCCTATGAACGCATGGCTGATGGTGATGCCTTGCAGGGCAGTGCCCGGCTGCAAGTCCATGTAACGCAGGGCCCGCTGCAGGTCCTGGCGCAAGATCAGATCAGATTGCTGCATTGGATCAGGCACCAGGTCGGTAATGGAAGCCGCCTGATCAGGGCTGGTGCCCCACGTGACCATCGGTTGCAGGTTGTCGACATGCATCTGGATTTCCTTGTCGAAGCTCGCCCCCGCATCTGAATACAGTGATTGCCATTGCTCGACCGCAGCCTGCCACTGGGCCCCTTGCGGTACCCGCGGCTTGTCCTTCAGGTAGGCAAAGACGTTCTCGTCAGGCGCCATGAACGCCCCGCGAGCGCCCGCTTCGACGGCCATGTTGCAGATGGTCATGCGTGCTTCCACGCTCAATGCGTTGATGGCCGGTCCGGCGAATTCAATAGCGTAACCGGTAGCACCAGCTGCGCCGATCTGGCGGATGAGTTCCATGATGATGTCCTTGGACACCAGCCCTGGGCCAGGGACGCCTTCAACTGTGACGCGCATGCTCTTCAAGCGTTTGTAGACCAGGGTCTGGGTGGCTAGCAGGTGTTCGATTTCGGAAGTACCTATGCCGAAGCCAAACGCCCCCAGTGCGCCGTAGGTAGTCGTGTGGCTGTCGCCGGCTGCGACAACCATGCCTGGAAGGATATAGCCTTGCTCAGGCGCGACCACGTGCTCGATGCCTTGGCGCTTGTCGAGGACGTCGAACAGTTCCAGGCCAAAATCACGGCAGTTCTGTTCGAAGTAGCTGACCTGCAGTGCACCGCCGGCGTCGGGCATCTGCGCGGTGCGGTGCGGCGCAGTCGGGTTGACATGGTCTACAACGCATAAGGTTGCAGAGGGCCGCCAGACTTTTCTGCCTGCTTCGCGAAGCCCGCTGAAGGCTTGTGGGCTGGTGTATTCGTTGGCGACCTGCCGATCAATGTAGAGAAGCACATGACCTTGGTCGTCCAGCTCGCACACAGTGTGCGAGTCGATATGCTTCTGATAAAGCGTTCTTGGGCTGCTCATCGCACGTACGTACCTTTGTTGTTATTCCGCCCTTAGGCATCACGGTCGCTGCACTGCAGCGTTGATTACAGAATAACTACGCGACCACGAGCATCAACCCGACATCAGTGGAGTCTGGATTCACACTTCGTGCATAAGTGTTTGATCCGCTTCGTGCTATCAGGCTGGCTCGATGACGGGTGTCAGGAAAGGGGCAGGGGGGCGAAATCAGCTGTCATCATGAATATGCCTAAAGCTGCTGTGAAATCGTTTCAATATTCCGCAAGGGGTAAATGACCTAGAATTTTCTCCACACAGAGACGCGATTGATCTTGAGGTTGAAGTTGCCCATCACGGCAAACGCAACGGACGCATTCAGTCTCATCTCGCCGCACAGGACGACAGTTAGCGATGAATAACCAGTTTGCCTTTACCCTGAAAAGTCTTCGTTTCGACGAACACTATCAACCCTGCGAAAAGACCCGCATTACCACCAACTTCGCCAATCTGGCGCGCGGCAGTAATCGCCGGGAGAACCTGCGCAACACCCTGCAGATGATCGACAACCGCTTCAATGCCTTGGCCCATTGGGACAACCCGACAGCGGATCGCTACAGCGTCGAACTGGACATCATCTCGGTTGAAATGGACCTCGGTGCACCTGACGGCGCGCGCGGCCTGCCGTTGATCGAGATATTGAAGGCGACCGTAGTGGATCGCGTCACCGGCGAGCGTACCCAGGGCATGGTGGGCAACAACTTCTCCTCCTACGTGCGCGATTACGACTTCAGTGTGCTGTTGTTGCAGCACAACAAAGGCGCGTCCGAGTTTGCCGTTCCGGAAAACTTCGGCGAGCTGCACGGCAAGCTGTTCCAGCACTTCGTCACGTCCAGCGCCTACCGCGAGCACTTCGCCAAGCCCCCGGTTATCTGCCTGAGCGTTTCCACCAGCAGGACGTATCAGCGCACCGACAATCACCACCCGGTGCTGGGTATCGAGTATCGCCAGGATGACTACTCGCTGACCGATGAATACTTCAAACAGATGGGCTTGAAGGTGCGTTACTTTATGCCGCCCAACAGCGTTGCGCCGCTGGCGTTTTATTTCTCGGGTGATCTGCTGGCCGATTACACAACGCTTGAGCTGGTCAGCACCATCAGCACGATGGACACCTTCCAGAAGATCTATCGTCCCGAGATCTACAACGCCAATTCCGCGGCGGGCAAGTCGTACCGGCCAAGCCTGCAACATGAAGATTATTCATTGACGCGCATCGTCTATGACCGCGATGAGCGCAGCCGGCTGGCGCAAGAGCAGGGCCAGTTCGTCGCCGAACACTTCATCAAACCTCACCGCGCTGTTCTCGAACAGTGGGCCGCCAACTACGCGGTTTGAGCCGTTAACAAAGCAAGGTTATCTACCGTGAAAAAACTGCTACCCACTTCGACTGCCGGCAGCCTGCCGAAACCCTCCTGGCTGGCCCAGCCCGAAACACTCTGGTCGCCCTGGAAACTGCAAGGCGATGAACTGACTGAGGGTAAACAGGATGCGCTGCGTCTGTCGTTGCAAGCGCAGCAACAGGCGGGCATCGATATCGTCAGTGACGGTGAGCAAACCCGTCAGCACTTCGTCACCACGTTCATCGAGCATTTGAGCGGGGTTGATTTCGAAAAGCGCGAAACTGTCAGGATCCGTGACCGTTACGATGCCAGCGTGCCAACCGTTGTAGGCGCTGTTGCGCGGACAAGACCGGTGTTTGTCGAAGACGCCAGGTACCTGCGCCAGCTGACCGATCAGCCGATCAAGTGGGCACTGCCGGGCCCCATGACCATGATCGATACGCTTTACGACAGCCATTACAAAAGCCGTGAAAAGCTGGCGTGGGAATTTGCCAAGATCCTCAACCAGGAAGCCAGGGAACTGGAAGCGGCCGGCGTCGATATCATTCAGTTCGACGAACCGGCCTTCAACGTATTCTTCGACGAAGTCAACGACTGGGGCGTTGCTGCCCTGGAGCGGGCAGTCGAAGGCCTGAAGTGCGAAACCGCGGTGCATATCTGCTACGGCTACGGCATCCAGGCCAACACCGACTGGAAGAAGACCCTCGGCTCGGAATGGCGTCAGTACGAAGAGGCGTTTCCGAAACTGCAGAAGTCCAGCATCGACATCATTTCGCTCGAATGCCACAACTCCCATGTGCCAATGGACCTGATCGAGCTGATCCGTGGCAAGAAGGTAATGGTCGGCGCGATCGATGTGGCGAACCACACCATCGAAACGCCCGAGGAGGTGGCCAACACCTTGCGCAAAGCGCTGCAGTTCGTCGATGCCGACAAGCTGTTCCCGTGCACCAACTGTGGCATGGCGCCGTTGCCCCGGCAGGTTGCCCAGGGCAAGCTGAGCGCGCTGAGTGCGGGTGCAGAGATCGTTCGCCGAGAGCTCTGAAGCCCCTGCCGGGCCAGTGGCGGGTCTGGTCTACAGATCCGCCAGCGCACCTTTGTACAGTACCGGCCCGGTCGGTTGACCGGTCGGCGAGCCGCCTTTGGGTTCAAGGCTGATCGCCAACACCACGGCCTTGCCGAGCAATCGGCTCTGGGCCTGATCAAGCTTGAGCGTGCTGCGGCCAGTCGCGGCGATCACCCCGAGCGAGACCGGCTTGCTGCCCGCGGCGATCGCCCAGAGTTGCAGGCTGTGCGCCGGGGTAATTGCAGTCAGTGCCAGCGCTTCGATGTGCAACTGGTCTGCACCAGCGTCAATCCGGAACACAGCCTGCGCAGTGTCACTGCGCAGGGTGGCGCGGTAGCGGCTGTCGTCGAGGTTGTGGATCACGCCAAACACCACGGCCACCGCCAGCGCACAAGCCACCACGCCGATACGCAGCCCGTTCCACCACCTGCGTTTAGCCGGTTCAGTGACCGGCTGCGGTTCGATGCGTGCCCTGATCCGCTGCCAGACATGCTCGGCAACGGGCGACTCTGGGATAGTCTCGGTCATGCTGGCCAGGCAGGTTTGCCACTGGGTAAGCTCTGCACGCAGCGCCTTGTCTTCAAGCAACAGCCGTTCAAAGCGCCGCTGCGCCAGCGCCGGCATCAAACCGACGGCGTAGTCGCCAGCCAAGGCACGGCGCAGGGCAGGGGTTTGATAGTTCATGATTCAAGGCACCTGCGCAGGCGCTCCATACCGCGGCGGATCCACGACTTGACCGAGCCCAATGGAGCCTTGAGGTGGACGGCGAGTTCGGCACAGGACAAACCCTGGAAATACGCGACGGCGATCGACTGGCGTTGCATGCCTTCAAGCGTGTCCAGGCAGCGGTTCAGCGCGCTAGCCTCGCGGGCAGTGCTCAATTGCTCATGCGCGGAAGGACCTTGATCCTCCAGCAGCTGCGCTTCGACATCGCTCAGCGAGCGTTCACGTTGCTTGCGCAGGTGATCCACGGCCTGATTGCGAGTGATGTTGATCATCCAGGTCATTGGCGCGGAAATGTGCACCTGGTAGCGGGAGGCGTTATGCCAGATGCGCACGAAACTCTCCTGCAGCACATCTTCAGCCAGATCGCCGCGCCCCATGAAACGCAGGGCAATCCCGTGCAAGCGCGGGCTTACACTGCGATAGAGCGTTTCGAAGGCGCGCCGGTCGCCCAGCGCAGTGGATGCCAGGAGCTGCGCCAACTGGTCACTTTCGGCGATTGAGATAGCTGTTCTCCAGGCAATCGGGTTGAGTGATGCGAGGCTTCGATTGCAGTCAGAGAATAGTGTAGGAAATGGGGACGGGCCATTCACTGAGCGGCGCCTGGCCAATACCGCCGCACCCCGTCCGATGGGCGCGGCGGCAGGGCTCAGCCTTTAGGCATCAGGACCTTGTCGATTACCTGGATCACGCCGTTGGACTGGTACACGTCGTAGGTGGTGATGTCGGCCATGCCACCCTTTTCATCCTTGAGGGTGATGTTGTGCGGCCCGTTCATCATCGCCCACAACTTGCCGCCCGCCACGGTGGTCAGTTCGGCTTTGCCGCCGCCCGCCTTGATCTTGGCGGCAAGGGCAGCCATGTCGAGCTTGCCGGCAACGACGTGATAGGTGAGCAGTTTGCTCAAGCTGGCCTTGTTTTCCGGTTTCAGCAGCGTGTCGACAGTGCCCGCAGGCAATGCCGCGAAGGCTGAGTTGACCGGCGCGAATACGGTGAACGGGCCTTTGCCTTTGAGGGTGTCGACCAGCCCGGCCGCTTTCACTGCGGCGACCAACGTAGTGTGATCTGCAGAGTTCACTGCGTTGTCGATGATGTCCTTGCTCGGCAACATGCTCTGGCCGCCCACCATGACGCTGTCCTGGTTCATGCTCGCCGCTTGCGCGGTACTGATGGTGAAATTACCGGCGAAGGCGAGCGTCAGCAGGCTGGCGACCAGCTGCGTTTTCAATGCAGTGCGTTTCATGGTGGTGATCCTTGCAGGAAGTATCGGCCAGGAAGGTCTGTCCGTGCTTGATATACGCGGTGGGTGGCGGGTTGGATGCAGTGGGGCAAGTTTTATTTTCAGGGCGGGACAAGTGTGTCGCTTGGCGCTGGTGAAATGCCGCTGATCGGCTCGGCCCGATTCGATCAGCGTGGTTCTTACAGTTCCAAGTCCAATAGCGCCTGAATGGTTTGTCGGCGTCTGATCAGACGAATATCGCCATCCTCGATCAGCACTTCGGGTAACAACGGCCGACTGTTGTAGTTCGACGACATGGAGGCGCCGTAGGCCCCTGCGTCGTGGATCACCAGCAGGTCGCCGACACAGGCCTGGGGCAACAACTGCGCCGCCAGCCCGTGCTCGTCCTGGGTGAAAACATCGCCCGACTCGCACAGCGGGCCAGCCACCTGAGTCAGTTGCAATGGCCGCTCGACTGGATTGCCGTTGGCATCAAGCACTGTCATCCGGTGATAACTGCCATACAGCGCCGGGCGCAGCAAATCGTTGAAGCCGGCGTCGACCATGATGAAGCGGTTGCCGCCCATCTGCTTGACCGCACGCACCTCGGTCACCAGGTAGCCCGACTCGGCAAGCAAGAACCGCCCCGGCTCGATCTCCATGCGCACGCCATGGCCAAGCATTGTTTCGATCTGGCTTTTCGCCGCTGCCCAGGTCCGGGCATAGCGCTGGATGTCGACCGGAGTGTCGCCGTCCCGGTACGGTACCGATAACCCGCCGCCGATGGAGAACGCCTCGATATCCATGTCCAGCCGGCCGACCAATGCGACCATCGCCTGGGCAACCTGCTCCAGGTGCGCATAATCCACACCTGAGCCGATGTGCATGTGCACGCCCACCAGGTGCAGGCCGTGGGCGCGGATGCAGTCGAGGGCCTCGCCGAGTTGCTCGTGCCAAATGCCATGCTTGCTGTTTTCGCCGCCGGTGTTGGTCTTGCGGCTGTGGCCGTGGCCGAAGCCCGGGTTGATCCGCAGCCACACCCGGTGCCCGGGGGAGCATTCGCCCAGCTGTCGGAGCATGTCGATCGAGCCCGCATTGACCTCGATGCCCGCTTCGACCACCCGCGCCAGCGTGGCGCGATCCAGCACATCGCTGGTCAGTACCAGCTCTGCTGGCTGCCGATCGAGCGTGGCGCCTGCAGCCAGGGCCCGTTCGATTTCGCCCAGTGATACCGCATCCAGGGCCAGGCCTCGCGCGCGCATCAGGCGCAGGATATGCAGATTCGGGTTGGCTTTCTGCGCATAGCGAACCAGATCGAAGCCTTGCAACTGGTCGATCCTGGCGTTGATGGTGTTTGCGTCGTAGGCCCAAAACGGCAAGCCATGGCGGTGAACTGCGCTGGCCAGCAAGTGGAAGGGGGTGGATTCAGGCATGGGGTAATCCTTGTACGGGAGGGGCCCAAGGTTGCGGTAAGCGACGTATTTATAAAAATAGCTTTTTATGTGTCAGCAATTCATATCTGATATGGCAATTCTGCTGCGTCGGTGCCGCTGTGAAGCTTACATTTCGTCATATCGAGATCTTTCGGGCCATCATGTCAGCCGGCAGCGTGACCGGGGCTGCACGCCTGCTGTTCACCTCGCAGCCTACCGTCAGCCGTGAACTGGCGAGGTTCGAACAACTGGTGGGGTTGAGCCTGTTTGACCGCGAAGCAGGACGCTTGAAGCCTACTGCGCAGGCGTTGCTGCTGCTGGAGGAAGTGGAGCGGTCGTACATCGCTCTGGAGCGTATCGATCGCTGCGCCCAGGCCATTCGCAACTTTGAGCAGGGCAGGTTGGCGATCACTTGCCTGCCACTGTTTTCGCAGACGTTACTGCCAGAGGTGTGCCAAAGCTTTCATCAACACTACCCCGGCGTGAGCGTGCGGATCGAAGCGCAAGAGTCGCCACTGCTGGAAGAGTCTCTGATTGCACAACAGCATGACCTTGGGCTCACCGAGGTCGAGCAAACGCCACACGGGACCGTCGCTGAGTTGTTGTTCAGCGCAAGCATGGTCTGCCTATTGCCGGATCAGCACCCGTTGCTCGACAAGCGCCAGCTTGAGCTCAGCGACTTTCACCAGGTTGATTTCATCAACCTCTCCAGCCTGGATACCTATCGCCAGCAGCTGGATCAGCATTTCAGCGCGGCAGGCGTCAACCGGCGCACCGTCATCGAGACGACCAATGCCGCCTCGGTATGCGCGATGGTCAGGCAAGGGCTGGGCGTGGCAGTCATCAATCCGCTAAGTGGCCTGGACGCTGCGCGCAGTGGCCTGTCGATACGCAGGCTGAGTGTCTGCGTACCCTACAAGGTGATGTTGGTTCGCCCAGACCACCGCCCCGGCTCGGCGGCGGTCGATCGTTTCTGCCAGACGCTGCGGGCGCAAGCTCGCAAGCTGAGTGATGCCTTGGCTACGGGGCTGTAAATTCACTTTGCCCGTTCCGAGCGCAGCAGCAGGGCCGCGACTGCGCAGGCGGTAAGCGCCAGGCACGACACATAGAATGCATCGCTGTAGGCCATCAGGTAGGCCTCGCGGCGGATCGTCCCGGCCAGCCCTTCGAGCAGCTGTTGCTGCTGCAGCAGCCAGCTCTGCATCGGTTGGCCGATACGCTCCTGCAGGGCGGGCGAGAACAGCGTGACGTGCTCATGCAAGCGCTCGCTATGCAGCCGTTCTCGGCTGGCGACGATCTGCGTCAACCCCGCCGTACCGATGGCCCCGCCGAGGTTGCGCAGCATGGAAAACACCGCCGAGGCTGAGCCGGCCTGGCGCTTGTCCAGGCCAGCGACGGCCAGCACCGACAACGCCACCATGATGAACGGCTGACCAATGCCGCGCACCACGGTCGAGGGAATGATCACGTTGTTGCCGGCATCGGCGCTCAGCCACGCGCCCAACCAGCAGCCCAGTGCCATGATCAAAAAGCCGCTGGCGACCATGAACTTGGCACTGGTCCAGCCCATCAGGCGGGGCATCAGTGGCGCCAGCAGCAGTTGCACCACGCCGTAGGCAATCAGCGCCACGCCGACCTGATGGGCGCTGAAACCCTGCAGCTGCGACAGATAGTTGGGCACCAGAAAGACCAGGCCAAAGGTAGCCGCGCCAAAGATGAACATCGCCGCGCTGGCCACGCCGAAGTTGTAGTGGCCGAGCAGGCGCAGATTGATGAAGGCACGTGAGCCAAACAGCTGGGTCGCCACGAACAGCACCAGCGCAACGGCGGCAATCAGGCTGAGGCCGGCAATCAACGGCGAGCTGAACCAGTCGAGGCGGCCGCCTTCTTCCAGCACGATCTGCAGCCCGCCCAGGCCGATGACCATGGCGGCGATGCCCAGCCAGTCGCCTTGGCGCAGGCGCGCCAGCTGCATCGGTTTGGCTTCGATCGACCAGGCGATGGCGAGCAGCAAGGCAATACCCGGCACCAGTTGCAGGTAGAAGATCCAGCGCCACGAAAAGGCGTCGGTGAGCCAGCCGCCCAGCGACGGGCCCGCGGCTTGGGCGACGCTGTTGGCCAGGCTGAACAGGGCCATGCCCATGGCCATCTTGCGCGCCGGTAGCTCGGTGATGATCAGCTGGAACGACAGCGGAATCAGCACCGCGCCAGCCGCGCCCTGAATGACCCGGATGAAAATCATCGTCTCCAGATTGGGTGCCGCCGAGCAGGCTACCGAGGCGAGCAGAAAGATAAACGAACCGGTCCACATCACTCGGCGCAGGGAGAACACTTTGACCAGCCAGGCGGTCAGCGGGATCATCACGATTTCTGCGACCAGATAGGCCGTGGATATCCATGAGCCTTCTTCAAAGCTGGCCCCCAGTGAACCCCGAATCTCGGGCAGCGCCGCGCTGGTGACGTGTACGTTCATGCCGGCCATGAAGCAGCCGAACAGCCCCGCCAGCACTGCCACCCAGGCACGCAACGATACCGGTTGCTCAGTGCTCATCGGTGCTTGCCCCCGGGCGCGTGTCGACCCGTGTCACAACCGACATGCCGGGCAGGATCGGCAGATCCGGCAACGGTTGATCGAGCAGGATGCGTACCGGGAAGCGCTGCACGATCTTGGTGAAGTTGCCGGTAGCGTTATCGGACGGGAGCAGCGCGAAGACATTGCCGGAGGCCGGCGACAAGCTCGCTACATGCCCTTGCAGGTCGTGGTCGGGAAAGCTGTCGACCGCGATGCGTACCGGCTGGCCGGGGCGCATGTGCTCCAGCTGGGTTTCCTTGTAGTTGGCCACGACGTGGGCCTGCTGCCACGGCACCACTGCCAGCAGCGGCTGGCCTGGCACTACATATTGCCCGGCACGAACTCGGCGTTGGCCGACCACCCCGGCGATCGGGGCGCGAATCACGGTGTCTTGTTGATCCTGTTCGGCCAGCCGTTGTTGGGCTTGCGCGCGGGAAAGGGTCGCTTGGCACTGCTGGAGTTTGGCATCGACCTGCGCGGCGCGCAGTTTGGCCATGTTCAGTTGCGCTTGCTGTTGCTGCAGTGCGGCCTGGGCGACTTGCTCGCCCGCTTGCGCCTGGCTGGCCTGGCTGGTGGCGGTTTCCAGCCGTTGCGCGGTGGCGGCGTGGTCACGCACCAGTTCGCGATAACGCTGGACATCGAGCTGGCTGCGGCGCGCTTCGGCCTTGGCGCTGCGCAGGGCGGCCTGCGCCTGGAGGATGGCCTGGCCTTGCAGGGTGATCCGCTCGGCCGCCAGTTGCTGGCTGGCAGCGGCTGCGAGCAGTGCCGCCTGCGCCTGGGCAACACCGGCTTTTGCCTGATCAAGGCGGGCGCTGTAGTCGCGATCGTGCAGGCGCACCAGCACGTCTCCGGCCTTGACCGGTTGGTCGTCTTCGACTTCAACAGCCGCCACATTGCCCGCCACGCGCGAACTCAGCGCCACCCAGTCAGCCTTGATGTAGGCGTCATCGGTGCTCTGCAGATAGCGGCCCGTGGCCCACCAATAACTGGCCAGCGCCACCAGCGCGACCACGGTCACGGCGAGCGCTAGCGTCAGCACCAGGCGCCGCCGGGTTGTGGTTTTACTGCGCTGCTCGGCAGCGTTGGGCACGGTGGGTTGTACGGCACTGTTCATGGTTGGGTTCCGGTTTTACTGATGGGTGCCTGCCAGCGGCCGCCGAGGGCGCGCAACAGGTTGATCTGGGCCTGGGCGAGACGACCTTGGGCGTCGACCTGGCGAGCGCGCAGGCGTATCAGCTCGCGTTCGCTGTCGAGCAACGCCAGGCCGTCGAGGGCGCCGGCGCGGTAATTGAAGTCGGCCAGTGCATGCGCACGTTGACCGTGCTCCAGCGCAGCGGTGACGGCCAGCAGGCTTCGCCGCTCACCGTCGAAGCGAGCGAGGGCCTGGCGCACATCCTTCAATGCGGCCAGCGCGACGCCTTGGTAATGAGCCCGTTGGGCCTGCTGCAAGGCTTCGGCCTTGCGCACTCGGGCGCGGTTGGCGCGCACGTTGGGGAACTGCCAGGTGATCAGCGGGCCTATGCCGAACATCACCGCGCGGCTATCGCCGAGGTGACCGAGGTGTTGGTCGGCAGCCGTCAGCGAAGCGCCAAAGCTGACCTTGGGGTAAAGGTCGGCGGTGACGATCTCGACGCCCAGCCCGGCGGCGCGCAGCTCACGCTCGGCCTGGCGCACATCCGGGCGGCGTTCGAGCAACTGCCAGCCATCGCCTAGCGGCAGCGCAGCCGCCAGCGTGGGCGGGCTGTCGCAGGTTATGGCCTCTGCCGGCGCAGCCTGGCCACTGAGCATGTTCAGCTCGTACAGGGCCATCTGCCGGTGCGCTTCGAGCAACGGTAATTCGGCGCGCAGCTGCTCTCGCAGTGCGAGCAGGCGCTCGCGGTCCAGCTCGGTGGCGATGCCCGCTTGCTGCTGGCGTTGGCTGAGTTGCACGCTGCGCTCAAGGCTGCGCAGGGATTGCCTGGCCTGGTTCAGACGGGCGCTGTAGGTGCAGTGCTGGACATAGGCACGGCTGGTTTGAGTGACGACATTCAGGCGCACCAGGTCCAGTGCTGCGGCGCTGGCGTCGGCCTGCACCGCGGCGCGCTCGATGGCAGCGCGTACCTGCCCCCAGATATCGACCTGATAGGCCAGCTCGATGCCCGGATTGAGTTGCCACTGCGCCGAGGCGTGGCTGTCGGTGGCTTTGGCCAGGGTCTGATCATCAGCAGTTTTACCGTAAGTGGCTGCCAGGCCAAGTGCAGTGGCGGGCCAGCGTTGGGCGTCGAACTCGGCAATGCCCGCCAGCATCGCCTGTACGTTGGCTTCGGCCTGGGCCAGGTCCTGATTGCGCGCCAGGGCGCGCTGTACCCAGCGGTCAAGCTGCGGATCATTGAACAGCCGCCACCAGTCCTCGGGCAGGGCCTGCCTGCTGGTACCGATGGGCACGCTGGCCAGGGCATCAATCTGCAAGGGGGGCGGCGCGGGCACAGGTTGCCGGGTGCAGGCAGTCAGCGCACAGAGCATGGCCAAGGCAAACCGGGTAGGGCGGGGGGAGGATTGGCGTAAAGGCATCACAAATGTCGCATCAGGGGCTGTGATGCGAGGTTACTCAGCGCACCCGCTGCGCCGCTGCCGCAAGCGCGCCAACCATGCGTGCAAACGGGACAACCTGCTGGCTAGTCGCTGCTGCCCAGCAGGCGCAACTGCCAATCGCTCGGCGCCTGACCGAGCGTGCGCTTGAACATGGCCGCAAAGGCGCTGGCGCTTTCGTAACCGTGCTCCAGCGCCACCGTCAGGATCGGCTTGCCCTCGGCGAGCTTCTGCTGGCTGAGCATGACCCGCGCGCGAGTCCGCCATTCGCCATAGGACATGCCCACTTCCCGCTGAAACAACCGCGCCACGCTGCGGGCACTGAGGTTGAGCTGAGTGCCGCATTGCTCCAGGGTGAGGTCTTGGGCCGGGTCGTCGAGAAAGCGCTCGCACCACGCTCGCAGCCGCGCATGCTGCGGCATGGCTACGAAGGCATCGAGGTGGGCCGCGTTGGCCAGCTCGTGTTTGATCAGAGCGCGGATGTGCTCGCCGTCCTGCCGGTCGGGCAGGCGTGACGCGGCCAGAATCAATTCGCGCAGCAAGCCGGAAACGACGATCACCTGACAGCGGTCGATGTGCGCTTCAAGCAGCAGCGTGCGCATGCGCACCTGGCCTTGCATGGCGATCGCGTGGTCGACCCCGGCCGGTACCCACAGGGCATGCCCGCCGGGGATGACGTAGTTACCGCCGTCACTGCTGACACGCATGATGCCGCTGGCGGCGTAGATCAGCTGGTCTTCGCCGTGGCAGTGATGGGCAACGTGCTCGCCGTGTTGATAATCCCTTCCCAGCGTTTGCATGGATCGCTCCGTTTGACCGGATCTGATTATACCGTTGGCTGGTGGTGGTTTATTGCAACATGTTTCTTTAGGGGGATTTATTCTGCCTGAATTTTGCTTTTATAGAGCGTTTATCGGTTGCCCATTGCTTTTTATCGCAATCAGCGTGCGCTTGTTCCTGCTTGCGGTTGCAGCTATTTCACTGCCAGCAAGGTGTAACACATCGGCACCTGCAGCTCGTTGCTCTCATAAACGTCATAGAGCTCTTCGCGGTTCGAGTGCGGGTATTCGGTGAACGCCTGCAGTTGCAGCGACGCTTGCAGCACAGCGGTGACGATGTCGCTCATGCGGTGGATGTGCCAATACGACGTCACCCCATTCGCCTCACCCTGGCCCTCATAAACAATGGCCTTATCCTCAACCACAGGCTCGGTCTGGAAGTAGCTGCCGCTGATGCGCCAGGGGTCGTTGGACTCAGGTTCGAGCATTTCCAGGAACGGGTGAGTTTCGTAAATTGCCAGCGTCCCGCCCGGCTTCAGCGTGCTGGCGGCGTGGCGGAAGAACGCGGATAGATCGGGCATCCAGTTGAGCACGCCGATGGTGATCAGCACCACATCGAAGCGCCCGTTCATCGAGGCTGGTAGCTGGTGGATGTCGGCCTCGATGAACTCGACAGCGTGGGGCGACCTTGCGGCGAGTTCATGGGCTTGCTGCAGGAATGCGGCGGACTGATCGACGCCGACCACATGCTCGGCGCCTAGCGCATACAGCGAGAGCGCTTCGCGGCCATTGTTGCAGCCCAACTGCAGTACCTGTTTGCCGCGAAGGTCTACTTGCTTGAGCAGCGCCGTGAGTGTCGGGTCCAGGCAGGAGAACTGCGCATGGGCAACCTCCGTCAACAAGCTCTGCCAGGTGGCACCGTTGCGATGCGCATCGGCAGAGGCGTTCCAGGCATCGCGGTTGCTTTCGATCATTTGCTCGAACGAAGGCATATTCGGTTTCACTCCATGAGAGTGCCGGTGATCAGGCCGGCTGGTTGCTCAGTGAGCACGGTAGTGAGGCGTAACGCAAGTTACAAACCCACCGAGCAGCGAGTACTTCGGCTTTCAAATCTAGCAGGGCTGTGCCGCCAGGTGGTTGCTGACCTTGCGGCCCAGCACCAGCACCGTCATGAAGCCGCAGGCGACCAAAGCAGTTGCCAGGCTGAGCAACGCTGCCGTACCCAGCTGATCGACGATCTGCCCACCAAAGAACGAGCCTAGCGCAATGATCACCTGGAACATCGCCACGAACAGCGGCATGCCGCGTTCGACGTCCTTGGGTGCAACGATGAACATCCAGATGCTGGCGCAGGCCGGGAACGCACCGAAGGCGAAGCCCCACAGCGCAATCAAGATGGCCGCGCCGGTCATGCCGGTGGCGAAGTGGGGGAACAGTGCAGTGCTGATACCGATCATTACAGCCACCAGCATCAAGGTATGACGCACGCTGCGGTTGGCGGCAAAGCCGGCGAAGATATTGCCCAGCACTCCAGCCACGCCGTACAGCAACAGCAGCGAGCCAATGGTCGGCCCGTCGAAGCCGGCATTCTGTTTGAAGAACGGCGCCACGTAGGTGTATGCCGCAAAGTGCGCCAGGCCAATCAGCAACACGGCAATCAGGCCAATCCGCGCCTGCGGATTGATGAACAACGCCGGCAGGTCACTGACGCGGATGGCCTTTTCCGGATTGAGCCGCGGTAGCAAAAGTACCTGCGCCAGCAGCACCGGAATGCCCACCAGTGCGGTCACCAGGAAGGTCATGCGCCAGCCCATCAGCCCGCTCAGCCAGGTACCGACCGGCACGCCGAGCACGGTGGCCAGGGTTACGCCGACCATGATGATCGAGGTCGCCTGTGCCACGCCGACACCCTTGGGCGCGAGGCGGCCACTCAGGGCAATCGCGGTGGCCCAAAAGCCACCGATACTGATGCCCAGCAGCACGCGGCCGAACAGCAGCAGGCTGAAGTCGCTGGCGTAAGCCACCACTGCGTTGGCGATGATCATGATCAGGGTCAGGCCGATCAGCAGGTAACGGCGGTCCATAGTGCCAATGCCGACTGACAGCAGCGGGGCAGCGAGGGCCGCCATGATGCCCGGCACGGTGACCATCAGCCCGGCGTGGCCGGCGCTGATGCCCAAGTCGCGGGCGACGTCGTTGAGCACGCCCACTGGCAGAAACTCGCTGGTAACCAGGGCAAATGCGCCCACAGCGACCGAGAGGATCGCCAGCCACTGCTGTGCGACGCTTTGTTGATTGTGTTCAGGGAGGCCGCTAGGGGCCTGGCTGGCGCTTGGCATGAGGCTAGTTTCCAAGGATGAGGTCGCCTTGAGCAGGCGGGAGAGGGCGGATTGGCGGGCATTATAGAAGTCGCCTGCGGCAAGCGGGCAGGCGTGCGGTTCGATAGTAATCATCAGTGGTATCGATGAAAGGTGCTGAACAGAGCGGCTGCCGGCGTCGGGTATTCACGCTTGCCGTGGCGTGCTCTGGGAGCGGTAGAATTGAGCGAGCGCATCGACTTACGCCAACATGGACGGCGACTATGAATCAAGTGACAAACCAGCACCTGTTGACGATCATCCAGACCAATGCGATCAACCAGCAACTGTTGACGCTGCTGCCGACGTTGCAGCTCCCGGACTGCATGCTGGTGGCTGGGTGTCTGTTCCAGACCTTCTGGAATCACCAGGCAGGTCAGAACGCCGAATGGGGCATCAAGGACTACGACATTGCCTACTTCGATAGCGATCTTTCCTGGGAAGCAGAGGATCGCGTGATTCAGCGTGTGAACGAGGCCTGCGCGCACCTTGGTGTCAACGTCGAAGTGCGCAATCAAGCCCGTATTCACCTTTGGTACAAAACCAGGTTCGGTGCTGACTACCCGCAGCTTCGCAAGGCTGCCGACGGCATAGACCGCTACCTGATCGCCTCGACCTGCGTCGGCGTTGATGTATATACCGGCGAGCTGTACAGCACCTACGGGCTGGATGATTTGCAGCACAACGTCCTCAGGCTCAACCCACTCAACCCGCTGGCTGGTTTGTTCAACGATAAGGCAGCAAGTTATCGCCAGCGTTGGCCTTGGCTGAAACTGGCAGATCAGCATTGACAGTGCCGGTCACCCCCTTACAATCGCGCCCCCTCGATTCAGCACGCACAGCGAAAAGGAGCTTCGATGCAACGGGTGATGATTGTTGGCCAGCCGGGTTCGGGCAAAAGTACCCTGGCGCGGCAGCTGGGTGAACGCACTGGTTTGCCGGTCGTGCACATCGACACCATTCACTGGCAGCCCGGCTGGGTTGAGCGCAGCCGGGATGAGAAGACCCGACTGTGCGGCGAGGTCGAGGCGGGTGAGCGGTGGATCTTTGAAGGAGGGCATTCGGCGACCTGGGAAAATCGGCTGGCGCGCGCCGACCTGTTGATCTGGATTGACCGATCGACTCCGCTGCGGTTCTGGCGGGTGTTGCTAAGGACGTTGCTCAATCGTGGTCGAACCCGGCCTGACCTGCCGGCAGATTGCCCAGAGTTGCTGGGCAATCTGCCTGAGTTTTTCCGCTTCATGTGGCAAACCAGGCAGTCGGCGCGGCGCAAGATGCAGCAGTTGGTGGCGGATGCACCGCGGGGTTGCCGGGTGGTTTGCTTGCGTTCTGATCAAGAGACTCAGGCGTTTCTGGCGAGTTTCGACTAAGGATTCGCGGTGCGCTCGTGGAGTTGGGCCGCTTCTGCCTCTATCGCAATGTCTTTTGCATGATGATCGTGCGCTCGGCACCGTGAAGTTCGTCGCGAACCTCGCTGAAGCCCAAGCGCCGATAAAATGCCTGAGCAGTAATCGACGAGGGTACGCTCACCACGCCGAGGCCTCTGGCCTGCGCCACTGCCTCAAGTTTGCGCATCAATTGCTGCCCAACCCCGCGGCGCTGATAATCAGGACTCACAAATACACTGCGCACCACACCGCCATCCAGGCTCGCCGTAGCTACTACCTGATCTTGCAGAGTTGCGACATACACCTCACGCAAGGCAATCAGTTGCTCGACCGCTGCGGGTGAAAAACTGCGTTGCACCTGTTCAATGATGTCTGCTGAGTAGTCCCTGGCGTTGGACACACGCAATGCGCCAATCACGACCGCGCTGATTGCTGCTGCGTCCGCCACGGTTGCCGGTCGAATCACAGAAGTCATCCTATGCCCCGGCTTGGGTTGGGGGTGTACCAAGGTGCTGCTGACTCGAGATGAACGTGTTTCTGTTTGGCTGGCAGCAACGGTGTGTCGAGCGTGCCCAGTGCAATCGAAACCCAGTCAGCCAACTCACCCGTTGAGCGCGACCAGAACAGCGTTGATCCGCACTCGCTGCAGAACTCACGTTTTACTGTGGCTGATGATGCATAGGCCCTGATGCTCGACTCGCCACTGAGGATGCGTAGCGCGTCGCGTGGCACGCTGGCGTATGACGCGAATGCGGCGCCGTGGCCTTTGCGGCATTGACTGCAATGACAGTGGCTGACGGCTTTTGGCGGTGTGAGTAGCTGGTAGCTGACGGCGCCGCAGAGGCAACTGCCGCGATGGGTTTCGGTCATGTGCTTCTCCAAGGGAGCGAAGCAGCAGCGTAGCCAGTTGTGCTGGGTGGGTCTAGTCGCGGGTAATGGGGCCGCTGCGCGACCCTATCGCGACACAAGGCCGCTCCTACAGGGACCGCGCAATACCTGCTGACGCGGTCCCCTGTAGGAGCGGCCTTGTGTCGCGAAAGGGCTGCAAAGCAGCCCCAAATTCCCACGCTCACATCGTCAGGTCGTTATCTCCACACTGCGTGGCTGCCCCCCAATCCTGAACCAGACTGCATCGAACGGATCCAGCCCGGTGCTCTGGTTCTGATGAAATTGCGGCATAGCGAGCGTTGGGTGGGGGCTGGTCGCCCGCTGAGGCAGTTACGCAGCGGCCTCAGTAGGCAAGGTTCACCACCACCTCAAAACTGCGTGACCACCGTCACGCCTGCCGTCTCGAACCGGTCCATGTTCACCAGTGCATCAATCGACTGCTCAAGGCTGATGGTCTTGCCCACCAGCTTATCCGGGGCCAGCTTGCCGCTGTGAATCATCTCGAGCATGGCATCGTAGCGGTGTGCCTGCATGCCATGGCTGCCGCAGATTTCCAGTTCGTGCGCAATCACCTTGCCCATCGGCACGGCCGGGCTGGCGTGGTCGGCGAGCATCAGGCCCACCTGTACGTGCCTGCCGCGACGGCGCAGGTTATTGATCGAGTTGAAGCAGGTAGTCGGATGGCCCAGCGCGTCCAGCGATACATGCGCACCGCCTTTGGTAATCTCCATCACCGCTTCGGCAACGTCCGCCACCTGAGTGGCGTTAATCGTGGCAACGGCGCCCAGCGCGCGTGCCAGCGCCAGTTTGTCATCGGCGATATCGACTGCCACCACATTCGCGCCCAGGGCGTGAGCGATCATCACCGCGGACAGGCCAACCCCACCGCAGCCGTGCACGGCGACCCATTGGCCCGCGCTGACCTTGCCTTGATCGACTACCGCGCGAAATGAGGTGACGAAGCGACAGCCCAGGCTCGCAGCAGTGGCATAGTCCATCGATTCGGGTAGCGTGACCAGGTTCAGATCCGCGTGGTGGATGCCTACGTATTCGGCGAACGAGCCCCAGTGGGTGAAGCCAGGTTGGAACTGGCTGTGGCAGACCTGCTGATTGCCGCTGTTGCATTCCGGGCATGCCCCGCAACCCCCCACGAACGGTACGGTAACGCGGTCACCGACTTTCCACCGGCTGACGTGGCTGCCGACCTCGGCAATGACTCCGGCTAGTTCATGCCCTGGCACGTGTGGCAACTGAATGTCGGGATCATGGCCTTTCCAGCCATGCCAATCGCTGCGGCATACGCCGGTGCCCTTGACCTCGATGACCACGCCGTGGCGCTCCGGGGTTGGGTCGGCGACGTTCATCAGGCGCGGTGGCTGGTTAAAGGCTTCGTACACTACAGCTTTCATGGCAACGACCTCCGTGTGCATGGCAGCACAATCTGGTTCAGCGCTTGGGGTGCGGTCAATTATCCGCAATCAAGCTGAAATTGCCTTTCAGAGTGCAATTGACTTTGAGGGTTGGCTGAAATTAACTTTGCTTAAAGTCATTTCTTTTGAAGAGTCCTTTCATGACCGAGCGCCTGGATAAGGTAGATGTTGCGATATCAGACAGACTGCAACGCGACGGCAGGCTGTCCAACGTCAAGCTTGCCGAGCAGTTGTCCTTGAGCGAAGCCTCCTGTTGGCGAAAGCAAAAGCGCCTGGAGCAGTGTGGGGTCATCGAAGGCTACCAGGCAGTGCTCAATAGAAAGAAGCTGGGCCTTGGGGTGATGGCTTTCGTGCAGATTTCCTGCACGGACCACAGTGAGGAAGCGACTGCAAAATTCGAACGGATCATCGAATCGGCGCCGCAGGTGCTGAGCTGTCACAACACCACGGGGGAGGCCGACTTTTTGTTGCAGGTAGTGGCCAGAGATCTCGACAGCTACAGCCGGTTTGTTGAAAAAGTGCTGAGGACCCTGCCGGGCGTTTCCAGTATCAGATCCAATATTTCCCTGCGTGAGCTGAAGACTTCCAATCGACTGCCGGTGACCGAGCTGGTGAGTATTTGACAGGCGGATGCCAGTAACCAGGGCATCGTACTCGCTGGCTACTGGCGAAGCTCATTCAGCCAAGCGGCGCTGTGGTTACCCCGTCAAGTTGGCGCCAGATCTGCAGTGGATTGTCTTGCTTGAGCGCGTCAGGCAGCAAGGCATCCGGCAGGTTCTGATAGCACACCGGTCGCAGGAAGCGCTCGATGGCGGTCGAGCCGACCGACGTGCTGCGGCTGTCGGAGGTGGCCGGGAAGGGGCCGCCATGGACCATCGCATCGCAGACTTCGACGCCGGTAGGGAAGCCGTTGACCAGCAGCCGGCCGGCTTTCTTCTCCAGCGTCTGAACCAGGCTGCGCGCAACCTCCAGGTCCTGCTCCGTCAACTGCAGGGTTGCCGTCAGCTGACCTTCAAGCGACTTGGCGAAGGCCAGCATCTGGTCCACGCTCTGGCAACTGATGACCATTGCCGCAGGGCCGAACACTTCTTCCAGCAGCTGCGGGTTGGCCGCGACATTGGCGAAGGTCGTGCGGTACAGATGACCCTGCGCTTGCGTCGCGCCAGAAGGCGGCTGGCCAGCGGCGACCAGTGCTGTGTCGGGCTGCGCAGCGATCCGTTGCAGGCCGGTCAGGTATGCCTGGTGAATGCCCGTTGTGAGCATCGTCTGGCTGGCCTTGTCAGCCAGGCAGGCACCGGCACGGGCAACGAACGTTTCCAGCTCAGGCCCTGCAACGGCCAGCAGGATGCCTGGGTTGGTGCAGAACTGGCCGGCGCCCAGTACCAGCGCGTCGGCAAAGCCTGCGGCTATTGTCTCGGCTCGTGCTGCCAGTGCGCCTGGCAGCAGGAACACCGGGTTGACGCTGCTCATCTCGGCGTACACCGGGATCGGCTCGGCACGCGCCGCGGCTGCCCGTAGCAAGGCCAGGCCACCGCTGCGCGAGCCGGTGAAGCCAACGGCCTTGACGGCCGGGTGGGCGACCAGTTGTTGGCCAACGTCATTGCCGTCACCCACCACCAGCGAGAAAGTGCCTTCGGGCAGTTCCAGTTGCTGCACAGCCTGTTGGATCACGCGCCCGACCAGCTCACTGGTGCCCAGGTGTGCTCGGTGCGCCTTGACGATCACCGGGCAGCCTGCGGCCAGTGCCGAGGCCGTGTCGCCGCCCGCGACCGAGAACGCCAGCGGGAAATTGCTAGCGCCGAACACCACCACAGGCCCCAGCGCCACCTTGCACATACGCAGATCCGGGCGCGGCAGTGGCACTCGGTCAGGCAGGGCAGAGTCGAAGGTCGCCTGCTGCCAGCGGCCTTGGCGCAGCACCGAGGCAAACAGCCGCAGTTGGCCCACGGTACGCCCGCGCTCACCTTCCAGGCGGGCTAGAGGCAGCCCGGTTTCGCTATGGGCGCGCTCGAGCAGCGTTGCGCCCAGGCCGACGATACCGTCGGCAATCGCTTCGAGAAACTGCGCGCGCCGTTCCGGGCTGGTCGAACGCAAGCTGTCAAACGCCTGGTCGGCAAGCTCGCACGCCTGTTTGACCAAGTTGGCGCTGGCGCAGTTGAACACAGGGGCGGGGATGGCCTCTTCAGTCGCGGGGTTGATCGCCAGCAGTTCACGGCCTTGGCCACGAATCAGTTGATGCCCGATTATTTGTTCGCCGGTAAGTGGCATTGCTCTACTCCGTAAACCAGTTACTTGTCAGAAGAAATCGGCTGCTTCAACAGCAACAGGTAAGCCATGGCGGCAACCGCTGCGACGACGGCGCTGATGAGGAATGCCGAGGCGAACGAACCCGATTGCTGAATGCTGAAGCCGGTGACGATCGGTGCCACTGATCCTGCCAGGTAGCCGCCGAAGTTCTGAATGGAGCCGAATGACGCGACCTGGCGGCTGTCGACGATGGTGTTGGCGATCATCCAGGCGGTGGAGCTGGCCATGTTGATGCTGAACAAGGCGCAGCAGAGCAGGGCCAGGCTGAGCACAATGCCGCTGCCAAAGGCCAGGGGCACGGTGAACGCCGCTGCAGCCAGCAACGCGCTGATCACCACCCGTTTGCGACTGCCCAGCACCGTGCCGCCTTTTTTCACCAGGCGGTCGCAGAGCCGGCCGGCGACGATGGTGCCCAAGGCGCCGAACACGTAAGCCAGTGACACCACCCAGGCGGTCTGATACAGGCCCAGACCGTGCTCACGCTCGAAGTAGCCGGGCAGCCAGGTCAGGTGCAGCCAAAGCATGTAGATCACGCCCATGAAGCCCAGCACTGCGCCCCAGGTGCTCTTGTGGCGGAACAGTTCAGCCCAGGCGCTGAGCTGGGATTTCAAACTTGGCTTTGGTGCCACGTTGGCCTGTTGCTGAGTCTGCGACGCCAGCAGGCGCTCGCGTTCTTCGGCAGGCAATTCGGCCAGGTAACGCTCCTTGCTCTTGTAGAAGGCGAACCAGCACAGCGCGATGACGATGCCGAACACGCCGGTAGCGATGAACATCCCGCGCCAGCCCCAGTTGATCATCAGCAGGGTCAGCAGCGGCGGGGCGATGCACGGGCCGATGCAGGTCGAGGACAGCACGATGCCGGTGGGCGTCCCGCGTTTTTCTGCCTCGAACCATTCCGCCAGGGCCTTGGCCGCCGAGGGGAACATCGGCGCTTCGCCGATGCCCAGCGCGATGCGCAGGCCGATGAATGCCGAGAAGCTGTTGATCAGGCCCGAGGCAGTCTGCGCCACCGACCAGCCCAACAAGGCGGCGCCGAGCGAGAGTTTGCTGCCCAGGCGATCGATGATCACCCCCAGCGGCAGTTGCGAGAAGGCATAAGCCAGGGAAAACGCCGACAGCAGAATGCCCATCTGCGAAGGCGTGATGGCCATGTCGCGCTGGATCGAGGTGTTGGCAATCGACAGAGCGCTGCGGTCGACATAGTTGATGATGCCGATCACCAGCAGCAGGCTGACAGTGATGAACTGGTATTTCTTGAACGGGTTTCGGCTGGCTACCGTATCCGCAGTGCGGTCAAGCTCGGCTTGCGCATATTTACTGGTCATGGCTGTTCACTTTTATTGTTATTGGGGATTAGCTGTTGGCTTGGGCTTACATGGACGCCTCGAGCATCCAGCGGTAGTCCTCGGCACTGGCTTCACGGGGATTGGTGCGGTGGCTATGGTCGGCCAGGGCACCCTGGATGATGCCTGGGAACATCGCTTCGCTGACGCCCAGTTCACGCAGGCCTGTCGGCAAGCCCAGGGCACGGGTCATGTCACGCAGGGCCGTTTCGATCTGGCTGTCGTCAGCCAGGCCCATGGCCTGGGCAATGCGCAGTGTCTTCTGTTCAGCGGTCATCGTCGCCGCCTGACGATTGAAGGCAATCACCGCCGGCAAGAAGATCGCGTTGAGCGTGCCGTGGTGCAGGCGCGGATTGATGCCGCCCAGCGCGTGGCTCAGGCTATGCACACAGCCCAGGCCTTTCTGGAATGCCAGGGCGCCCTGCAGTGACGCGCTCATCATGTTGGTCCGCGCTTCGAGGTTGTGCGGGTCGGCGGTGGCAGCGGTGATGAAGCGCCAGGCGCGCCATAGCCCGTCCAGGGCAATGCCGTCGGCCGGTGGGTTGAACGCAGGCGCCATGAACGTCTCGAGGCAGTGCGCAATAGCGTCCATGCCGGTGGCAGCGGTCATTGCGGCGGGCAAACCTACGGTCAGCGCAGGGTCACAGATGGCCGACTTAGGGACTACATGCGGTGAGATCACGCCGACTTTGCGACCGTCATCGAGGATCAGGATGGCGCCGCGACCGACTTCGCTGCCCGTGCCCGCAGTGGTCGGTACCGCAATCACTGGCGCAGTGGCGGCGGTGATGTGGGCAAGGCCGCCTTCGATCACGGCAAAGCGCTTCAGTGGGCCCTCATGGCGGGCGCAGACGGCCACGCCTTTGGCCAGGTCGATGGCCGACCCGCCACCAATGGCGATGATGCCGTCGCAATTACATTCGCGGAACATGGCGACTGCTTCGCGGACTGCGCTCTCGTTTGGGTTGGGTGGCGTGGCGTCGTAGATCGGCAGGGCCATGTCAGCGCCTTCGAAGGCGTCAAGCGCGCGGTCGACCAGCCCGGCGGCGCGTACGCCGCGGTCGGTCACGATCAAAGGTCGGGTTATACCAATGCGCTGGCATTCGACGGGCAGCAGCGTAATCGCGCCGACCTCGAACTGGATTTGAGTGATGTAGTTGATCAGGGACATGCGCTCTCCTGGAGCCTTTTGGCTTCTTTGTTTTTGGCCAATCTCAGGGCCTTGCTGGCGCACCGGGTGCGTCATCGTGCGGGGCCAGTATAGAAATCCCCTGCGGGCTGTGGTACTGAGAACAATCCATACAGCTATAACCAGGAGTCATAGCCAATGACGCCATCGCTGAACTCGATCATGTCCCGGCTGCACGCCAGGCATTTGCGCCTGTTGATCGAGCTGGATGCGCACCGCTCGCTGCTCGGCGCGGCTGACAGCGTCGGGCTCACTCAACCCGGTGCGAGCAAAGCGTTGCAGGAGATCGAGACGACCTTTGGTACGCTGCTGTTCAGACGCACCAACCGTGGCCTGGAGCCGACCGCTGCCGGCCACTGTGCGATCAGATCCGCTCGGGTGATCCAGACCGACCTGTCCAATCTGCGCCATGACCTTGATGCGATTTTGCGTGGGGTCGGTGGCAGACTTGCGGTGGGCGCGATCATGGGCGCCGTGCCGCTGCTGATGAAGGCGGTATCAGAACTCACGGCGATCCAGCCGGAAATGTCCTTCGAGATCGTCGAGGGCACCAGCCAGTTTCTGCTTAGCCAGATCGAGAGTGGACGCCTGGACATGGCCCTGTGCCGGACCTGCGTGAGCAGCTCACCGCATTTGTTCGCCAGTGAGTTCGTCCAGCACGAGACACTTGCAGTGATCGCCAACGTCGATCATCCGCTCAAGGACGCCGCGACCTTGAGCCTGGAGCAACTGGCCGAGAACCGCTGGATTGTCTACCGGGCGAACATGCCCATGCGCGTGCAACTGGAGCGTGAATTCCACGATGCCGGCCTGCGCTTCCCTCTGCACCTGGTGGAAACCACGTCGATTCTGGCGACCTTGTCGCTGTTGCAGAACCAGCCTGAATTCGTCGCGCTGGTGTCTATCGATGTGGCCCAGCAGTGTCTGCAGCATCACCGCATCTGCATTCTGCCGCTGGCAATCCAATCGGTGAGTGACCCGTATGAGTTGGTTACACGCCAGGCCAGTCAGGAAACGCCGGCCATGCAGCAGCTTCGCGGCTTGCTGCTCAGCGCTGCTGCTGGCGGCTCGACGCGTTAACCAGCGAGCCAGTGCTCATACGCCGCCGTCATACGCTGCCGGGTCGGCGCATCTGCCGGAATCAGATGCTCGATCCGCATCGACTCCACGGTGATGTCCAGCGGCATGCCAAAGGTGGTGAAGGTTGACAGAAACCTCAGCTCACCCTCCGCTGTATTCACCCGCGTCAGCAACACCGGCATGGCTGCGGGCGCGTGCAGTTGAGCAGCGGGAGCCGGCAGCTCGCGTAGTAACTGCGCGAGCTCGGGACTAGCCACGGCCTCCCGCGACGCACGCTGCCAGGCGACCGCGCGAATCTCGTCGGCATTGGCCAGCCGATCACCCAACCCGCCGGGGCGCAGTAGGGTGTCGAGCAAATTCAGCCGTGCAGTCGCCTCGGGCGCGATACCAGCCATGGCAAACAGCAAGCCGGCACTGGCATTGGCCGCGGTGACATCCCAGTTGCTGGCGATGACGATGGCCGGCGCCGGGTTGTTCGCGTGCAGAATATGTTCGATAGCTTCGTGGACCATCTTCAGCTCCGGCGCGTCCAGCGGCGATGTGGCGTAGCGCGGGGCGTAGCCGGCGGCGACGAACACCTGGTTGCACTGCTCCAGCGGTGCGGCCAGCGCCGAGAGCAGGGCATGCAGAGTGCTCGGGCTGGCTTTGGCACGGCCAGTTTCGACGCAGCTTAAGTGACGCTGCGAAACCCCGGCCAGCAGCGCCAGTTCGAGCTGGCTGAGGCGCGCCTGCTGACGCAACTGGCGGACCTGCTGACCGGCCGAGGCGCTCGGGGCCGGTTGCTGGCGATGGAAAATTGGCTGGTTCATATGTCGACTCTGACCGTCCTTGGTGCCCTGTGTCCATGACCTGTCAGGTCATTGAGAGCGCGCAACACTATCACTACTCTGCCGGCAAACCCTACCTAGGAGTGGCTGATGACCCTGCGTTTACTTGCCCTGACCTTGCTGGTGCCGTTTGCGGCGTATACCGGCTGGACCCTGATGAATGCCGAGCAGTCGCTCGTGGCGTTTGGCCTGGAGCTGATGGCGCGCCCTGATACAGCTCAGGTCGTCATCGACCTGTATTTGATGGCAGGGCTGGGCTGCTGCTGGATGGTCAGCGATAACCGTCGCCGTTGTGGAACATGGGTTTCTGTGCTGCCTTACTTGCTGCTGACCGCGGTGTTCGTCTCGCTGGGGCCGCTGCTGTATTTGGCCATCCGAGGCGTTAGCAGTGAGCGTCCAGCATGAATGACGCCCTGCAGGTGTATGCGCTGTGTGTTGTGCTGCTGTTTCTCAAGATGCTTGCGATCTCTTGCTATCAGGGCTACCTGCGCTTAAGCCTGTTGGCGTTCCACAACACTGACCTATCTGGCCGGTGTGCAGCCGTGGCGAACGATCTGCTAAGCGGTTGCGCTGATATGCCTGGTGGGCTTTTGCGCGGTCATTGCCACCCAACTGGCGATGGGATGACGCCGCGCCGCTACGGCGGCTATCAACGGTTGACCAGCCTGGCCGGCAGAGCGATCACCAGCAGGCAACTGAGCAGCAGGCAGACGGCAAATGCCCACAGCGCGGCATGGGCGTTGCCGGTCAGGTCGGTCATCACTCCCATCAGCGAGTTGCTGACCAGCCCGGCAATGTTCGCCAGCGAGCAGGCGAGGGCGAAGGCAGTGGCCGCCGCAGTGCCCTTGAGAAAGGTCGCCGGCAGGCTGAAGAACACCGGCACTGCACCGATGATCGCTGCTGAAGCGATGGCAAACAGCAGTACCGTCATCAGCAGGTCATGGCTGAACAAGGTGCTGCTGGCCATGGCAATCGCGCCGACAATGAAGGGCACGATGATGTGCCAGCGGCGTTCGCGATAGCGGTCGGAACTGGCGCCGATCAGCAGCATGCCGATCAGCGCTGCCAGGCTCGGAATGGCCGTGAGCAGGCCAATGTGGAAGGTATCGCTGACCCCCGCGTCGCGGATGAAGGTCGGCATCCAGAAGCCCATGGCATAGGCGCTGAGCAAAATCGAGAAGTCGATGCCGCCGAGCATCCACACCTTGAGGTTGAAGAAGCCATCGCGAAAGCGCTGCTTGCTGCCTGTGTCTTCGGCATCGTCTGCCGCGAGGTCGGCAGCCAGTTGCGCCTTGTCGTCATCAGACAACCAGCGTGCCTGCTGGAAGCTGTTGGGCAGAATCCACAAGGTCGCAACGCCCAGCAGCACACTGGGGATCGCCTCCAGCAAGAACAGCCACTGCCAGCCGCGCAGGCCGTGCAACTGGTCGAAGCTGCTCATGATCCAGCCAGACAACGGCCCGCCGATCACGCTCGACAGCGGTAGGCCAATCATGAACAGGGCAATGATCCGCCCGCGCCGGTAGCTTGGGTACCACTGGGTCAGGTAGAACAGCACGCCCGGCAGAAAGCCCGCTTCGGCCACGCCGAGCAGAAACCTCACCAGGTAGAACTGAGTGGTGGTGGTTACCAGCAGCGTGCAGGCCGACAGCAGGCCCCAGGTGATCATGATGCGGGCGATCCACAGCTTGGCGCCGACCCGTTGCAGGATCAGGTTGCTGGGTACCTCGAAGAGGATATAGCCGACGAAGAACAAGCCCGCGCCCAGGCCATACGCGGCGCTGCTGAACTGCAGGTCAGTCAGCATCTGCAACTTGGCGAAGCCGACGTTGATGCGGTCCAGGTAGGCCGCCAGGTAGCACAGGCACAGAAACGGGATAAGCCGCCAGGTAACCCTGCGATAGAGCGCGTGCGGGCCCTGCGCGACTGCGCCGTGGGCGGTTGTGGGGTGGTGCATTCGGGTCTCCTGACGCGCGGGCGAGCAGCGCATGCTGCAGCGCTTTGTCGTGCGCCGCAGCTAAAGAACAGAGGCAATCCCGGCGGGAAACACCCGGCATGCCGATCCGTCGATATAATGCCCGGCTTCTGCAGGTATTCGGAACAACCTATGCGTCAGGTTTTGCTTGTTGTCGATGTTCAGGCCACGTTCAGCCCGCCGGAATGGCTGGTTGATGGTGTGCGGGCGTTTTCTGCGCGCATCCCCACCATTGCCTCGGTCGAGTTGCATGACGAGCAGGTGACGCCCTTCGAGCGCCAGCTCGGCTGGCACCCTGCGGCGCAGGATGAGTGCCTGGTGGAGGTCGATCAGGTGTTTATCAAGCACGGCTACGGGCCCACTGCAGCGATGCTCGACTATCTCAAGCAGATGGACGTCGAGCGTGTGCTGGTGTGTGGTCTGCAAACTGAAACCTGCGTGCTCGCCGCAGGCTTTGCCCTGTTCGATGCCGGTCTGTCGCCGACGCTGGTCACCGACCTCACCATCGGCTCGTCGCTGGACCGTTCCGGCAAACTCGGCATCGAGCTGTGGCAGCACCACTTTCGCCAAGTCACCACGCGGGCCGAGGTACTTGCCGGGTTGCATGGCTGATCCGCTGCGACCTGACCGGCCTCAATCGAATGGGCCAGCGCTGGTAAAGGCGCCGCCTTGCAGCAGGGCACTGCGCTCGTCCGCCGCGGCTTGGGGCAGTTGCTCCAGCTTGCCCCTAAACTGCTCGGAGCTGTCCTGCGGCGCAAACCCCAGGTGCGCGGCGTAGCGGTTGTTCCACCACAGGTCACGGTTGGCAGACACGCCATACACCACGGTGTGGCCGACGTCCTCTGCGAGCAGCGCGCGTTCGACCAGGTGGGCCAGGTCGGCGTAGCTCAGCCAGGTCGAGAGCATGCGCAGGTTACGCGGTTCCGGGAATGACGAGCCTATGCGCAAACTCACGGTCTGAATGCCGTAGCGGTGGAAATAAAACGTCGCCAGGTCTTCGCCGTAGGCTTTCGACAGTCCGTAGTAGCAGTCCGGTCGGCGCGGCGAATGAGCATCGAGCTGGACATCCTGCGGGTAAAACCCGGTGACGTGATTGGAGCTGGCGAACACCACCCGTTTGATACCGTGCAGGCGCGCCGCTTCATAGATATGAAAGGTGCCGCGAATGTTCGCGTCGAGAATATCTTCGAACCTGCGCTCTGTGGATATACCGCCCAGGTGGACGATGGCATCCACCTGATCGGCCAGCGCATGCACGCCGGCTTTGTCGGCCAGATTGCAGCTGACCACTTCTTCATGGTCGCCGGCAGCGGGCGCCATCTCACTGATATCGGATACGCGCACGACATTCGCGTGCGCCTGCAAGGCATCGCGCAGGATCTGCCCGAGGCCGCCGGCAGCGCCGGTCAGCAGCAGGCGGTTGAAGGGTTTGGTCGAGGTGGAGGAGGGTGCAGTCATGGCGGGTGCCTGTAGTTGGAGGTGCAGGTTCGGCGGTGCTCGGTAGCAGCGGGCAGGCCTTGTGGCCGCCCGCCAGCGAGGCCTTACATGAAGTTGTACTGGATGCCCAGGCGCCAGCGCGCCTGGCGGTCATCGGTGTAGGAATTGACCTTGATGTCGCCGATCTCCATGAATGGCGCCCACTGTTTGTTGAGCTTGTACTTGATGATCAGGTTCTGCTCGTAGTCGCTTTTCTTGTTGTCGTAGCGGATGTAATCGGTACTGAAGTGGATGTACTGGTACTCGAACGCCCACGGCCCTTTGGGGGTGTAGCCGAGCCAGCCTTCCAGGCGCGTGGTGTTCTGGTTGTCCTTGGCGCGGTGCTCTTTGCTGTGATCGATCTGATCACGGTCGAGGCTGCGCGCGTCGTGGCGTACGCGGCTGGCGACGTACCAGGTGTCGCTGATCTTGTAGCTGTACTTGAGGCCGAACTTGTAGGTGGTGGCGTCTTTCGAGCTGTCCATCTGGAAGGCCGGGGTCAGCGTCGATTTGGCACTGAGCTTGTGGTTGTAGTCGACGGTGAATTCATGGCCGTTGTTGACCATGTTGTCGTAGGCGACGTCTTCGCGGTCGCCGGCAGTCTTGTATTTGATCTCGGCGCCAAAACCCAGGCCACTGTCCATCCGGTAGTTCAGCTTGATCCGGTCGGAGTGAATGCTGTCGTCTTCGGTAAAGCCGTGCCGGTAGTTGATGCTGGCCGAATCTGCGTGGGCGTGGAGCGACAGGCCAAGCGTGCTGACAGCGATAAGCGTGCGGAGTGTGGTGTTCATGCGATCTTCTTTTTTTGTTTTTGTTGAGGTCGTTATGAGGTCGGGCAGTGAGGATGAGTGCGGGGTGGGGGATGCCCTCCGTGGCAAATGTTTCAAATAAGTTATCGTACAACTTTAGGGTTGTCTATTTTTTATTGAAATGTTGTCTGATGACATGGCTTAGTCCACCTATATCAAGGTTTGTAGAGGTTAGTGGCGGGGTGACAGGTCGCTGATGGCGTATAGAGAAGGGAGGTTTTGCGCGGTTTATAAAGTTTCAAAGGGGTGCTTTTCAATTGTTGTATGATGACGTAGGATCATCCCCAGAGCGTGACCTTTCCGCCACAATTCCAATAAGAAGGCTCAGACGTCCATGATCATCACTGCAGTAAACGTCCAGGTATTTTCCTACCCCACCCGACGCGCCGTAGACAGCGCCGGCCATGCCCATCCGGGCGATGTCACCCAGGCCAAAATGGCCTTGCTGCGGATCAAGACCGAATGCGGCAACGAGGGTTTTGCACTGGGTGCGCCCGAGCTGATTCGCCCGTATGTGCTGGATGGCTTCGTGCGCAAAGTGCTGGTCGGCGCCAACGCCTTCGACCGCGAAAAGATCTGGCACGACCTGGCACACTGGCAGCGCGGCAGTGCCAGCCAGTTGACCGACCGCGCGCTGGCGCTGGTTGAACAGGCGCTGTGGGACTGGGCCGGGCGCAAGCTGAACCTGCCGGTGCACAAGCTGATCGGTGGCTTTCGCGACAAGGTTCCGGCGTACGGTTCAACCATGTGTGGCGATGAGCTCGAAGGTGGGCTGTCGACCCCGGAAGAGTACGGCCGCTTCGCCGAAACCCTGGTCAAGCGTGGCTACAAGGCAATCAAGCTGCACACCTGGATGCCGCCGGTGTCGTTCGCGCCGAGCGTGAGCATGGATATCAAGGCCTGCGCCGCGGTGCGTGAGGCGGTTGGCCCGGACATCGCGTTGATGATCGATGGCTACCACTGGTACAGCCGGACCGAAGCGCTGACCGTTGGCCGCGCGCTGGAGAAGCTCGACTTCGCCTGGTTCGAAGAGCCAATGATGGAAGACTCGGCCGAGTCCTATGCCTGGCTGGCGGGGCAGCTGGACATCCCTATCCTTGGCCCGGAAAGCCTGGGCGGCAAGCACCTGAGCCGCGCCAGCTGGGTCAAGAACGATGTCTGTGACATTCTCCGCGCCGGGGTTGCCGGTGTCGGCGGGATCGCCCCGTGCCTGAAGGTTGCGCACATGGCCGAAGCGTTTGGCATGGACTGCGAGATCCACGGCAACGGCGCGGCCAACCTTGCAGTGGTCGGCGCCATCAAGAACTGCAGCTGGTACGAGCGCGGCCTGCTGCACCCGTTCCTCGAGTACGACGACGTCCCGGCCTACCTCAAGCGCCTGGTCGACCCGATGGACCAGGACGGCTTCGTGCACCTGTCTGACCTGCCGGGCCTGGGTGAGGAGATCGACTTCGACTACGTCGAGACCAATACGCTGCACAGCTTCTGATTCGTGCATGGCGGCACGCGCCACTGCGTGCCGCCCGAGAGTCCAATAACTATAAAAAGGCTATCTCACATGAACGTACTTCCCACATTCTGGGCAGGGCTGTTTGCCGCGTCGCTGGCACTCACCTCAGTCCCTGCAGCATTCGCCAAGACCCCGGCCGATCAGTTGATCGTCGGCATGAGCATGATCAACCTGCTCTCGCTCGACCCCGCTGCGGCGACCGGGCTGGATGTTTCCGAGGTCAATGCCAACCTGTACGACATGCTGCTGGTGCAGGATGTCAAACAACCCGACCAGCTGCTGCCGGCCCTGGCCGAAAGCTGGCAGGTCAGCGCAGACCGCAAGACCCTTACCTTCAACCTGCGCAAGGACGTCAAATTCCAGTCCGGCAACGCCCTCAGCGCCGAAGACGTAGCCTGGTCGCTGCAGCGCGTGCTCAAGCTCAACCTGGCCCTGGCGTCGACCTGGAAAGCCTATGGTTTCAATGCCGGCAACGCCGAGCAGTACCTGCGCGCCAGCGACGAGCATACCTTCGTCCTCGAACTGCCACGCCCGACCGACCCGATGCTGGTGCTCAACACCCTGGCCACTTCACCCAGCGCCTTCATCCTCGACCGCAAAGTGGTCCAGCAGCACCAGAAAGGCAATGACATGGGCGGCGCCTGGCTGACCACTCATGCGGCCGGCAGCGGCCCGTTCATTCTCAATGACTGGCGCGCCAACGATGTGATCCTGATGACCCGCTTCGACGGTTACTGGGGTGGCCCGGCCAAGCTCAAGCGCATCGTCATGCGCAACATGACCGAATCGCAGTCGCTGCGCCTGATGGTCGAGCGCGGTGATCTGGACCTGGCCAAGGGCATGTCAGCACCGGATATCGAAGCACTGGAAAAGTCCGACAAGGTTCGCACCCAGACCGTCCAGCGCGGCACCCTTTACTACGTGGCACTGAGCGTCAAGAACAAACCCTATGACGATGCCCGTGTACGCAAGGCAGTGCGCTCGTTGATCGACTATCAGGGCATCAACCAGACGGTCATGCCGCACTATGGCCAGCTCAACCAGCGCCCGCTGCCGCTCGGCTTGCCGGCGCGGCTGGATGATCCGGGCTACACCTTGAACGTCGCCGAGGCGAAACAGCTGTTGGCTGACGCCGGTTACCCGAACGGCTTCAAGACCACCATTCGTGTCCTCACCGAGCCGCCGTTCATCAACATTGCCTCCAGCCTGCAAGCGACCCTGGCCCAGGCCGGCATCCAGGCAACCATCGTCACCGGCACCGGTAACCAGATCTACGGCGCCATGCGCGAGCGCAGCTTCGACATCCTGGTCGGGCGTGGCGGCGGCGGGGCCGAGCGCCATCCGCATTCAAGCCTGCGCACCCTGGTGTACAACCCGGACAACCGCGACGAAGCCAAACTGAGCAATTTCCAGGGCTGGCGTACGTCGTTCTACAGCCCTGAGTTGAACAGCCTGATCGAGCAAGCCGAAGTCGAACCCGACAAAGCCCGGCAACAGGCCCAGTACCAGCAGATCCAGGCCACCCTCGACGAGCAGGTGGGGGCGATCCTGCCCGTGTCGCAAATGACCGACACCGTGGTGCTTTACCACGATGTTCAGGATTACCAGGGCCATACCGCGGCCACCACCCGTTACAAGGACGTCTACAAGTCGCGTTGAGTCGAGCCGGGGCGCACTGCCCAGGCCGGCCGGTGATTGGTAAACGCTTTTTCAGGAGCCTGTTATGTTTGTTTCGACTGCCTCTGTGCTGGGCGCGCGCGCGTCCGGTACTGCCCGCCGGGCGAGTACGGTGCTGGTGACCCTGCTCGGTTTGCTGGCGCTGACCTTCTTCATTGGTCGGGTAATGCCGCTGGACCCGGTGCTGGCCGTGGTCGGTCCAGACGCCGACAGCTCCACCTATGACCAGGTCTATCGGGCGATGGGTCTGGATCAGCCGATCTGGACCCAGTTCGGCATGTACCTCAACGACCTCCTGCACGGTGATTTCGGCAACGCCCTGCTGACCGGTCACCCGGTGCTGGAAGACATCAAACGGGTGTTCCCGGCGACCATCGAACTGGCCACCCTGGCGATCCTGTTCGGCATCCTCATCGGCCTGCCACTGGGCGTTGTCGCTGCCAGCAATCAGGGGCGTATGGGCGATCACCTGGCGCGGGTAATCACTCTGTTCGGTTACTCCACGCCGATCTTCTGGGTCGGCATGATGGGCCTGCTGGTGTTCTACGCCTGGCTCGGCTGGGCTGGCGGAGCAGGGCGGATCGATCTTGCCTACGACGGCATGGTGCCGGACGTCACCGGCCTGCTGCTGATCGACACCGCCCTGGCCCGCGACTGGGAAGCCTTCACCAGCGCGCTGCGGCATATCGTCCTGCCGGCGCTGATCCTGGGCCTCAACTCGGTGGCCTATATCAGCCGCATGACCCGCAGCTTCATGCTCGAGCAGCTGTCTCAGGAGTACATCATCACCGCCCGGGTCAAGGGCCTGTCGCGCCGTCAGGTGGTCTGGGGCCATGCCTTTCGCAACATCCTCGTGCAGTTGCTGACCGTGGTCGCACTGGCCTACGGCTCATTGCTCGAAGGCGCGGTGCTGATCGAGACGGTGTTTGCCTGGCCGGGCTTCGGCCAGTACCTGACCAGCAGCCTGATGCTCGGCGACATGAATGCGGTGATGGGCTGTGTGCTGGTGATCGGCTTGATCTTCGTTGCCCTCAACCTGATCAGCGACGCGCTGTACAAGGTGTTCGATCCAAGGACCCGCTAAGCCTGCGCGGCAAGCGCGAACCATAACTATAAAAAAGGATGCCCCATGAATATTGTATTTGCGACCCTGCGCAACAGCCTGTTCGGCGCGATCCTGGCGCTGAGCCCGATGCTGGCAGCCCAGGCGAAAACCCCCGCCGACCAGTTGATCGTCGGCATGAGCATGGTCAACCTGTTCTCCATCGACCCGGCCAACGCGCCTGGCCTGGACGCTTCCGGGATCAACGCCAACCTCTACGACACCCTGGTCAAGCGCGACAACGGCAACCCCGAGCGGCACGTGCCGCAACTGGCTGAAAGCTGGACGGTGAGTGAAGACGGCAAGCAGATCACCTTCAAGCTGCGCAGCGACGTCAAGTTCCACTCCGGTAACCCGCTGACCGCTGAAGACGTGGCCTGGTCGCTGTATCGGGTGATGAAGCTCAACTTCGGCCTGGCCACCACCTGGAAGGCCTACGGCTACAACCTCGACAACATTCAGGCGTCTATCCGCGCCACCGACGCGCACACGCTGGTGATCGATCTGCCGCAGCCGACCGATCCTTTGCTGGTGATCGACTCGCTGGCGATTTCGCCTAGCGCGGTCGTCGTAGACCGCAAGCAGGCCCTGCAACACGAGAAAAACGGCGACCTCGGTGCTGCCTGGCTGGTCACCAACGAAGCCGGCAGCGGCCCGTTCACATTGAGCAAATGGAGCGCCAATGACAGCCTGGTGATGACCCGCTTCGACGGCTACTGGGCCGGGCCGGCGAAGATGAAGCGCGTGCTGGTGCGGCACATGACCGAATCGCAGTCGCTGCGCCTGATGCTCGAGCGCGGCGACCTCGACCTGGCCTACGGCATGGCTGCGCCGGATATCAAGGCAATCGAGCGCTCGGACGCGTTGCAGGTCCAGGCGCTGCAGCGCGGCACCATGTACTACGTGGCGATGAGCATGAAACAGCCCGAGTTCGCCAAGCAGCAAGTGCGCGAAGCGGTACGCAACCTGATCGACTATCAGGGCATCGACCAGCAGGTCATGCCGCACTACGGCACCCTCAACCAGCAACCGATGCAGCTGGGCCTGGCTGCCCGCCTGCCTGACCCTGGCTACACCATGAACGTCGCCAAGGCCAAGGCGCTGCTCGCCGAAGCGGGCTACCCGAACGGCTTCAATACGACCATTCGGACCTTGTCCGAGCCGCCGTTCATCGACATTGCCGCACGTATGCAGGCGACCCTGGCCGAGGGCGGGATCAAGGCCACCATCGTCACCGGCACCGGCAACCAGGTGTACGGCGCCATGCGCGCGCGCAACTTCGAGATGATCGTCGCACGCGGTGCCGAGCGTTACCCGCACCCGTACTTCAGCCTGCGCACCTTCGTCTACAACCCCGACAACAGTGACGCCGCCGGCCTGCCTAACTTCCAGGGCTGGCGCGCATCGTTCTTCAACCAGCAGCTCAACGAGCTGATCGATCGAGCCGGGGTCGAGCGCGACGCCGACCAGCGTCTCAAGCTCTACCACCAGGCGCAGACCCTGTACGACAAGCAGGTCGGGCCGATCATGATGATCTCGCAGATGACCGACACCGCGGTCAGTGCGGCCGACGTCAAGGGCTTCGCCGGCGACGACGCCGAGGCGACCCGTTACCTGGGCGTCTACAAGCAACGCTGAACCCCGCCGGGACGCCTGCGGGTGTCCTGCCGGGCCATGATTGCACCGAGAGAGCATGCCGATGATAGCCAACATCTCTACCACTGAAACCGCTGCCAAACGGCAGGCCGACAACACCCCGGCGTCCAGCCTCGACGCCCTCTACAAAAGCAGCCTGCGCGTGCTGCGCCACCTGCTGCGCAACCCGATGACCCTGGCTGGCCTGCTGGTCGCGCTGCTGCTGGTCGTAGTGGCTGCGTTCGCACCGTGGATCGCCACCCACGACCCGGTCGTGCAAAACCTTGCCAATGCCTTGCAGGCACCGGGTGCGGCGCACTGGTTCGGCACTGACGAGTACGGCCGCGACATCTTCAGCCGGCTGGTCTATGGCGCCCGGATCACCCTCTACATCATTGCCCTGGTGACCATCATCGTCGGCCCGATCGGGTTGTTCATCGGCACCGTCTCCGGCTACTTCGGCGGCATCGTCGATACGGTGTTCATGCGCATCACCGACATCTTCATCTCATTCCCCAGCCTGGTTCTGGCGCTGGCGTTCATTGCGGCCCTCGGCCCTGGCCTGGAGCATGCGGTGGTGGCGATCGCCCTGACGTCGTGGCCGCCAATCGCGCGTCTGGCACGGGCTGAAACCCTGTCGCTGCGCAAGGCTGACTTTGTTGTTGCCGTCGAGCTGCAGGGCGCGTCATCGACGCGGATCATCCTCCGGCACATCGTGCCGATGTGCATGTCGTCGGTGATCATCCGCCTGACCATGAACATGGCCGGGATCATCCTCACCGCCGCAGCGCTGGGCTTTCTCGGCCTCGGCGCGCAGGCGCCGCTGCCGGAGTGGGGCGCGATGATTTCGACCGGGCGCCGCTACATGCTCGAATGCTGGTGGCTGGTAGCCGTACCGGGCGCCGCGATCATGCTGGTGAGCCTGGCGTTCAACCTGTTGGGCGATGGCCTGCGGGACATTCTCGACCCGCGTAGCGAGTAACTGGAGGCTTTATGTCGACGCTCAAACTCAATGTCGATTCGCTCAATGTGCGCTTCGTCAATGGCAAGAAAGAAATGCACGCGGTGCGCGATGTGTCGTTCACCCTGGGCCGCGAGAAGCTGGCGATTGTTGGTGAGTCGGGCTCGGGCAAGTCCACCGTTGGCCGCAGCCTGCTCAAGCTTCACCCAGGCAGCACCCAGATCACCGCCAAGGCCCTGCAGTTCGGCGATGTCGACCTGCTCAGCGCCAGTGAAAAGGCCATGCAGAAGATCCGTGGTCAGCGCATTTCGATGATCATGCAAGACCCCAAATACTCGCTCAATCCGGTGGTCAAGGTCGGCGAGCAGATCGCCGAAGCCTACCTGGCGCACCACAAGGCCAGCCGCAGCGAGGCCCGTGAGCGGGTCATGCTGATGCTCGAAAAAGTGCATATCCGTGACCCCAAGCGCGTCTACAACCTGTACCCGCACGAAGTCAGCGGCGGCATGGGCCAGCGCATCATGATCGCCATGATGGTGATCACCAACCCGGAAGTGATCATCGCCGACGAGCCGACCTCGGCGCTGGACGTCTCGGTACGCCAACAGGTGCTCAGCGTGCTTGAAGAGCTGGTGGTCGAGCAGCAGATGGGCCTGATTTTCGTCAGCCACGACCTCAACCTGGTGCGCAACTACTGCGATCGGGTGCTGGTGATGTACGCCGGGCGGGTGGTCGAGTCACTTGCCGCGTGTGACCTGCAGTACGCCGAACACCCTTATACCCGTGGCCTGCTGGCAGCCTTGCCGAGCATGGACAACCGTCGCCCGCGCTTGCCGGTACTGCAACGCGACCCGCTCTGGCTCACCTGCTGAGGTAACTGCCCATGTCCATGATCCAAGCACACGCATTGAACCTCAGCTTTGGCGTCGGCGCTGCCGTCAACCAGGTGCTGCATGACGTCAACCTGACCGTCGAGGACGGCCAGTCGTTCGGCCTGGTCGGCGAGTCCGGCTCCGGCAAGACCACCGTGCTGCGCTGCCTGGCCGGGCAGTACCGACACTGGAGCGGGGCGCTGAGCATTGCCGGTGTGCCCTTGCAGCAGAAGATCCCCAAGGATCACTTTCGCAAGGTCCAGATGGTGTTCCAGGACCCGTACGGTTCGCTGCACCCGCGCCACACCATCGATACCGCGCTGCGCGAACCGCTGACCATTCATGGCATCGGCGAGCGTGATGATCGCATCAACGACATCCTGCTCAAGGTCGGCCTCAACGACAGCTTTCGCTATCGCTACCCGCATCAGTTATCGGGTGGCCAGCGCCAGCGCGTGGCGATTGCCCGCGCGCTGATTCTGCAGCCGCGGGTACTGTTGCTGGATGAGCCGACCTCGGCGCTGGACGTCTCGGTGCAGGCCGAGATTCTCAACTTGCTGGCCGACCTGCGCCAGCGCGAGAAACTCACCTACCTGATGGTCACCCACGACCTCGGTGTGGTCAGCCACCTGTGCGACAAGGTCGCGGTGATGCAACAAGGGCGCATCGTCGAGCGCCTCGACAGCCAGGCCCTGAGCCAGGACCTCGCCAGCCATGAGTACACCCGCATGCTGGTCCAGGCCAGCCGCGATTTCAGTGCTGAGTCAGCCCGCCCTGCAGTTGCCTGAAATCTCTGGGGCCGCCTTGCGGCCCTTCGCGGGTGAACCCGCTCCCACAAGGACTGCGGTGAACCCTGTAGGAGCGGGTTCACCCGCGAAGGGCTGCGAAGCAGCCCCAAAAATCTTGAATACGAAAAAACAAGGAAGATAAAAACATGCCGTACGTACGCATTGCCGTTGTCCGCAAACAGCCCTTGGCGCAAGCGGTCCTCGCCGCACTGAGCCTGGGCTGCAGCCTGCCGCTATGGGCGCTGGAAGCGCCGAGCAAGGTCCAGGTGCCGACTCTGGCCTACGACGATCAGCAGATCATTCTGGTCTGGGAAAAACCCGCCGGTCATGCCGACATCAGCGACTACCACGTCTACGCCAATGGTCAGTTGCTCGGCAGCAGCAACGCCAACAACGACCAGGTGTCGCCCGCCAAGCCCTACATCGACCGCTTCTACCAGCAGGACACGCGCAACTTCCACCACCGCATCGCCATCCACAGCTTTACCGCCAACGGTCTCAAACCCGATACCGAATACCGCTTCAGCGTGCGATCAGTGGGGCGCGACGGCAAGGAGTCAGGCGACAGCCCGGTGGTTGTGCAACGTACCACCGCCGTGCCGGCGTTGTTCGATGTGAAGAAACACGGTGCCAAAGGCGATGGCAGCAGCCTTGATACCGCCGCTATCCAGCGCGCCATCGATGCTTGCACGGTCGGCTGCAAGGTGCTGCTGCCCAAGGGCACCTACAAGAGCGGCGCCCTGTACCTGAAGAGCAACATGACCCTGGAGATCGCCGAAGGCGCGACCTTGCTCGGCTCCGAGCGCGCCGAAGACTACCCGCGTGAGGGTTACATCCAGTACCCGTATTCGACCACGGTGCGCCCGGCCTCGTTGATCAATGCCTTGCCACGTGATCCGCGCCAGCACCAGGCCTTTGAAAACATCCGTATCGTCGGCAAGGGCACCATCGACGGCAACGGCTGGAAGCGTAAGGCCGACGCCATCGATGAGCGCGGCCAGCCGTTACCGGTGTACCTGGCCAGCGACAATACCCGCTACATGCTCGACGGGCTGCTGGCCAAGGCTCAGGTCGAGCGCGCCGTGGCCGAAGGCATGAACGTCAAGGACGCCTACGGCCAGATGCGCTCGTCGCTGATCACCCTGCGTGATGTGAAAAACGTCTTCTATGGCGGCTTCACCGTGCTCAACCCGGCTTACCACGGCATCATGAACCTGGAAACCGAGAACGTGGTGCTGGCCAACACCACGCACAAGACCTACGACGCCAACAACGGCGACGGCATCGAGTTCGCCAACAGCCGTGGGGCGATGGTGTTCAACAACTTCTTCGATACCGGCGATGACTGCGTCAACTTCGCGGCCGGCACGGGTGCCGAAGCAGTCAAGCAGAAGGCCCAGCAGGATGCCTGGATCTTCAACAACTTCTTCCGCCAGGGCCATGGCATGGTCGTCGCCGGCAGTCACACCGGCGCCTGGATCGAGAACATCCTCGCCGAGGACAATGTCTCCGATGGCACCGACGCCGGGTTGCGCATGAAGAGCACCAACTTCATGGGCGGCGGCGCGCGCAATGTCACCTTCCGCGATTCGGCGATACGCAACACGGTCAAGCAGGCGTTCATCTTCACCCTTGATTACCACGACCCAAACGCCAAGCTCGACTACCAGCGCTCGACCATCGCCGGGCAGTTCCGGGATGTGCGGGTCAGTGATGTCAGTGTCGAAAACGCGCAACTGGCGGCAATCGAGGTCAAGGGCGACAGCCAGCATGGTGCCTATCACCAGGGCTTGAGCTTCGAACGGGTCCGCTTCAGTGGTCCGGCGCTGGCCAGAATCGATGGTTTGAAGGACTCACGTTTTGACACCATCCGCTTTAGTGAAACCGGCGGCACCAACCCGTGGCAGGTCAAAGACAGCGACGGGCTGGCGTTTCAGGATGTCGAGCCCGCGCCGGCGCAGCCCTGAGCCGATATCTGCTTACTCGCTGTAGAACGCCTGAACCTGCTGCGCCTCGCGCAGGCGCATGCGGCTGTTGCTCAGGTGCAGGAACATCGCCGCGCGCGCGGCATCCACTTGGCGGCTGGCAATCGCGTCGAAGATCTGCTGATGTTCGGCGTTGATCCCGGCCAGGTAGGTGCTGCGGTTGCTCTGCCCGGTGTAAGCGGAGTTCATCCGGGTGCGCGGGATCATCTTGGTGCCCAGGTGTTTCATGATGTCGATCAGGTAATGGTTGCCTGCCGCCTTGGCGATTTTCAGGTGGAACTGAAAATCGGCATTGGTGGTGCTGCCTGACTTCTCCGGCCCCTGCAGCAACGCCTGCAACGCCTGCTGCAACTCCTCCAGCGCTTGCGCCGACGCGCGTTCGGCAGCCATGCCGGCGGCTTGCACTTCAAGGCTCAGGCGGAACTCGAGCAGATCGAGCACATCGGTCAACAGGACAATGGTGGCGGGCCCGACGTTGAAACCTTCGGGCGCCGGCATGTCGAGGACAAAAGTGCCGACACCGTGCTGGGTATCGACCAGACCGGCCGCCTGCATCCGCGACAAGGCTTCGCGCACCACCGAACGGCTGACGCCTTCGCTGGCCATGATGGAGGCTTCGGTGGGCAATTTGTCGCCACGTTTGAGGGTGCCGTCGCGCATGCGCTGAGCGAAGCGTTCGACCAGCGACTCGGCTAGGCGGCGTGGCTTTTGCGGGGCGGTTGAAGTTTGATCCGGCATTGTTCTGCTCGCGTGTGAACAATCGCCATTATAAAGGGTTTCCACGGCAAAGCAGCGGGTATAATGCTGCCATCGTCTGATTTCAATGGATCCAAGCAATGGCCCCTGCTGCCCCTGACCGACGCGTGAGCCTGGCCCAGCAACTGGTACTTGACCTTTCCCGGCAGATCCTCGCCGGCGAGCTGCCGCCGGGTAGCAAACTGCCCACCGAACAGGCGTTCACCGAACAGCGCAAAGTCAGCCGCACGGTGGTCCGCGAAGCGATGTCGCGGTTGCAGGCCGAGGGCCTGGTAGAAACTCGCCGCGGCATCGGCACTTTTGTCGTCGACAGTATGCGACCTGCCCAGTTTCACGAGAACAAGCCACAGCAGGGCAGTGCTTACGATGTCGTAGCGATCATCGAACTGCGCTTGAGCCTTGAAGTGGAGGCTGCTGCGATCGCCGCCCAGTGCGCGAGTCCTCGTCAGTTGGCGACGATTCGCGCCGCCCTGGACGAAGCCAATGACCTGCAGCAGCTAGGTGCGCAGAGCACCCGTATCGACTTTGAATTCGACTTGCAGATCGCCCTGTGCACCGGCAACAGCTTCTTCATCGATGCCATGAACCATGTCGGCAGCACCTTGATGAGTGCTGCGCCGCCAGCGCGGGCGGTAGAGAGCGAGTTGCGCACGCTGCAAGTGCGCGAACGTGAGCAGATCTACGCTGCGATTGCCCGCAGGGACGCCGACGTAGCGCGTGCAGCCATGCGCCTGCACCTGACCAACCTGCTGCACCACGCGCGGGCTGCGGTACCATCCGCGCAGTGAGTGCTGGGCAGGATCACGGTGTGCCGTTACGCCCATGCGAGCGAAAACCTTCCCGCGTGCTCAACCGCTCGTAGTAAGCGTTGACCGCCGGCAGCCCAGGCTTGGCGTCAATTTCAGCGCAGGCTGGCGAGCACCTCGCGTGCCTTGTCCAATGCCAGTCTGGCGCGGTCATAGGCACTGACGCCTTGCTCCATCAGTTGCCGGGTGGGGATCTCCAGGCTCAGCGGGATACCGCTCGGCAGTGCCTTGAGCAAACCGTGCAGGTCACAATCGCCATCCCCTGGGAAGCGTCGTTCCTGGCGAGCCTGGCGCAGGATCTCGGCCATCTCCGCAGGCCGTTCGCCCACCACGTCGCACAGCTGGGCGTAGCGCAGGCGCTGCGGCGCAGTTGCGCTGGCGGCAGCGAGTGCTTGCAGCGACGAGCCTGAGCGATCGAAGTGGAAGGCATCGACCAACACCGCGCCGTTGCTGCGTCCAGCCTGCTCGACGATGTGCCAGGCCTCGGCCAGGTTGCGCACATCGGTCCAGGGCATGAACTCCAGATTGACATGGATACCGAAGGGTAGGGCCAGCTCGCACAGCGCGGCGAAATTGTCGGCCGTGCGCACTGGGTCCGGATCGTTGCCGGCAATCAGCAGGTCGCTTGCTTCAAATTCGGCGCCGGCCTCCAGCACGGGCAGAAACGCCTGCACCTGGGTGTCTGGCTTGAGCCGCAGGATCTCGATATCCAGCACCTTGGTCCCGGTGTCGCGCAGGCGCTGAAGGGTCTGGCGCCGTAGCTGCGCATCGGCTACCAGCGGGAAGTGCTGCTCTTCAGGGGTTGCAGGCTCCAGGCGCAGGCCCACATGGCTATAGCCGGCGCGCGCTGCAACCTCGACCATATCGGGCGGGGACAGCTCAAGTACGGTCAGGGCAGCAAGGGAGAATATCTGGTCGCTCATGCTTGGCTCTCTAATTGTGTAGCGGCGCTGGTCTGGTGTGCGCCGGTTAGAATCGAGTTCCATTTGTAATCAAATTCTTCCCTGAGGACTACCTGAAAAGCGCGCCCAAGCGGCGCTTTCGTTCGATAATCGCCCTCATTAATCCGCTTAACGCTGCCCTTTGATTGACCTTCCTGCATTGCTGGAATAGTTTTCCAGCCATAGAAAATCCATTTGGGCTGACTTATGTAGCCCGGGACCAGGAGACCTTGATGAGCAACGTCGCAAGCACCGCAGAACCACCCTACGCAGGCCTCTTCGATCGCGGGCTTGCGGTGCTGGAACTGCTCGCCAGCAGCGCCGAGGGCAGCTCGCTGACGGACATTTCCGAGCAACTGCAGATCCCCCGCAGCGCCACCCACAGGCTGCTGAGCACTTTGTGCGACACCGGCTATGCCCGGCAGGAGCACGAGCGCGGCACTTATGTGCTGACCTCCAAACTGCAGGCGCTGGCGTTTACTCACCTGGCCGCCGACGGCACGATCGATGCTGTGCAACCGGTGCTCAACCGGCTTGCGGCCGAGGTCGGCGAGCTGGTGCGGCTGTCGGTGGTGGACGAGCAGCGCCTGACCTGGGTTGCCCGTGCGCAAGGCGCACGTTCCGGGCTGCGCTATGACCCGGACATGGGCATGGAGGCCAGGCTGTCCTGTTCAGCCAGTGGCTATGCGTGGTTGGCGAGCATGACCGACAAGCAGGCCCTGGCCCTGATTCTCAGGCAGGGCCTGGGGCAAGTGCAGAATTATGGTCCGAACGCACCACAGACGGTGGAAGCGCTGCTGACCAATATTCAGGCCGCGCGCGAGCAAGGATACGCGCTGGCTGTACAGACCTTTGCCGACTGGATGTCGGCCATCGCAGTGGCATTGCATCATCCGGTCACCCACGAGGTGATCGGCGTGGTCAGCGTGGCCGGGCCGGTCTTTCGCCTTGGCGAGGCACGGCTGCACCAGATCGCGCCGGCGCTGATCGCCGCGGTGGCAGAGATCCAGCAGTTGATACCAGGCTCGCCAGCCTTGATGAGCCCAGGCCTGACCGCTCTAAGCCTCACTCCGGGGGGCCAGGCATGAGCATGCGACGTCTGGACTGCGACCTGCTGGTGATTGGTTCGGGAGCCTCCGGGCTGGCGGCGGCAGTCACTGCTGCGGCGCAGGGGCTGAAGGTCATTGTTGTAGAGAAACACTCATCCTTTGGCGGCGCTACGGCGTGGTCCGGTGGCTGGTTGTGGGTGCCGGGTAATCCGCTGGCCAAACGCGCCGGTATCCATGAGGACCCGCAACTTCCACGCACTTACCTCAAACACCAGCTCGGCGACCGCTACAACGCCGAGCGGGTGGATGCGTTTCTCGACAATGCGCCGAAGATGGTCGCGTTTTTTGAAGAGAACACTTCGCTGCAATGGGCCGATGGCAATGGCATCCCGGATATTCACGGGCACTTGCCGGGCGCGGCGACGCAGGGGCATCAGGTGATCGCCGCCCCGTATGACGCGCGCGCCATGGGCCCGCTGATCAAGCGCATGCGCAAGACCATGCGCGAGACCTCGTTCATGGGCATGCCGATCATGGCCGGTGCTGACCTGTCGGCTTTCCTCAGCATGACCCGCTCGTTCAAGTCACTGCTGCACGTCAGCAAGCGTATGTTCCGGCACCTGCGCGACCTGGCCGTGCATGGCCGGGCCATGCACCTGGTCAATGGCGTGGCACTGGTGGGCCGGCTGGCCAAGTCAGCCGAAGACCTGGGCGTGACGCTGATCGAGTCGGCGCCGGCGCAGCGCTTGCTGCACGAGCAGGGCAGAGTGATCGGCGCGCTGGTCGAGACGCCTGCTGGGCCCACCGAGATTCATGCGCGGTGCGGGGTGGTGCTGGCTGCCGGTGGCTTCCCCAACGATCTGCAGCGCCGGCAAGCGCTGTTCCCGCGCACATCGGCCCCTGAAGATCACCTGGCCCTGCCGCCGGTTCAGTGCAGCGGCGATGGTATTTCGCTGGGCGAGGCGGTGGGTGGCGTGCTCGAACTCGACGTTGCTTCAGCGGCAGCCTGGGCGCCGGTGTCGCTGGTGCGCCATGCGGACGGCAGCAGCGGCCACTTCCCGCATATCATCGACCGGGCCAAGCCGGGATTGATCGGCGTGCTGTCCAACGGCAAGCGCTTCGTCAACGAGGCTGACGGTTACTACGACTACACCGCAGCCATGGTGGCTGCCGCGCCAGCAGGTGAGGAGGTTGCGTCCTGGCTGATTTGCGATCATCGCTTCCAGCGCCGCTTCGGTCTTGGCCATTCGCGGCCGTTCCCACTGCCGGTTGGGCCGTCGGTGCGCAGCGGCTATCTGCAACGCTGCGCCACCCTCGAGGGGCTGGCGAAAGCCTGCGGGATCGACCCGGCAGGCTTGCTCGAAACCGTGCGCAGCTTCAATGAACATGCCCGCAAGGGTGAGGACCCGGAGTTTGGCCGTGGACTTAGTGCCTATAACCGCAAGCAGGGTGACCCGCTGGTGACAAAGGGCAACCCGTGCGTGGCACCGATCGAGCATGGCCCGTTCTATGCGGTCAAGGTCCGCCCTGGCAGCTTCGGCACCTTTGCCGGGTTGAAAACCAACGGCAACGCGCAGGTGCTGAACAGCGCAGGCGTGGCTATTGCAGGTCTGTATGCAGTGGGCAGCGATATGGCCAGCATCATGGGCGGCATGTATCCGTCAGGCGGGATCAACCTCGGGCCGGCCATGACCTTCGGTTACGTCGCAGGTCTGCATGCTGCGCAGAGCAGATGATGGTGCTGAGTCATACGAGCCGAACCAATTGAGCTACAACTGACTCAATAGGCCATCTACATGATGGGTTTTTGCCATGATTGATTCAGCAGCTTCATTCACCGATTTGCTCCAAGCTGGAGGGGCCTGTGCCAGGCTCCGCTAAGCTTCGCGCCCGCGCCACGGTCATTTGCCTGCGTGAAGGCAATGTGCTGTTGGTGCGCAAGTCGGGAGGCAAATGGAATTTTCCTGGCGGCGCGATCGAGCAGGGCGAGCTACCGGTTCAGGCGGCTGCAAGGGAGATGAGCGAGGAGACTGGGCTCGACTGCGAAGCACTGCTGGAGTTATGCACCCTGGAAGAGGGCAGCGTGCTCCATCACATCTTTACCACGCAACTGTTCGAGGGGGCCAAACCCGCACCCGGCAACGAGATTGTCGCCTGCAAATGGGTCAAGCGCGTTGCGCTTAAAAAGACCCAACTCAACCCCAGCGCTTCAGCCTTGATGGCCCGTGCGCTGCCTGCCCTGATGGCCTGAATGGCTCAAGCGCAGGCGGTTTCGTTGCGCCTGGCGCATTCCGCCTGGGCGTCTGCGCGCTTGGCGTAGGTGGGGGTCAAACGCAACTTGGCGACAGTGTCATACAAGTCAAAGCCGTTGCACGACGGCGCGGTACAAAATCCTACCGCTCTGCGGTAGTGATATTCCTTGATCGGTAAAGCCGAAACCACGACGAAACGTGCGCGCATGCTGGTGCCTCCGATGGCAATGCCAAATCATTAGTCATATTGTTGGTACATGGCAAGCAGACTAATACTAGGCCGACCGGTGGCAGCCGCGCTGACACGCACTGGTAGGACCGCGGTGCTTCAGGGCAGGCGCCGCGGGTATGGTCTATTGTGATGCGATGCATCGCGCGGGGCGTCGGTTCATCACCCTAGCGTTTTTGAAAAGAGGATCACGGCATGCGTTTGGCTGAATTCATCCTCGACAACATCGAACCCATCCTCGAACAGTGGGAAACCTTCGCCCGGACCCTGACGCCGGCCGCCGATGGCCTGGACTCAGTCGGCCTGCGCGACCATGCCGAGCAGATGCTGCGCACCATTGCAGCCGATTTGCAGACGCCGCAGAGCCATGCCGAGAGGATTCTCAAGTCGCACGGTGAAAGCCCGGAACTGGACGAGACCACCGCCGCGGAAACCCACGCCGACATCCGCCAGGCCACCGGTTTCACCATTGGCCAGATGATTGCGGAGTACCGCGCCCTGCGTACCAGTGTGCTGGTGCTGTGGATACCGCCCGCGCAGCTCAGCAAAGATCAGGAAATTGGTGACATCATTCGCTTCAACGAAGCCATCGACCAGGCCTTGGCCAAGTCGGTGGTCACCTATACTCATGCCGTGGATGCCGCACGCAATGTGTTCTTGGGCATTCTCGGCCATGACCTGCGCAGCCCGCTGGGGGCCATCGCACTCAGTTCGGAGGTACTGCTGAGGGAGGGTGATCTGCCGCCAAAAACCATCAAGAATGTGTCGCGCATTCACACCAGCGTGAAACGCTCGATCACCATTGTGGGCGATTTGCTCGACTTCACCCGCACCCAGCTAGGCCCGGGCATTCCGGTCTCAGTGAGCACTGGCGATTTTGCCCACGCCTGTCGAAGCATGGTCGAGGAAGCCCGCGCCTATCATCCTGATCGGGAGATCATCTTGCAGGCCGCGCCCAGCCTGGCTGGCAGCTTTGACCGCGCCCGCCTGGAGCAGGTGATCACCAATCTGATCGGCAATGCCATCGAGCATGGCGAAGCAGGCACGGCGGTCACCGTGACGCTCAAAGCTGCAGGCGATGATGCGCTGTTGTCGGTGCATAACCGGGGCCCGGTGATTGACGCTGCCGCCAAGGCCACCCTGTTCAGCCCGATGGTTCGCCATATCCACGACCAAGCGGGCAAATATGGTGCTGGCGCGGGCCTTGGGCTTGGGCTGTATATTGCCTCGGCCATCGTCAGCGCTCATCAGGGCAGCATCGAGGTCGAGTCGACTGCGGGCAAAGGCACCACCTTCAACGTGCGTATCCCGCTGCAGGTGGCGACGGTTGCTCAGAAGTCGTAGCGGCCAGTGACGCCAAGTGTGCGGGGTGTTCCCAACACCCCGGTGTAGGCACCGTTCGGTGAGTTCCACAAGGTGCTGTAGTAGGTCTTGTTGCCGGCATTGCGCAGCCACAGTGACAGGTCCCACTGGCCGTCGCCGAGGTCGCCGCGCACGCCCGCCGAAAGATTGACCACCGCATAACTGGGCAACTGCGCAAAGCGCGAGTCATCCACCGTGCCGACCGCGTGCGAGCGGAATGCATAGCTGGCATTGACGTAAGGCCGCAACATCCCGGCCTGCCATTCATAGGCGCCGTTGGCATTGAAGATCCACTTCGAGGCGCCGACCACCGCGTGCCCGCTCAGATCACAGGAGGCCGGTGCGCCCGGTTGCAAGGCGACCTCAGCCGGGCAGGGCGCGTCGACGTAGTCGCGATAGCGCACGTCGTTCCACGAGCCGTTGAGGTTCAAGGTCAGACCGCGGATCGGCAGCAACGTCGACTCAAGCTCCAGCCCGCGGCTGCGCACCGCCCCGGCGTTGGTCAGGTAGCTGGTGAGGTTGGCATCATCGTAGGCGTTGGTCTGGTAGCCATGCACCTCAGTCCAGAACAGGTTGGCATTGAGCAGCAGGCGCTGATCGAACAGGCTGCTCTTGAGACCAAGCTCGGCATCGTTGGCGCGTTCGCTGCCAATCAACAGCGAGTCGGCGCCGGCCACCGGCGCGCTGGCCACGCTGAGGTTGACCCCGCCGGACTTCTCGCCGTGGGACAACGACGCGTATCCCATCACCTGATCATTGAAGTGGTAGGCGAGGCTGACCAGCGCCGAGGGGCTGAAACTGTACAGGCCAAGGTCGCCCGAGTCGTAAGCACCCAGCCGCGCCGCGCGCACGTTGGCAGCAGCACCCGTCACCGATGCGCCGCCGCTGGGCGCAAAACGGTTGACCCGCGCCTGCTTGACCTCATAAGTGCCGCGCAGACCGGCGCTCAGGTCCAGACGCGGCGTCAGGTGCCAGGTGCCCTGGGCGAACAAGGCAAAGCTGTCGGTATCGATGCGTCCCTTACCCAGGCTGGAGACATCGTTCAAGGCGCCTTGAGGCGTGCCGTTCCAGGTGTCGGCGAGCGGGCCGTAGTCGGTGAACACTTCATTGCGCATTTCCTGGCGCATGTAGTAAGCCCCGGCTACATAGTCGAACACCTCCCCGCGCGGCGAGGCCAGGCGCAGCTCCTGCGAATACTGGCGGTCGCGCGCCGACTGGCCGACATTGCGCATCACCGGTACGTTCAGCTCGTCATCGTTGCGCGGGGTGAAATCCCACCAGCGCCAGGCGGTGATCGAGGTCAGGGTGTAATCACCCGGCAGGGTCCAGTTGGCTTCCAGCGAGCTGCCGCCCTGAAATACGCGCACGTTCTGTTCGGCATCCAGATTGACCCGACGGCCCTCGGCCAACGTTGCGCCCACGGCTGCTGCGCGCTGCTGATAGCGGTTGACGCCGTTGATGGTCGGCCCGGTGCTGAACAACGAGCGCGTGCCTGCGCTGGAGTCTTCTTCGTTGTAGTCGGCGATCCAGCGCAGGTTGAAGCTGTCGTTGGGTTCGAACAGCAATTGCCCACGTAGGCCCTGGCGGGTGCCGCCACCCAGGGTTTCACCATTGAACTGGTTATCGACGTAGCCATTTTCTTCGCTGCGGTAGGCCGAAAGGCGCCCTGCCAAGGTGCTGCTCAATGGCCCGCCGAGGCTGGCGTGTGTCTGCTGATAGCCGCCTTCGCCGATCGATGTGGCGACGCTGCCCTCGGGGCTGAAGGTCGGCCGCCGAGTGCTGATATTGAGCACTCCGGCGGTGGTGTTCTTGCCAAACAAAGTGCCTTGCGGGCCGCGCAGCAGCTCCAGCTGCTCGATGTCGAGCAGGTCGAACACGGCCATGCCTGGTCGGCCGAGATAGACGTTGTCGAGGTAGATGCCGGCGCTGCCCTCGAGGCCGTCGCTCGCCGGATTGTTGCCCAGGCCGCGAATCGACAGGCTCGACTGACGGGCATGCATGAACGCGACGTTGACGCTGGGCATGGCTTGTTGCAGGTCTTGCAGCCGGTACAACCGTTGGTTCTGCAGGGTCTGCGCTGACAACACCGACATCGCTGAGGGCACGCTTTGCGCATCTTCCTCGCGGCGCCGGGCATTGACGGTAACGGTTTGCAGGCTCGTGTCGTCGGCGTGCGCCGAGGCTGCGAGCGGCTCTGCGGCATGGCTTGGGCTGCACGCCAGCGCGAACAGGCCGGGGATAACCCGGGGCCAGAGGCACGCGCGGCGCTGATGAGACAAACGCAGGTTCATCGGTAACTCCAGTGATGAGGCACCTCTCGCTGCGCGTGGTTTGCGTAAGCGTGATCGCAAGGGTTGGGGGGTATTGGCTCAGTCGCGCAGCCAGGGGATATCGGCCGCCTGATAGCGATGGGCGCGGAAGATCGCGTTGTTTTCACCGGGCAGGTACGCACGCGAGGCGGCGTCCGGGTACGCGGCAAAGTGCGGATTGATGTATTCCCACACCACTTCGCCGGCGCGGGTTACCTCGAACAGCCGGCCGAAGTTGGCTTCGGTGATCAAGGTATTGCCGTTATGCAGGCGTTGGGCGCCGCCCATGAACGGGGTGAAGAAGGCATAGCCTGGGCTGTCGGCGTATTGCCATTCAATGCGCTGGGTATGCGGGTCGACTTCGATGACCCGCGAATGCGGCATCGACACGTGTGGCCGCGAGATGCCGTTGTCGAAAATCAGGATGCGCCCGTCCTCGAGTTCACTTGGGCAGTGCTGCTGGGCTACCAGATCGTGACCCAGGCGCCAGAGCACGCGGTCGCTGGCCTTGTCCACGGCAATCACCGCCGACACGCTGCGCAGGCTGAGAATGACCTTGCCGTCGCGGCCCGGAGTAACTGCGTTGGTCATCGGCCAGTGATAGCGCTCAAAGCAAGCGTGCAGCGGGTAGTCTTCCGGCGCCAGGTGCTCCCAGCTGCGCCATTGCCAGACCAGCGTGCCGCTGCGGTCAACCTCCTTGACCACATCGCCGTAGATCACCCCGCCTGCGGCCTCGCTGCCGGGGATACCGCCCTGGATGCGCTGCGCAAACGCTGCCGGCAGTGGCTCGACGGTGGTGTAGAGCAGGTTGCCGTTGGCCAGCCATTGGGCATCGTGGTGGTGCGCCAGGTCGGTGTACTCCCAGACCACCTCGCCGTCCGGCGTAACCTCGCTGAAGGCACCGCCATGCCAGACCGACCAGCCGCCGAACAGCTCAGCCGAGTCTGGGTGGTTGCCGTTGTAGCCCAGGTTGCCATTGGCCAGGATCACCGCATCGCGGCCGGGCCGCTGCGGCAGTTTCCAGTGGTGTACCTGCTCACCGCGCAGGTTGATCAGGTACACGTTGCCGTCGGCGGTCTGCGGCGCAAACAGGGTATAGCCGCCTGCCGAACGTTCGGCGTCGATGCCGATCAGGCCGGTGGCATGGCGACGCAAGGTAGTGCGGTCGAGTGCGTGCATGGCTTTTCTCCAGATGAGCGCAGCCCTGCCGACGAGTGCGGCATGCTGCGCGGGGTTCAGGTCAGGGGCGGTGGGGCAACAGCGGGTTGTAGCGGTCGTCGAAGGCCTCGGCGACCTTGATCGGGCGGGGCAGCAAGCGCGCCTCGGTGAAGCGGTCAGCCAGACGTTGCTGCAGGTCGGTCACCCGTGGGTCCAGCGCCACGTAGTGCAGCTGCTGGCTGGCGAGCATCTCCTGCAGCAAGGGCAACGGCAGGCGGGTGACTGTGGCCAGTTGCGCGGCCCAGGCGTCGGGATGCGCGGTGGCCCAGTCCTGCGCGCGCGCCAGGCGCTGGATGAAGTCGCCAAGCAGCTCGGCCTTGACCGGGTCTTGCAGCGCGGCGAGGCTGGCGACGGTGAAGTTGAGGCCGGTTTCTGGCCATTGGCTGCCGTCGAGCAGCTTGCGCGCACCGCGCGAGGTGGCCTGGCCGACAAATGGATACCACACCGCCCAGGCATCCAGCTTGCCGCTGGCGAAGGCGTTTTGCGCATCGACCGGGCTGGCGTAGATCAGCTCGACGTCGCTGCTGCGCAACCCGGCCTGGGCAAGCGCTGCCAGCAGCAGATAGTGACCGCTGGTGCCCTTGGCCACGACAATCCGTTTGCCCTTGAGCTCGGCTACCTGGCTAATCGACGAGTTGCCCTGAACCAGCAGGGCGTTGTTGTTCTGCGCGCCTTCGGCAGCGGCTACCACCCGCACATCGAAGCCGCCGGCCTGGGCGAAGACGGGCGGAGCATTGCCGACTACGCCGACATCGACTGCCGCAGCGTTCAGGGCTTCCAGCAATGCAGTGCCGGCCGCAAAAGGATGCCAGTCGAGGCGATAAGGCAGCCCTTGATCCTCACCCGCAGCCGCCAGCAGAGCCTGGGTCAAGCCGCTCTGGTCACCCACCTCCAGTTCGGCCACCGACGCTGCCTGAGCGGGCAGGGCGGCGAACAGCAGGCTGGTCAACAACAGCTGTGCCAGGGGGCGCGCAAGGTGCTTGGCAGGCAACGATTTTGTCGGCATCGTCTGGGCTCTTGAATTGGAAAGTGCACTCAGTATGTCCACGCGGCCTCGTCCCCACCATGTCAAACACCCCTCGTTTTCTGCCATGACGGCGCCGCGAGCGGTACTGGTGCTGGCCTTCCCCGGCGCACTGCTGCTCAACGCCGCCGGGCCGTTGGAGGTGTTCGCCGCCGCGCCACGGGTACTTGCTGGCGAGTTGGCAAGTAACCCGCCGTATCGGGTGGTGTTGGCCTCGCCCGCAGGGGGCGAGGTCGAGACGATCTCCGGTATTGGGGTCATGACCCGCTCTTTGCAGGAGGTCGAGGCCGAGGCAGTGCTGGACACGCTGATCGTGATTGGCGGGCCGGGGGTGGCCGCGCTGGAGCGTGACGCCGAGGTGATTGCGTGGTTGCAACGGCGTGCGCCGAGTGCGCGGCGCGTCTGCTCGATTGGCAGCGGCGCGTTTGCCTTGGCCGCTGCCGGCCTGCTCGACGGGCGGCGGGTGGTCACCCACTGGCAGTTTGCCGAGAGCCTGCAGCGCAGTTACCCGGCATTGACCGTCGAGAACGACGGGCTTTACCTGCACGACGGCGCGCTGTGGACCTGTGGTGGCGCCAGTGCCGGGATCGATCTAGGGCTGGCGTTGGTCGAGGAGGACCTCGGCCCCCATGCTGCGCTGGCCCTGGCCCGCTACTTCACGCTGTTTCTGCGCCGCTCGGCCGAGCAGGCCCAGCTCAGCGCACCGCTCAAGGCGCAGAGCGATGCCCTGCGTAGCGACCGTGATCAGCGCCTGGTGCGCCTGCATGGCTGGATTGCCGAGAACCTCGACAGTGATCTGCGCGTCGAGCGCCTGGCCGAGAAGTTCGGTATGAGCCCGCGCCATTTTGCCCGCGCCTACACCGCAGCCACCGGCGGCACCCCGGCACAGACGGTCGAGACCTTGCGCCTCGAGGCTGCCTGCCGCTTGCTCGAGACCAGCCAGGAGCCGATCAAGCGGATTGCCGAAACCAGCGGCTTCGGCAATGAAGAGCGCATGCGCCGTAGCTTCCAGCGCCAGCTCGGCGTGAGCCCGTTGGCCTATCGCTCACACTCGCGGCTCACCTCAGCGACGCAGGCCGCGCCAGCGGCAGGGCAGACCGGGTATCGCCATGACCCCCGGCTGGAGATTGCCATGGAGCACCTGGCGCAGTAGCCAGCGGCTATTTGCAGTTGCCTGCCTTGCGGTACCCGGCAGCCTGCGCCTGGGCTTCGGAGTCGAACGTCACCTGGTTCTTGCTGGCGACCTGGCTGTAGCTCGGACAGCCGCTGGGCAGGTGATAGACGTGGCTGTTGCGGTTACCGATGATTGTGCCGGTGTTGGCACTGGCCAGTGACGGTTGTGGAGCAGGGCGCGCTGCTTTCGTCGGAACACTGCTGACCACGCCATCGGCCACCGGCTTGTAGCCCGGCGTCCAGCTGCGGGCGCCGGTCACGAACGGGTTGGAATGGCCCATGACGGCGCTGATGCGCCGGTCGCGTTCCTTCTCCCAGGCCGTCACCGGGTGCTGTTTGTCCCAGGCCATCAGCAGCTGTTGCTGTTGCCGCGACATGTTCAGGTTGTAGCGATCGAACATGTAGAAGGTGGTGCGTGCCACCAGGCCTTTGACCTCGTCACGCGGCTCGGCGGCGCGCTGGTTGAAGTCGACGCGGGTCTGGCACTGGCCATATTGCGGGCCGACGCTTGCGGCCATGCCGTAATTGAAGTTGCTGCGGTCGCCATTCACTTCACCCACGGCCGGGTAGAGGTTGAACAGGTCGGCTTCCATCGCCTTGAACACCGGATCGTCGTTGGCGCAGTTTTCGCGGCCGCCGTTCTTCCAGCACTGGCGCTGGTGGCCGAAGGTCCAGGCCGGGACAATGTGCTCCCATTCGGTACGCTCGGCGCGGCTTTGTTGCTTGCGGGTCTGGTAGCCGCACGACGCCGGGTCGATGCGGCCGCCGGACTTGCCGACCCAGGTCCATTTGCAGCCGCAGTACAGCTCGCCCATGGCGCTGCTGGCCTGGTCCAGATAGATCTTCTGTTTGGCGACGACTTTGGCTTCGGTGAAGGTGGCAGGTGGTGTGGCGAAGGCGGGGTAAATGACCGCGAGGCTCAGCCCGAGGACATACAGCAGTTTTTTCATGGTCAGGCTTATCAGTCAGGCTTATCAGATTGGGGCGCGCATTATACGCACGAAACCTGTCTATCTTGCCTACATCAGGGCAGGCTTATGCCTACAGCCAAACACCCTTTGGCCATGCAGGGGTGCTGGCTTGCAGCCATGTTTATCCAAGGTTCTGGCCCGCCAGCATCCGCGCTGCCAGGTAGCCAAAGGTCATACCGGGGCCGAGGGTGATGCCGCCGCTGGGGTAATAGCCGCGCATGATGCTGTTCATGTCATTGCCCACCGCGAACAGCCCAGGGATCGGCGTTTGCTGTTGGTCGAGCACGCGGGCATGGGCATCGGTGACCAGCCCGGTGAATGTGCCAAGGCTGCCCGGCACCAGCTTGACCGCGTAGAACGGGCCCTGCCGGACACTGCCCAATGACGGGTTGGGGCCGTGCAAGGGTTCACCCTGGGCTCGGTTGTAGGCTGATTCGCCACGTTGAAACAGCGGGTCGCGGCCCTGTTCTGCATGCTGGTTGAAGCGGGCCACGGTCGCTTGCAATTGCTCGCCATCGATCCCGCACTGGCCGGCCAGTGCCGCCAATGTGGGCGCCTTGTGCAGGTAGCCTTGGCGCACGTAGGGGGTGGTCGGAAACGGCCATGGCTTTGACCAGCCGAGGCCATAGCGGCGCTGCGCGCGGTGGTCGCAGATCAGCCAGGCCACCGGGCTTTCATTAGACGCGGTGGCGGCAAACAGCGCGCACATGAAATCGTGGTAGGAGTCGGCCTCATTGACGAAGCGTTGGCCATTTTGCCGCACCGCGATAAAGCCCGGCTTGGCCCGTTCCATAAGGTGGGCGAAGCCGCTGAAGCCGCCATCGGCACGCGGCACCCGCGACACCGGTGCCCAGGCAGCGCCATGGGCCATGTCGGCGCTCACCTGCGCACCGACGCCTTCACCCAGGCGCAGGCCATCACCGCTGTTGCCCTTTGGTGCGGCGCTCAAGTGCTCGCTGCCGTCGGAACAGTGAGCGAGCAACTGGGCGCTGCGGTGGCGATCGTGGGGGAAGCCGCCGCATGCCAGCACTACTCCGCGCCTGGCGTGTACCTGGACACGTCGCCCGCCTTGCTCAACCGTCGCTCCGAGCACGCGCTGGCCGTCGCTGAGCAATGCGCGGACAGGGGTTTCGGCAAGTAGCTGCACATCGCGTTGGAGGGCGCTCTTCAGCAGGCGTGCGACCAGCGCATTGCCGTTGACCAGGTGCATGCCGCGGCCATGCCAAAGCATGTCTCGGGCATGGCGCAATACGCGCATGCCGGCGTAGCGCAGTGAGCGCCAGCGGTGTCTGGCATTGAGCAGATGATTCAGGTCAGCGCCGCCGGCAATGCCCATGCCGGCCGGACTGATCAGGTCGAGTGGGCGCCGCAGCTTGTTGATCCAAGGCCCCAGCTCGCGGCCGTCATAGGGCTCGGCGCAGACCGAGCGGCCGCCTTTGGCATGGCCCGCGCTGGCGTGAAAATCAGGCATCGTGCTGCCGCAGAAAAATTTCACTTCGGTGTGCTGCTGGAAGAAACCGACCATCTCCGGGCCGTGGCGCAAGTACGCCTCCAGGCGCGTATCGAGCTGATCACAATGCAATTCGTTGCACAGGTAGAGCCGCGCCTGCTCGATATCGGCGGCCCCGCCATCAGCGCCCGCCAACGGATTGCCAGGGACCCACAACCAGCCCCCGGACCAGGCGCTGGTGCCGCCGAAAACCGGCTCCTTCTCGACCACGATGACCTCCAGCCCCAGCTCGGCAGCGGTGACGGCTGCAGCCAGGCCCGCGGCGCCGGAGCCGACCACCAGCACATCGCATTGCAGGGTTTGACTGGCCGACAGGGCAGCAGTGTTCGACGGCAAAGCGCTCAAGGCAGCCTCCGTTGTAATGGCTTGAAGAAGCGGCTGCGCCCGAGCGGGCGCGAGCCTTAGGGACCTGCGCGGTTATTGCAGCGGCGAGAAATCGGTCGGGCGCAGCAGGCGCGACTCCAGCGTGACTACCGCATCGAGCGCTTTGTTCTGGCGGGCGAACTCCAGCCAGCGCGGGTCGGCCGCCATTGCTGCGCGGCGGGCGGTGCGCTCATCCAGGCTGGTGTAGGCCCACAGGTGTACCACCTGGTTGACCTCGCCAATTTCGGTGGTGAAAAAGCCGACCAGATGGCCCAGGTGCTCTTGCTGTACTTCCAGCGCAGCGCTTTTGTACAACGCCAGCCAGTCAGCCAGCTTGGTCGGTTTCAGGGTGTAGGTGCGTAGTTCATAGAACATGCTGCTCTCCAGAGAGCTGTGTTGAGTGGGTTGAGGTGGTTGCGGTGGCGCCATTCAGGCGCCCGGCGATGTCTTTGGCAGCCAGGTAGGCAAAGGTCAGGGCAGGGCCGAGGGTGATGCCCGGCCCTGGATAGGTACCGGCCATGATCGAGTTCATTTCGTTGCCGGCGGCATACAGCCCGGCGATCGGTTCGCCCTGTGCGTTGAGCACATTGGCCTGGCCGTTGGTGACCAGCCCGCGTGCCGAACCGAGGTCGCCGGTGTGCAGGCGAATGGCGTAGTAGGGCGGCTTGTTCAGCGGCCTCAGGCAGGGGTTGGGCGTGTGCAACGGGTCGCCCATATAGCGGTTGTAGGCATTGCTGCCCTTGCCGAACTGGCGGTCGACGCCTGCCGCTGCGTCGTTGTTGAAGCGCTGTACGGTCTGCGCCAATTTGCTGGGGTCGATCGCCAGCCGCGCGGCCAACTCGGCCAGGCTATCGGCCCGTAGCAAGTAGCCGGCTGCGATCAATGCGCTGTTGTCGACCGGCCGCGGTCGCGCCAGGCCCAGGCCGTAGGTGTTCAGCGCCGCGCCGTCACAGACCAGCCAGCAGGGCGCGTTGGCTCCGCCGTTGGCAAACATCGCCTCGACAAAATTGTGATAGGAGTTGGCTTCGTTGACGAAGCGCTGGCCGTCCTGATTGACCGCAATCACCCCCGGCTTGGCGCGGTCGGTGACCAGGTGGGGAAAGCGCTCCTCGCTGCCGTCGGCCTTGCGCAGGCGCGAGACCGGCGCCCAGAAGAAGTTGGCTGCCAGTTGCTCGCCCAGCGCTGCCTGCACCGATGCCGCCAGGCGCTGGCCATCGCCGACATTGGCTGGCGGCGACATGCTCAAGTGCGGCGCAGCACTGGCCGGGCGGCACTGCCCGGCGTGTTCGCCAGCAGCAAAGCCGCCCATGGCCAGCAGCACCCCGCCCCGGGCGCGCACGGCGTGTTCCTCGCCGCGCCAGTGGATGCGCACGCCGCTGACCACACCGTCCTCGACGATCAACGCCTGCGCCGAAGCCCCGAGCCACAGCTCGACACCATTGGCAAATGCCGTGGTGGCCAGCCGCGCGATCAACGCATTACCGACCGTCAGGCGGGTGCCGCGCGGGTGACTGAGACGATCCAGGCCATAACGCGCAAGCAGTTTCAGGCAATGGCCGAGCGAACGCAGCGAGCGCTTGCAGCTGAGAAAATGCTGGATGTCGACCCGATTGACCATCATCCCGCCAAACAGCAGCATGCCGTCCGGTGGTTGTTTCAGGTGCCTGAACTGCGCGCCCAGGCGGCGCCCGTCGTACTCGTCGATCTCCAGCGCGCGCCCGCTCTGGGTCGCGCCGGGCAGGTCCGGGTAATAATCCGGCGACAACGGCCGCAGGCTGTATTTGAGTTCGCTGTTCTGTTGCAGAAAACGCAGCGCCTCACGGCCATGTTCGATAAAGGCGTCGACCAGTTCCGGCTGATAGTTGGCGCCGATGACCTGCTGCAGATACAGGCGCATTTGCTCGGCCGGCAACTGCAGCCCGGCGGCGCGCGCCTGGTCGGTGTCATGCAGCCAGACCGCACCGCCGGAAATCGCCGAGGTACCGCCAAAACGGTCGGCTTTTTCCACCAGCAGCACGTTCAAGCCAAGGCTGCTGGCACTTACCGCAGCGGCGAAACCGGCAGCGCCGCTGCCGAGCACGATCAGGTCATAATTTTTGTTGTTCATGTCTGTCACCTGATTGACCCTGCGGGTCAGATATCCAGCGGAGTCACGCCCATGAAATGGCCGAGATTGCCCAACTGCGCCAGGGCCATCTCCGGGCCGGTCTGGATGGCGCAGCCCACGCCCCGGGCAAACGACAGGAACGGCGTGAGCGCCGGCGCCGTGACTACGTCGGCAACCAGGGTGCTGTCGCGCAGGGTCTGCATCAGCGCGACCGGCAGTGGCATCGGCCCGTCGCCAGTAGCGCCCATGCCCACCGGCGAGGCGTTGACCACCAGATCGAATTCGGCCAGCGAGGCGGGGCTGGCGCTGATGGCGATATGCGGGAAGGAGGTGCGCAGCAGCTCAGCCAGCGCTTCGACACGCCGGCCGTCGAGGTCGCTGATGGCCAACCGGATCAGTCCGGCCTGGCACAGCGAATAGGCGATGGCGCTGCCAACGCCACCAGTGCCGATCACCAGTGCGTTTTTATCGCGCGGATCGAAGCCCTGCTTGCGCGCGGCATTGAGAAAGCCCTCGCCATCGACGATGTCGCCGAGTAAACGGCCATCGGCTTCACGGCGAATCACATTGACCATGCCCAGCGCCTGGGAGCGTTCGCTGAGGCCGTCCAGGCGGCTGGCCAGCTGCTGCTTGTAGGGCACGGTGACCACGCATCCGCGTAGGTTGTGCCAGCCGCGCAGCATCGTCACAAAGCCATCAAGGGCGGTGTGCTGCAGGTCGATGGCGAGCATGGCGGTGTCCTGACCTTGCTCGGCGAACCAGCGATTGAAGTTTTCCGGTGACTTCACCTGGGCAATAGGTGAGCCGACGATGGCGACCAGTTGGGTCGATCCCTTGATCATATGCAGCACTCGCTGGTTGGCTTTGTTGTGAGCCGATAGTGCGAGCTGCGGCTTGCAGCAACAATCAAGGTGAACACTAGATCGGTTGATAATCGCGCTGTCGATGCGATAATCGCACTCATCCCTTTAATGAGCGCAGGCGCCATGAAGCAGCCCACTATCCACTCGCGCGATCTGATCGTCGGGCTGCAAAAAGGCCTGGCGCTGATGCAGTTGTTTTCCCAGGACCACCCGCGCCTGAGCGTGCCCGAGGCGGCGCGGCTCGCCGACATGACCCATAGCGCCGCCCGGCGCTTCCTGCTGACCCTGGTGCATGACGACTATGCGCAAACCGATGGCCGCTATTACTGGCTGACTGCCAAAGCCCTGCGCATCGGCCAGGCCTACGTCGATTCGGCGGTATTGCCGCGCATGCTGCGGCCGATCGTCGAGCAGGTCGCGCGAACCACTCAGGAGCATGTTTCGGTCGGGGTGCGTGATGGCGACGACATCGTGCATATCGTACGCAGCCGCTACAGCCACATCGCGTCGCTGTCGATCCGTCCCGGCTCGCGGGTGCCGATGTACTGCACCGGCAGCGGTCGGCTCTGGCTGGCGAGCCTCGATGAAGAAGCGCTGGCGGGCTATTTTGCGCGTAACCCGCTGCGGGCGATTACCCCGTATACCTTGATCGACGAGACAGAGGTGCGCGCCCAGATCAACCTGGCCCGCGAGCGCGGGTATGTGTTGCTGGATCAGGAATACGAGGTGGGGATGCGTGTGCTGAGCGTGCCGCTGATCGATCGGGAAGGGCGGTTGCAGGCGGTCCTGACCATCACCACCCATGCCTCGCGAATGACCACCGAGCAGATGCGCGAACGCTATTTGTCGGCGTTGTACGAGGGCCAGGCGTTGTTGCGGCCGATCATGACCTTGTAGCTGAGGGTAGTTCGCCGCCAGCGCCTGAGCGATAGCGGCGAACGTTTGGCTCAGTCAGCCTGTTCCTGGCGCAGTCGCGCCAGCAGCGCCTCTGCCGTCGCTTCCGACGATGCCGGGTTCTGGCCGGTGATCAGGTTGCCGTCCTCGACCACGTAACTGGCCCAGTCGGCGGCTTTGGAGTAGTTGCCGCCTTTGGCCTTGAGCATGTCTTCGACCAGAAACGGCACCACCTTGGTCAGGCCGACGGCTTCTTCCTCGGAGTTGGTGAAGCCGGTTACGCGCTTGCCCTGGACGACTGGGCTGCCATCAGCTGCGTTGACGTTTTTCAGCACGCCTGGGGCATGACACACGGCGGCTACCGGTTTGTTCGAGGCGTAGAAAGCCTCGATCAGGGTTTTCGAGTCGAGGTCTTCGGCCAGGTCCCACAGTGGGCCGTGGCCGCCTGGGTAGAACACTGCATCGAAGTCGTACGGGTCGATCTCGCCCAGCGGCAGGGTGTCGGCGAGTAGCGCTTGCGCTTTGCTGTCAGCGGCGAAGCGGCGGGTGGCTTCGGTTTGTGCGTCGGGTTCATCGCTTTTCGGGTCCAGTGGCGGCTGGCCGCCTTTGGGCGAGGCGAGGGTGACCTCGGCCTGGGCGTCGATGAAGGTGTAATAAGGGGCGGCGAACTCTTCCAGCCAGAAGCCGGTTTTCTTGCCGGTGTCGCCGAGTTGGTCGTGGGATGTCAGGACCATCAGAATCTTCATGTGAGGCTGTACTCCAGAGCTGGATGTGTAGGTGCGTTTATTTCAGAGGCTTGGCTGGCGCAGACGTTCAACGATTCCGGCCATGAGCCCAGAAACAGCTGGGAGGCGCTGCGAGCCAACCTCAAGCATCCACCCCACCGGCAATCGCAGACAAAGCCCTGAACGCATCACTGCCCAACGGCCGACTCAAGTAATACCCTTGACCTTCATCACACGCCACCGCCTGCAGCAGTTTCAGGTGATCCGTAGTTTCCACGCCTTCAGCGGTAACCGTGAGAGACAACGCCCGGCCCAAGCCGACGATGGCCTGAATGATCGCCTGATCACTTTCGTTGTTGCTGCTCTGGTCCAACCGACTAAGAAAGCTTCGGTCGATCTTCAAGCCATCGAACGGAAACGCGCGCAGGTAGCTCAACGACGAATAACCCGTTCCAAAATCATCAAGGGCGATGCGCACGCCCAAGCGTTTAAGCGTGCGCATGATCTCTAGCGCACCCGCAGCATCGTCGAGCATGACCCCTTCGGTGATTTCCAGCTCAAGCCGAGCAGGGGCGATGTTGCTGGCGCTCAGCACATGCTGGATCCGCTCGATCAGGTTGCCGCGTTTGAATTCGGATGGCGACAGGTTGACCGATACAAACAGCTGCGCGGGCCAGTTGGCGGCATTGCGGCAGGCCTGTTCGAGCACCCAGTTGCTCAATGCCAGGATCAACCCGGACTCTTCGGCAATCGGCACGAACACATCCGGTGCGATCTGTCCGCGCAGCGGATGCTGCCAGCGCACCAGGGCTTCGGCGCCGACCATCTGGCCGTCGGCGATGCGGTAGCGGGGCTGGAAGTGCAGCTCCAGCTCGCCGTTCTTGATCGCCTGGCGCAGGTCGCTTTCCAGGCGTCTGCGCTCGATGATCCGCGCGTTCATGTCGCCGGCATAGAAGCGCCAGGTGTTGCGCCCGCCGCTCTTGGCTTCATACAGGGCGATGTCGGCATAGCGCAGCAGTGCGGTCGCCTCGCAGGCATCGTGCGGGGCCATGGCAATGCCGATGCTAGCACTGATGAACACCTCTTGGTCTTCGATCGCGATCGGCATTTCGATGGAGGCGATCAGCCGCCGGCACAGGGTTTCGACCTCTTCCTGAGAACTGACATCGGTCACGATCAGGACGAATTCGTCGCCGCCCACCCGCGCCACCAGGTCGGCATGCCGTACGCAATCGGCCAGGCGACTGGACACTTCATTGAGTACCCGATCACCGGCGGCATGGCCGAGCAGGTCGTTCACCGGTTTGAAGCGGTCCAGGTCCAGGCAGAGCATCACCAGCGGCTGCTCGACAGTGGGCTGGGCCTTCAGTTTGCCGTCGAGGAAGGCCTGCAGGCGGGTGCGGTTGGGTAGGCCAGTCAGGGCATCGTGCTGAGACAGGAACTCGATGCGCCGGCGCGCTTCGACTTCTTCGGTGACATCGGTAGCGGTGCCGCGCACGCCGCCGTCGGGCAAGGTGCGTGCTGACAGGCGGGTGATCCGTGCTTGCCCGCGGGCATCCAGGTAGCGGCATTGCACACTGATCTCGGGGCGGCGGTTGGGAATGCTCAGCCACTGCGATAGCAGACCCATTTCGGTGGTCAGCAGATCGTCGATGTGGGCGCCTAGCCAAGTGTCGCTGGACAGTCCAGTCACGCACTGAAAGCGCTCCGACAGGTAAGTGAAGCGCAGGGCCGCGTCGACCTCCCAGATCCAGTCGGAGCTGGCTTCGGCAACATCGCGAAAGCGCGCTTCGCTGGTGGCCAGGGCAGCCTGGCTGTGTTGCAACGAGGCAAAGCTGGCGTCCAGCGCCTGGGCGGCGGCGGTGGTGCGGCGCAGGATCACCCAAGTCATCAGCGCCACCAACAAAGCGGCCAGGCCGATCAGCGGCAGGCCAACGGCCAGCAGGCGCCAACCCGGCTGAGCTGGGGTCCATTGCAGGGTGCCGCCGTCATCGGCCAGCGTTACTACGCTATCAACGGAATGCTGGCCATGGCTTGCTACACGCAGCTGAGCTACACCGAAGTCGGTACCCAGGGCAGCCAGTTTTTTTGGGTCCAACACATCGACAAAGATCAGCACCGAGTGTGCTCGGTTGTCTGGCGTGACGGTGGGATCGGTGCCTGGGGTGATGGCCGCTGCGGCAATCACTGCGGGCGCACCGGCAACATTGATATAACGGGTAACGGAGGTTTGCGCCTCGGCACCGGCCCGGGCCGCGTCGGCGATGCCGGCAATGGGCTGACGCAGCCAGTCGCTGGCTTCTTCACTGCGCTGTTTGCCATCGATTACCGAATACACCGTGCGGTTCTGGTCATCGACCACGAACAGCCCCTGAAAGCCGAAGTCGTCGTACAGCGTCGGGCCGATATTCTGATTGATGTAGGCCCAGTCGGTGTCGACCTCGGCGTGCAAATGGCGGTACGCATCGCCCCAGAAGGCATAATCCTGAACCGTTACGGCCAAGGATTTTTCCAGCGACTGCAACGCCTTGCGCACGTAGAAGGCATTTTTTTCCTGCTCAGTGCGGTCGAGATCCTGCGCCAGATAGACCAGCGAAATGGCGGCGAGCAAAAACACGCCAGCGAGCAGCGCAACGAATTTGAAAAGTGGCGCACTGGCCAACCGTACGCTGGAAGGGCTGACAGCATTGGAAGACCTGTTGGACATGGATTGCGCTGCTCGAAAGGGCTCATGGAGGTTATCGGCTGCGTGAACTCGAGGATGAGGAGTGGCGGGCAGTTCCCGATGAACTGTCTATCGGTTGGCGCCGTTTGTGACTTACCAACTGATCGGCTTGCCATCCCAGGCCCAGAAACTACCGCTCTGCTCGGGCCCATGCTGGCGTGCCAGCTCGAGGATGCACTTGGCGGCAAACGCAGTGGTGAATAGCTGCTCGGCGGGTACATTGGCCTGAAACGGCCGGGACAGCTGTGTGTCAGTGGTGCCAGGGTGCACCAGCAATACGGTGGATGCGGGGTTGATTCGGCGCAGTTCGATGCTGGCGGTGCGCAGCAATTGATTAAGGGCGGCTTTGCTGGCGCGGTAGCTGTACCAGCCGCCAAGCTGGTTGTCGTCGATCGAACCGACCCGTGCCGACAGCGCAACGAAGGTTGTCGGTTGCCTGCGCAGCAGTGGCAGCAAGTGCTTGAGCAGCAGCACTGGAGCAAAGGCATTGGTCGCGAAAGTGGCTTGCAGGCCGCTGAGGTCGAGTTGCGCCAGGCTCTTTTCGGCGCGGGCGCCGTCCTGCTGAAGAATACCCAGAGTGCTGATCACCAGGTGCAAGTGTTGGCAGCTCGCGCCAACTTCGTGCGCCAACTGTTCCAGCGCTTGCTCATCGCGGGCGTCGCAGTCAAACCGCAGCAGGCGTTGGCCATGCTCCTGGGCCAATGCTTCCAGCTCAGCGCTGGTACTGGCGTGCCGCGCTACTGCGTATACCCGCTCGACGTCAGGGTGGGCGAGCAGGCTTTGACACAGAGCCAGGCCAATGCCTTGGCTGGCGCCGCAGATCAGTGCATTGGCAGGGGCAGCTAGCGCGGGAATCAGTTTCATCGGCTACCTCGGAAACGCAAAAAACGGCCGTCCGAGGACGACCGTTCTGGGTTACGTTGGCGACACTATCAGTGTTTGTCCACTGTGTTCTTCACATCGCCTACCACTTGCTGAGCTTCACCTTTCTTCTCCTGAACCTTGCCTTTGACTTCCAGTTCAGTGTTGTCGGTGGCCTTGCCAACGGCTTGTTTTACTTTACCAACAGCTTCGTTGGCCATGCCTTTGATTTTGTCAGAAGTACCGCTCATAGACGTTCTCCTAGCTCAATAGTATGTGTGTGTCGTCGACATCTTTAATGACCGCTTGCCGCTTTCAACAGTTGCACCTCCTGGCGAAAATAAATCCGGTTTCATCTTCTTCGCTTTCATTGCCATCAACTAATCAGCGCTGCGTTGCGATCTGGCGGTTACGGCTGGTCAGCGCAAAGCGACCGATAGCAAAGCTCAGTGCGCCGCTGATAAGCAGGGTGATCAAGGTGCCCCAGGCTGCTTTGGACAGGTTCTTGGCGGCTACGTCAGCTGCTTCGCGGGCTTGCTGCTCAGCCTGTTGCTTGAGGGCTTCGACTTTCTCTGCAGCCTGCTGGTAAGCACGGGCGTAGTTGTCGACGACCTGCTGGGCTTCTTCGCGGCTCTTGCCGGTCCGAGCAGCCACGATGTTGACCAGTGCATCCTTGTCAGCGGCGCTCAGCGCTGGGTCGCCAGCCTGCTTGATGCGGTCGAACCACTGCTGCAGTTGCTCCATGGCTTGAGTCGGGTCATTGGCGACGGTGGTCGCAGCCTGTTCGGTCTCGGCGCTCACCTGGGCAGCGCTTTGCTCAACATTATTCGGCGCCAGGCCTGCTTTGCCGGACTGTTGCAGGGTTTTGTCCAGCTCAGCCTTGAGGCTGTCCCAGTCCAGGCTGATACCGTTCTTGTCGAGCTGCTGCTTGATGCTCTGGCCAACCCCCGGCGCTGCTGCGGCTACGCCATCAGCGGCCAGCGACAAGCCTTTGCCCGCGATATTGCCGGCGGTGCCGACCACACCGGTGGCCAGCGAGGCCAGCAGCCAGGTGGTGAGCAGGGTGGTGATGGTCCAGCTCAACAGGCCATGCAGGCCACCGCGAGTGGGGGCAGTGCGGCCTGCCACCCACGCACCAGCAGCTACTGCAAGCAGGGTGCTGGCGAACAACCAGATACCGGCACCGGTGCCGAATCCGCGCAGCGGGTTGCCGGCTTCGAGCGGGTCAACCGCGCCAGCACCGATCGCGGTACCGAGCACGCTCAACAGCAGATAAGTCACCAGGGCAATTGCACCACCGGCGAACACCGAGCTCCACGATACCCGCAATGGCTGGGCAGGCACTGCGGTAGTGGTTGCGTACGCGTCAGTCATGTCAGTCATCTATGCATCCTCAGCAAGGCAGATTCCAGTTCAGTCACCCGTGGGTGGACCGTGATTTGAGTTTGCCCAGGCGTCCAGGGCCTGTAATGACGCATCTGCACCCCCCGGTCTGGTGCATTCGCACTAATCTGCACGGGCAGGCGATGCACTAAGCTGGGCGGGCACCTTTTGCCACGGCGTGCTTCTAACCCGGGTGCGCCTTGACCCACTGGAGACCGACCCATGAGCGACGCTGTGCTTGCCCGAGAAACCAACCGCCGCCAGTTGCAGCAGATCATCTCCGGGTTGTCCGATGGGGTGATCCTGGTCGAGGTCGATCAGACCATCCTCTGGGCCAACGAAGCTGCCCTGCAGATGCACGGTGTCAGCGAGATCAGCGAGCTGGGCGCCAACGCAGAGGAGTACCGCGAGCGGTTTGCCTTGCGCTATCGCAACAACCACCCGCTGGAGCCCGAGCAATACCCGATCAGCCGGGTCGCGGCCGGTGACGTGTTCAGCGATGTGCTGGTCGAGGTGCTGCGGATAGGCGATGAAGAAGAGCGCATGCGCGTGCAGCGCATCCGCAGCATGGTCCTGGAAGACAGCAAGGGCGGCCCGGAGTCACTGGTGCTGATCATCGCCGATGCCACCCAGTGGGCGAGTGCCGAGCAACGCTTTGAAAAGACCTTCAACGCCAACCCGGCACCGGCGGTGATCTGCCGCTTGAGCGACCTGCGTTTCATCAAGGTCAACCAGGGCTTTCTGGAGATGACCGGGCACACCCGGGAGAACGTCATCGGCCGCTCGGTGTACGAGGTCGACGTGCTGGAAAACGCCGAGCGCAAGGACCTTGCCATCGAACGCTTGACCAGCGGCGGTACTATCCCGCAGATGCAGGCCGAATTGCGCCTGCCTGAAGGCGGCAGCAAGCTGGTGATCGTTGCCGGCCAGCCACTGGACATGCATGAAGAAGACTGCATGCTGTTTTCCTTTACCGACCTTGAGCCACGGCGCAAGGCCGAAACCGCGTTGCGCCAGAGTGAAGAGCGCTTCGCCAAGGCGTTTCGCCTGAACCCGGTGCCGACCCTGGTGTGCAGTGCTGACCGCCAGCAGGTGGTGGACGCCAACGAGGCGTTCCTGGCGACCCTGGGCTACACCGCGCAGGAGCTGATCGGCCGTACCGTTGATGAGCTGGATGTGGTCGAAGGCCGCGAGGTGAGCACTCAGCTGTTCGACCTGCTGGAAAAGTCCGGACGCATCGAGGGCCTGGACTTGAAGTTGCGCAAGAAGGGCGGCGAGATCATCGACTGCGTGCTCGCCGCCGACACCGTCAGCCTGCAGGACTCGCCGTGCTACCTGCTGGTGGTGATGGACATCACCGAGCGCAAACGCTCCGAGCTTGAGCTGGTGGAAGCCATTGAGGCGGTGATGCACGATGCGTCCTGGTTCAGCCAGACCCTGATCGAAAAACTGGCCAACGCCAAGAACCTCAACACCCGCCAGTTCCCGCCGGCGTCAGTGACCGACCTGACCGCGCGCGAGCGCGAAGTGCTGGGCCTGATCTGCGAAGGCCTGGCCGACAAGGAAATCGCCGCGCGGCTCAAGCTGGCGCCCAACACCGTGCGTAACCACGTGGCGACGGTGTACTCCAAGCTCGATGTGCACAGCCGCAGCGAGGCCATTGTCTGGGCCCGCGACCGGCGCCTGTTCGTGCGCCAGGGTTGAACGTTGGCCGGCGCGCGGGTCTCTAACGGTACGCATTGATCACTGGAGAGGTACTGACGATGAACCCAGCAACGGAAGGTTTGGAAGAACAGGGGCCCAGCGGCGTGCCGTTCATCAACGACCCGCAAAAGCCTGCCAACCATGGCCACACCGAGGTGGTTGAGGAAGAGGAAGATATCGATCCGGTCGAGCCAGAAGAGGCCGACTGATGGCCGCGCCAACCACACCTGATGGTCGTTATTTCGTGATCGATGGGGTGCTCTGGCGCTGCTCCAATCCCAGCCTGGCCGAGCCAGAGCGGCAACGCTTGGTGAATGAGCTGATGACTGCTCGACGGGCTGTGAAAGCGGCCAAGGGCCGTGTGGATGCAGAGGCGTTGCGCGAGGCTAGAGCAGGCGTGCAGGCGGCCAAGGTAGCCTTGGGCGAACGCGGCCCGGTGTGGTGGGACGATGGCAGTGCCGACTTCAATCGGCACAAGGTCCGGAATACACCCTATGCGCAGTGGTATGAGGGTTTGCAGACCTGAGCGAGCGGCTATCGCGGGCCAGGACGGCCCGCGACAATTGCGCTATGGCACCTCAGTGATGCTGGAGCGCGGCGCGTACTTCACGGACCTGTGCCGCAGTCACCTTCGAGGCCTGGTTCGACCAGCCATGGCGCAGGAAGCTCGCCAGCGCGGCCACTTCAGCATCGTCCATGCGCTCGGCAAAGCCGGGCATCGGCAGCACCGAAGGGGCACGTTCGGTGGACGGCGTCATGGCACCCGCGAGGATTACCTGGATCAGCGCCGACGGGTTCTCGGCATTGACCACCGAAGCACCGTCAAGCCGCGGGAATACCTGCTCGGCGCCCTGGCCGGTGACAAAGTGACACGCGCCACAGTTGTCCAGGTACAGCCGCTGACCCAGATCCAGGTCCTTGGCCGCCGTCAGTTTGGCGATGGTGGCCTGGCTGCGCTGCGGGGCGTGCTGATACTCACCTTTACCGGTGGCCTCCAGCGATTTGAGGTAGGCGGCCATCGCCAGCAGGTCTTCGTCGCTCATGTGCGAGGTACTGTTGGCGACCACATCCTTCATCTCGCCCGCCACAGCGGCGATGCTGTTGCGCCCGGTGCCCAGGTAGTCAACGATCTGCTGCTCGCTCCAGTGCGGCATGCCGCGCAGCGCCGGTACCGCCCAGCCATTGAGCTCAGCGCCGCTGAGATAGCTGCCAGTGCGCTCGTCCAGCCCTTGCTCCTGCATGGTCAGTGCCCGTGGCGTGTGGCATGAGCCACAGTGGCCAAGGCCCTGAACCAGGTAGGCGCCGCGCTGTAGTTGGGCATCGTCGATGCTCACGGCGTCGGCCGCAGCCGCTTCGGGCGTAGGCGAGAACAGCGCGCGCCAGTACGCCAGCGGCCAACGGATCGACAGCGGCCAGGCAATGCCATTGGCTTTGTTGGCCTGTTCCACCGGCGCCACACCCTTCATGAAGTAGGCATACAGCGCCTGCAGGTCGGCATCGCTGACCTTGGCATAGGACGGGTAGGGCATCGCCGGATACAGCGCGCTGCCGTCATGGCCGATACCGCGGCGCATGGCCCGTTCGAACTCACCGTAGCTCCAGGCGCCGATACCGGTCTTGTGGTCGGGGGTGATGTTGGTGGAGTAGATGGTGCCGATTGGCGAGGCAATGCCCAGGCCCCCGGCGAACGCCTTGCCGCCATCGTGGCTGGTGTGGCAGGCCACGCAGTCGCCGACCCGGGCCAGGTAGGCGCCCTTGTCGATCAACTGTTCGGTGATCGGCTGTGGCATCTGCGCGCTGGCGTCGCCGGAGCGGTTCAGCCACAGGCTCACGGCCCAGGCCAGCAATGCCAGCAGGGCCGCGAGCAGGAGCAGACGGATCAGGGTCGATTTCATCGAAGCGCTCCTCATGCCTGCACCAGCGGGCCAGGGTTTTTCAGGTACTGGTCCTTGATCGCCTGGGCGGCGAACAGGGTCAGCGCGCCGATCAGCGCGGTCGGGTTGGCCTGGAAGTTCTGCGGGAAGGCGTTGCCGCCGGGGACGAATACGTTGTGCACGTCCCAGCTCTGCAGATAGCGGTTGAGCGCGCTAGTCTCGGGCGAGTCGCCCATGATCGCGCCGCCGACGTTGTGGGTGGAGACGTACTTGGTAATGTCCCAGTGCGAATCCATGTCCAGGTAGCTTTCGCTGACGCTGTCGGGGTTGAGCTCCTTGGTGATGTCGCCAACGATGCCACGCAGGTGCTGCTGCAGTTTCAGCTCGTTGGGCTTCCAGTCGAAGGTGATCCGCAACAGCGGCTGGCCCCACGGGTCCTTGTAGGTCGGGTCGAGGTCCAGGTAGTGCTCGCGATAGGACATGCAGCCGGTAGAGATACTGACCTTCATCGAATGGCCGTACCAGTCCTGCATGCCTTCTTTCCAGCCCTGGCCCCACTCAGGGGTGCCGGCGGGCAGGGCGGTGCCGATCGGCGTGCCGGTGGCCTGCGAGCTGTGGATCTTGGCGCCGCCGATCACGCCCAGTGCCGGGCCGTCGAAGTTGCCTGGCGAGATGTCGTTGAACATCTGCCCGGTGGCGCCGGCAGTGGCGAACGGGTTGAAGGTCTTGTCCTTGAAGAACAGGGTGCTGCCGCCAACGCTGAGGAAGGCATAGTTGCGGCCGATGGTGCCCTTGCCGGTCAGCGGGCTGTACGGCTGGCCGATGCCCGACAGCAGCATCAGGCGCACGTTGACGAACTGGAAGCCCGCCAGCACGACGATCTTGGCCGGCTGGAACACTTCGTTGCCCTGGCCATCGGCATAGGTAACGCCCTTGGCAGTCTTGCCGTCGGCGTGCAGCTCAACCCGCAGGACGTTGGCGTTGGTGCGGTAATCGAAGTTGTCCATGCGCTTGAGAGCGTCCATCACCGCGGTTTGCGGCGAGGCCTTGGAGTAGTTCAGGCACGGGTACTTGCTGCAATAACCGCAGTAGTTACACGGCGCGATCTGGTTGCCGTAGGGGTTTTTCCAGGCTCGCGAAACGTTGGCCGAAGGGTTGGGGAACGGGTGATAACCCAGCTTGCGCGCGGCTTCGGCGAACATCGTGTTGTTCAGCGTGTCTTCCAGCGCCGGCAGCGGGAAGGGGCTCGAGCGTGGCCCTTCGAACGGGTCGCCGCCTTCGACGATGCGCCCCTGCAGGTTGCCGGTATTGCCCGACAGGCCGCAGATCTTGTCGAATTTATCCAGGTACGGCTCGATTTCTTCCCAGGTGAACGGGTAGTCCTGGATCTGCATACCTTCACCCAGCACGCCGGGTTTGTAGGCCTGGTCGGCGTAGGTCTTGAGCTTGATGTCGGTCGGCGTTGGCCGGATCAGCACGCCGGTCCAGTGCAGGCCCGAGCCGCCGACGCCGGTGCCGGGCACGAATGCGCCCCACTGGCGAGTCGGCAGAGCGGTGCTCTGCATGTTGTGGCGCACGGTGAGGGCGCCGTCCTTGGGCGTGACCATGATCTTGTTGCGCACGCCGTAAGCGTACTGGTCGGCGGGCTTGGGGTAGGTGAAGTCGGCATTGCTGCGGTCTTCGCCACGTTCCAGGGCGCGCACCTTGAGGCCGGCCTGGGCGAGCTCGATGCTCATCAGCGAGCCGGCCCAACCGAGGCCGACCACGACTACATCGACTTCGTCATTGGTAATGTTTGGCATAGGTAACCTTGAATGCTCTGTCACTTGGCGAAGGGTTCAACCGCGCTGGCCGGTCAGGCTGACCGGGCCGAGCGGGTAGGGGACGTTGTGCTGGGCTACCCATTCCAGGTAGCTGGCACGCGCGCCGGGGAAGCCGATCGCAATCCACGCCTTCATGCCTTTGTTGCCGCCGTAGATCGGGTCGGCAAGCCAGCCCTGGCGGGTGATGTTGAGCAGTTCGCTGAACAGCAGCTTGGCCTTGAGCACAGGCTCGCCGTGGGCGGCAAAGTCGACCTGGCCGTTCTGCATCTGCTTGAGCACCTGCTCGCGATCGCTCAGGGACAGCAGGGCGAAGTGCTGGCCGTATTTGGCCTGGCACCAGCCTTCGAGCGCGGCGATGCCCTGGCGGTAGATCTGCTGCGGAGTGAATGGCAGCTGGTAGCCGAGGGTGGCCGGCGCGTTGACGTCGAACGGGCCCTCAAGGTATACCTCGCTACCCAGGTCACCGGCCAGTTGCTGGTCGATGAAGATCGGCACGTTGGTCTCCAGCGCACCTGGGCCACGGCCATCAGCAGGGATCAAGCGGTCGCAGGCAGCCAGGATGAAGGTCCATTCGGCTGCAGTGAAAAAGATCGGCGTGTAGCTGTCCAGGCTCGGCGCGGCGAGCTCGGCGGCGGCAGCGGCGCTCAGGCCGTTGAGGGCGATGCCCATGGCGGGCAAGGCGATCAGCGAGGACAGCAGAAACTTTCTTCGCGATGTTTGCGTGGCAATCAGCATGCGGGTTCACCTATGACTATTCACGAGGAACCCGAGATGTATCCGGTAATCCGTTACCTGTAGGAGCCGCGATAGTCTCAGATGAGATAGCGCTATCTTTCAGTGTGCCTGGTCAGGCGCTACAGCAAAAACGGCTCTACGAAGTGTGGGGAGACTGAATTGGGCGCTGCTCTTGTATGAAGCCTGGCAGTCGCGTGGCTTGAATGAACGACCCTCTCGAGGGCGTCATTAGGCCTGATTTGGACATCACGGGTAGCGAGAAGCATAGCAAGCTACCGAGTCTGTTACAAAACATTTCTCGACGGATGTCAATGTCGCTATCGTCGCAGGCCTTCAATGCACCAGCTGAGTGATGCAGGCCGGTCGCGAGAGCTGTCTGGCTGCTTTATTCAGGGCTGGATACGGCGGCCTCAGCTGCTTCGGCGGCGGCTTTCAGACGGTCAGCCTTGCAGATGTACTTGGGTTTTTTCGGGGCGAGTTTGGCGTTGGCTTTTTGCGCCTTGGCCTTGAACAGCTGTTGCAGTTTTTTCTGGCGGTTCATGTGCTTTCTACCTGCGAGTGGACGCCGGCATGATATCGCGATTTCTGCTCGCGCGTGTGCGCCGGCTGGCCGGCGCACAGAGCGACTGAAGCGTAAACCTCAGGGAATCAAACGTGCCTCTCGCAATTGATCAAACACCTCGAAAAATGCCCGATCACTTGCTTGATAGGCACTGAAGCCCAGCAACCGACTCTTGGTCATGTCGGTCACGACTTCGATCGGCCGGCCGAGGTCGGCATCGGTGTGCCAGGGCGAGACCAGGCGGCTGATGTCGGCTTCCTTGAGGCCATGCTCGGCGACGATCTGGCTCCACAGCGCCTGGTCATCGGCCATCTGCGCCTCCAGCGGCGCCGGCGACTCGGGGAAGGGCGCGGGTGTGAGGCCGAAGTAATTGGCGATCCGGCCCCACATCCACTGCCAGCGGAACACATCGCCATTGGTGATGTTGAACGCCTGATTGGCGGCTTCAGGGGTAGTCGCCGCCCATAGTTGCTGCTGCGCGAGCTGGCGGGCGTCAGTCATGTCGGTCAGGCTCTGCCACTGCACGCGCGAGCCGGGGAACACGAACGGGCGGCCGCTTTGCTTGCAGATGCTGGCGTATACGGCGAGGGTGGTTGCCATGTTCATCGCATTGCCGACGGCCACGCCGGTGACGGTGTGCGGGCGGTGGACGCTCCAGGTGAAACCATCGCGCTCGGCAGCGGCAAACAGTTCGTCTTCCTGGGCGTAGTAGAAGTTCTCGACATCCAGCCGGCCTTGTTCCTCACGAAACGGCGTCTGCGGCAGGCTGCCCTTGCCATAGGCCTCGAAGGGGCCAAGGTAGTGTTTCAAACCAGTGACCAGAGCGACGTGTTTGACGCTGCCTGCCGGGCGCAGCGCTGCGAGCACATTGCGCACCATGGCGCCATTGACGCGGATGTTTTCCGCTTCGCTGGCCTGGCGCGACCAGGTGGTGATGAATACGTGGGTAGGCTTGAGGTCGGCCAGCGCCGCCTGCAGCGAGGCAGGGTCTTGCAGGTCTGCGGCCACCGGGATGATCCCCGGCGCCGCCGTTGGCGTACGCGAGAGCGCTGCCACCTGCCAGTGATTGTCGAGCAAAAGCTGGGTGATGGCGCTGCCGACGATGCCGCTGGCGCCGACTACCAATGCTGTCTGGGTCATGATGTTCTCCTCAAGTAATGGTTTTCTGAGCAGGCCAGCACGCCAGAGGTTCAAGCCGATCTGTGTTCGATTCAGCCGCTGGCCCGAGCGGCGCGCAGGGTCAGCAGCGCTGACAGGACCAGCAGTGCGGCGCTGGCAAAGAATGTCAGCCGATAGCCACTGCTGTCGAAGAGTACCCCGCCTGCGGTCGAGCCGAGTGCGATGGACAACTGGATTACCGCCACCATCAGCCCGCCGCCGGCTTCTGCATCATTGGGCAGCGACTCGGCCAGCCAAGCCCACCAGCCCACCGGTGCAGCGGTGGCAAACAGGCCCCACAGGGCGAGCAGGGCGAACACGGCGGGTACCGAAGTGCCGAACATGACCAGGCCTACGCCGATGACGGCCATCAACAACGAGATGACGATCAATGGCCGGTACAGGTTGCGCTTGAGGAAGGCGCCGATCAGCACTGTGCCGATAAAGCCCGAGACGCCCAGGCCAAGCAGGATCATCGACAAGGTGGTCACATTTACCCGGCTGACGCTTTCCAGAAAGGGCCGCACGTAGGTGAACAGCATGAACTGGCCCATGAAGAACACGCCGACAGCGAGCATGCCCAGTATCACGATAGGCCTTTTCAATAGCGCCAGGACGCTGCCCGACGGGCCAGCTCGCTCATGCGTCGGCATCGACGGCAGGCTCAACCATTGCCAGACCAGCGCGAGCAATGCCACCGGCACCAGGCAATAGAATGCGCCGCGCCAGCCGATGACACCACCAAGATAGCTGCCTAATGGCGCGGCAATGACAGTGGCCAGCGCATTGCCGCTATTGAAGATGACCAGCGCCCTGGGCACGCTGGCCTTGGGCACCAGGCGCATGGCAACCGCCGCAGACATCGACCAGAAGCCGCCGATGACCACGCCGATCAGGGCACGGCCGAGCATGTAGACGCTGTAATTGCTGGCCGAGCCGACAATCAGCCCAGATACGCACATCAGTGCGGTCAATAACAGCAGCAGGGCCTTGCGGTCGAGCGAGCCGGCCAGCCTGGCGATGGTCAGGCTGGTCAGCACGGCGAATGCGCCGGAGATGGCAATGCCGTAGCCGGCCAGCCCTTCGCTGACGCTCAGGTCGCGAGCGATTGGCGTAAGCAGGCTTACCGGCATGAACTCGGAGGCAATCAGCGCGAACACGCACAGGGTCATGGCAAAGATGCCGCTCCAGTAAGCGGGCGCACTGCCCTGGCCGTCGTTGCGGTGCATACCCGGCGAGGCCTCGATGGTTGGGCTGGACATAATGGATTCCGTTTTTGAAGGACAATGCAGCTGACGTGTCGTGGTTTAAATCTTGACTGATAGAGCGTCTGCTGATTAGTAGAGGGAATCTGAATGTGGTTGTGAGAAAATCTCAGCAATGAAGCACGCCAAGATCAACGACCTGCAAGCGTTCATCGCTGTCGCCCAGGAACAGAGTTTTACCAAGGCAGCGGCCCAGCTGGGCGTCACGCCGTCGGCGTTGAGCCATGCGATGCGTGCGTTGGAGCAGCGCCTGGGCGTACGGTTGCTGGCCAGGACTACCCGCAATGTCGCACCCACCGAGGCCGGGCAGCGCTTGCTGCAGTCGCTGGCGCCGCTGTTCGAGCAGATTGCCGAGCAGGTCGAGGCGCTCGGCGAGCTGCGCGACAAGCCTGCCGGGACCCTGCGCATCACCTGCACCGATGACGCCATCGATCTGTACATCCGGCCCAAGCTGAAGGCCTTTCTGCAGACCTACCCGGATATCACCCTGGAGCTGATGGTGGACTACGGCTTCACCAACGTGGTCGAGCAGCGTTTCGACGCCGGGATCAGAATGGGCGAGTCGATCAGCAAGGACATGATCGCCGTGCGCATCAGCCCGGACTGGCGCCTTGCGGTGGTTGCTTCACCCGAATATTTCGCCGCTCACGGCATACCGCAGACGCCACACCAGCTGACAGAGCACCGCTGCCTGAATATCCGCCACCGCCCTGCTGGATCGATCTATGCGTGGGAATTCGAGAAGGATGGCCAGGCCTTTACCGTGAAGGGCGAGGGCCAGTTGGTGGTCAACAGCATCATGCACGTGCTCAACAGCGCGCTTGACGGTATCGGCCTTGGCTACGTGCCGTACGCCCTGGCGGCGCCACTGATCGCTGAGGGGCGCTTGCAGGAAGTGCTGGCGGACTGGTGCCCGTACTTTCAGGGCTTTCACCTTTATTACCCGAATCGGCGCCAGCCCTCGCCAGCATTTACCGCCTTTGTCGAGGCGATGCGCTATCGCCCGTAGCTCAGGTGAGCGCCGGTTCGACTGGTTCGATCGCCCGGCCCAGCTGCATTGCCTGCGCCTGCAAGATACGCATCAACTGCAGCGTGGCCTGGGCTGGTGGCTCGAAGCGCGAGTAGACAAAGCTGATATCGAAGCTGATCTCATCACTTAGCGGCACAGTTTTGAGGCCGCTGTCCTGGGCGACGAACTCATCGATGATGGTCATGCCCATGCCTTGCTTGACCAGTGCCACGGCCTCCACTGCATTGGTGAACGACAACAGCGAATCAAGCTGCACGCCGCAGCGGCTGAAGGCCTCGCCGAGCAATTGACCGAATGCCATGTCCGGGCGGAACAGCAGCAGGGGATAGCCCTGCAGTTGTTGCAATGACAGGGATGGGTGATGCGCCAACGGGTGGTCGAACGGCATCAGCGCAACCATGCGCCCGCGCATGTAGGGCACCGAGTGCAGGTGGTCGTGCGGCAGCGGCAGGGCGGCGATGGCCAGGTCGACCTTTTTCGACAGGATTTGATTCGCCATCTCGACCATGAGCGTGGTCTGCCATTCGATATTCAGCGCCGGCACCTCGCGCTTGAGCTGGGCCAGCGCTGCCGGGATGACCACGGTCGACAGCGAGGCACTGCAGCACAGGCGCAAGGTGCGCTGGGCACCGCTGGCCAGTGCCAGTGCACAGTCGTTGACTACCAACGCCGCTTGGTACACCCGCTCGACTTCACGATAGAGGACCTGCGCCTCGCCGGTCGGTACCAGGCGATTGTTGATCCGTTCGAACAAGCGGTAACCCAGGCGCCCTTCGATGTAGCCCATGAGCTTGCTCACCGCTGGTTGCGAGACATAGAGCAGCTTGGCCGCGGCGCTGATCGAGCCGGTCAGCATCACCGCGCGGAATACTTCCATGTGCCGCAGCTTGAACAGCATGTGATCTGCGCTCGGTCGGTCTGAGGGCATAATCATTACCTTTGGTTATGGTCTTGTTCATCCAGGTATGAGCGCTGGTGGCGGCTGCGCAGTATCGTTAGCTCCTGCCTGGCGCCATGTCGGTGGCGACAATACCAAGATTTGCCGGCCCGCGCTGCGGCGTCTGGAGAGAGAAACGCATGAGTATTTTCGACGAGCCAAAGATCGACTGCCATAACCATTTGTTTGATCCAGTAGCTTACCCCTATCACCCCGATGCGCCGTATGCGCCCTCCGGCCAGGAAGTGGCCACGCTGACGCAGTGGGAGGAGGTCATGGCTGCCTACGGCGTATGCAATGCCTTACTGGTCGGCCCCAACAGTGGCTACCACACCGACAACCGTTGTCTGTTGGCGGCATTGGCAGCTGGTCAGGGCCGTTTCAAGGGCATTGCGGTGGTCGACAACGCTATCAGCCTCGACGCCTTGGCTGCGCTGCAGGCCCAGGGCGTAGTTGGGGTTGCCTTCAACCCGGCGCTGTACGGCCTGCAAACCATGGATGGTGCCGAAGCACGTCTGGCCAAGCTGGCCGAGTTGGGCATGTTTGCCCAGATTCAGGTGTGTGATGACCAGTTGCTGGAGCTGCACGGGCTGCTCGAACGTAGCCCGGTGCGCCTGCTGATTGATCACTGTGGCCGGCCGAACGCGGCGGCCGGGGTAGGGCAACCGGGCTTTCAGGCGTTGCTCAAGCTGGCGCGTTCCGGGCGCGCCAGCGTCAAGCTGTCGGGTATGCAGAAGTTTGCCGCGGCCGATGCCTTGCACGCCCAGAGCCATGCCTATGTGCAGGCCTTGATCGAGGCATTCGGCCCACACGCCTGCGTGTGGGGCTCGGACTGGCCGTTCATTCGTCAGCACTCGCGGATCGACTACGGCCCGCTGCTCAAGCTTGCCGAGCGGCTGATGCCAGACCCGCAACTGCGCCGCGAGATCATGTGGGACACCCCACGCCGGCTGTTCGGCTTTGCCTGAGCCGCGGCCATCACCGCCTGTAATCTCAACCAAGGAGCAACACCGTGAGCCTGCACCTCGAAGGACAAACCGCGATTGTGACCGGTGGCATGCGCGGCATCGGCCTGGCCATTGCCCGCCGGCTGCATGCCGAAGGCGCCCGTATCGTCATCTGGGATCTGGCGGTGGTTAGCTGGGACAGCACTGCCGCTGGCTTCGAGCCCGCAATGTGCCAGGCCGTCGATGTCGCCTCGCTGGCCTCGGTCGAGGCGGCCTTTGCCGAACTGATCGAGAACCTGGGCCGGGTCGATATTCTGGTCAACAACGCCGGCATCAACGGGCCGGTGCTGCCGTCCTGGGAGTATCCGGTAGAAGCCTGGGACAAGGTCATCGCGATTGACTTGAACGGCGTGTTTTATTGCTGCCGCACGGTCATCCCGCATATGCGCGAACGCGGCTACGGCCGCATCGTCAATATCGCCTCGATGGCCGGCAAGGACGGCGTGCAGTACATTTCCGGCTATTCGGCGGCCAAGGCTGGTGTGATCGCCTTCACCAAGGCTGCGGCCAAGGAGCTGGCGCAGGACGGGGTACTGCTCAACTGTGTGGCACCTGCCATGGTCGAGACGCCACTGATGGCCGAGATGACCCAAGAGCACATCGACGCGAGCAAGGCCAAGATCCCCATGGGGCGGTTCCTCAAGGCCGAAGAAATCGCCAACATGGTCACCTGGATCGCCGGCCCAGAGTGCAGCTTCACCACCGGCTTCGTGTTCGACCTCAGTGGCGGCCGAGCCACCTATTGACGGGATTGTTGCCAACGATTGACCTGCGGCATGCAAACCCGCCACGCGCGCATTGGCGCCCGGGCAATTCTGGGCCAGACTGACGGGGCGTCGTCAGTCTGCCGGGATTGCTTGGGCAGACGCACCGTCATCCTTGCCGAGGGTCGCCAATGCTCGAACGCTGTCGCTGGCGATGTTGCCTGTTGTCGCTGATTCTGCTGCTGCCGATGGCTGCGATGGCAGCGGACGACTGTCGGCACCTGACCGCTACCGGTAATCCTGAATATCCACCGTACCTGTGGCGCGACCCGGACAACCCGGCACTGTTGATCGGCGCCAATGTCGACTTGCTCCAGCATGTGGCCAGGCAACTGGGCATCGACATCGCCGTGGTCTACAGCGGGCCGTGGTCGCGGGCGCAGGAGCAGGTACGCAACGGCCGTATCGACCTGCTTGCCGGTCTGTTCATCACGCAAACGCGCGAACAGACCATGGACTTCATCAAGCCGGCCTTTCTGACCACCGCCAGTATGGTCTGGGTCCGTCGTGATGACGGCTTTGCCTACGTCAAATGGGACGACCTGAAAGGACGCAGTGGCGGCACCCTGGTCAACAACAGCCACGGCCAGGCGTTCGATGACTTCGCCAGCGCCAATCTCAACCTGGAAGCCGTGCCCAGCGCCCACCAGGCGTTCGAGAAGCTGCTGCACAAACGCAACGACTACGTGCTGTTCGAACGCTATCCCGGCATGGCACTGGCGCGCACGCTGGGTGTCGAGCACAAGCTGCAGATGCTTGAGCCGCCGGTATCTGCCGAGGGTTTGTACCTGGCCGTGTCGCACAATGCGCCATGCAACGTGGCCGAGCTGCGCCAGCGGCTGGCGGCGAGCATGCAAGAGGTGGCCGCCGGGCCGTTGCCCGCGCAGTGGGTCATGCACAACCTGCAGCGTTGGCGCAGTCAGAACGAGCCCGGAACGTTGCCTGGCAAGCCCTGAACGTTTCAGCCAGGCGCACTCACGTTAAGCCGCGAGCACTCCGCTTCAGCCTCAGCTCGCTGATTGAAGGTCAGTTGCAATCGCAGCTTTTCGACGTTGTCGTACAGGTTGAAGCCGCTGCAGGCCGCCCCTGTAAAAAGACGAATACCGTGCTGCGGGCACGGTTTTTCTTTTGGCATAGCCGGAACCACAACAAAGCGCGGCTGCATGTCGAGTGCCTCCCCAGGCAGATGCATTAACTATTAGTCTGCATCATGCAAGCGTGCAAGGAGGCTCATGATTGGGCGACCGACGGCAGCCTGCCGCACCAGGGCGCCCGTTGCGGGCGCCACGTCCTCGGGGCGCGGTCAGAAGTCCCAGCGAGTGGTCAGCATGTAGTTGCGCGGTTCGCCGTAGGCGCCGGCTTTGTAGAAGCCGAGGTTGGTGTAGTAAGTCTTGTCGAACAGGTTGTTGGCATTGACGGTCGCGGACAGCTGCTTGGTGAACTGGTAGCGGGCCATGGCATCGACCAGCCAGTAGGCCTTTTGCGAAAACTCCTCGTAGCGCGCCTGCGGCGTGTTGTAGATGTCCTGCCAGGCCACGCTCTGCCAGCGCGCGCCGCCGCCGATAGTCAGCTTGTCGAGTGCACCGGTCAGCTTGTAGCTGGTGTACAGGGTGACCTGATCTTCAGGTTCGAAGGTGGAGATCTTCAGGTTGTTGTCATCACGCACGATCTTGTGGGTGTAGCCGGCCTGGACCTGCCAACCCGGCGCAAGCTCGCCGGTCGCTTCGATCTCGTAGCCTTTGGTGACTGCCTGAGTGCCCTTGAAGGCATAGTTGTCTGGCGTGGGCACGCGATCGTTGTATTCGTCATCGGAAATCGAGCGGTTGTCCTCATGCACCTCGAAGTAAGCGGCGCTGGCGTTCAAGCGGCCATCGAGAAACTCGGCTTTCAGACCAATCTCGTAGTTCTGGCCTTCGTCCGGCTCGAGCATCTTGTTGTCGCGATCACGATTGAAGGCTTCCTGCGGCATGAAGATATCGGTGTAGCTGGCGTACACCGAGTAGGTGTCGTTGAGGTCGTAGATGGCGCCGACGTAGGGCACGAAGCGGCCGCTTTCCCTATAGGTCGGGTTCAGACCCGTGATGGTATAGTTGACCACCCGACCGCCGAGCAGCACTTTCAGGTCGTCAGTGATGTTGAGCCGGGTGGTGAAGTAGGCGCCGGTCTGGCGCACGGTATCGTCGGTGCGCTGCGAAGGCCTGCCCCAGTCCGGTTCGGCAATGTTGCCGTGCCAGTTGTTGAAGTCGACTACGTTGGGCTCGCGCAGGGTGTAGTTCCAGTAGCCTTTGCCATCCCAGTTGGAGTGGGCGATGGAGCCGCCGACCACCAGTTCGTGTTCACGCCCAAACAGGCTGAACGGGCCGGAGGCATACAGGTCGGCCGAGTCGCTGACAGTCTCGCCGGTGAACTTGCCGGGGACGATCGCCGAGGTGCCGTCGGCATTCGGCGTGGTGCCCTGAATGGTGCCCATCACCGCGTGGTAACCATTGATCTTGTGATCGACCTGCAGTTTGCTCACCCAGCCGTTGTCGAAGTTGTGCTCAAGCATGGCGAACACGGTGCGGGTGTACTGCTCCCAGCTGCTCCAGTCAGCCGCATTGTTGAACGAGCGCGAGATGTTGTTGTGCTGGCCTTGGGCGTTGAGCAGGGGGAAACTGCCTGACCACGACGAGGCCTTGGGCAGGCTGTCCTGATAGTCGCCGCCGACGGTGAGCAGGGTGTCTGGCGACAGGTCGAACTCGAGGATGCCGTAGTACACCGGGGTCTTGCGCGAGTAGCGGTCCATGAACGAGTGCTTGTCCTGATAGGCCGCTACCGCTCGCCCACGCACGTTGCCGCTGTCGTTGAGCGGGCCGCTGACGTCCAGCTCGCTGCGGTAGTTGTCCCACGAGCCTGCGCCCAGCGTCGCGTGGCCCTGGAAGTCGGCCGTAGGCTTTTTGCGTACCAGGTTGATGGTCGCACCCAGCGAGCCTGCGCCGGTGAGCAAACCAGTCGCGCCCTTGAGCACCTCGACGCGGTCGTAGATGGCCATGTCACTGAGGGTGTTGCCGGCTGAATAGCCGACGTTGCGCGCGGTCGAGGGGATGCCGTCGTACTGGAAGTTGTTGATCGAAAAGCCGCGCGCGTAGTAGTTGCTGCGCTCGCTGTCGAAGGCTGAAACGGTAATGCCCGGGGTGTGACGCATGACGTCGTCGACGCTGTTGAGGCCGAAGTCATCCATGTGCTGACGGGTGACCACGGTGATCGACTGTGGCGTCTGGCGCGGGGTCAGTACCAGCCGGGTGGCGGTGGCGATCGAGCCTGGGGTGTACGAGCCGGTGCCTTCGCTGACGGTACCCAACTGATTGGAAATCACTTCGGTGGCGCCCAGCTCCAGGGCCGCGCCGTCCTGTGCGATCGGTTGCAGCGAGTAACGACCGTCGCCCTCGCGCACCGCTTGCAGGCCGGAATTGAGCAACAGTCGTTGCAGGCCTTGATCGGAAGCAAAACTGCCATCCAGGCCAGCCGTAGCCAGACCCCGCGTCAGCGTTGGGTCGAACGACAGCACCACGCCGCTTTCTGCAGCGAAACGGGTCAGCGCAGTGCCGAGGTCGCCGGCCTGGATGTGGTAATCGCGCACGCTGCTGTCGGCGGCCTTGGCGGGCATGGCCAGGCCCAGCCCAAGCAGGGTGGAGAGGAGCAGGGCGCTGCGAAGGCTGGCGCTGAGGCGGCCAACCGGGAAAGGGGCGGTCATGGCGTGAAATCTCGTTGTGGGTGGCAGGCGGGCTTATCTGCCCTTCGCTGAGTAAGTCGAATGGGAATGAGAAAACCTATCATCCATGCCGAGATTTTTTTCAGCAGCGTTTGCCGCCTGGCAAACGTATGGAACCTGGACGAACACGAGCAACTCAATCCTACGCGACGCCGTGATTCCAACCGGGTACTGATGAGGTGCTGAATGAACGCTATCGAACTGCTGGAACAAGACCACAAGACAGTGAAAAAGCTGCTCGAAGAGCTGTCCAACACCACTGAACGGGCATTGAAAAAACGCACCGAGCTGTTGGCGCGGATCGAGCTGGAGCTGCAGGCGCATACCACCATCGAAGAAGAGATCTTCTACCCTGCGCTGACCCAGGCCGGCGACAAGGACGACGTCAAGATGTACCACGAGGCCAAGGAGGAGCACCGCACGGTGGATGCGCTGGTATTGCCTGACTTGCTCAAGACGCCACCCGATACCCTGGAGTTTTCAGGGCGGATGAAGGTGCTCAAGGAACTGCTCGAGCATCACATCGAAGAGGAGGAGTCGGATATGTTCCCGCGCGCCAAGGAGCTGCTCGACAAGGCAACCCTTGAGCAACTGGGCGACGCCATGCAGGCGCAGAAAAAACTGATCAAAGGCGAACACCGCGTCGCCTGATGCAGGCAGGGGCCACGCGCCAGGTTGAATCTGGCGTGTGGCCCTTGCACGTCTTCGCTTAGAAGCTGTACTTGGCGGTCAGCATCATGTTGCGCGGCGCGCCATAGACATCGCCGCCGTATTGCCAGGATTGCGAGATCGCCGAGTAGTACTTGCGATCAAAGATGTTGTTGGCATTGAGCTGCAGGTCGAGGTTGCGGTTGACCTGATAGCCGGCCATCACGTCGGTGACTGCATAGGCACCTTGTTCAAGACGGTAGTTGCCACCGTCGACCAATGCGATGTCGTTGTACATCCGGCTCTGCCAGTTGACGCTGCCGCCGACTCGCAGTTTTTCCAGAGGGCCCTGGAAGCGGTAGGTCGTGCTTATCTTGAACTGATGCTCAGGGGTGTCCGTGTCGAACTGCTTGTTGACCAGCGCCGGCTGCGCGGCATTCTTGGTGGTATGGGTGCGAGCATAGGTGTAACCGCCGCCGATCTGCCAGTTGTCGGTGAGTGCGCCTTGCAGCTCCATGTCGATACCTTGGCTGCGGATCTCGCCAGAGGCTTCGTAGCAGGTAAGCTGAGTCGACGAACAGACAGTACGGTCGAGCACTTCCACCGCACGGTTTTCCTGGTCGACGCGGAATACCGCCAGGCTGGCGTTCAGGGCACCGTTGAAGTACTCGCCCTTGATGCCTACCTCGTAGTTCTTGCCTTCAATCGGACGCACCGGCGAATTGCTTGAGCCGCGCTCGGTCTGTGGCTGGAAGATATCGCTGTAGCTGACATACACCGAGTGATTGTCATTGAGCTCGTAGATCAGGCCGGCATAGCGGGTCACGTTGCGGGTGACCTTGTAATCGCCCTGGCCATCCTTGTCATCGTAGTCATACCAGTCTAGCCGGCCGCCGAGGATCAGCTTGAGCGGGTCGGCCAGGCTTAGGCGGGTGGTCATGTACAGGCCGTCTTGAGTGGTGACGGAGCGGTCGTTGGTGGTATGCAGGAAGTTCGGTTTGCCGGCGTTGATGGGCCAGTTGGGGTCGTATGGGCTGTAGTTGTGGTTGGTCATGTCGTAGATGCGGCGGCTGGTGCCGACCACCAGTTCATGGCTGCGCCCCAGCGCCTGGAACGGGCCGCTGGCGAACACATCAACGCCTGCCTGGTTTTCATCGTGCTTGGACTGGTAAACCGTTCGACCCAGCGTAGTGCCGGTCCAACGCGACTGATACGAGCCCGAGAACAGCGCATTCTGCTCGGCATAATTGGCATTGACCTGCAGCTTCCAGTCATTGGCCAGGCGCTGGCGCAGTTCGGCAAACACCGTGTTGATTTCCTGGTCCTTGTTCTCCCAGTCGGTGCTCGGGTTGTACGAGCGCGGCAGGTCGAGGTGGTGGCCATCGAGGCCAACCATCGAAGAACCCCAGAAGTAGTTGGTCTTGTCCTTCTGGTGCGACAGGCCTACGGTCAGCGTGGTGTCTTCGCTAAGGTCCGCTTCGGTCACCGCGTAGAACAGGCCGTGGCTTTCTTCGGCATCGTCGACAAAGCTGTTGGCGTCGCGGTAGGAGGTGACCACTCGGCCGCGCAGAGTGCCGCTGTCGTTCAGCGGGCTGGAGGCATCGACCTCACCGCGGTAGTCGTCCCAGCTGCCGGCAGCGCCGGTCAGGGTGACTTTCTGTTCGGCCAAGGGCCGCTTGCGTACCATGTTGATCGCCGCCGACGGATTGCCCGCGCCGGTCACCAAACCTGTGGCGCCGCGTACGACTTCAACCCGGTCGAACATCGCCAGGTTTGGCTGCACCCCGGCCGTCCAGCCCGAGTAACCGCTGGGGATACCGTCGTACATGATGTTGTCGATGTCGAAGCCACGCGCGGTATAGGTCTGCCGGCCAGGGCCACTGGAGAAGTTGAGGAACAGCCCCGGCGTGGCCTTGACCACGTCATTGATGCTGGTCATCGCCTGGTCGTCCATGCGCTGGCGGGTAATCACCGTGACTGCCTGTGGCGTCTCGCGCATGGTCAGCGGCAGTTTGGTCGCCGTGGCCATGGCGCCTGTGGTGTAGGAGCGGGAGCCTTCGGTGGTGCTGCCCAGCCGGTCCGAGCTGACTTCGGTTGCGCCTAATTCCATGACAGTCGATTGCGCCCCATCCTTGGGCTTGACGGCTTCTTCGGCTACGGCATGGGCCATGCTGGCCATGCAGATGGCGGAAGCCAAGAGAGTACGCGACGGGCTGAAACGACGTTGCGGGATAAGGCGCGACATGGGTTGCGGTTCCTGACGGTCTTTTTAGTAAATGTTTATGCTTATGAGAAACATTACCAATTAGTTTGTCAGGATTTTCCGAGCAGCAACAGCCAAGGGCTGCAAAAAATCCAATGAATTTTTCACATTTGGCTGATCAGTAGATGCAGTGGGTGCCGCGACCCTTTCAGTCTTTGCCTTTGCCGATACGTTTGCCGGCCTGCTGAGCAACTTCCAGCGCCTGGCCATCGCGCTGCTTGCCTTGTCGGGCCTGGCCCATCAGTTGCGGGATCAGCATGCCTTCGGGCAAGTGCCGCCAGAACCTGCCCGGCATGTGCATGCGCATTGCATCGGGGTTGAGCCGGGCTGGATTGAAGATGTGCCGGTAGTAGGTGCGCCACAGATCCGCACCGGGGTCGTCGGCGTGCTGCGCCCATTGCCGCCAGGGCTCGGGGCAGTGGCGCCGGTAGTCCAGTGTATGGCCGTCGAAGCGAATGCCGTCGCGGTCGGTGGCGATCAACCAGCGCTGGCGGCCGAGGCGCTCGGCAAAGTGGCCGCTGGCGCTTTCAAGAATGTCGTGGGCCGGCTGATGATAGGCGACCAGGTCCAGTTGCAGCTGCGCAGCCAGTGCTGCCGGCAGCGGCACGAAGCGCACAAACGCATGCAAGTGATGGGCTTCGCGGCTGACCTGCTTGATCCGCCGGTGCAGCTCGCTGCCGAGGCGGTCGCCGGGGAGCATGGCGGTACGATCGCCATGGGCGACCCGCCAGAGCACTTCATACAACAGGTTCCAGCGCTGCTCGCCGCAGTAGCGCGAGGCCTGTTCCAGCTGCGCCAGCAACGCCGCTGGCACCTTTGCCCGAAACGGCCCCGGGCCCTCTGGCAGGGGCGCCGGCACTGCCAGCAGATCGTCCATCGGCCCTTGCGCCCAGGTGACGTCGGCGGGATCGATGCCATGCCCGAGCAGCGCGCGCGCCTGTTCGCGCCAGAGGCTGAATTGCTGGTCGCAGTCGAGCGCGATCATCCCCACAGGCCCATCTGCACTGGCGCTTGCGGTTCGCGCAGGCGCGCTCGCAGCAGGCCGCTGCGCAAATCGGCCTGCGCCGGGCGATAGTCGCTGGTGACAATGAAAGGCCGCGCCTTGTCTAGTACGCAGCGCAGCTGGATCAGGTCGTCATAACGTATGCGCCGCTCCCGGCGTAGCGCTACCAAGCGTTCGACGCTGCGCAGGCCAATGCCGGGAATCCGCGCGAGCAAGGCGGGCTCGGCGCGGTTGAGGTCCAGCGGGAACACCTCGCGATTGGACAGCGCCCAAGCTAGCTTGGGGTCGATATCCAGGTCCAGGTTGCCAGCCTGGCTGAGCAGCTCGCCAGCCTTGTAGCCGTAACCGCGCATGAGGAAGTCAGCCTGGTACAGACGGTGCTCGCGCAGCAATGGCGGGGCGGCTAGAGGCACGCTGCCAGGGCTGTCGGGGATCGGGCTGAAGGCCGAGTAATACACGCGCTTGAGGCCAAACCCCTGATACAACGATTCGGAATTGCCAAGCAGGGTCCGGTCATCGGTGTCATCAGCGCCGACAATGACCTGGGTACTTTGCCCTGCGGGGGCAAAACGCGGCGCCCGCGGCTCGCCAGCTACGGCCTGTTGACCGCGCTGGATAGTGCCCATGGCCTGGCGGATGGTGTGGCCCTGTTTTTCCGGGGCCAGGCGCTTGAGGCTTTCATCGGTGGGCAGTTCGACATTCACGCTCAGCCGATCCGCCAGGCGACCGGCTTGCTCGATCAGCAGCGGGTCAGCGTCAGGGATGGTCTTGAGGTGGATGTAGCCGCGAAACTCGTGCTCTTCACGCAGCAGCCGGGCAACTTCGATCAACTGCTCCATGGTGTAGTCGGCCGAGCGAATGATGCCGGAACTGAGAAACAGCCCGCTGATGCAGTTGCGCCGGTAGAAATCCAGGGTCAGCCGCACCACCTCTTCAGGGGTGAAGCGCGCTCGCGGCACGTTGCTGGTACGGCGGTTGACGCAGTATTGGCAGTCGTACAGGCAGAAGTTGGTCAGCAGCACCTTGAGCAGCGAGACGCAGCGGCCATCCGGCGTGTAGCTGTGACAGATGCCCATGCCATTGGTCGCACCAAGCCCGTCGCGACCGCGCGAGCTGCGCTTGGGCGCGCCGCTGCTGGCGCACGAGGCGTCGTACTTGGCGGCGTCGGCAAGGATGCCGAGCTTGGCGATGAGCTCCATTAGTCGATCTCGATGTACTGAATATTCATACAGTATTTGTAGATCGGTCTGGTTGCAAGTGTTGGCCGTCGGCAATTGCCAAATGGCCCTGAAACCATTGCGGCAAATGCGCCGCAGCGGCTTCAGGGCATAGGCATCAATCGCGTTTAGGCAGTACGCCGCTGAGCAATTGCTTGGCAGTCTGCTTGATGATCCCGGCCTGATTGGGATCGCCCTGGAGCAATGCCGAGGCAAATTTCTTCGCCTGCTCAAGGGTCATATGAGGCGGCAGCGGTGGCACATCCGGGTCGGTGCGGAAATCGATCACCACCGGCACATCACTGGCCAGGGCTTCTTCCCAGGCGGGCGCGACGTCTTCTTCGCGGCCTACATAAATGCCCTTCAAGCCGATCGAAATGGCGAACAGGTGATAGGGCACATCAGGGATGTCCTGGCTGGCGGCGAACTTCGGGTCGCCCTCCATCACCCGTTGCTCCCAGGTCACCTGGTTGAGGTCCTGGTTGTTGAACACCGCGCAGATCCAGCGGCCATTGCCCCATTGCTGCCAATACTTGGCCACGGTGATCAACTCGGCCATGTTGCTCATCTGCATCGCGCCGTCACCTACCAGCGCGACAACACTGCGCTCCGGATGGGCGAACTTGGCGGCAATCGCATAGGGCACCGCTGCGCCCATGGACGCCAGCCCGCCGGAGAGCGAGCACTGCATGCCCTTACGGATCTGCAGGTCGCGGGCAAACCAGTTGGCACACGAGCCGGAATCGCTGGTGATGATGGCGTTGTCGGGGAGGCGTGGCGACAATTCGTGCACCACTCGCTGCGGGTTGATCGGGTCGGCAGAGGTCAGCGCTCGCTTGGCCAGCTTCTTGTCCCAATCCTTGCGCCAGCCTTCGACCTTGTGCTGCCAACTGCGTTGGGTTTTTTCTTCCAGCAGTGGTAGCAGGGCTGCGAGGGTGTCGGCGGCATCACCGACCAGATTCACTTCCATTGGGTAGCGCAGGCTGAGCATGTCTGGGGCAAGGTCGATCTGCACGCCCCGAGCCTGGCCCTCCTTGGGCAGGAACTCGGCGTAGGGGAAGCCCGAGCCGATCATCAGCAAAGTGTCGCATTCCTCCATCAGCTTGAAGCTTGGTTCGGTGCCGAGCAGGCCGATGCAGCCAGTGACCCAGGGCAGGTCGTCAGGCAGGACCGCTTTACCGAGCAGGGCTTTGGCAACACCTGCACCGAGCTTTTCGGCAACTGCCTGCACCTGCTCACCCGCCTGCAAGGCGCCGGCACCGACCAGAATCGCAACCTTCTTGCCAGCATTGAGCGCATCGGCTGCGCGCTGCAGATCGGCATCGTACGGAACTACTTTGGGCTTGCTGAAGCCGATACCCGAATGCAGCGTGCCATGGGCCCGGGCTGGTTCTTCATACGCCAGCTCCTGCAAGTCGTTGGGCAGGATCAATGCAGTGACCTTGCGCTCGCCGATGGCGGTGCGCACGGCGCGGTCGACCAGGTGGCGCACCTGCGACGGCGCGGCGGCCTGCTGAACAAAGGCGCCGGCGACGTCCTTGAACATCGACACCAGGTCCAACTCCTGCTGGTAATGCCCGCCCAACGCCGTGCGCGCCTGTTGGCCGACAATGGCCAGGACCGGCATATGGTCCATGCGTGCGTCATACAGACCGGTCAGCAGGTGCGAGGCGCCGGGCCCGGAGGTGGCGATGCACACTCCCAGCTCGCCGGTGAACTTGGCATGTGCGCTGGCCATGAACGCGGCCATTTCTTCGTGGCGGCACTGCACGAATTCGATCGAGCCGGCCCGACGCAGGGCGCCGAACACGCCGTTGATGCCGTCGCCGGGGTAGCCAAAGATGCGCGTGACACCCCACTGGCGCAAACGCTCGACGAGAAAGTCACTTACGGTGATGGCCATCGGTTTCTCCTTCATTGATGCGTGGATGAAGGTTGGGACTGGCTCTGTCCCGGCGCGTTCAGATTAAACCGGTCAGAGGCGACCCCGGACACTCGGTTGAACTGATCCCGCCTGGCTCGCCTCGAAACCAGACACCCCTGAGTGGAGGCAGCACCCAACCTGGGCTAACACTGATAAGGCTGGGTCATTCATTCACCTACAGACAGAGGCGCATCTGGCCTCGCTGGAGAACCACATGACGATCACGAACACCTCGAAACTGCTGCTCGCAGGTTTCACCCTCAGTTGTGGGCTGGCCAACGCCCAGGCTGCCGAAACCAAGCGGGTGGACGTCTTGCTGGTTGGCGGCGGGATCATGAGTTCGACCCTGGCGATCTGGCTCAACGAACTGGAGCCGAGCTGGTCGATGGAGATGGTCGAGCGCCTGGACAAGGTCGCCGAAGAAAGCTCCAACGGCTGGAACAACGCCGGCACTGGGCACTCTGCGCTGGCCGAACTCAATTACACCCCCGAGAAAGACGGCAAGATCGACATCACCAAGGCGGTGGAGATCAACGAGTCGTTCCAGATCACTCGCCAGTTCCTCGCCTGGCAGGTCAAGAACGGCGTGTTGAAAAACCCACGCTCGTTCATCAATTCAACGCCGCACATGAGTTTCGTCTGGGGCGATGACAACATTCGCTTCCTGAAAAAACGCTACGACGCGCTCCAGGCCAGCCCGCTATTCAGAGGGATGCAGTATTCCGAAGACCCTGCCCAGATCAAACAATGGGTGCCGTTGATGATGGAAGGGCGCGACCCCAATCAGAAGCTTGCGGCGACCTGGACGCCGCTCGGCACCGACGTCAACTTTGGTGAAATTACCCGCCAGTACGTAGGATATTTGCAATCACGCGAAAACTTCAGCCTCAAGCTCTCCAGCGAAGTGCAGGACATCAGCCGCAACGACGATGGCTCCTGGCACGTCGAGTACAAGAACCTCAAGGATGGCAGCAAGTCGGCCACCGATGCCAAGTTCCTGTTCATCGGTGCTGGCGGCGCAGCGCTGCCGCTGCTGCAGAAGTCCGGCATCGAAGAGGCCAAGGATTACGCAGGCTTCCCCGTGGGTGGCTCGTTCCTGGTGACCGACAATCCAGCTATCGCCGAGCGCCACATGGCCAAGGCCTACGGCATCGCGGCAACCGGTGCGCCGCCGATGTCGGTGCCGCATCTTGATACCCGTGTGCTGGATGGCAAGCGGATGATCCTGTTCGGCCCGTTCGCGACCTTCTCGACCAAGTTCCTCAAGCAGGGCTCGCTGTTCGATCTTATGGCCAGCATGAGCCTGCACAACACCTGGCCGATGGTGCGTGTTGGCGTGCGTGAATTCGACCTGGTGCAGTACCTGGTTGGCCAGGTACTGCAGTCCGATGACGACCGCTTCGAAGCGTTGCAGACTTACTTCCCCGAGGCGAAGAAACAAGACTGGCGCCTGTGGCAGGCCGGTCAGCGCGTGCAGATCATCAAGAAAGACGAAAACCAGGGCGGGGTGCTCAAGCTCGGCACTGAAGTGGTCGCGTCCAAGGATGGCAGTATCGCCGGCCTGCTCGGTGCATCGCCGGGCGCTTCGACTGCGCCGCCGATCATGCTCGATCTGCTCAACAAGGTGTTCAAGGACAAACTCGCGAGCGCGCCGTGGCAGGACAAGATCAAGCAGATCATCCCATCGTATGGCACGCATCTGAACGACAGCCCCGAACGGGTCGAGGAGGAGTGGGCCTACACCAGCGAGATTCTCCAGCTGACCCCGCCACCGGCCATCGACAAGCGCCAGGACCCGGCCAACCCGGATGATATCGACCCGGTCAGCCAGGACCATCAGACCACTGACCCTGACCTCAAGCCCTGATCAGCACAACCCGCAATGCAGAAGGGGCGCCATCATGGCGCCCCTTCGTGTTACTGCTTAGGCTTCAGCGTCCCAGGGACGATCGCCGTGTTCATCCTTGATACGGGTCGGCAGGCCCATCACGTCCAGCGCCTTGAGGAACGGCTCGGCTGGCAGCTCCTCGACGTTGGCCATGCGCTTGACGTCCCATTCGCCGCGAGCAACCAGCAACGCCGCCGCCACTGGCGGCACGCCTGCGGTGTAGGAGATGCCCTGGCTGTCGGTCTCGGCGTAGGCTTCTTCGTGATCAGCCACGTTGTAGATGAACACTTCGCGCGGCTGGCCGTTCTTGCTGCCCTTGACCAGGTCACCGATGCAGGTCTTGCCGGTGTAGCCAGGCGCCAGCGAGGACGGGTCAGGCAGCACTGCCTTGACCACTTTCAACGGCACCACTTCAAGGCCTTCAGCGGTCTTGACCGGTTGCTCGGAGAGCAGGCCAAGGTTTTTCAGCACGGTGAAGACGTTGATGTAGTGCTCGCCGAAGCTCATCCAGAAGCGCACGTTGGGCACGCCGAGGTTTTTCGACAGCGAGTGCACTTCGTCGTGACCGGTCAGGTACAGGTTCTGCGAACCGACCACCGGCAGGTCGTCGGTGCGCTTGACCTCGAACATGGTATTGCTGGTCCACTGGCTGTTCTGCCAGCTCCACACTTGCCCGGTGAACTCGCGGAAGTTGATTTCCGGGTCGAAGTTGGTGGCGAAGTACTTGCCATGCGAGCCAGCGTTGACGTCGAGAATGTCGATCGAGTCAATCTGGTCGAAGTATTGCTGCTGTGCCAGTGCGGCATAGCTGTTGACCACACCCGGGTCGAAACCGACGCCGAGAATGGCTGTGATGTTCTTGTCCTGGCATTCTTCGAGGTGTTTCCACTCGTAGTTGCCGTACCACGGCGGGGTCTCGCAGATCTTGCCCGGCTCTTCGTGGATGGCGGTGTCCAGATAGGCAACGCCGGTATCGATGCAGGCACGCAGCACCGACATGTTGAGGAATGCAGAGCCGACGTTGATCACGATCTGCGATTCGGTCTCGCGGATCAGTGCCTTGGTCGCCTCGATATCGAGTGCATTGAGCGAGAAGGCCTGGATATCGGCGGGAACCTTGAGGCTGCCCTTGGCCTTGACGCTGTCGATGATGGCCTGGCATTTGGAGATGTTCCGCGACGCAATGGCAATACGACCGAGTTCGTCGTTATGCTGCGCGCACTTGTGGGCCACCACCTTGGCGACACCTCCTGCACCAATGATAAGAACGTTCTTCTTCAATTTATCCCTTGCTCCTTACTTGAAAGCCGGTCTTACGACAGGCTGGAAACGTAGTCTTCGAAACCAAACTCGCGCACCACTTCGACGCTGCCGTCGAGCTGCTTGACCGCGATGGATGGCATTTTCAGACCGTTGAACCAGTTTTTCTTGACCATCGTGTAACCCGCCGTGTCGATGAACGACAGGCGATCG